>Ga0207706_10003920_pt1 | contig 14116 bp, 13 predicted proteins | sample KBSC53metaG_FD_184318 | JGI IMG/M metagenome (GOLD analysis project Ga0207706, IMG submission 184318) | Corn rhizosphere microbial communities from Kellogg Biological Station, Michigan, USA - KBS C5-3 metaG (SPAdes) (version 2) | ecosystem: Host-associated > Plants > Roots > Rhizosphere > Soil ... | reverse complement strand
GGGCCAACACCGCGACCGCCTACAACGAACTGCCGAGCGAACTGCGCGAGCTGGCGGACAAACTAGTCGCCGTACACAGCAACGAATACGACTACGCCGGGGCCAAGCCAGACGTGTCGGCTGAGAAGCTTGAGCGCTATCGCAAGGTCTTCACCTCGACCGTCTACGAGACCGAGCATCCGGTGGTGCGTGTGCATCCGATCAGCGGCGAGAAAAGTTTGTTGCTGGGGCACTTCGTCAAACGCATCAAGGGGTATTCGCAAGCCGATTCGGCGCACCTGTTCGGCCTGTTGCAGAGCCATGTGATTCGTCAGGAAAACACCGTGCGCTGGCGCTGGAAGGCGGGTGATGTGGCGATCTGGGATAACCGTTCGACCCAGCATTATGCGATTGATGATTACGGCACTCAGGATCGCATCGTGCGGCGGGTGACGCTCAAGGGTGAGGTGCCGGTCGGGGTGAACGGGCAGCGCAGTCAAACAATCAAAGGACTTGATATCGGCGGCGTCTGATCGGGCCTCTTCGCGAGCAAGCCCGCTCCCACAGTGGAAATGTGTTGAACACAGTGGATGTGAACAACATATGGCCCTGTGGGAGCGAGCCTGCTCGCGAAGCTTTTGATTCACCAAACGCCAATCTTCACGACCTTCTCGGTCTCCGGCTCGCCATAGCGAAACCGCTGTCCGCGTAGATCAATCTCCTGATGACTGATCGTGGTCCGCCGCTTCAAGCCGCGTACCCATTCAAACAGATACCCCGCATGCTCCTCGCGCACCGCCGCGTAGGCCGGATCCTCACCCAGATCGCGCAGCTCCTGCGGATCATTCAACAGGTCAAACAGTTGCGGCCGGAAGCCATCGTACGCCAGGTATTTCCAGCGCTCGCTGCGCACCATGGTCATGCGGCAGCGGTCGATCGGCTGGCCAAGTCGCTCGCGTGCCGGGGCCTGGAAGGCGTAGTCGTATTCGCTGATCGCGTAGCGACGCCAGTCGGGATTTTCTCCGTGTAAAAGTGGGATCAGCGAGTGTCCTTCCAGCCGATGCTCGGCGCCCGCAAGGCCCAGCGCCTGGAGAAACGTTGGCAAGGCATCAATGGTTTCCGCCAGCCGCTCATCCACCGTGCCCCGAGTGATGTCCGCCGCGGCGCGCGGGTCGCGCACGATCAGGGGCACGCCCACTGCCTGTTCCAGCAAAAACTCCTTCTCGCCCAGCCAGTGGTCGCCGAGAAAGTCGCCGTGATCGCTGGTGAACACGATCAAGGTGTCATCCCAACGACCGTTGCTCTGCAGAAAATCGAACAGCCGCCCGAGCTGATCATCCACTTGCTTGATCAGGCCCATGTAGGTGGGGATTACATTCAATCGTACTGAGTTACGGGAGAAGTTGAGGCTTTCCTCATGCTGGCGAAACGCCGTGTATACGGGGTGTTTGCTGGCTTCGGAGGGCGTCGCGCGGACCGGTTCGAGAATCGATTTCGTACTGTACAGGGCGTGGTATGGCGACGGTACGATGTAGGGCCAGTGCGGTTTGATGTAGGAGAGGTGTAAACACCAGGATTTCTCACCTTGCTCGGTGATGAAGTCGATGGCTCGATTTGTAGTGTAGACAGTCTCTGAGAACTGCTCGGGAATTCGCGCTGGCAAATGCGCATGACGCATCTGCCAGCCGCTGAGGATTTCGCCGTTCTCGCCTTCGGCGGCGTTGGCCCAGTCGTGCCAGGGGTTGCGCCCGTCGAAGCCCTGCTCGCGCAGGTAATGGGTGTAGGGCGCGGATTCGCGTTTGTCGTCGAACAGCGGGTCGTCGGGGAAGATTCCGTCGTGGCGGAAGTACGGCTCGAAACCGACCTCGTTGAGCACTTCGGCCTGCGCGCTGTCCGGGTTGATCGCCAGACGCTGCAAGGCGTCGACATTGGCCGTGGCGTGGGTCTTGCCGACCAGCGCGGTGCGGATGCCGTGGGGGCGCAGGTAATCACCGATCGTCAGTTCTTCCAGCGGCAACGGCACGGCGTTCCACGCGACCTGATGGCTGCTGACGTAGCGCCCGGTGTAGGCCGACATCCGCGACGGGCCGCAGATCGTGCCCTGGGTGTAGGCACGGCTGAAGCGCACGCCGGCGGCGGCCAGGCGATCGATGTTCGGCGTGTGCAGATGCGGATGGCCGTAGCAGGACAGGTAATCGCGGCGCAGCTGATCGCACATGATGTACAGCACATTGCGCACAGGGTTTTGCGGGTTGGACATGGGGTTCACCGGTCAGAAAGACAGGCGAGGGTTGTCGCTTTCGGCGGGGGTGTTCGGCAAGTGCATTTGGGGAATGGGTTTTATGCGGGGATTGCATTGGCGCCTGTAACGGCCTCTTCGCGAGCAGGCTCGCTCCCACAGTGGATTGTGGTGAGCGCAGAATTTGTGATCGACGCTAACTCTGTGGGAGCGAGCCTGCTCGCGAAGGCGGTGGATCAGACTGCAAAATTCTCCAGCGAACACACCTCCTCATCCACCGCATCAATCGCCTTGATCTGCTCAATCATCGCCTCGGCCAGCGGCGACAAGCGATACCCCGCCCGACTGACAATCCCATAGCGGGTGTACAGCTCTTCCAGATCATCCGCCAGGCCGTCGATCCGCAAACACACCAGCTCACCCTTGGCCTGATGCAGCGCATCTGAATACGCCCCGACAATGCCGATCGCATCCGAACGCAGCACCACGCTGAGCAGGCTCGAGCTGTTTTCGCATTCCACATTCGGCGTGAAATCCGGGCGGCCGCTGAGGTCGACGATGACCTTGCGCAGGTTCGGCGGACGAATGCTCACCGCCAGTGGATAGCTCATCAATTGCTCGGCTGTGACCCGTTCAAGAGCGGCCAGCGGATGCCCGGCACGGCAACAGAAATGCCATTTGCGCGGCCGCAAGCGGTACGTCAGGTAATCCGGATCGGCCTCGAAGTGTCGAGTGTCGGCGACGAAGAACTCGAACTCCTCACTGAGCAGGCGTTTGCTCAGGCTCTGCCAGTCATCGACCTGAAATTGCACCCGCGCTTTCGGGTAGCGCCCGATGAACGCGCCGATCGCGCGCGGGATCAATCCGGCCGCCGGCGCCGGGCCGCAACCGAAGCGCAGCTCGCCCGCCTCCAGCCCATTGAATTGACTGATCTCGTTGGCCATCTGCTGCGCGCCGCTGACCAGTCGTCGTGCATGTTCGAGCAGCACCTGGCCCTGCTTGGTCGGCGGCAGATCCTTGCGCCCGCGATCGACCAACTGACAGCCGACGCTGTGTTCCAGCGCCTGAATGCTGCGGCTGAACGCCGACTGCGACAGGTTCACCGCCTGCGCGCCGGCGACGAAGCTGCGTTGTTCGGCGAGGGCGATGAAGTGACGAAGTTGGCGCAAGTCGATATGCATTTTTCACATAAAAAATATCCGGGAAATGCATTGGATATGCATTAGGTCGACTCCTTATAAAGGCAATCTCTTATGCAGTAAATATTTGTAAATCCATAAATAAATAACCGAAAAGAATATGCAGCGCTGAAGATGTCTGTGTGTTTTTTGACCAGGAGCCGCGCCATGAGTCCGTTGAACCTTGCGTCACCCTTAACGCCACGACGGCTCAAACGCCTGCCTCTGGCCTTGTTGCTGGCGGGGAGTGCCAGCTGGACTCACAGCTACGCCGCCGACGCCGAAACCGCGCCGCCAGCTCCCGCCGTCAAACCCGCGGCCAACAGCTCGCAGCTGGAAACCGTGACCGTCACCACCCGCCGGCGCGAAGAAAGTTCGCAAGACGTGCCGACGCCGATGAGCGTGGTCAGCGGGCAGAATCTGGAGACGCAGCGGGTCTACCGGATTCAGGATTTGCAGCAACTGGTGCCGAGCGTCAACGTCGCCTACATGCATGCGCGCCAGTCCAGCGTGTCGATTCGTGGCCTCGGCAACAATCCGGCCAGCGACGGTCTGGAGGGCAGTGTCGGTCTGTACATCGACAACGTGTATCTGGGCCGTCCGGGGATGGCGGTGTTCGACCTGATGGACATCGAACAGCTCGAAGTCCTGCGCGGGCCGCAGGGCACGCTGTTCGGCAAGAACACCACCGCCGGGGTGATCAACATCAGCACACGCGCACCGACGTTCACCCCTGAACGCAGCATCGAAACCTCGTTCGGCGAGGACGGCTACTTCCAGACCAAGGGCACCATTTCCGGGCCGATCAACGATCAACTGGCCGGGCGCTTTTCGGCCTATCGCACCCGCAGCGACGGCGACATCAAGAACGAATACAACGGCCATGACCTGAACGGTGGCTCGCGCGATGGCTTCCGTGCGCAGTTGCTGTTCAAGCCCAACGAAGATTTCAATCTGCGCTGGATCGGCGATTACAACGAAGAGGACTCCAGCGCCGGCACCCGCGTGCTGTACAACACCGGACCGACCATCAACGGCGTCAACCTCTACCAATCGCGGGCCAATGCCGCCGGCGCGACGCTGGTCAACGGCTCGCACCGCAAGGTCAATCTGGACAACGACCAGCACGTCACCGTGCATCAGGGCGGCACGTCGGTGGAGGCCAACTGGACGCTGCCGAGCGATTTCACCCTGACCTCGATCAGCTCCTATCGCTTCTGGAATTTCACCCCGGCCAACGACGACGGTCTCAACGTTGCGGCGACCTACAATGCCGGGGTTTCGGTCGAAGACAAACAGTACTCGCAGGAATTTCGTCTGGCCTCGCCCAAGGGCGAGTTCTTCGATTACGTGGTGGGCGCTTACTACTTCGGCTCGGATCTGGACAACAAATCCTTCGCCTATTACGGCCCGCAGGCCGACATCTGGAACGGCACGCCACGCGGTGCGCTGGCCAACGTCGGCAGCGTCGGCAACGGCCACATCAAGACCGACAGCTTCGCCCTGTTCGCCCAAGGCACCTGGCACCTCACTGAGCGCCTGGACTTCACCGCCGGGGTGCGCGGCACCTATGAAGAGAAGAACGCCTGGGTCACCCGCGATGCGCCGGTCGGTGGCGCCACTGTCACCGGTGCAGCGGCCACGGCACGCCGCGGACGCACTGGCGCCTACGATTCCGGCGATCTCAATCAGTACAGTTCCAGCCCCTCTGGGTTGCTCAACCTCAGCTATCGCTTCACCGATGATCTGCTCGGTTACGCCACGCTGTCCCACGGCGAAAAATCCGGTGGGGTGAACCTCGCAGTGGGTTCGGCGCCAACCGCCGGCGCCGACTCGCTGCTGATCGGCACCGAACGCGCGAACAACGCCGAACTCGGTTTCAAAAGCACCTTGTGGGACCGGCGTCTGCAGCTCAACGCCAACGTTTTCTGGACTCAGGTCAACGCCTATCAGACCAACGCCTACGACGACCTCAACCGCGTGCAATACCTGACCAACGCCGGCTCGGTGCGCTCGCGCGGCGTCGAATTCGAAAGCACCGTGATCCCGTTGCGCGGCCTGACGCTGAACTTCAACGGCTCGTACAACGACGTCAGCTACCTCTCGTACAAAGATGCGCCATGCCCGCCGGAAGTCAGCCAGGCACCGAGCGCACCGGCGTCCTGCGACCTCAGCGGGCACCAGGTGGTCGGCGCGTCGAAATGGATCGGCAACGCCAACGGCAAATACGAATGGAATCTGGCCAACGGTCTGCAACCCTACGTCACCGGCAGCTACGCGTTCCGCTCCAAAGCGGTGGGCACGGTCGAAGATTCCGACTACGGGCAGATCCCGAGCTACGCGGTGGTCAACCTGTCCACCGGTCTGCGCGGCGATTTCAATCAGGGCCAGTGGGACGTTTCGCTGTGGCTGAAAAACGCCTTCGACAAGACCTACTACACGACCCTGTGGACCGGCGGCAACGGCGGTTATGAAGGCCTGCTCGGTACGCCGCGCACCCTTGGCGTTACCGGTCGCTACGACTTCTGATCTGTCATTCAAGGAGCTGCATCATGTTGCCAGGCAAAACCGCTTTAGCGCTGTTGTTATCCGGCGCAGCGTTGAGTACCTCGGTGTTCGCCGCACCCAGCGTGTACCCGACCGGCGTCACCCGCTACGACCCGAACAAGGCGTTCAACCAATACGTGATTTTCAGTGGTGCCGACAAGCAGACGCACCTGATCGACATGAACGGCAACGAGGTGAAAACCTGGCCGCAGGCGGGGTTTCCGTCGGCGATCATCGACCCGCAACTGGTCGGCGGCGAGCGCGGGCATGTGCTGTTGCAACTGAGCGACAAGGATCCGGGCAAGCTCGGCTCCGCCGGTAACGGCCTGGGCAATCAGAGCGTCGGCGAGCTGGACTGGAACGGCAAAGTTGTCTGGCAGTGGGGCGACAAGGCGCCCGGTGGCTCCGCGCAGCAACACCATGATCAGCGACGCCTGAGCAACGGCAATACCGTGGTGCTGGCGAACAAGGTGCACAAGGTCAAAGGCTTCAAAGTGCCCGAGGTGATCGACGATGCGATCTACGAAGTCAGCCCCGACGGGCAGGTGAAATGGCAGTGGCTGGCCTCGGAACACCTCAACGAATTCGGCTTCACCCAGGAGCAACTGAAGCTGGTGCGCGCCAGCGACAACCCGGATTACCTGCACATCAACAACCTCAGCGTGGTCGGGCCGAACAAGTGGTTCGATGCCGGGGACAAGCGCTTCAATCCAGACAACCTGTTGCTCGATTCACGCAACGCCAACTTCATCGCAATCATCGACAAACACAGCGGCAAAGTGGTCTGGCGCCTCGGCCCGAACCTGCCGCTGATCAACCCGAAAACCGCACAGAAACTGCCGCGTCCGGTGGATCAATTTGTCGGCCAGCACGACGCGCACATCATCCCTGTCGGGCTGCCCGGTGCGGGCAACCTGCTGGTGTTCGACAACCAGGGTTCGGCGGGGTATCCGAACGTCACCCTCGGGCTGATTTCCGGCTCGCGAGTGCTGGAAATCGACCCGCAGAAAAATGAAATCGTCTGGCAGTACAGCGCGGCGAATTCGAAGCAGCCGGGGTGGGCGTTCTATAGCTCGTTCATCAGCAGCGCGCGACGTTTGCCCAACGGCAATACGCTGATCGACGAAGGCATGAACGGGCGCTTTTTCCAGGTCACGGCCGGCGGCGAAAACGTCTGGGAATACGTCAGCCCGTTTCTGGGCAAGGCGCCGGGCAGTGACGCGATCAGCAACTGGGTCTATCGCGCGTTGCCTGTGAGTTACGACTGGGTGCCGGCGGGCACGCCGCGTTCGGAAACAGCCGTCATTGCCCCGGCATCGGCGGCGCAGCAGACCAGCGCAAGTCGTTAGTTGAAATGGAATTAATGCTCGAGTGAATCGCGATAAGTTATGTGCGAGATGAATAGTGCTTATTGCAATTTCGTTGAAAAGTCGCGTGGACAATAAGTGAATGGCCAACCATCCTGAATGTCGTGAGTTTCCAGGAGGGAACTTGCTCTCATCGGAAGACACTTATCCAACGATAAAGGAAATCACGTTATGTCGAGCATTAATGGAACTTATGTAAACGCTAACGCTGGCGCCAAACTGACGATTACCGATGGCAACGACTCCAACGGCACCTTCAGCGGCAAGTTGAACCAGAACGGCGTGAACTACGACATCGCTTACGGGCATTACCATTTCCAGAACAGCACCGGGCAGCCTACGATCATCACCTTCGCGGCTCTGAATGACGGCACCGGTTATCAATCCTGGACGCTGTTCTCGCCGGATCACAACTACTCAAAAGTTCGTGCGGTGGGTTCGCGAACCAACTTTGATGGTGATGTTGTTGGCCTGGCTGGAGAGTTTGTTAAACAGTAATTTTGTGTAATAAAAAAGCCGTCACGCTATTGAGCCTGGCGGCTTTTTTCTTACATGAAATAAGTCATTTTCATGTTGGTTGTGATTCCTGTGGATGACAGCGTTTGCTGGCGTCTGATTCTAAGCTCGAGGTGAACTCAATCATTCGAGCAGGACGCTTACATGCAAAACGCGCTTTATTCCAACACCCTCGATGGGCCCTCTCTGACCATTGTCGATTCCGATGACCGCACCGGGGTCTTCGGCGGCACGTTGCATCACCAAGGCATCAACTACGGCATCGTCACTGGCCGTTACGCCAGCCTCAACGGCTACCAGCCGCCAACCGTGGTCACGCTGATTGCCAATAACCAGGATCACGGTTATTTCGCCCTGACCCTGTTCTCGCCAAGTCGCGGCACTCATGAACTGCAGGGGCACTGCGTGCGCGTTACTTATGACGGCGTGGTCAGCAGCCTGCCGGGCGACTTCGTTCGCCACGCATGAGGCGCAGCCAGCGCCAGATTTCTTCTCAAACACAAGCAAGGATGCTGCACATGTCCACGATCAATGGCGTTTATCGTCATGAACCTTCAGATACAACCTTGACCCTGACCGAGGGCGATGACCGCACCGGCAGTTTCACCGGCACGTTGTCCGTGTCCGGCACCGATTACCCGATCGCATTTGGCAATTTTCATTTCAGGCATGGCTTTTCAACAGGCCCGGTCGCTATCTCTTTCAATACGCTGACGGCCGATGGCACGGCGCAAGCCTGGGTGATGTTCTCGCCCGATCAGGCCTACACACGCTTGCGGGCAATGGGCAGCGCGGCGGATATGATGGGCAACACCGGGTTGAATGGCCTGGAATTTATCCGGCAAAACCGCTGAAGAAGCGCGAAATGAGCGGGTTTCGCATGCCTTCGCCGAATATTTTTCATGCTTGAAAAGCATTGTAAATTCAGCCCTCGGCGCCAGGCCTTGCAGGCCGTGGCTTCGCGACAATCTGCGAAAACTGATATTCGTAAAAAATCTAAACACATCGATAAAAGTTACTTTCGGAGATAAGCGATTGCTCTAATGATTCACCCAATGACCGGTCGCCCGGGGGATGTTTGCGGCGACCGGTCGGGTACTTCGCAAAGAGACCGCAGGGAGTGAATCAATGGGCAATGTCCAGACCGCCGCCAGCGCACAGGAATTGCTGTGGCGTCAGACGCCGAGTGGCGAATTGGTCGATCTCGGCCGGCCGCATCGTGTGCCGCTGGGGCAGTTGCGTTTGCAGCGTGCGCCCAAGGGCATTCTGAGCCGCCGTGAAACCATTCTGCTCGGCGTGCTGGCGCTGCTGGTGCACGGGGCGGTGATCTACTGGATCAACCAGCATCCGACGCCGGCGTTGCCGATCGTGCCGCCGGAAATTCCGCCGATGACCATCGAGTTTTCGCGGCCGGCGCCACCCGCGCCACCAGTGGTCGAACCGCCGCCACCGGCACCGGTCGTTGAGCCACCGCCGCCGGTTGAAGACGAGTTGGCGGTGAAGCCTCCGCCACCCAAACCGATTCCCAAACCCAAGCCGAAACCGGTGGCCAAACCGGTGCCGAAACCGGCGCCCAAAGCTGTTGAACAACCGCCCGCGCCGCCCCAACCGGCCGCTCCAATCGCCGCCCCGGCACCGCCCGCCCCACCGGCTCCCGCGCCAGTGACACCGGCCTCGGCCAACGCGGCGTACCTGAAGAACCCGGCGCCGGAATATCCGTCGCTGGCCCAGCGTCGCGGCTGGGAAGGCACGGTGATGTTAAGGGTGCACGTGTTGGCCAATGGCAAACCGGGCGAGATCCAGATTCAGAAAAGCAGTGGTCGGCAACAGCTCGACGATGCGGCACTCAATGCCGTCAAGCAGTGGAGCTTCGTGCCGGCCAAGCAGGGTGATGTCGCCCAGGACGGCTGGGTCAGCGTGCCCATCGATTTCAAGATTCATTAAACCGAAACCTATTCGCGCTAAATGTTTACACGAGGGAATACATCATGACGTTACTGGCCTCTCCACTGGAATCCATCGAAAGCGCGGTGATCTGGCTGCTGGTGGTTTTTTCCGTTGCCACCTGGGGACTGGCGCTGCTCAAGGCTGTGCAGTTCGGTCGTCTGAAGGCGCAGGATCGCAAGTTTCATAAACGCTTCTGGGCAGCGTCGAGTCTGGATTCCGCCGCTGAGTTGAGCGAAACCCAACCTGGCGCTGCGGCCCGGGTGGCACAGGCCGGTTACGCGGCGATTCAGGTGGGTGAGGCGCCGCAGGCCAATGACCTGAGCCAGGCGATCAACCATCAGGATCGTCTCGAACGTGCCTTGCGCCAGCAGATCGTCCGCGAACGGCGTTCGCTGGAAACCGGTCTGGCGGTGGTCGCGAGTATTGGTAGTACGTCGCCGTTCATTGGTCTGTTCGGCACGGTGTGGGGAATCATGGAAGCGCTCAAAGGCATCAGCGCGGCAGGCTCGGCGAGCCTGGAAACAGTTGCCGGTCCGATCGGTGCGGCACTGGTTGCCACCGGAGTGGGGATCGCGGTCGCAGTGCCGGCGGTGCTGGTTTACAACTACTTTTTGCGGCGTCTGAAACTGACGGCGGCGGACCTGGATGACTTCGCCCACGACTTCTACAGCCTGGCGCAAAAGAGCTCGTTTCGCGTGCTGATCCACCCGACGGCGCACAAGGTCGCGGCACCGGGCAACGCGACAAAAGTGAAGGAGGCGTCCTGATATGGCCTTCTCCACGCAAGACAGCGACGAGGTGCTGAGCGAGATCAACGTGACACCGCTGGTGGACGTGATGCTGGTGCTGCTGGTGGTGTTTATCGTCACCGCGCCGCTGCTGACCAATGCGATCCCGATCAACCTGCCGAAGACCGAAGCGGTGGCGCCGGTCGAGCAGAAAGACCCGCTGGTGGTGAGCATCGACGGCACCGGCAAACTGTTTATCAACAAGGATGAAATCCAGCCGGACTTGCTGGAATTCAACCTCAAGTCGGCCAAGGCCAAGGACCCGGAAGTGCGCGTGCAATTGCAGGCCGACGACGGGGTGAACTACGGCGAAGTGGCGCGGGCCATGGCTTCGATCGAGCGGGCGGGGATTACCAAATTGTCGGTGATCACCGCGCGGTAACAGGATTTACGTTTTTCCGGGGCCGTCTCCTTGGCAGGGTGCGGCCCTTTTTTTATTCCGCAAAACCAGCCACCCCACCGACCTATTGTGGGAGCGGGCTTGCTCGCGAATGCGGTGGCTCAGCCAACATCTATGTCGATGCAGCTGATGCTTTCGCGAGCAAGCCCGCTCCCACAGGTTTGCATTTAATATTCTTTTCGAGTCTTAATAAATAGCTTCTTATTCCTTAACGAATATAAATCCCGTCCCTATACTCGATCAGGAACAGACACGACGCAGGAGAGCTCCCCATGCGCAACGAATCAATCCGCTACCTGATTGTGCCGGGCTGGCAAGGATCGCCAGAAGATCATTGGCAAACCCACTGGCAGAACAGTCTGCCCAACAGCGCACGCGTGGAGCAGGCCGACTGGCTGACGCCGCGCCGTGAAGACTGGGTCGCGGCGCTTGCCGAAGCGATTGCTGCCGACAGCACGCCGGTGATCCTGATTGCTCACAGCCTGGGTTGCATCACCGTTGCACATTGGGCGGCTACCGCGCCTGTGCAATACCTGCGTCAGGTGCGCGGTGCGTTGCTGGTCGCACCGGCCGATGTCGAGCGTCCGGCCTGCGCGCCGGCACTGCGCAATTTCGCGCCGATCCCGACCGACCTGCTGCCGTTCCCGAGCCAGGTGGTCAGTTCCGACAACGACGCCGCCGTCAGCGCTCCGCGCGCCCTCGAGCTGGCGCGCAACTGGGGCGCCGAGGCGGGAATTCTTGCCGGGGCGGGGCACATCAACGTCAAGTCCGGGCATCAACGTTGGGAGCAGGGTTTCGCTTATCTGTATCGCCTGCAAAACCGTATGGAACACCACGCCCGGCGTCGCGCTTGAACCTTTTTCTTTTTTGAACGCCCCCGTCTGCCGGCGGTTCTGGGCGGGAGTCTGCCATGAGTTTCGAAACGTTCGGTCAGCCGTTGCTGACCTTTCCCGATGCGGAAAAAAGTCCCCTGAGCATTCGCGCCAAGGCGCTGGTGTTCGTCGATCCCCGCTCCCGCAAGTTGCGCGAAGAGCTGGAACACCTGGCGCCGCGTGCCATCTCGGTGCTTATTCGCGGCGAGACCGGCACCGGTAAAGAGTTGCTCGCCCGTCACATCCACCGAGCCAGTGATCGCAGCGGCCTGTTCGTCTCGGTCAACTGCGGTGCGATCAGCCCGACCTACGCCGATGCCGAACTGTTCGGCTATGCCGCCGGCAGTTACACCGGTTCGGCGAGCAGTCGCGCCGGCTGGTTCGGTTCGGCCAACGGCGGCACTTTGTATCTGGACGAGATTGGCGACTTGCCGCTGCCGATCCAGATCAAACTGCTCGCCGCCCTGGAAAACCACGAAGTCACCCGCGTCGGCGCACATCAGCCAAGCCCAGTGGATGTGCGGCTGGTGGCGGCAACCAGCATTGATCTGGCGCAAGCGGTGGACGCGGGGAAATTTCACGAACGGCTCTATCACTACCTCAGCGAAGGTCAGCTGGAATTGCCGGCCCTGCGCGAGCGGATTGGCGACATCCTGTCGCTGGCGGAATATTTCCTCGGCATCTACAGCCAGCGCCTGGATCTGCCGGTGCCGTTGATCAGCGAAGCGGCGCAGCACCTGCTGGAGCGCCACAGCTGGCCGGGTAACACCCGCGAGCTGGAAAACGTCATTCACTTTGCGCTGCTGGTCAGCACCGGCGATGAAATCCTGCCAGAGCACTTGAACCTGCCCGAAGTGTCTGGGCCACAGCTTCAGATCGAACGACTGGTAGCTCAAATCAATATCGGTGGTAGCGTCGACGAACGTAAGGCTTTGAAAGATCTGCTGATTGGTTTGAGCCAGCAGTTGTAGCCGTTTGGTTCTGTATGAACGAAATGGAATATCAAAGTGAATAAACGTTATTGTGCGGGAATAAAAAATCCCGGTATTGTCCGCTTCACGCCAGAGATAGCACTTCACTGGCACTCGTATTAATAGCCGTCGCCATTCGCGACCGTGATTCTCGATAAGGACACTGCATGAAAAAGGTTCTGTTGTTTACCGCATTGGCGGCTGCTCTGACTGCTTCCCTGGCCCAGGCCGGCGAGAAACTGGTGGTGGCGGCGACTCCGGTGCCGCACGCGGAAATTCTCGAGCTGATCAAACCGACCCTGGCCAAAGAAGGCGTGGATCTGGAAATCAAGGTCTTCACCGACTACGTGCAGCCGAACGTGCAGGTTGGCGAGAAGCGTCTGGATGCCAACTACTTCCAGACCAAGCCTTACTTGGACAGCTTCAACGCCGGCAAATACAAGGACGACAAGTCCAAGTACCTGGTGACCGTGCAAGGCGTCCACGTTGAACCCTTCGGTGGCTACTCGAGCAAGTACAAGAAACTGGCTGATCTGCCAGACGGCGCGACCATCGCCATCCCCAACGAAGGCAGCAACAGCGGCCGTGCGCTGATCCTGCTGCAGAAGGCTGGCCTGATCGAACTGAAAGATCCGAAAAACGCCTTGGCGACCCCTAAGGACATAGCCAAGAACCCGCACAACTTCAAGTTCAAGGAACTGGAATCGGCCCTTCTGCCACGCGTCCTGAAGGAAGTTGATCTGGACATGATCAACACCAACTACGCGCTGGAAGCCAAGCTGAACCCGACCAAGGATGCGCTGGTGATCGAAGGCGCTGACTCGCCTTACGTGAACTTCCTCGTGGCCCGTGAGGACAACAAGAACAGCGACGCCATCAAGAAACTCGCCGCTGCCCTGACCAGCCCGGAAGTCAAAGCGTTCATCGAGAAGAAGTACAACGGCGCGGTATTGCCGGCGTTCTGATCCGACGCTTGAACCACCCCTTCAAGGTATGAAAACGCCGATGGCCAGTGATGGTCATCGGCGTTTTTGTGTGTGCGTTGAAAAGCCCCTCCCCCTAGCCCTCTCCCAAAGGGAGAGGGGACTGATTGGGGGATGCTGTAGAAGTACACCGACGTGAAAGTTTTCTGCCGAATCCATAATCGACTCGATCTTTCAGGTCGATGTTAATCGCCAGACACTGCGGTCGGCCCCCTCTCCCTCGGGGAGAGGGCTGGGGTGAGGGTGCTGTTGATCCTGACCTCAGGTTACCTGCGCCTTCAACGCCCGGCGCAACGCCACGAGCAATTTCACGATGTCCTGCGGATCCA
>Ga0207706_10003916_pt1 | contig 14119 bp, 12 predicted proteins | sample KBSC53metaG_FD_184318 | JGI IMG/M metagenome (GOLD analysis project Ga0207706, IMG submission 184318) | Corn rhizosphere microbial communities from Kellogg Biological Station, Michigan, USA - KBS C5-3 metaG (SPAdes) (version 2) | ecosystem: Host-associated > Plants > Roots > Rhizosphere > Soil ... | reverse complement strand
TTGAGCGCGGTCACGAAGATCACTGGAATTCGCGAGGTGCGCGGGTCGCGCTTGATGCGGCGACACACCTCAAATCCGGTCGAACGATCGTCTACACCGAGATCGCCGGCTGGCATCGCAACGTCGAGGATGCACAGATCCGGATTCGCCTCGAATGCTGCCGTTACCGCTGACGGGCCATCCGAAGCGGTAATCGTGTCGTAGCCGAGGCTGTTCAATTGATCGAGAAGAAGCTCGACGTTCGCCGCAATGTCGTCGGCGACGAGTATCAGTTCGGGCCTTCCTTTGCCCGCCTCGGCCATATCAGGGCGAAACCCTTAGACCGAAGCTGAAAATGAAGCCGCGCTCCTTGATGCTGGTGCCGGCACTTCTGCTCGCCCGCTGTAGCGCCAGGTCGAAAGCCGCGCGATCCCGGGAAAGCGGCACTCCCAATCCGAGCATGAAGCTCTTTTCCGAGACCTCCTTCCAGTCGGGAGCAAGAGGATCCGAGGAAGCGTTAAAACCGAAGGGAAGCGTGCGGAAGCGCGCTCCTGCGCGGACCATGAAAACCCGCGACGCCAGTCGCGGCCCGCCCATCTCGACGCCAAAGCCAGTGTCCCAGCCGTCGAAGGCCTTTACTCCGTCGCTCGAAAGCGGCGCCAGCGAGCTCCATGAGTCGTGCGCGACCCGCGCTGAGAACACTGCGCCCGAAAGACCCTCGTAGATCACAGAAGCCGAGTAGTGATCAGGGATTCGTCCGCTGGCGAGAACTGTGTCTCCGGATTCGGCGCGCAGCGTGCCCCCCAATCTTCCGGCAAGCGCAAATCCCAGCACGTGCGATGGGCGGAAGTCGAGACCGACTGACGTGCCGAAGCCGGTGTAACTGATTCGCCCTGTCTGAATCGTGCCGGTGAAAATGGAAGTGTCTGGAAAATCCTGGGAGAAGGTTATGCGGTTGCTCCCGGGGAATACGTGAAGGCCGACACCGACTCTGAACGCCTGCGTCCGCGACCAGGCGAGAGCCAGTCTGACGTCGTTGATCGCTCCGAGGACTTTGTTGCGCTCGGTAATTGTGATCGTGTCGGTCAGCTCGTCGCCGACGGGCATGTGGCGGGCAAGGTTGGTCTCGAACGATCGATCGAGAAAGGTCGAAGAGCTGAGAGCAAGCGTCCAGCTTTCGCCCATTGGCAGCACGCCCTCAACCACCGGAAAGCGCGCAGTGGTGGTATTCGCGCTGGCGGTCGACGTCGTAACCTTTCTGAATTCCGGAGAGTACTGGAAGTACACCGCGGCCGATCCGACACTGGCCAGCGCAGCGGGACTCACGAGGCTAAGCGGATCAAAATCCGCGAGGCCACCACCCGTGCCCTCCGCGCGGGCGCTCATCTGTCCAGTCGGATAGCCGAGCCCCTGGAGACTCAATGCGCCTTGTGCGCCGCTCCGCTCAGCGATCAATGCCAGAGCGAACGCGATGGCGAATGATGTCTTGATCATCTACGGAAGCCCCAGTGGAACACGGGAAGTGTAACTGATTCTCAGCTGGGGTCGAAGCGCCGCCGCGTCCTCCTTCGATGCGAACCGGATCTCGAGCGGAAAATTGCCCTCGCCGATCGCCGTCAACACGATCGCTCGTGGAAGGGTATCGGGAGACTGAGTCCGCCAGAGCGACACCGCGCGAGAAAGTTCTACGTTCTGCACGCCGGAATCGCCCGGCCTCAGCCTGAGAGTATCGGGCGCAAACGGTGCAACGATCTGCGCAGCTTTTTCCGGGTCCGTCACCACTGCACCGGCAAGCACGATCTGCGGCAGGACACGCACCGTGTCGGTCGGATCCAACGCGTTATTCGGAAGCTGATTCAAGAGGAGCGTGGCGCGAACCACCCTCGCCGAGTCGATGATCGTCGACGGTATGTCGAAGCGGAAGTACACTCGCCGGGCAGGAAGCCCTCCAACTGTCAGCGATGTGGGCGATGCCGCGGGCGGTGCCTTTGCGACCAGCGTGTAGTCCGCCAGGTGGGCGGCCACCAGCGGATCGTCGGTGGGTGTCTTCGAGGAAAGGTTGACGGTGAGTGGCTTGGTATTCGTGTCCGGCCTGGCGCGGAAAAACATTACCGGCGCCTGATTGGCTTCACTCGAGAAGAATCGCATCTGCGCCGACTCGGCGCCCGTAGCGCGGAGACCGATTCTGAGTCGTTGCCCGTTCTGCAATTTGTTCAGGACGACCGCGTTGGAGATGAAGTACTTCAGGGTGTCCGTGAGGTCCGCGCTAAGAAAGGTCTGCGCGGAGATAAACCGGTCCGGCCGGAACAACGCCAGCACGGCCGCCGTAGACGTGTCCTCCGCCGTCGTATCGACGTCGTAAGCCTCGATGGTCACCTGCCCCGCCCCTTTGATCGACGTCGTGTCGAGCCGGAGCTGGATATAGGCGCTGTCTACGGTCGTAATCGGCTGAAGCGTGTCGCCGGTCGGGACGAACGTTGACGGCAGCGTGTCGAAGCGGAGTATCACCCGCGTGTCGAGAGTGTCGCCGCGGTTGGCGAGCAGGAGCGACGCCTCGGTCCCGAGGCCGGAGAGCGACTGAACGGTGGTGTCGATAACTACGGCATCGATGGTGACGTTCTTTACATCGCCGCCGACAGGCGGACAAAGCACGTCGCAAACCGGCGAGCTATCGAGATTCTCCGAACAGGATACTGCAGCATAAAATACAGCCGCGGTCAACACTAATCGCGGCAGGAATGGCGTAAGCCTCACTAAACTCTTCCACGTGAAGGGTTCAACACGAACGCATGGGGAAGCAACTCCTCGAGAGTCCACGAGGCTTCCCTTCCATCGCGCGTGTAGCTCGAGATTTTGATGTTCGGGGCGAATTCGTTCAGCACTTGCCTGCAGGCGCCACAAGGCGGCGTCGGCTCGCTGTCGTCAGTGGCGATCGCGATCTCATCAAAATCAGTGAGCCCTTGTGAGACAGCATACGCGATGGCAATGGTTTCCGCGCAAATCGCCTGGCCATAAGCCGAGTTCTCGATGTTACAGCCGGTTATGACCTCGCCGCCTCGCGCGCGCAGCGCGGCTCCGACCCGAAAGTTGGAATACGGGGCGTAGGCATTGTCCAGCGCGCGCATCGCCGCCTCCCGAAGGGAGGTGTCCTGCGTGGAATCTCTTTTCATCAGGCTACGAGCTCGGAGAGGAACGACTTGCCGCGACCACGAAATGAAAGGCCAAACCATTCCGCAACGGTCGCGCCGAGGTCGGAAAAAGTTTCGCGCTCGCCAAGATCACGAGGTACGACCCTCATGCCGCCGACAAGGAGTGGGACGCGCTCCCGCGCATGGTCGGTCGACGGTGTTGTAGGATCGTTGCCGTGGTCGGCTGTGATAAACAGCAGATCGTCCTCTTTTAAACGTGATGTAATGGATGGCAGCGCCGCGTCGAATTGACGCAACGCATCATAGAACCCCGCAACGTCGTTGCGGTGCCCGAACAACTGGTCGAAATCTACTAGGTTGGCGAACAAGAACCCACTTGTTGCCGTCGAGAGCCAATCCTTGATGCGCGTGATTCCTTCGGCGTTCGATGCGGTGTGTTTTGACGAGATCCCCCTACCCGCGAAGAGATCGTCGATCTTGCCGACTCCGGAGCGCGCAATTCCCGCTTTGGCAAGCGCATCGAGGAGAGTTTCGCCGGGCGGTTCGATGGAGTAGTCCCGCCTGTTGGGCGTCCTTGTGTAATTGCCAGAGGTACCGACGAATGGGCGCGCAATGACGCGCGAAACGTTGTTGGGTGGCTGTAGCATCGCGCGCGCAGTCTGACACGCGCGGTAAAGCTCGCCGAGCGGAACGACTTCCTCGTGAGCGGCGATCTGGAAAACCGAATCCGCGGAGGTGTAGACGATCCAACATCCGGTGGAGCGATGCTCATCGCCGAACCGGTTCATTACGTCCGTGCCGCTGCCGACGACGTTGCCTATCACTCCACGCCCGGTGGCGCGCGAAAATTCGTCGAGCACATCCGCAGGGAAGCCGTCTGGAAAAGTCGGGAAGGCTTTCTCGAGATGAAGCCCGGCGATCTCCCAGTGCCCGGTGGTGCTGTCTTTGCCCGCGGATGCCGGTTTCATGGATCCCCATGCGCCGAGAGCGTCGCCGCGCCGTTGCATTCCCTCGAGAGGACGAATGTTGCCGAGGCCGAACCGCTCCAGTCGCGGCAGTTTCAGTCCATTGAGCGCGCGCGACACGTTCCCCAGCGTGTCGCTGCCGGCATCGCCGTATTCGGCGGCGTCCGGCGCTTCGCCGATGCCAACTCCATCGAGGATGATGATCGCGGCGCGCTTCAGCTTCGCAGCCCGGTGTAGGTGCGCTCGACCCGGGAGCGAAGACCCGTCAGCAGCTCGTAAGGCGACATCCCGGCCTCATCAGCTACGCGCTCGACGGTTAGCACGGTATTGCCGTGTCTCCCAACCAGCGTTGCAACGTCTCCGACTTCGCAGCGCACGGTTGTGACATCGATCATGGTCATGTCCATCGTGATTCTTCCAGCAACAGGGGCCAACGTTTCACTTACGATGACCGAGCCTCCTTCGCTGAGCGCCCGGGGATAGCCATCGGCGTAGCCTACGGCGAGCGTGGCGATGCGCGCCGGGCGCTTCACCGCATAGGTCGCATCGTAGCTGACTGTGTCACCCGGTTGGAGCTCCCTGATCTCGACAACCGGAGCTCGCAGGTTCACGACGTTCTCCGGTTGAATCGCCGCGGACCGGCCGCTGCCGACGCCATAAAGAAAAATGCCCGGCCGCACGAGATCCCACTGGCTCCTGCCCTGCCGTGCGATTGCAGCGCTATTCGCGGTGTGCAACAGCCGTGGTCGCGACGGGAGCGCCGCTATTGCGTCGCGAAATCGCTGCTCCTGAACCGCCACCGTTCCATCGTCGAGCTCGGAAGAGTGGAAATGCGTGAATGCGCCCTCAGGTTGGTTCAGCTCGACCAGCTGCCGGATTGACCCGATCTCTCGCCACGGGATGCCAGCGCGGCTCATGCCGGTGTCAATCGAGAGGTGCCAGGCGCCGCCTCCCGCGTGCACCCACGCCTTGATCTCGTGCGCAAAGCCGAGCGTTGGCGTCAGACGAGCAGTCTTGGCGCGGCTGAACTCCTGCTCGAGCAGCGGCGTAAAGACCACAATCGGTTTTTTCACACCGAGCTGGCGGAGCTCTTCGCCTTCGGTGATGGTGGCTATTCCGTAGCCCCAGGGGTTGAGTGGCTCGAGAGCGCGAACCGCTGCTTCAACGCCCAGTCCATAGGCGTCGGCTTTGATCATTGGCAGCAGTGGCACACCGGCGCGACGCGCCGTGGCTGCCCCATTACGCTGCAACGCGCCCAAGTCGACTTCGACCCGGGCGCGAGCGAGAGACTGCGTCATTAGTACTTGAAGTAAGTTCTGCGTAGTATACGCGCGACGGATGTGCCGTTCAACGCTGCCTGACTGAATCAACGTTCTGAGTCTGCAATGAAAAACGAACCTGCCTCACTCGACGACACGCTGACACTCATGCGCGATCTTCGCGCGCGCTGTGAATGGGATGCCGCACAGACCCACGAATCTCTTCGGCCCTATCTGATCGAGGAAGCACACGAGCTGGATGACGCGATTCGTCTCGAGGACGACAAGCTCGTGCGTGAAGAGCTCGGCGATGTTCTGCTCCAGGTTCTGTTTCATTCCGTGCTGGCCGAGGAGCGGGCGGCGTTCTCGTTTTCAGACGTCGCACAGGGGCTGATTACGAAGATGAAAGGGCGCCATCCGCACCTTTACGGCGAATCGGCGAAGGAGCCGTGGGAGCGGATGAAGTCCAAGTCGCGGAAGAGCATCGCCGATGGCCTGCCGCGGGGACTTCCTGCGCTGCACCGAGCGCACCGCCTCCAGGATCGCGCGGCAGGAGTGGGTTTTGACTGGCCAGACGTAGACGGCCCATCGCAAAAGGTGGAGGAAGAGCTCGGTGAAGTGCGCGAGGAGATCAAAAAGTCACCTCCACCAAAACCCGGTTCGCCGCCGATGCTGGACGAGCGACACTACGCGCTCGAGGCCGAGCTCGGCGATCTCCTTTTCGCCGTCGTCAATCTCTGTCGCAAGGCCGGTGTCCACGCCTCGATCGCGCTGGACAAAGCCAACTCCAAGTTCGAGCAAAGGTTTCAGGAGGTTGAGCGTCTTGCCCGCGAGAGAGGTATCGACGTCGCCCACGCGGGACTCGAGAAGCTCGATGAATTGTGGGATGAAGCGAAACGGGCCGAGCGCGCGGAGCAATCATCCGACGCGGGCTGACCTTACTTTCGCTCGTATTTCCAGTTTCGCGATTTCCCTTCAGAGATCCACTGGACCGCTGTCTCGATCCGTCGCTGTCGAGTGTCCTCGCCCTTGGCGTCCGCGATCCACTCCGCGTACTCGCGCTTGTGACTTGGCGGAAAGCTCTCGAATGCCGCAGCGGCTTTCTTGTTCGTGGTCAGCGCCTTCTTGAGCGCAGCTGGAACCGAGACCGGCTTCCTTGGTTTTGCCTGCCTCGGCACCTTCACTCCCTGCTCGTTCAGCTTCGCAGCCTGCCTGAACCAATCGGTGAGGACTTTGTCGGACGGCAGGTCCGACAACTTGGTGAGGTCACGCAGCGGACCACCCGCCGCATTCCCACCTTTGCCGATGATGACCGACGCTTTCCAGAGAATGACGTTGCAGTGCTGCTTGAACGCAGCCATTCCGCAGAGAACACCCTTGTAGTCGAAATGCGGTGCTCCCCATTTGATCGTTTCTTCTATGTCGGGAACGGCCGCATGAATCAGCGTACGGACGTGAGTGAGAATCGGCCTGGCAAAGTCCGCAGCCTTCGCGATGTACGCATCGACCCTTGGATCGCGTTTACCCATCGGTCCCTCTCCGAGTGTGTGCTGATATCGCCTAGCTGATCCAGGTCCCGAGAGCGAGCGCCCAGATCGAGAACAGCACGCCGACGCCAGCGAGGAAACCAAGTCCCACGAGAACCGATGACAGCGTCAGACAGACCTTCGTCGCAGCTCTCCATCCGCGCGAAGTGGCGTGCCCGACCGCGCGGTCGAGCAAGCCCCAACCCGCGTAGCACATCAAGCACGTTGATGCTGTGACTATTACCGGTTGCGCGGGCGGATCCCACCAGAGTGCTGCGACCAGCGCTGCTACCGCAGTGAGACCCTCGGCGGCGAGACGAAGAACGGGCGCCGAACGCGCGCGATAAGCGAGAAACTCTGGAAGACTGGCGTCCGGACGGAGCGCCGAAAGAACCATCATGCCGGTAACATTCACACGGCTCCCAAAATCCGCCAGTCCGCTATTCCGAGCTTTCTTCCTCGGCTTCCTCGGCGTGCTCGACGATGTCGCCTGGTTTGAAGAGTATCCCCTCCAGCGTCTCCCGCCACTTGGGCGTTCGGCGCAGCAGGAATTCCAGATCCATCCCGAAGTGCTTGAACTCTTCATGTTGCGCGTTGCGCATGATGGCGCGCGCAACTTTGTCCTTCTCGAGCGCAAGCCGCTGCTCGTACCAGCCGATCGCCTCCGCCTCCTCGATCAGCGACGCAATCATGCGCGCGAAGGTGCGGGTTTTGGCCGGCAGCTCGTCTGCCGGCTCGTGATACTGTTCAAATCCCATGAAGTGCTCCGGCGCGGGTAGTTACGGCGTCAGGGACGCAAGCGGTTCATCGTTCTCGGGAAGGCGATCGCTTCGCGGATGTGATGAATGCCGCAGATCCAGCCGACAGTTCGCTCCAGACCGAGCCCGAATCCGGCGTGAACGAACGTCCCGTATTTCCTGAGATCGAGGTACCAGTTGTACGCCTCGACCGGCAGTCCTTCCTCTTTGATGCGCGCGAGAAGCTTGTCGTGATCGTCCTCGCGCTGTGAGCCACCGATGATCTCACCGTATCCTTCGGGCGCCAGCAGATCGTCGCACAGGACCGTGCGCGGATCCGCTGGATTCTCCTTCATGTAGAAAGCCTTTGCTTCCTTGGGGTAGTTGTAGATGAACACCGGGCGATCGTGCCCTTCGACGAGCAGAGATTCGTCCTCCGCGCCGAGATCGTCCCCCCATTTGACCGAGCTGCCCTTGCCCTGGAGTATTTTCACCGCTTCGCTGTAGTCGATCCGCGGGAACGGTGGTTTGACATTGGTCAGCTTCGAAACATCGCGCTCGAGCTCTTTGAGCTCGCTTTGCCTGCGCTCCAACACGCGCTGCACGATGTAGGAGACGAAGTCCTCCTGGAGGCGCATGTTGTCGTCCGAGTCGTTGAAGGCGACCTCCGGTTCCACCATCCAGAATTCGGTGAGGTGCCGACGGGTCTTCGACTTCTCGGCGCGAAATGTTGGACCGAAACAATAAATCTTGCCCAGCGCGGCGGCGGCGGCTTCTCCGTAGAGCTGCCCTGTCTGCGCGAGATAGGCCGTCCCTTCGTCGAAGTACTCAGTCCCGAAAAGGCCGCTCCGCTCACCGATTGCTGCCGTGAGGATGGGAGTGTCGACCAGGGTAAAATCGCGCTCGTAGAAGAAATCGCGAATTGCCTGCTCAACCTCGGACCTGATTTTGGCGATGGCGCGCTGTCTTGGAGTGCGCAGCCAGAAGTGCCGGTTGTCGAGCAGGAAGTCGATGCCGTGCTCCTTGGGCTGGATCGGATAGTCGATCGGACTCGCGCCGTAGATCGAGAGCTCCTTGACTCCGAGCTCGAATCCGCCGGGCGCGCGGGCGTCAGCTTTGACTTCGCCCTCAACCTCGACGGAAGTCTCCTGGGTCAGCTGGCCGAACCGCTCCCAGCTCTCCGGCGATACTGCGTTCTTTACGACGACGGCCTGTAGCAGACCGGTTCCGTCGCGCATCACGATGAATGCGACTTTCCCGGATGAGCGCACGTGTGTTACCCACCCGCGAACGCGCACGGTCTGGCCGGAGTGTTCCGGCAGCTCGGATATCCTGGAATATGGCGACGAGTTCATGAATTTCAGGGGAGTGGTGCCAGGGGCGGCAAGCTAGACGGATACGACATTCAGTGCAACCGCGCAGGGTACACGGGAATCGACTCTCAGAGGAGAACAGCGCGGCGAAGTTCAACATGTAAAATCACGCGTAAAGCCGCAAAAATGCTTGACTTCCCCGCGCACCGAAAACAATGTTGCGCGGTTCATGACAAGGCCCTCCCGCGTTCGTCTGGTGACGAACACACGCGCGGCCATCCCGCTGGCCGCCGTGCTCTTTGCTTTGACATCAGTCCTCGCGCCAACGTCCGTCTCAGGACAGATGCAACGCGATCAGACTGCGTCTGCGCCTGTCACGCGCGGCACACTGCTCATTGTCGGGGGCGGAACCCAGCCTGACGATCTGGTCCGTCATTTCATCGAACTCGCCGGCGGAGTGGGCAAGGCACGGATCGCGATTCTGCCGATGGCGAGCTCGGATGCCGCAGCGACAGGGGCCGACAAGGAAGCTCAGCTGGACAGCCTGGGTGCGGATTCCTTTGTGGTCGTCTTCGACCGCGCCCACGCCGATGATGATTCGATTGTCCGAAAGCTGTCCGGCGTAACCGGCATCTGGTTCCCAGGCGGCGATCAGTCACCGCTTGCGGCGGCTCTGCGTGGCTCTGCGGCGCTGCGTATGATCCATCAGCGCTACGAGTCCGGGGCGGTCATCGGCGGGACGTCTGCGGGTGCGGCCGTAATGAGCGACTCGATGATCACCGGTAATCAGTACTATCCGGGCTCGACAGCCGCAGTCGATTCTCCCGCTTACGCCAGAATCGCGCGCCGGGCAATAGAGATCGTTCCGGGCCTGGGATTCGTGCGCAATGCCATCGTCGACCAGCACTTTCTCAGACGGCAGCGAGAGAACCGGCTTTTCAGCGTCGTTCTCGAGCGTCCAACGCTGCTCGGCGTGGGAATCGATGAGGCTACCGCCGTTCAGGTAACTCCCGAGGGAAAGTGGGTGGTGCTGGGGCGAAGCGCGGTGATGATTCTTGACGCACGCAGGTCAGCTATCACATCCTCTGGCGAGCCGATTCTCGGCGCTGCGAACGTCAGAATATCGGTCCTGCCAGCGGGGAGCACGTATGACCCCGGAAGCGGCGAGCCTACGCTTCCAGGCCAACAACACTGATTTGCTCAAAAACTGAGTTTGTCCGGCGACTCACGTCACCGGTGTTTTTAACCGTTTCTTTCAACGGAGGAGGAGTAATGAGGAATTGGAAAATTGGTTGGAGGTTGTTCGTGATCGCGTTGGTGGCAGCTGCGTTGCCGGTGCAAAAAGCGGCTGCTCAGGGGACCGGAACGGTCCGCGGGACGGTAATCGACTCGACATCGCAGCAGCCGGTATCCGGCGCGCAGGTGATGCTGGTCGGGACCAACCGCACGACCTACACGGACGCCTCGGGTGGGTATCGATTCACGGGGGTGACAGCCGGATCGGTTACCGTGCGCGTTCAACGTATCGGATTTGCCGCGCGCGCGACGACGGTCAATCTGACCGACGGTGCTACAGCGTCCGCCGATCTCGTCCTGCAACCCGTGGTGACAACTCTCTCGCAAGTGGTCGTTGTCGGTTACGGATCGAGCAATCGAGCCGAAGTAACCGGCGCGCTCTCGACCGTGCAAGGGAGCGACATCCGCAATACACCGATGGCTGGGCTCGATGCAGCACTTCAGGGCAAGGCGGCTGGCGTGCAGGTAACGCAGAATGCCGGCAATCCCGGAAACGGTATGTCGGTTCGCATCAGAGGGTCTGCCTCGCTTTCAGCGAGCAATCAGCCGCTGTTTGTGGTCGATGGAGTACCAATCCAGTCAGGAGATTTTTCGCAGGTCGGTTTCGGCGGCCAGGACCTTACTGCCGTCAGCAATCTGAATCCTGACGAGATCGAGACGATCACGATCCTGAAAGATGCCGCATCAGCGGGCATCTACGGGTCCCGCGCTTCGAACGGTGTCATTCTGATCACAACCAAACGCGGCATCGCTGGCTCAAATCGTATCAGCTTCAGCGGCTATTACGGGACTCAGAAGGCCGAGAAGGTCATGAAGATGCTCAATGGCCAGGAGTATGTCGCGTACATGGCCGAGGGCATGACAAACGACGGCTACACGCCGCAGGATATCGCCGATACCGGCTTTGGCGTTGGCGTCGATGATCAGGTCTCGACGAACTGGCAGGACGCCGTGCTTCGCAGCGCGCCGGTCTCGGAGGTGAACCTCGGCTTCACGGGTGGAACCGCGCGCGTGAAATACTATCTGTCTGGTTCGTACTTCGGTCAGGAGGGTATCGCGCTCGGATCCAGCTACAATCGCGCGTCTGGGCGGGCCAACGTAGACGTCGAGGCAACCGAGAAGCTGACGTTGCGGGCCTCGCTCTCTCTCGGCAGGGAAACCAACTATCGCGTAGTTGGTGACAACACGATTGTCGGTGTAGTAGCCAACGCGATCGCCGAGCAGCCGAACGTTCCTGTCTACCAGTCGAATGGGCAGTTCACCACCAACGATTCGCACGGGCTTCAGTACGCGAATCCGCTGGCGATTGCCACGTACGATTACAACCCGACAACGACGACTCGCAACCTCGCCAACGTCGAGGCCAACTACAACTTCGCCAACTGGGCCCAGTTCACAGGCAGGGCGTCTGGTGACCAGCTTATGCTCCACGAGCGTCTGTGGGGCTCACCGCTCGTCGTTGATGAGAACGGCGGCGTGGGCGGTGACGCCATCTCTGGCTACCACGGCGGCAACCGCTTCGTCGGCGAAGGATTCTTCACGCTGACTCCGTGGGCGGGGAGCAGCCGCGGAACGCTGACTGCGGTTGTCGGCGCCAGCACCGAGCGCAACACCCGCGAGCTCAACTTCGTCGAAGGTCAGGGCTTCAGCACGCCGGCCCTGCACGACGTGGGCGCCGCGACGAACGTGGTGACCTACGACGGCGCCCGATACGCCAACAACCTCATTTCGTATTTCGCCCGAGCCAACATGAATGTCGCCGATCGCTATCTGGCCAGCGCCAGCCTGCGCGCGGACGGCTCATCGCGGTTCGGACCCAACAATCGTTGGGGATTCTTCCCGGCGTTTTCGCTGGGATGGGTCATCACTTCAGAGCCGTGGATGGCCTCGCTATCGAGGCTTGGATCCTTCAAGCTCAGAGGAAGCTACGGTGTTACCGGCAACCAGGGCATCAGCGACACCGCTTACCGTGCAACCTACGGCAGCGCCAACTATGGCAAGGCCGGTGGTATCGCACCTTCAATCCTGGGCAACCCGAATCTGCAATGGGAACAGACCAACGAAACCGATCTCGGCTTCGATTGGACGGTGCTCGACAACAGAATCGGACTTGCCGTTGATCACTACGTCAAGAAAACCAAAAACCTTCTGGTCTCGAGGCCGGTTACGGCGACCTCCGGTTTCACCAGCTTCGTCGACAACGTCGGCAATATCGAGAACAAGGGCTGGGAGTTCGAGCTGACAGGTGAGATCCTTCGCGGGAATCCCGACGGAGGTCTCGGATGGCAGATGGGACTGAACTACTCGACCAACAAGAACAGGGTTACGTCGCTCTATCAGGGACAGCCGATCTACAGCGGCATCGACCAGGTCAACTCGGTACGCGAAGGCGAGCAGCTCGGCGCTTTCTATATGATCAAGTTCACCGGAGTCGATCCCCAGACCGGCGACGCCACGTATCTCGATCTCAACGGCGATGGTGACATCAACGCCGACGATCGTGTCATCGTCGGCAATCCGCAGCCGAACTACTGGGGCGGATTCACCAATACCTTCACGTGGAAGAATTTCGATCTTCGCGGCATGCTGCAGTTCAGCGGCGGCAACAAGATCTACAACGGTATCCGTGCCTTTTCGGACGATGGTGGTTTCTTCCGCGACAACAAGTTCGCATATGTGCTGAACCGCTGGCAGAATCCGGGCGACATCACCGTGGAGCCACGTCCGAGCTGGGACGGCAATTCTCTCGCGTACATCACCTCCTCGCGTTTTATCGAGCCCGGGTCGTACGCGCGCCTGCAGGACGTAACGCTCGGCTTCAAGCTTCCGGGCGCGTTCTCACGCAGCCTTGGCATGAACAACCCACGCCTGTACGTCTCGGGACGGAATCTTCACACCTGGACCAACTTCAGCGGGTATAATCCCGACGTGAACAGCAACGGGTCCGGCTCGAACATCTCGCTCGGCACCGAGTTCTACTCCTACCCGCTGGCCCGCACGTGGGTGGTGGGTCTGAGCAGCGAATGGTGAGGGCGCCGACAATGAGACACTCTAACCTTCTGAAGCTTCAAACCATGCGAAATAAATTCCTGCTCGTTTTCTCCGCCGTCGCGCTCGCTGCCTGCAGCGATGTGCTCGACGTGCCGCCGACAAGCTCGGTGCCGTCGGAAACGGCAATCAGTGATGCGGCAGGCGCACGCGCGGCACTGGCGGGCGCTTACCAGGGTCTCCAGCAAAACGGCCTGTACGGGCACACGCTGCTCGATTGGACAGAAACGCTTTCGGATAACGCGCGGTTCGTCGGAACCTTCGACAACTACGCGGACGCGGACGCCAATGCGCTTCGCGCCGAAAATCTGTCGGTTTCGTCGATTTGGAACGCTGCGTACGACGTGATCAACCGGGCCAACAACATTATCCAGAAAGTTCCGGCGGTTTCCGACCTCGACCAGGGGGAGAAAGATGAAATCATCGGCGAGGCGCATTTCCTGAGAGCGCTGATGTATCACGACCTCGTCAAGTTGTGGGGCGGGGTACCGCTTCGACTGGAGCCGGTGCCGAGCGCCACGGACGTCGGCGACGTCACTCGCGCTTCCCCTGCCGAAGTCTACAGCCAGATCCTCGCTGACCTCGCTCAGGCGGCTACAGCCGTCACAGCCGGGCCCGAGGCGACCCGCACCGCGTCTCTCGGCGCAGTGAGAGCGATCGAAGCGCGTGTGAGACTCTATCAGCAGGACTGGACGGGGGCTGAGGCTGCCGCGGCCGAAGTCGAGGGAATGGGATACTTCCTCGCTCCGACCTTCAGCGACCTCTTTACGGGGACCGAAACGGCGGAAGACATTTTCGCCGTCGAGTTTACCTCGACTCAGTCCAACTTGGTGGATTTCTACTCCCT
>Ga0207706_10003912_pt1 | contig 14137 bp, 15 predicted proteins | sample KBSC53metaG_FD_184318 | JGI IMG/M metagenome (GOLD analysis project Ga0207706, IMG submission 184318) | Corn rhizosphere microbial communities from Kellogg Biological Station, Michigan, USA - KBS C5-3 metaG (SPAdes) (version 2) | ecosystem: Host-associated > Plants > Roots > Rhizosphere > Soil ... | reverse complement strand
GCCGCGAACACGACGATCCACCACGGCTCCGCGAACGAGGGCGGGCCGAACCACACCGTGACGGTGAATACGCCCAACCCGACCGTCAGCCCGCGCAGCATCGAAGCGCCTACGTAGGCGGTGAACCAGGCCCAGTGCGACAGCGGCGTGACCAGCAGGAACACCAGGTTGCCGGTGATCTTGCTCTGGATCAGCGACGACGAGCTGTTGGCGAAGCTGTTCTGCAGCACGCTCATCATCACGAGGCCGGGGATCAGGAAGCTGGTGTAGCCGATGCCCGGGAACACCTGCACCCGGTCGGACAGCACGTGGCCGAAGATCAGCAGGTACAGCACCGCGGTGAGCACCGGCGCCGCCACGGTCTGGAAGGCGACCTTCCAGAAGCGCAGCACCTCCTTGTAGAACAGCGTGCGGGCGCCCTCAAGCCTCATGGCCGGGCCTCCGCGGCGATCGGGCCTTGCATGATCTCGAGGAACACATCCTCCAGGTCGGCGCGGCCGATCTCCAGGTCTTCGACCGTCACGCCGGCCTCGCGCAGCACGCGCAATAGCGTCTCGACCTCGGCGGCATCGTGGGCCTTCAACTGCACGATGCGGCCGGTCACGCGGGCCTGGTCGGCCAACGAAGCCGGCAGCGGGTGGTCGGTCTTGAACTGCAGCATCGTGCTGGCGGTGCCTGCCAGCAGGTTGGCGGTGCGGTCGAGCGCGACGATGCGGCCCTGCTTCAGCATCGCGATGCGGCCGCACAACGCCTCGGCCTCTTCGAGGTAGTGGGTGGTCAGCAGCACGGTGTGGCCCTGCTTGTTCAACCGGGCGATGAACTGCCACAGCGTCTGCCGCAGTTCGACGTCGACGCCGGCGGTCGGCTCATCGAGCACGATCACCGGCGGGCGGTGCACCAGTGCCTGCGCGACCAGCACGCGCCGCTTCATGCCGCCGGAGAGCTGGCGCATGTTGGCATTGGCCTTGTCGGCCAGGCCCAGGTTCTCGAGCAGCTCGTCGATCCAGGCGTCGTTGTCGCGCACGCCGAAGTAGCCGCTCTGGATGCGCAGCGTCTCACGCACGCTGAAGAACGGGTCGAACACCAGCTCCTGCGGCACGATGCCCAAGGCCTTGCGCGCGGCGGCGTAGTCGGTCACCACATCGTGGCCCAGCACGCTGACCTTGCCCGAGGTGGCCCGGTTGAGCCCGGCGAGGATCGCGATCAACGTGGTTTTGCCGGCGCCATTGGGGCCCAGCAGGCCGAAGAACTCGCCCCGCTCGATCTCGAAACTGACATCGCTCAAGGCCTGCACCGGCGCCCGAGCTCCCGCGTAAAGCTTGCTGATGTGTTCGAAGCGCACCGCCATGCGCGGCGATTCTAGGGGCCGGTGTCACAACTTGCTGGGCCGCTCTGGATAGGCCTCCCTCCCTGACTTTGGTAGATTGGCCGCCGAGGAGAGCCGCCTTGCCCATGCAGCCCAAGAAACCGCGTCGAACCGCCGAACGAATCCTGGAGGTCACGCTCGACCTCTTCAACCGTTTCGGCGAGCCCAATGTCTCGACGACGCTGATCTCCGCCGAGCTGAACATCAGCCCCGGCAACCTCTACTACCACTACCCGGCGAAAGACGAGCTGATCAATTCGCTCTTCGACCGCTACGAGAAATCCCTCAACGAGCTGCTGCATGCGGCCGACAACGTACGCAACGTGGAGGACGCCTGGCTGTTCTTCCACATGCTGTTCGAGCTGATCTGGCAGTACCGCTTCCTCTACCGCGATCTGAACGACCTGCTCAGCAAGAACCGCCGGCTCGAGACGCACTTCCAGTTCGTGCTGAAGAACAAGTCGCGCGCGGTGCAATCGGTGCTCGACGGCTTGGGCCGCGGCAGCGCGATGCGCATCGACAGTCGCGAGGCCGAGCCGGTCGCCACCGCGATGGTGGTGGTGCTGACCTACTGGCTGAGCTACGAGTACGTGCGCGACCCGCGCAAGGCGCTCGAACCCGAAAGCGCCGGCGCCGCGCTGGCCCGCGGCGCCTACCATGTGCTCAGCCTGCTGATGCCCTACCTGGAGCCGCCGGCCAAGGAGCACCTGTACGCGCTGGTCAGCCAGTACCACAACAAGGCGGCCTGACCGCCTGCCTTTCCCCCGCCTCATCGCTCATCGGAGAATCACGCCATGGCCAAGTGGACCGCCTTCCCCTACGACAACGCCGAGTACGCCTACGACGCCGCGGCGCTCAAGAAGCAATGGGCTCGGCTGCATGCCGGCGATGCGGAGCCTTTCCCGAAGGACGACAAGGTGCTGGCGGCGTGGGCGCTGTTCCATGCCGGCGAGTTCCAGAAGGCCCATGACGCCGGCCTCAAGGCGGGCGGCGCCGGCATCACGGTCGCCAACAAGGCGCAGGCCATCTACGCCAACTACCTCGAGAAGAACGAGAAGACCAAGCTGGCGATGTTCATGGAGATCGCCGAGCGGGCCGAGGCACAGCAGGCCGAGGAGCCGAAGAACGCCAATGCGTACTACTGGCAGGCCTACGCGCTGGGCCGCTACAGCCAGGGCATCAGCGTCGCGAAGGCGCTCGCGCAGGGCCTGGGCGGCAAGGTGAAGACCACGCTGGAAACCACGATCAAGCTCGCGCCCAAGCATGCCGACGCCCACATCGCGCTCGGCGCCTTCCATGCGGAGGTGATCGACAAGGTCGGCTCGCTGCTCGGCAAGACCCAGGGCGCCAGCAAGGACACCGGCCTCAAGATGTTCAAGGAAGCGCTGAAGCTCAACCCCACGAGCGCGATTGCGATGGTCGAGTACGCCAACGGCCTCGTGATGCTCGAGGGTGACAAGAAGATGAAGGAAGCCGAAGCGCTCTACGCCGACGCGGCCGCCTGCGAGCCGGCAGACGCGATGGAGCGGCTGGACGTGGAGATGGCCAAGGCCGAGCTGGAAGAATGAAACTGATCTGGCGCCGGGCCGGCGAGGCAGACATCGGGCTGCTCGCCAACTGGAACTATCAGCTGATCCGCGACGAAGGCCATCGCCACCCGATGACCGAGGACCAGCTCACCGAGCGCATGCGCGGCTGGCTGCTCGACGACTCCCCCGCCTATCGCGCAGTGCTGTTCCTCGAGGGAGAGCAGCCGGTGGCCTACGCGGTGTATGCCGAGGCCAAGGAGATCTACATGCGGCAGCTGTTCGTCGACCGCGCGCGCCGGCGCGAAGGCGTCGGCCGCCAGGTGGTGCAACTGCTGCTCGATGAAGTGCTGCCGCGCGACAAGCGCATCACCGTCAGCGCGCTCGCCGCCAACGCCCGCGCACAAGCCTTTTGGCATGCGGTGGGCTTCTCGGACTACAGCGTCACGCTGGAGCGCCTGCCCGCGCCACGCTAGTCATCGGCGCCCCACGGCAGCATCAGGCTCAGCATCAGCAGCTTCTCGAATTCGGGCGCAAAGCGCTCGATGATCGCCTCCGGGTCGGGGCACAGCTTGCGGTCGGTGATCAGGCCGAACTGCACGCCGCCGCCGTAGCTCAGGATGCTGACGCCCACGCCGATGTTGCCCGACTGCGGCACCCAGAACATCACCTGCTTCACGGTGGAGCCGCAGAACTTCAGCGGCTCCTTCGGGCCGGGCACGTTGGTCATCACCGCGGTGGCCTTCTTCGCGAACAGGTTCAGGATCGCGTCCTGCACCGGCTTGATCAGCAGGCCGGCCACCGCGAGCACGCCGAAGGCCAGCAGCGGCTGGTAGCTGCCCTTCAGCTCGTTCATCCGCCGGCGCACCGCGTAGACGCGCTCCACCGGGTTGGCGATGCCGATCGGCAAGGTCAGCGGCACCAGGCCGAAGCGGTTGCCGAGCTGGTGCGCCTTTTCGAGCGGGCGCAGGTTCACCGGCACCATCGCGCGGATCTCCTTGCCCGCCGGGTCCTCGCCCTTGTCACGCAGGTAGTCGCCGATCGCGCCGGCCACGCTGGACAGCAACACATCATTGATCGAGCAGCCGAGCGCCTTGCCCACCGCCTTGACCTCGTCGATCGGCAGCGGCTGGCCCCAGGCGACGCGCTTGCCGGGCGTGGCGATGCCCTTGAGCCGGGTCGCCGAGTCGTCGCTCATCAAGGCCATCGAGGCCACGTCGTTGATCACCTGGAAGCCGGTCTTGGCCATCTCGACCGAACCGAACAGCGGCTGGTACGGGTTGGCGAGCATCTCGACCGATTTGGCGACGCCATCGCCATACATGCCGATGGCCTTGATCGTCAGCCCGGTCAGCGGCTTGATCAGCGCATCGCTCCACCAATCGCTTTCGTCCTCGGTCTTCTGCTGGCGCTGCGGCGGCGGCTTGCCGCCATCGGTGATCGAGAGCATCACCGAGATCAGCGCAATGCCGTCGGCGATGCAGTGGTGGATGCGGGAGATCAGCGCGCTCTGGCCGTCCAGGTCCTCGACCAGGTGCAGTTGCCACAGCGGATGCGCACGGCTCAGCGGTGCCGCGGCCAGCTCGCCCACGCGCTCCTGCAGCGCGGCCTGCGCGCTCTGGCCGCGCTTGCGCTTCAGCGTCTCTCGCACCACATGGTGGCCGATGTCGAAGTCGTCGTCCTCGACCCAGCTGACGCCCATCGCGTCTTCGACCACCTTCTGGCGGAAGCGGTTGTATTTCAGCAGGCTGTTCTGCACCCGCTCGCAGAGCTGCTCGTAGGGCAGCCGGGGCTCGAGCAGCCAGACGCCGACGATCATCATCAGGTTGGCGTCGGTGTCCATGCGCAGCCACGCGGTATCGACCCGCGACATGCGCTCGGTGGCCTTGGGCATCGGTGTTGTCCCCCGTTTCAGCGATCGAAGTTTTCTAGGGCGCTCGCCCTGCCGGACCGAGCACGATGCTGGGTACCATTGGCGCCGTCAATGCTCATTTTCACGCACACAGGAGCGCGCCCATGGCCGACTTGAAAGCCCAATTCGAACAAGCTGTCGCCGAGTCGAAGCAGTTGCCCGAGAAGCCGGACAACATGACCCTGCTGAAGATCTACGCGCTGTACAAGCAGGCCACGGCCGGCGACGTCGAAGGCAAGCGCCCCGGCTTCACCGACATGGTCGGCCGCGCGAAATTCGACGCATGGGATGCCCTCAAGGGCAAGAGCAGCGAAGAGGCGATGCAGGAATACATCGACCTGATCGAATCGCTGAAATAAGGCCACCGCCGGAGTGCCGTCGGCGGCTCAACCTTTCTTTCGTTTCGCGGGAGCATCCAGCAGCTTGTCGAGTTCCTTCTCGATCTCGGACTGGATGCTCTTCGCGAAAGCGCCGAGCAGGAAGCCCAGCTTGGCCTTCAGTTCGAAGTGATCCGGCGCGACGATCAGCTCGCCCGTCACGCCGCTGCGCTTGAACTCCACGGTGTCGCTGGTCTCGCCTTCGAGCACCGTGCATTCCAGCTGGAATTTCTGCTCGACCTGTTCGGCCCACTCCCAGGCTAGCTTGCGCGCCTTCTCGAGGCCGAGGCCGTGGTCACGGTGAATGTGGATGTCGGGCATGGTGTGGGTCTCCTCGCCGCGGCTCAATGGCCGGCGTTCAGTGTGGCTTCGCGCTCGCGCTTCGGCAATGCCGCCAGGCGCTTGACCTCCGCATAGAAGCGCTCGAAGTCGCTGCCCTCGCGCACGAACAGGCGCTCGAACTGCGGCACGAGTTCGTTGTAGGCCGACAGCACGCCCAGCGATGCATTGTTGGCCTGCTGGAACCAGAGGTCGTAGCCCCTGTAGCCGCCCCAGACATTGGCCTTCATCGCCTCGTAGTCGGCGCGCATCTGCTGCATCAGCTCGGCCTTGCGGGCCCGCTTGTCGGCCTCGGGCGCGTCGCTCTTGAACAGCGCATCGAAGGCATCCCGGTAGCGCTTGGTCAGCGCACGGAAATCGCGCCGTCGGCCGTCGTAGCGCGCGTACTCGTCGCGCGCCTGTTCGCTGGCGTGCGTGGCCAACCAGCGCTGGCCGCCGAGGGTCTCGACCGAGGTGGCGAACGATTCGTTGAACATCGTGTCGCCCTTGGCATAGGCCACCTGGTGCGCGAGCTCGTGGAAGATCATGCGGGCCAGTTCGCCCTCGGGGTAGTTGATGAAGGTGTTGAGCAGCGGGTCACCACCCATCCAGTTGCTCCAACCCAACGTCGAGTAGGCCGGCACGCCGTACACGTAGACCTCGTAGCCTTCGGCCTTGAGCCGTGCAGCCTCCTCGTCGGCCGCCTTGCGGTCGAAGTAGCCGCGGTAGCCGATGCAACCCACCACCGGGAAGCACGAGGTCTTCAGTTCGAGCGAAAGCTCCGGCGCGGCCACCACGTTCCACACCGCCGCAGGCCGTTTCAGGTCGGCAAAGCGGCGGTAGCTGTTGTTGTCAGGCAGGTGCAGCTCGCTGATGGAGTAGTCGCGCATGCGCTGGGTCAGCGCCAACCGGTCCTTCAGCGCCTGCGGCGCGGCGGGGTCGGCCAGCCACTCGGGCACCGGCCGCGCGGCGTGCATCAGGCTCAGGTGGCCTTGCACCGATTGGGCGAGGTAACCGACGGAGCCGCAGCCACTGAGGCCGGCGACCAGCAGCAGCGCCAGCGCCGCCGCGAGCGCCGACATGATCCAGGCTCTCGACTTGCGCATCGGTCAGGGCACCGCCGCCACGTCGACCAGGCAGTCGTAGAACGACGGCGCGCGGCCGATGTCGGTCAACCGCTGGTGCGTGACCTCGTTGACGTTCGTGCCCGAAGGGCCGAGCTTGCGCCACCAGATTCCCAGCCCGTTGACGACGCCCGGCCGCGCACGCGGGCTCACCTCGGCCCTGCAGCGGTATTCGCCGCGGTCGTTGAACACCCGCACCATCGCACCGCTGGTGATGCCTCGCGCCGCGGCATCACCCTCGTGGATCTCGAGCACTGGCTCGCCCTCGATCGCGCGCAGGCTGGTGACATTGACGAAGGTGGAGTTCAGGAAGTTGCGCGCTGGCGGCGAGATCATCGCCAGCGGGTAGCGCCGGCCCAGCTCCGGCGCGGAACGCACGCTCTCGTAATTGGGCAGGTAGTCGGGCGCTTCGAGCCCCGGCGCGCTGGCCACCGCCTTGCCCGAAGGCGTCAGGAAGCCGCCGGCGGCAAAGGGCGCCTCGGGCAGCGGCAGCTTGATCCACCCGGCCGCCTTGAGCGCATCGAAGCTCACCGCATCGCCGCGGAAGGCGACACGGGCGATCGCCTCGTCGCTGTCGGTGAAGCAGGGCTCGGCGAAGCCCATGCGCGCGGCGAGTTCGCGGAAGAACTGCGTGTTGGGCTTGGCCTCGCCGACCGGCGCGATCGCCGGCTCGTTGATCAGCGCGTAGGTGTGGCCATAGCTCAGGTGCACATCCAGGTGCTCGAGCTGCGTGGTCGCCGGCAGCACGTAATCCGCCTGGTCGGCGGTGTCGGTCATGAAATGCTCGAGCACCACCGTGAACAGGTCTTCACGTTGGAAGCCCTGCAGCACCTTCGGCGACTCCGGCGCCACCGCCACCGGGTTGCTGTTGTAGACGATCAGCGCCTCGATCTTGGGGCCGAACGAGGGCGACGATCCGCTCAGCAGCGCGTCGCCGATCGTGCTCATGTTGATCGTGCGCGGCGTTCTGCCCGCCAGCAACTCGGGCCGCTGCAGCGCCGTCACGTCGGTCGGGAACCAGCCCGAGCTCGACAGCAGCAGCCCCCCGGCGCGATGGCGCCACGCGCCGGTGAGGCACGGCAGCAGGGCGATCAGGCGCACCGCGTTGCCGCCGCCGCGCACACGCTGCATGCCGTAGTTGAGGCGGATCGCCGCGGGCTTCGTGGTCGCATAGTCGCGCGCCAGCTGGCGCACCTCGTCGGCGCTGATGCCGCATTCCTCGGCGGTGCGCTCGGGTGTCCAGGCCATCGCCTTGTCGCGCAATGCCTCGAAGCCTTCGACATGGCGGGCGATGTAGTCGTGGTCCAGCCAGTCGCCGACGATCAGCTCGCGCATCAGGCCGAGCGCGAGCGCGCCGTCGGTGCCCGGCAGCAGCGCGATGTGCTGATGGCATTTGTCGGCGGTTTCGGTGTGGCGCGGGTCGATACAGATCAGCTTCGCGCCGTTGCGCTTGGCGGCCTGCGCGAAGGTCCAGAAATGCAGGTTCGACGCGATCGAGTTGCTGCCCCAGATCAGGATCAGCCGGCTCTCGGCGAAATGCTCCACGTGCATGCCGACCTTGCCGCCGTAGGTGAGCCGCAGCGCCTCGCTGCCTGCCGAGGCGCAGATCGTGCGGTCGAGCTTGGAGGCGCCGAGCTTGTGGAAGAAGCGCATCGCCATGCTCTCGCCCTGCACCAGCCCCATCGTGCCGGCATAGCTGTACGGCAGGATGGCCTCCGGCTCGCGCGCGGCGATGGCTTTCAGCCACTGCGCGATGTCGGACAGCGCCTCGTCCCAGCTCACGCGCACGAACTGCCCGCTGCCCTTGGGGCCCACGCGCCTGAGCGGATGCAGCACCCGGTCGGGGTGCGCGGTGCGCTCGGCATAGCGCGAGACCTTGGTGCACAGCGCGCCGTGCGTGGTCGGGTGGTCGGGGTCGCCCTGGATGCGGATCACGCGGCCGTCTTCGACCGTGACGCGCATCGCGCAGGTGTCGGGGCAGTCGTGGGGACAGGCGGCGCGGACGGTCTTGGCGGAGCTCATGGAATGACTATCGCACAGGCCGCATCAGGCGATATCCCGCTCGGGCATGCGGCCGGAGCCCGGCGGTAAGATGCCCGCTTCCCCGGAGATTTCCGCATGCAGCTGATCGAATCCATCCTGGCCGACGCAGCCAGCATCGCCGCGCTGCGACGCGACATCCACGCGCACCCCGAGCTCTGCTTCGAGGAACAGCGCACCAGCGACCTGATCGCCCAGGCGCTCACCGATTGGGGTATTCCCGTGCACCGCGGGCTGGGCAAGACCGGCGTCGTCGGCATCGTGAAGAACGGAACTTCGCAGCGCGCGGTCGGCCTGCGCGCCGACATCGACGCGCTGCCGATCACCGAGCACAACCAATTCGCCCATGCCAGCCGCCACGCCGGCAAGATGCACGCCTGCGGCCACGACGGCCACACCGCGATGCTGCTGGCAGCCGCCAAGCACCTGGCCAGGCACCGCGACTTCGACGGCACGGTCTACCTCGTGTTCCAGCCGGCAGAAGAAGGCGGCGGCGGCGCGCGCGAGATGATGAAGGACGGCCTCTTCGAGCAGTTCCCGATGGAGGCGATCTTCGGCGCACACAACTGGCCGGGCCTGAAGGTGGGCCAGTTCGCAGTCAGGTCGGGCCCGGTCTTCGCGTCGAGCAACGAATTCAAGATCACGATCCGCGGCAAGGGCGCGCACGGCGCGATGCCGCACCTGGGCATCGATCCGGTGCCGGTGGCCTGCCAGATGGTGCAGGCCTTCCAGACCATCATCACCCGCAACAAGCGGCCGATCGACACCGGCGTGATCTCGGTGACGATGATCCACACCGGCGAAGCGACCAACGTGGTGCCCGAGAGCTGCGTGCTCGAAGGCACGGTACGCACCTTCACGAGCGAGGTGCTCGACCTGATCGAGCGCCGCATGAAGACGGTGGCCGAGGCCACCTGCGCCGCCTTCGAGGCCGGCTGCGAGTTCGAGTTCGTGCGCAACTACCCGCCGACGATCAACCACGAGGCCGAGACCGCGTTCGTGCAGCGCGTGATGGCCGAGGTGGCCGGGCGCGACAACGTGATCGAGTTCGAGCCGACGATGGGTGCCGAGGACTTCAGCTACTTCCTGCAGGAAAAGCCGGGTTGCTACTTCCTGATCGGCAACGGCGACGGCGCGCACCGCCACAGCGGCCACGGCATGGGCCCCTGCATGCTGCACAACCCGAGCTACGACTTCAACGACGACCTGATCCCGCTCGGCGCCACCCTCTGGGTGCGGCTGGCCGAGCAGTGGCTGGCCGCGCCACGCTGACAGGAGACCCCGAGATGAACCCGCCCGCCGCCACGCTGTTCTCCCAGAGCTACGCCGAGGCGCGAGCCAGGTTCCTGGTCGCCGCCGAAGCGGCCGGGCTCGACGTGCAGAGCCACCCGCACCCGATGCTGGGGCGCGACGGCGAGGCGCTGGCGATGGACGTGGCGCGCTTCGGCGCGGCGGATGCGAAGCGGCTGCTGATCCTCAGCAGCGCCTGCCACGGCGTCGAAGGCTTCTGCGGCTCCGCGGTGCAGTCGGCGCTGCTGCAGGACGCGGCCTTCCACCGCGCGGCCGACGAGGCCGGCGTCGCGGTGCTGTACATCCACGCGCTCAACCCCTACGGCTTCTCCTGGTGGCGTCGCGTCACCCACGAGAACGTCGACCTGAACCGCAACTTCATCGACTTCAGCCAGCCGCTGCCGGCCAACCCGGGCTACGACGAGATCGCGCATGCGCTGGTGCCGCCCCACTGGCCGCCCACCACCGAAGACCAGGCGGCGCTGCAGGCCTACGCGATGAAGCACGGGCCGCGCGGGCTGCAGGCCGCCATCAGCGCCGGGCAGTTCAATCACCCCGAAGGCCTGTTCTTCGGCGGCCACAACCCCACCTGGAGCCACATCACGCTGCGCCATGTGCTGCAGGACCATGCCACACGCTGCGAGCGTCTGGGCTGGGTCGACCTGCACACCGGCCTCGGCCCCACCGGCCACGGCGAGCGCATCTTCTCGGGCCTGCCGCACGACACGGCAGGGCTGGAACGCGCCCGCGCCTGGTGGGGCGACATCACCACCACCTTCGACGGCTCGTCGACCGCCGCGCTGCTCGAAGGCGAGATGTGGCGCACCGCCTACGAGGAATGCGCGCAGGCCGAGTACACCGGCATCGCGCTCGAGTTCGGCACCGTGCCGCTGCTCGAGACCATCGACGCCTTGCGCGCCGAGCAGTGGCTGGAGAACCACCCCGAGATCGGCGCGCCGCGGGCCGCCGCGATCAAGCAGCGGCTGCGCGACGCCTTCTATACCGACACCGACGATTGGAAGCACGCGATCATCAGCCAGGGCACCGAGGTCGCCTTCCAGGCCTGCCTGGGCCTGGCAGAAGGCTGATCGCGCCGCGTGATGTCCGGATTTGACCGCTGACGGTCCGTTCGCGGCCGCCACATGCGGCGCCGCGCACCCGACGATGCAGGCCTTGCCACCCTGGATCGAAAGAGGACCTGCGATGCAGACCGCCCTGTTGCTGATCGACGTACAGCAATCCTTCCGTGCCCGCCCGTACTGGACCGACGCCGACGTGCCGGCTTTCCTGGCGCGCGTGAACGCGCTGACCCGCGGCTGCGCGGAGCGCGACATTCCGGTCGTGCAGGTCTTCCACACCGACCCGCCGGAGGCCGCCGACAACCCGTTCTCGCACGCCAGCGGCCTGATCCGGCCGCTCGATGGCCTTGCGCCCTTCGACGCCGCGCTGCAGATCGAGAAGCACCGGCACAGCGCCCTCGTGGGCAGCGGCCTGCCCGTGTGGCTGCACGAGCGCGGCATCCGCCGGCTGATGATCGCCGGCATCCGCACCGAGCAGTGCTGCGAGACGACCACGCGCCACGCCAGCGACGAAGGCTGGGCGGTCGACTACATCACCGAGGCCACGCTGACCTTCGCGATGGCCACGCCTTCCGGCGGCATGCTGAGCGCGGCCCAGCTGAAGGAGCGCACCGAGACCGTGCTGAAGGACCGCTTCGCGACGCTGTGCAGCGTGGAGCAGGCACTGGCCCGTGCACACTGACGCCACACGAGGAGACACCCCCATGCTGCAACTGCGCCCCGGCTGCGAATGCTGCGACCGCGACCTGCCCGGCGATTCCGACCAGGCCCGCATCTGCTCGTTCGAATGCACCTTCTGCGTCGATTGCGCCGACGGCCGGCTCCACGGCCGCTGCCCCAACTGCGGCGGCGAGCTGCTGCCGCGCCCACGGCGGGTCGGCGAGAAGCTGGCGCGCAACCCCGCCTCGGGCGAGCGCGTCTTCAAGCCGCAGGGCTGCACAACGCCGTGATCGAGCTGCTGTTCGTCGTGCTGCCGGAAACGCTGCTGCTGGATCTTGCCGGTCCGGCGGAGGCGTTCCGCCTCGCGAACCGGCATTTGCAGCTGCGCGGGCGGGCACCGGCCTTTCGGCTGCGCTTCCTGGGGCCCGCGCCGAGTGCGGCGTCCTCCGTGGGCGCCTCGCTCGCGCAGCTGGAGCCCTTGCCGTCGGCGATCGAGCAACCGAGCTGGATCGTGCTGCTGGGGCTGCCGGGCAACGGCGAGGATGCCGCGCGACGCGTGGCATCGCCCTCACCGGATTGGCTGGCGGCGCGGCACTGGCTGTCGCGAGTGATCGCCCCGGCGCTGGCCGACGAACTGCCCACCGAGACGCCGCGCGCGGGCCTGGTGACGATCTGCAGCGGTGCGCTGCTGGCGGCGGACGCCGGCCTGCTGGCCGGCCGGCGCTGCACCTCGCATCACGAGCTGCTGGAGCAGTTGGCCGCGCACGCGCCGACTGCCCAGGTCGCGCCGAATCGCGTGTTCGTGATCGACGGGCCGGTGGCCTCCAGTGCCGGCATCACCGCGGGCATCGACCTCGCGCTGCATCTCGTCGCACAGGTCTGCGGCGATGCACTCGCAGCCGCGGTCGCTCGCGACATGGTCGTGTTCCTGCGTCGCGGGCAGGACGATCCGCAGCTTTCGCCGCTGCTGGCCTGGCGCAATCACCTGCATCCCGCCGTGCACCGCGTGCAGGATGCGGTGTGCGAGCGGCCCACCGAGGCGTGGACGGCGGAGGCGATGGCCTCGGTCGCCCGCGTGACGCCGCGCCACCTGAGCCGGCTGTTCCGCGAACACACCGGCCTCTCACCGCGCGACTACGTGGAGCACATCCGCGTGGCCCGGGCGAAAGAGGCGCTGGCACGCGGTGCCTCGGTGGTGCGCGCCAGCGAGCAGGCCGGCTTCTCGTCGGACCGCCAGTGGCGCCGGGCACGCGCGCGCAACGCGACGCGCCCGGCCTGATCGATCAGAGCCAGTGGCCGGCCAGCAGATCGGCCTCGAGCCGGGGCGCATTGACGAACTGCACCGCCTGCCATCCCGCGGCCTTGGCGGCCTCGACATTGCGCAGTGAATCGTCGATGAACAGCAACTCGGCCGGCGGCACATCGAAACGCCGGGCCGCCAGCTCGAAGATCGCCGGATCCGGCTTGATCAGCTTCACGCGGGACGAGAACACCCCGTCGACGAACCAGCGCGAGAACGGGTTCACGCGCTCCAGATGATCCGCATACGGGGCCGGCATGTTCGACAGGTAATACAGCCGGCGGTCGGGCCGGCACAGCCGCTCGATCAGCGCCACCGTGTCGGGCAGCGGCTGCAGTTCGTCGGGCACCGCATCGACGACACGCTGCACTTCATCCGGCGACAGGTCGAGCCGGCGCGCGATGCGCTGCACCAGATCGGGCACCTCGACGGTGCCGCGGTCGAACTCGCCCCAGTCGCCGCTGTAGTTCTGAAAGAAACCCTGCACCAGCGGGCCGGCGTCGGCCGGCGTCGGCGCCCGGTGCGGCAGCACCTGCGACAACAGCACCTCCGGGCGCCAGCGGACCACCACCGCGCCAAGGTCGAAGACGATGTGTTTCATGCCGCCGAGCGCAGCCGCTGCAGCAGCCCCGCGGTGGAGGCATCGAGCCCGCTCGTGTCACCCGAGGCCAGGCGCGGCAGCAACTCGTTGCACAGCGCCTTGCCGAGCTCCACACCCCACTGGTCGAAGCTGTTGATGCGCCACAGCGCGCCGCTGGTGAACACGCGATGCTCGTACATCGCGACCAGCGCGCCGAGCGAGCGCGGCGTCAGCTTGTCGAGCAGCAGCGTGGTGCTGGGCCTGTTGCCCGGGAAGGTGCGGTGACGGGCGATGGTCTGCGCGTTGAGCGACTTGGACGCGGTGGGCGCCTTCTCGCCCAGCGCCTGCTCGCTGGTCTTGCCGAGCATCAGCGCCTGCGACTGCGCCAGGCAGTTGGCCAGCAGCTTGGTCTGCAGGTCGGCATGGGGATGCGTCGGATGCTTGACCGCGATGAACTCCACCGGAATCACGTCGGTGCCCTGGTGCAGCATCTGGAAGTAGGCATGCTGGCCATTGGTGCCCGGCTCGCCCCACACCACCGGGCTGGTCGAGTAAGACAACGGCT
>Ga0207706_10003908_pt1 | contig 14140 bp, 14 predicted proteins | sample KBSC53metaG_FD_184318 | JGI IMG/M metagenome (GOLD analysis project Ga0207706, IMG submission 184318) | Corn rhizosphere microbial communities from Kellogg Biological Station, Michigan, USA - KBS C5-3 metaG (SPAdes) (version 2) | ecosystem: Host-associated > Plants > Roots > Rhizosphere > Soil ... | reverse complement strand
AAGGCAAGCGCCCGAGCCGAGTTCGCGGTGGCGGAAGCAAAGGCGGCCGCGGCACTTTACTTGCCCGACAAGATCGGGTGGATGTGGACTTTCAATGGAGACGATGGAAAGCCGTATCCCTTGGGAGCCATTCGCTTCAAGGCAGAACTGGCTCTCACGGGTGCAGCAGGCGCCAGCATCGTCGCTGAGGCGAGCCTGTCCGTCGACTACAAGGACGAGAAGCGCAAAGACGTCTTTGGCGTCAAGGGCGCTGCAATAGACGCGTCGAAGAACCCAAACGACAACCGCGGCCTCACCATCAATCAAAAGCCGGTGGATCCCGGTGCGGCAGTAGAGCTGGAGGCCTTCGCCGGTGCTAAGGCGGACATCAAGCTCGTAGGCAGCATCCAGTGGCTGAACCCGGAAAAACTGACTGCCGACTATCAGGACTTCGCCAAGGTTGGCCCCTCAGTGGCAGGCCTGGCGGGCATTGGCGCCGGAGTGCTGCTCGAGCTGACGTATGTTGCGGGCAAGTTTCGCTTCAAGGTGATGGCAAATGCATGTCTAGGTGTGGGGGCGAAGGGCAAGCTGGAACTGGAGGTCGACCTGCGCCTCATCGCAGAGTTCGTCGCTTGGTTCTGCTATCAGCTCTACCACGCGGACTACCAGAAGCTTTCGTTCGTCAAGAAGCAGGTTTTCGACCTCATCGTGAAGATCCAAGTACTGCTGCTTGACGCAGCGACGCAGGGTTATCGGCGCATTGAAGAATTCGTGGGCAAGGAAATCATCGAAATTGAACAGGTATTCGATGATCTTCTCGATGCGCTCGAACGAGAAGAGCGACGAGTCGCGCTCATGAACAGGATCCTTTCAGATCCCGACGCATTGCTTGGTGCCACCCCCGAGACGAAAGGCATCGTTCTCTACCAATTGACCCGTCACGACTGGAGGCTGGATGGGTTGGATGGTCGAAACCACGGCGGGGGATATTACAGAGCGCGCAAGCGGGCTATCAAGACAGTGCTTCGATACGCACAAACGAAGCGAGGCTTCGACAACACGATCCAGCACATGACTCCCCGTGGTACCAAAGGTGATCTAGCGAAGAACAAGGCTCAGCTGATGGCCTTTTTGAATATGGCGATCGTGGGAGATGCCGATGACGATGAGGAAGTACAGGACTTTTACGGCAGGCTGCACGCCTCACTCAAGGACGCCCCCTCCGTTGGCTACCCGCTATGCGCCAACGACTCTTGGCAATACGAACTGCAACGGGGTATGGACCTTCACCCAACGTTGGCGAGCTTGCCAAATATTGCGATGGAGACCGTCGCCTAGGGAACAACGGGACTGGCGCGATTGACGACACAACGAAAGCCGGAACGCACATCTCGTTCGGACTTGACTTGCCCGTCATGTCCGACAAACGGTCGAGCCATGGGTGCGCGCCTCTCACGGTACATCGTCATTGCAGTGTCTGCTGAACGGGCATCAATCCCTCGTTGCACCTTTTCAGTCCCAGTAGCCGGCCCCCGGGGGTTTTTGCGAGGTGAATGGCTGTAGTAGTCGGGAGAGAACCAGTCGTCAGCCCATTCGAACCCGCTCAGTCCCATGTCGTACAGCCCAAGGGGAGAAGGAGGAAATCTCCCATTGGGATGGACGGAGGGAGAGGGGACCGAAGGCATGAACTGCTCGTACTGCTCATCGCTCGCGACGCTCTTTCCTACTTCAAAGCCGCCATCGCTCGTTGCCCAGACGACAAACTTGCCACGATCACGCGCTGCGTATTCCCATTGCGCTTCGGTTGGCAAGTCAAACGGCAGATGGGTCATCTCCCCAACCCAGCGGCAGTAAGCTTTCGCCTCCGCCCAATTGACGCCAGCGGGGACTCCTGGCTGAAGCCGATATCGCGCGTCAAACCTTGCAGTTGCAATACGCGGAAGTCCTTTCGCATCGGTGTACACATCGAAGTCTTCGTAGGTCACCTTGTACCTGCCGATAGAAAACCCGTCGAGTTCGACTTCATGCAAAGGCAAAGCTTCAGACTGCCCCGTATATGGAAGGCGATCTGCACTATGAACTTGACCGAAGTCTCCCATCTTGAAACTGCCCCCCTGCACAAAAATCAAATCCTCGACTGACTTTCGAAGAAGCCCCTGAATGCGACCAGCGATAGCGTCACCCTGAGGAACAGTCGCCGCTAACGAACCAGCCCAGGTCATAGTGACCGACAGACTGCACATCAGGACGAGCAGCCGGGTTGAGGCCAGGACCGCCGAGGCACGGCGAGTGAAGCGATGGATCATTTCAAAACCGGTTCGCCATGGAATGCAGACATTGTCTGCAAATAACGTCCTCGACCTCGTTCTCGTCGTGAAGTCAGGGCAAATTCTTCAGAATTTTGTTTCTGCCGAGAGCCTGTTCGATCACGCGGCTCGCTCTTGCGGTGTCAGCTCTGGGCGATCTCGCGCAGCGCCCCGCACAGCCGATCCACATCCTCCAGCCGATGATCCGCCGACAGGCAGATCCGCAGCCGTGACGTCCCCACCGGCACGGTCGGCGGCCGGATGGCCGGCACCCAGATGCCGCGGGCTTCGAGATCGGCCATCACCTTCAGCGCAGTGGCGTTGTCGCCCAGGATCAACGGCTGGATCGCGGTGTCCGACGCCGGCGCTTCCCAGGGCAGGCCCTGCAGCCCTTCGCGCAGCCGGGCATGCAGCACCTTCAGATGCTCGCGTCGCCAGCCCTCGGCTTCGATCACGCGCAGGCTCGCGCGCAGCGCCTCGGCGATGAGCGCCGGCGCGCCGGTGGCGAACATGTAGCTGCGCGCGCGCTGCATCAGCCATTCGATGGCCGGCACGCTGCCGGCCACGAACGCGCCCGACACCCCCGCCGCCTTGCCCAGCGTGGCCATGTAGATCACCCGAGAGGCAATCGTCGATGGCTTGACGCCCCAGTGCGAGAGATAGCCGCGGCCGCCCTCGCCCAGCACGCCGAAGCCGTGGGCGTCATCGACCATCAGCCAGGCGTCATGGCGCTCACACAACGCCAGCAGCTCCGGCAGCGGCGCGAGGTCGCCGTCCATGCTGAACACGGCGTCGCTGATCACCAGCTTGCGGGGCGCGGTGCAGGCCCGCAGCTCACGCTCGAGCGCCGCCATGTCGTTGTGCGGGTAGACGTGGATGTCGGCGCGCGAGAGCCGCGCCCCGTCGATCAGGCACGCGTGGTTCAGCGCATCGGAGAACACCGCGTCGCCGCGGCCGACCAGCGCCGCGACGCAGCCGACGTTGGTCGCGAAACCGGAGTGGAAATACAGCGCGCGGGGCATGCCGACGAACTCGGCGAGCTCGCGCTCGAGCAACTCGTGCGCCGGGCTGTGGCCGCTGACCAGCGGCGATGCGGTGCTGCCCACCCCGTAGCGCTCGGCCGCTTCGCGCGCCGCAGCCACCAGCGCTGGGTGCTGCGCCAAGCCCAGGTAGTCGTTGCTGCAGAACGCGAGGCGCGGCGCGCCGTCGACCGTGAACTGGCCGTGGTCGCCGAGTGTGGCCTGGCGCCGGTGGCGCAGCAGTTGCCTGGCTTGCAGCTCGGCGAGGGCAGGCGTGAAAACGTCGTTGAGATCAGGCATCTTGGGGGAGTTGTATAGGCAGGTCGGCAGGCGACACGCCGGGCTGCCAGGGCCAGTCGGCCAGCAGAGGGGCCTGCAGTCGCCTGCGCAGGAAGTCGAGGTTGGCTTGTGGCTCGCGCATCTGGGGGTCGACGCGGTTGGCGATCCACCCCGCAAGGCGCAAGCCGCGTGAGGCGATGGCCTCCTGCGTCAGCAGCGCATGGTTCAGGCAACCGAGCCGCAGCCCCACGACCAGGATAACGGGCAACGCCAGCGCCTGCGCCAGGTCGGCGCCGGTGACGGCATCGTCCAGCGGGACGCAGAAGCCGCCGGCACCCTCGACGATCACCGCATCGCTGAGCGCGCGCAGGCCATTGAAGCGCCGCACCAGCGTCGGCACGTCGATGCGCACGCCTTCGCGCTCGGCCGCGATGTGCGGCGATACCGGCGCCCGCAGCAGATAGGGGTTGTCGAGCTCCGGCGACACCGCGAGGCTGCTGGCGGCCCGCAGCGCGAGCACGTCTTCGTTCTGCCACACGCCATGCTCATCGCGCTCGGCGCCGGCCGCCACCGGCTTCATGCCGACGCAGCGCAACCCGCGCCGGGCCAGCGCATGCAGCAGCGCAGAGGTCGCCCGCGTCTTGCCGACACCGGTGTCGGTGCCGGTCAGGAACCACGCGCTCATGACGCAAGCGCGCGGTCGAGCGCGCGCAGCGAGCCGTCCACCAGCTGATGCATCGCCGCATCGTCGATCACGTAGGGCGGCATGAAATACAGCGTCGAGCCGATCGGCCGCAGCAGCAGGCCTTCGGCGAGCGCGGCCTGGTGAAAGCGCGACGAGAACGCGGGGTCATCGGTCGCCACATCCCAGGCCCACACCATGCCGAGCTGGCGTGCACCGCGGACACGCGCATCCTCGGTGAGCGGCGTGGCCAGGCGCGTCAAGCGTGCGGCGGTGTCGCGGTTGCGCTCGAGCACCGGCTCGTTCTCGAACACATCCAGTACCGCCAGCGCGGCCCGGCAGGCCAGCGGGTTGCCGGTGTACGAGTGCGAATGAAGGAAGCCACGCGTGGTGCGGTCGTCGTAGAAAGCGTCGTACACGGCATCGGTCGTCAGCACCGCGGACAGTGGCAGGTAGCCCCCTGTCAACCCTTTCGACAGGCAGATGAAATCGGGCCGGATCCCGGCCTGCTGATGCGCGAACAGCGTGCCGCTACGGCCGAAGCCCACCGCGATCTCGTCGACGATCAGGTGCACCTGATAGCGATCGCACAGCTCGCGCGCCAAGCGCAAGTATTCGGGATCATGCATCGCGAAGCCGGCCGCACATTGCACCAGCGGCTCGACGATGAAGGCCGCCGTGCGCTCGTGATGCCGCTCCAGGTAGGCCTGCAGGGCCTGCGCCTGGCGCCGCGCGAAGGCTTTCGCATCCTCGCCCGGCGCAGCCTGGCGCGCATCGGGCGACGGCACGGTGGCGCTCAGACGCACCAGCGGGCCGTAGGCCTCGCGGAACAGCGCAATGTCGGTGACCGATAGCGCCCCCACCGTCTCGCCGTGGTAGCCACCCGCCAGGCCGATGAACTCGCTTTTCTGCGACCGGCCTCGGTTGCGCCAGCTGTGCGCGCTCATCTTCAGCGCGATCTCGGTGGCGCTGGCGCCGTCGCTGGCATACGAGGCGTGGCCCAGGCCGGTCAACCGTCCCAGCCGCTCAGACAGTTCGATCACCGGCTCATGCGTCAGCCCGGCCAGCATCACATGCTCGATGCGTTCGAGCTGGTCCTTCAGCGCCGCCTTGATGCCCGCGTGCCCGTGGCCGAACAGGTTGACCCACCAGGAGCTCACGCCATCGATATAGCGCCGCCCTTCGGCGTCGATCAGCCACACGCCTTCGCCGCGCACGATCGGCAATAGCGGCTCGCGCTCGTGGCGCTTCATCTGCGTGCACGGATGCCAGACGGCGGCGCGGCTGCGCTCGCTCAGGCGCAGGTTGTTGTCCATCACTCTCCCTTCGGATTCAGCGGATGCCGAGCAGCTTGTGCGTCTGCAGGCTCAGGGTCCAGCGCGGGTGCGCCAGGCACCATTGCACCGCCCATTCGGTGTTGTGCTTCACCAGCGGGCCGTCCATCGGCTGCACGCGGTGGTGGCGGAAGGGCAGCGCCTCCAGCTCGGCCATGTCGAGCGCGGGCTGTGGCACCACGACCTTGAGCTCGTCGCCCGCGCGCTGCACCAGCTGCGCCCCGGCCTTCGGGCTGATGCACAGCCAATCGATGCCGGCGGGCGCGGCGACCGTGCCGTTGCTTTCGACCGCCACTTCGAACCCACGCGCGTGCAAGGCGTCGACCAGCGGCGCGTCCAGTTGCAGCAACGGCTCGCCGCCGGTGCACACGACGAAAGGCCGGCCCCCGCCACCGGCCGGCCAGAACGAGGCGACGTGCGCCGCCAGCGCTTCGGCCGTTTCGAACTTGCCGCCGCCGGTGCCGTCGGTGCCGACGAACTCGGTATCGCAGAACTGGCAGATCGCGTTCGGCCGGTCGGCTTCGCGCCCGGTCCACAGGTTGCATCCGGCAAAACGGCAAAACACCGCCGGCCGGCCGGCCTGCTGGCCTTCGCCCTGCAGGGTGTAGAAGACTTCCTTGACGCTGTAGGTCAACTGCTTTCCTTGAAGATGCCGGCGGTCAGCGCCGGGCGCCCCAGCCGGCCCACGACAGCGCCAGCGCACAGGCCAGCACCATCGCACCGTAGGTGGCCATCTTGCCGTCGTGGCCGAAGACCACCAACCCGGCCACCAGCACCACCGCGCCTGCCCCGGCCGACCAGCCGAAGAGCCGCGCCAGCCGCACGCCGGCCAGATCGCGCCGCCACAACAGCTTGCTCATGAACGCACCGAGCAGGCCGACGCCCAGCGCCGGCATGAAGAAGTTCACGAAGTGAATCAGCGCGTCGATCGGGCCCAACGGGGTGCTCCAGGCGGCTTGAGGAATATCAACGGAAGGGGCCGGCTATCGCCGCGATAAGTACTTGATTCGACGCGAAATTTTATAATGCGCCGATGAGCGTCATTGCCCTGGGCCTGAACCACACCACCGCGCCGCTGGATTTGCGCGGCCGGTTCGCGTTCTCGCTGGAGCAAATCCCGCAGGCGCTGCTGAATTTCCGCGAGCGGCTGGCCCGCGCGCCCGGGGTGGCCGAAGCCGCTCTGCTGTCGACCTGCAACCGTACCGAACTCTATGTCGCCGGCGCTCCCGGCCGCACCCAGGAGCTGGTCCGGCCGGCGATCGACTGGCTCGCCGCCCATGGCGGCGTGCAGAGCAACCAGCTACTCGACCACACCTACGTGATGGAAGACAAGGCCGCCGCGCGCCATGCCTTCCGCGTGGCCTCCGGCCTCGATTCGATGGTGCTCGGGGAGCCGCAGATCCTGGGCCAGATGAAGCAGGCGGTGCGCGAGGCCGATGCCGCCGGCACGCTGGGCACCACGCTGCACCAGCTGTTCCAGCGCTCGTTCTCGGTCGCCAAGGAAGTGCGCAGCTCCACGGAGATCGGCGCCCACTCGATCAGCATGGCCGCCGCCTCGGTGCGCCTGGCCTCTCAGCTGTTCGAGGACCTGCGCGACATCAACGTGCTGTTCGTCGGCGCCGGCGAGATGATCGAGCTGGTCGCCACGCATTTCGCGGCTCGCACACCCAAGGCGATGGCGGTGGCCAACCGCACGCTGGAGCGCGGCGAAAAGCTTGCCAGCCGCTTCGGCGCCCAGGCCCTGCGCCTGGCCGACCTGACGCAGCGGCTGCACGAGTTCGATGCCGTGATCTCCTGCACGGCCAGCTCGCTGCCGATCATCGGCCTGGGCGCCGTCGAGCGGGCGCTGAAGGCGCGCCGCCATCGCCCGATGTTCATGGTCGATCTCGCGGTGCCGCGCGACATCGAGCCCGAGGTGTCGCGCCTGTCCGACGTGTACATGTACACGGTGGATGATCTCTCGGCCCTGGTGCAGACGGCCGGCGAGAAACGCCAGGCCGCGGTGCAGCAGGCCGAGGCCATCATCGAAAGCGGCGTGCAGAGCTTCGCGCACTGGCTGTCGCAGCGCGCCACGGTGCCGCTGATCCAGGCGCTGCGGGCGCAGGCCGACGACTGGCGCGCCGCCGAGATCGCCCGCGCCCGCAAGATGCTCGCCAAGGGCGAAGATGTCGAGGCGGTGCTCGATGCGCTGTCGCGCGGCCTCACCCAGAAGATGCTGCACGGCGCCCTCGCCGAGCTGCATGCCGCCGACGCCACGCAGCGCGAGCAGCTCGCGCAGACCGTCTCGCGCCTGTTCCTGCGCCAACACCCCCGCGATCTCAGCCGCGAGCCCGGCGGCTTCGAGCGTTAGCCCCACGGCCGCCAACCCCCGCGCGATGTCGCGCGGCGCGCTGCTGCCCTTTCCGCATCCCCCATGAAAGACTCCCTGCGCCAACAGTTCGAACGCCTCGCCATGCGCCTGGCGGAGCTCGACGCCAACCTGGCCGATCCGCAGGTCGCGGCGGACATGAAGCGCTACCGCGCGCTGTCGCGCGAACAGGCCGAAGCGGCCGAACTGGTTCAGCGCTTCCGCGCCTACCAGCAGCGCGAGAGCGACCTCGCCGGCGCGCGCGAGATGCTCGACGACCCCGACATGGCCGAGATGGCACGCGAGGAGATCGCCAGCGCCGAGGCCGATCTCGCGCGGCTGCACGCCGAGCTGCAGACCGCGCTGCTGCCGCGCGACCCCGACGACGACCGCAATGCCTTCCTCGAGATCCGCGCCGGCACCGGCGGCGATGAATCCGCGCTGTTCGCCGGCGACCTGGCCCGCATGTACCTGCGCTATGCCGAGCGCCAGGGCTGGCGCTGCGAGGTCATGAGCGAGAGTGCGTCCGACCTGGGCGGCTACAAGGAGCTCGTCGTGCGGGTCGAAGGCGAGCGCGTCTACGAGAAGCTGAAGTTCGAGTCCGGCGGCCACCGCGTGCAGCGCGTGCCGGCGACAGAGTCGCAGGGGCGCATCCACACCAGCGCCTGCACGGTCGCGGTGATGCCCGAGCCCGACGAAGCCGCCGAAGTCACGCTGAACCCGGCCGACCTGCGCATCGACACCTTCCGCGCCAGCGGCGCCGGCGGCCAGCACGTCAACAAGACCGACAGCGCGATCCGCATCACCCACCTGCCCACCGGGCTGGTCGCCGAATGCCAGGACGACCGCTCGCAGCACCGCAACAAGGCCAAGGCGATGGCCGTGCTGGCAGCGCGCCTGCGCGACAAGGAGCGCAACGAGCGCGCCGCCAAGGAAGCCGCCACGCGCAAGAGCCTGATCGGCAGCGGCGACCGCTCCGACCGTATCCGCACCTACAACTTCCCCCAAGGCCGGCTGACCGACCACCGCATCAACCTCACGCTGTACCGCCTCGGCGCCATCATGGATGGCGAGCTGGATGAAGTGGTGGCTGCGCTGCAGGCGGCACGCGCCGCCGAGCAGCTGGCGACGCTGGAAAGCGGATCGGCATGACCACCGTCGCCGGTGCGCTGGCGCACGCGCGGCAGCTCGGGCTGGCGCAGTTGGATGCGCAGCAGCTCCTCGCATGGCTGCTCGCACGCTCCCGGGCCTGGTTGCTCGCGCACGATGACGACACGCTGCTCCCGGACCAGGCCGCCCGGTATGCCGAGCTCTGCGCGCGCCGTGCTGCCGGCGAACCGTTTGCCTACCTCGTCGGCGAACGCGAGTTCCATGGCCTCACACTGCACGTGACGCCCGCCGTGCTGGTGCCGCGACCCGACACCGAAACGCTGGTGGATTGGGCACTCGAGTTGCTGGAGAAGGATCTGGGCGCCCACCCGGCACCGCAGGTCCTCGACCTGGGCACCGGCAGCGGCGCGATCGCGCTCGCGGTCAAGCACCATTGCCCGCGGGCGCAGGTGCAAGCGCTGGACGCGAGCGAGCCCGCGCTCGCCATCGCGCGCTCGAATGCGGCGCGGCTTGAACTCGACGTGGCCTTCAGCCTCGGCGATTGGTGGGCGGGGCTGGCGGGACAGCGTTGGCACCTCGCGCTGAGCAACCCACCCTACATCGCCGAGGACGACGAGCACCTCCCCGACCTTCGGCACGAGCCCCTGCAAGCATTGACGCCGGGAGGCAACGGCCTGGGCGCGATCGAACGCCTGATCGAAGCGGCGCCGCAACACCTGGAGCCCGGCGGCTCGCTGCTGCTCGAGCATGGCCACGATCAGGGCGCGGCGGTGCGCGATCGACTCCAAGCCCGGGGTTTCGTGAACGTTGCCACGAAACTCGACATCGAAGCGCGTGAGCGCTCCAGCGGTGGCCGCTGGCCGGGCTGACGACTGAAGCATCGGCACGACAACTGGGGCCACCCCGGATGCAACGGTGCACACAAGCACCGCGGCTCGACGTAGCATTGGTTTCCAGACAGCTCTGGTCTGAGGTCGTTGCCGGCGGGAGGCCGGTGTATGGAGGCCATGATGCGCACGCGTTGTTCCCATGCCCTGCTGCTGTTGCTGCTGACCGGCCCTGCCTGGGCCGAAGGCGGCTTGACGATCAACCCCGACCAGACGCCGTGGCCCCGATGGCAGGCCCGCGTCGGACTCACGACCACGGCTCCGCTGCATGCGGATCTCGGCCTGGCCAGCGGCCAGTTGCAAGGGGCGCGGCTGCTGGGCGACTACTACTTTGCAACGCCCAATTTCGGCCTCACCCGCATGAGCGGCGGCTTCCGCGCCACCAGCGGGCTGCTGCTGTCGCCGCGCGGTCCCTCGCTGAGCATGGCGACCGTGCCGGGCGTCGGCGGCATGCTGTCGGTCTCCCAGCAGGCGTCGACTGCCGACCCATCGGCCGACCCGGCACACACGGTGCCCTACCTCGGTTTCGGCTATACCGGCCTGTCGACCAAGGGCGGCTGGGGCTTCACTGCCGACGTCGGCCTGATGGCGCTGAACCCCGGCTCCGGACTGCGGCTCGGTCGCGGCCAGAGCCTGGACGACGTGGTGCGCGACATGCGCCTCACGCCGGTGCTGCAGCTCGGCGTGTCGTATTCGTTCTGAGCCGGCAGGGCCTTGCGCCCGCGCACGGACGCTCCCCCCGGAATGCCGTATAACTCGCGCATTCCCCATTTCTGCGCCCGTTTCGCGGGCAGGCGACATACATCATGAGCGACGTGCAACAACGCATCGACGACATCGTCAAGAACCACCGGGTCGTGCTCTTCATGAAGGGCACCGCTCAGTTCCCTATGTGCGGCTTCTCCGGCCGCGCGGTCCAGATCCTCAAGGCCTGCGGCGTCGGCGACCTGAAGACCGTCAACGTGCTCGAGGATGAAGAGATCCGCCAGGGCGTCAAGGAATACGCCAACTGGCCGACCATCCCGCAGCTCTACGTCAACGGCGAATTCGTCGGCGGCTCCGACATCATGATGGAGATGTACCAGGCCGGCGAACTGCAGCAGGTGCTGGGCAACGCCGCTTGATGCCAGCGGCGCCAGCCCCCCGCATCGTCGTCGGCATCACCGGCGCCTCCGGCGCCGTCTATGGCGTCCGGCTGTTGCAGCGCTTGCGCGAGGCCGGCGTCCATACGCACCTGGTCGTCACGCCGGCCGGCGTGCTCAACGTGCACCATGAACTCGGGCTCGATCGCGCCGAGCTTGAGGCACTGGCGAGTGAGAGCCATGCGCCGGGCGACATCGGCGCTTGCATCGCCAGCGGCAGCCACCGCGTCGCGGCGATGGTGGTAGCCCCGTGCTCGATGCGCTCGTTGGCGGCGATCGCACACGGCCTGTCCGACAACCTGCTGACCCGCGCGGCCGATGTAACGCTCAAGGAGCGCCGGCGCCTGCTGCTGATGGTGCGTGAAACGCCGCTCAACCTGGCGCACCTGCGCAACATGACAGCCGTGACCGAGATGGGCGCAGTGGTGTTTCCGCCGCTGCCGGCCTTTTATCACCGGCCCAGCAGCATCGACGAGCTGGTGGACGAAACCGTCGAGCGGGCGCTCGAGCTGCTGGGCGTGGCGGACGCGCAGCCGCAGCCCTGGAACGGGCTCAAGCCCTAGCCCAGCCAGCGCTTGCGCAAACCGAACACCGCGTTCGGGTACTCCTCGCGACCGCGGCTGCCGTTGTAGCGGCCCAGCGCCAGAAAGAGGTCGCCCTTTTCCACATTGATGTAGTGACGCAGGATCACGCAGCCGAAGCGCAGGTTCGTCTGCATGTGGAACAGCTTGCTCGGGTCGCCGTCGCCGATCAGCTTCGCCCAGAAGGGCATCACCTGCATGTAGCCGCGAGCACCGGCCGAACTGATCGCGTACTTGCGGAAGCCGCTCTCGAGGTGGATCAGCCCGAGCACCAGCGCCGGCTCCAGCCCCGCGCGCTTGCTTTCGTACCACACGGTCTCGAGGAATTCGAGGCGGGTCTGCGCCTCGGCGGCGAGGCGCTTCAGGCGCTCGCTCATCGCGCCCAGCCAGCGCAGGTAGCCGAGCCGATGGTCGACGCTTTCGAACACGGGCTTCGGGGGCGAGCCATCGGTGGCGACAGCCGCAGCGAGCGCGCTCCGCACGGCGTCGGCGAGCGGCTCCTCGACTTGAGAGCCGGCCTGTGCCGGCAGGTTGAGGCCGGCCAGCGGCAGGCCTGCCGCACCGGCGAGCAGGCGGCGCCGCGACAGCGCCGCCCCATCATTAGCCCCCAACGGTTTCATGCAGACAACCGAGCTCCCACGAAACTCACCACCTCAGCCAGCGCCACGCTGGTGGCCTGCGCGTCGCGCCGGCCCTGGTATTCGACCTTGCCTTCCTTCAGCCCGCGGTCGGAGATGACCACACGGTGCGGCACGCCGACCAGCTCCCAGTCGGCGAACATTGCGCCGGGCCGCTCGCCGCGGTCGTCCAGCATCACGTCGACGCCGCGCGCCGTCAACTCCTCGTGCAGCCGATCGGCGGCAGCCTTCACGTCGGCACTGCGGTCGTAGCCGATCGGGCAGACCACCACCGTGAAAGGTGCGATCGCATCCGGCCAGACGATGCCGCGCTCGTCGTGCTTCTGCTCGATGGCAGCGCCGAGAATGCGGGTCACGCCGATGCCATAGCAGCCCATCTCCATCAGCTGGGGCTTGCCGGATTCGTCGAGGTAGGTGGCGTTCATCGCCTTGCTGTACTTGGTGCCGAGATAGAACACATGGCCGACCTCGATGCCGCGCTGGATCGCCAGCACCCCCTTGCCGTCGGGCGAGGGATCGCCGGCGACGACGTTGCGGATGTCGGCCACGAGGTCGGGCTCGGGCAGGTCACGGCCCCAGTTGACGCCGGTGAAGTGGAAATCAAGCTCGTTGGCGCCGCACACGAAATCGCTCATCTTCGCGACCGTGCGATCCGCCACGACCTTGACCGGCTTGCGGGTCTGGATGGGGCCGAGGTAGCCCGGCTTGCAACCGAAATGATCCTCGATCTCGGCCGCGGTGGCGAAACGAAAACCGCCCTTCAGACCCTCTACTTTGCCGGCTTTGACTTCGTTGAGGTCATGGTCGCCGCGCACCAGCAGCAGCCACACAGTCGACTTGACCACGTCGCCGCGCTCGTCCTTCTCGTCGGTGGCCAGCACCAGCGATTTCACGGTGCGGTCCAGCGGCAGGCCGAGCAGCGACGCCACATCGGCACAAGTGCTCTTGCCGGGCGTGGGCGTCTTGGCCAGTGCCTGGGCTGCGGCAGCGCGCTCGGCGATCAACGGCACCGCCTCGGCCAACTCGATGTTGGCGGCGTAGTCGCTGGTCGGGCAGTAGATGATCGCGTCTTCGCCGGTGTCGGCAATGACCTGGAATTCATGCGAGCGATCGCCACCGATGGCGCCGGTGTCGGCGGCCACGGCCCGGTACTGCAGCCCCATGCGGTCGAAGATCGCGCAGTAGGCCCTGTACATCGCGTCATAGCTGCAGCCGGCGGACTCGACGTCGCGGTCGAAGGAGTAGGCGTCCTTCATCGTGAACTCGCGGCCACGCATCACGCCGAAGCGGGGGCGGCGCTCGTCGCGGAACTTCGTCTGGATGTGATAGAAGTTCTTCGGCAGCTGGCGATAACTGCGCAGCTCCTGCCGTGCGATGTCGGTGATGACCTCTTCGCTCGTCGGCTGGATGATGAAGTCGCGCTCGTGGCGGTCCTTGAAGCGCGCCATCTCGGGGCCCATCACCTCCCAACGGCCCGTCTCCTGCCACAGCTCGGCCGGCTGCACCACCGGCATCAGCAGCTCGACCGCGCCCGCGCGGTTCATCTCCTCGCGGATGATGGCCTCGACCTTGCGGATCACGCGCAGCCCCATCGGCATGTAGCTGTAGATCCCGGCGCCGAGCCGCTTGATCATCCCGGCGCGCATCATCAGCTTGTGGCTGACGATCTCGGCGTCTGCGGGGGCTTCCTTCAGGGTGGAGATGAAGAACTGGCTGGCTTTCATGAGGCGTCTGCGCGCGCGCTTCAGGGAAAGCGAGATTTCGCCCCGCCGTCACGCCGGTGCAATAATGGTTTCAGTTCAAAAATTGGGGTCCGATTATGCTCGACCGGGAAGG
>Ga0207706_10003905_pt1 | contig 14146 bp, 5 predicted proteins | sample KBSC53metaG_FD_184318 | JGI IMG/M metagenome (GOLD analysis project Ga0207706, IMG submission 184318) | Corn rhizosphere microbial communities from Kellogg Biological Station, Michigan, USA - KBS C5-3 metaG (SPAdes) (version 2) | ecosystem: Host-associated > Plants > Roots > Rhizosphere > Soil ... | reverse complement strand
CGGCGGCTGGGAAGCCCTTTACCAGGGTGTGGATTTAGCTACCAATTCACTGGAAGACCTTCAGGCAATAAAGAACCCCGAAAAGTTCAGTATGACCCAGGCAGAGCTCGACGATATGATTGCTGAACTTCATACGCTGCGTGCATGGCTTTACATCCGCCTGTTTGATCCCTTCCCCTTTATAAGCTGCATGTTCTCTTGTAACACCGTTGTCCATTTTTAAAATCGGAATATTATCTGCAACATTTTTCCAATCAGCGTTTGGTGTAATGCCAAGCAATTTCGCAGCTTCGGTTGCCGCATACAAATTCGCTTTTGCAGCAGCATTGGTGAATGCGTTGTTGTCAACGTTCTCCGCCCATTCGTCCGCAGCAACAACATTGTTGATATCATAATGACCGGGACCATTTCTTTCAACACGACTTGCCCAAAAATCCGCAGTGGCTGAAAGTATTGCCCAGCCCTTTTCACGCAACCAATCTTTGTCCTGTGTTACGCAATAATAATTCCATGCAGCAAGAGCAACATCAGCGGTGATGTGATGCTCAAACGGTCCGCTTAATGCCCACACAGGCGTTTCTTCAACACCTGTTTCTGCGCTCTCCCAGGGAAACATTGCACCTTTGTATCCAAGCGTGAATGCATTTCGTTTTGCTGCATCTAATCTTTCATAACGATATTCGAGCATGCTCTTTGCCATCTCAGGATGCAATACAAGCAATGCGGGAAACATCCACAATTCCGTATCCCAAAACACATGACCATTGTAACCAAGCCCGCTTAAACCCATTGGTGATGGCGAGTATGCAGTTCCCTCTCTTGTGAAAGAATAGAGATGATACATCATGCTATGCACATCCTGTTGTGCCTGCGGATCACCATCAATTACAATATCACTTTGCCATAAACTGTCCCATGCTTTGATGTGATGATTGATCAATCGATCTCTTCCTTCAAGCTTTGCAAAAATGGTGAGGCGTTCTGCTTCATTCAAAGGATCATCATGTTGCGCTGAAGTGATTGAAGAGCCTGTGATGGAAAAGCGATATGTTTCACCTGCTTTAATTGCTTTTGAAAATTTCATCAAATGCATGTTGTTGTCCCACATTTCATGAATCACTCTTGGTTCCTCTCCATGTGGTTCACTGAATATAAAAGTATTCGATGCACACATCAACAATTTCCCTGTCGGACTTTTTGCAGATGATGTAAGCAATTGTATCAATACATGTGGACGATCGATCTCGTTGTAATAATTCTGAACATCACGCAAGGCATCCGGCGCTTCCATCACACTTGCACCTGTAATAGAAATATCTTTCTTTGCTTTTATTTCAACATCCATTAAAACAGTGAATGGCAAATGACGTAATGAATAGTATGTGTAAGTAACAGAAGCTTTATCACCATAATCAAAAGTTGTTGTAAATGCCGCATGATGCATATCGAGCTGTTGCTGAAAGTTGGAAACATTTTTTGCATCGATACGTTTGCCATCAACCTCAAGATACATGTTAAGCAAATTAAAACTGCGAAGGAAATTGCTTACTCTTCCTCTTCCATATAAGTCGTATGCGCCTGCAAGCACTACATCTTTTACTTTGAAAGGCTCCGGCGAAGAAACAATGCCGATCACTCCGTTGCCAACAGTGATGCCGTAATAATTATTGGGATCAATGCTGTTTGCTTTGATAACCCAGGGATCCTGTGAAAATATTTTTGCTGATAAGCTCATAAGAAAAATAAATAAAACAAGAGGCAAAAGGCGAAAACATTTTTTCATATCGCAGTTTTAGTGGTGAGAGTTGCTAATATACAAATAACGGAATGGAATAAACCCACAAAGGCGCAAGGACACGAAGTTTTATTGAGACGATTGCGATCTAAATGATGCTTGAATTTCGGGAACAAATGCTCAATAAAGTTATAGAGTACAAGAGTGCGACGCAACGGAAGCTCAATATGTGTGCAAATGCCGGGCTCATAAAAAAATTATAAATGCTCTTTTAAAAATCTGCGATCTAAAAATCATTCTTTGTTTTTATTACTTTGCAGGCATGAAAAAATGGATATTCAGCTTGTTTATACTTGCTGCGCTTTTTCTGTTGACTGCCTATATTTTTATTCCGAAAGAAATTACTGTTTCTTCCACTGTTTCAATGAAGGCAAATACGAGAGGTATTTTGAGGTGCTTGCAAGATAGCAGTAAATGGGAGAAATTATTTGGTAACCCTGTTAGCGAAAATGTTTTTGAACGGGACAACCAAATATATAAAGTGAATCAAAAATTATTTGGCGGACTTGAAGTGCTTATAAAAAATAAAGATTCGTTTGTAACAAGTGTTATAAAACCGCTTTCGCTAAAGTATGATTCGGCAGCTATCAACTGGAGTACAACGATCGGGAGTAGCAACAATCCTTTTAAAAAAACAGAACAATACTTTATTGCAAACAAAATAAGAAAGGACATGAATGCTACGCTTGAAAACATGAAAAAGTTTTTAGTGAGCCCTGAAAATATTTATAATATCCATGTACAGCTTACACAGGTAAAAGACACATTACTTGTGATGACAAAAAAAACTTTTACCACTTATCCAAACGTAGAAAATATTTATGGGCTGATAAATACATTGAAAGATCATATCAAAACAAATGGTGCGAAAGAAACCGGATATCCGATGTTGAATATTGACAAAAATGACGAAGGTTTTTTTACAAGAGTTGCTATACCCATTGATAAAGAAATTCCCCCCGTGAATGGTTTGATTGAAATAAAACGCATGGTGCCGGGAAAGATACTTGTTGTTGAAGTAAAAGGCGGATCAACAACAGTTACAAATGCATTTGCGGGTTTGCAGGATTATGTGCAGGATTATAATTACTCGTCTCCCGCAATTCCTTTCCAATCTTTAATTACAGACCGGGTGAATGAAAAGGATACATCGAAATGGATCACTAAGCTTTATTATCCTGTTTACTAAGTAAAAGAGAAGATTTATTTGGACTGATTGAAACGAATAACCATTGCGCTATCGTTGTTTCTTGCAATAACAAATGCTTCCTGTTTGTTGATGCTTATTTTTTTGATGTGACGAATCTGTCCTTTTATTTGCAAACCATTTAGGTTCTCGCATTCGAATGAATCTTTTCCTTTGTTGATGAGCAATGTTCCGTAATCTGCATCATATCTTCCCATTTGAATATTGTTATCATAAAAATTTCCTCCAAGAAAAATATCCGGCAGAGAATCATTGTTTGCATTTACAATAACAGCATCTTTCATCGGTGCTAACTGCGCTTGCCACGGCATTGCTTTTACGTCAAATTGCAAATTTCCGTTGTTGATAAGAATAGCGTTTGCAAAATAATCTGCAGTTAATATCTGTGAGCTTTTTAATTTATCGGTGGAGAAAATATCACTGAGAGTTGCTTTCGCAAAGTCACCTGCATATAAAAATTGTTTTTTTATCACGGGCAACTGTTTTTGCAATTCATCTTCTGAAGCAAAAGGAATTTCACGATCTTCCAAATAAAATGTCATTATCTGTTCCTTTATGCCATTGTCATCAAAGTCGTTGTAGTATAAACGCACAGGTTGGGCATGTGATGCTTTCAAACGACTGTTCAATCCAAGATTTCCTGCAACAATATCAATGTCACCATCACCATCAATATCATAAGGAAGCAAAAAATTCCACCAGCCTTTTTTATCTGTTAATTCTTTTTTTGCAAAGCTTCCATTGTTATTGATGAATGCAGTGATGGTTCCCCATTCAAGTGAAAGAAGTAAATCTTTATCGCCGTCTTTATCAATATCAAACCATACAGCCGAAGTGATTAAACCCACGTGCGACAAGCCTTTAGCATACTGCTCCGTAACATCTTTAAATTTTCCTGTACCATCATTCATCAAAAGATATGAGCGCGGAATCTCACCATATCTTGCGGACACATCTCTTGCACCGATAAACAAATCAACATACCCATCATTATTAAAATCATAAGGCACAACACATGAAGCGGTTAAGTAAACCGAATCAAAAGCGTTGTTGAGCTTTTGAAAATTTCCTTTACCATCATTTAAATAAACACGCGGAGTTAAGTATTTGTCTTGTCCATAATATTCATTGCCACCACTTGCAACAACAAGATCAATGTTGCCGTCATTGTTCACATCTGTCCAGCATGCACCAACATCTTCATATATACTATCGTTATCCAATACCGGTTGAAACGATCTGTAAAATTTACCTGAAGGTTGCTGAATAAAAATTGAACTCTTCTCCCCTTTTGATGAACCGATGAAAACATCTTCAAGTCCGTCATGATTGATGTCAGCAACAACAAGAGCAGGACCTTCAGTTGAAAACATCCTTGGGATTAATGGTTCGCGATCAAACTCCGGAAAGAAATTTTCTTTGTGCAGATAATTCAATCCTACTTTAGAAGTAATATTCTCTGCCGGTCTTGTTTTGTTTTTCCATTGAGAAGTGATTGTTGTGTAGTCAAACTTTGGAAGATCGGTTTTATAAGTTATTGTATCGAATGATTTATTCTTGTAATATTGAATGTGCTCGTAAGTATTATCCGGCCACACCAATATCATTGAATCAATTTTTGTATTGTATAATCCAATGTGCATTGATGTTTCCGTGCTTGATAAAAATCCATGCACGGGAAATTTTTCATATAACCTTATGCTGTCGTTTGCATACACGATTATTTTCGTGCCGATCGCATTTATGTTTTTTGCCGGACCTTTCAACTTCAATTCAAGAAATGCCCGTTCTTTTTTATCATTTGATTTGTTTTCATAAAACATTGCTGAGGCGTCAATGTCGTTAGCAACAATATCGAGGTCACCATCATTATCAAAATCAGCAAAAGCAGCGCCGTTAGAGTAAGTTGGTTTATTATTTTTTATTTGTGATTGCAGATCTTCAAATGATAAATTATCGTCATTCCTATAAAACTTATCGGGAATTTTAATTTGAGGAAATTTTTCGGTTTGATTCATGTCGCTTTCATCAAAACTGTTATCACGCATTTTTTCCTGTATGGCATTGTTCGAAATATAATTAACGTAATCGATGTCGTTCAGTCTTTTTGGAATTCCGTTCGATATGAATAAGTCTTTCAATCCATCGTTATCAAAATCCATAAACAACGGAGACCATGACCAATCTGTTGCCGCGATGCCTGAATACAAACCAATCTCACTAAACATTCCATTCCGCCTGTTGAGTTGCAAATTATTTCTCGAGTATTGATAGTTATAACCGTATCCCAATTTAATATTGAATATATCGTAATGATCTTCTCCTGATGATCTTTTTAAAATGTAAGGATCAGCAGGAAGCATATCCATTGAAATTATATCAGGATAACCATCATTGTTTACGTCACCAACATCTACACCCATTGTATAACGGCTTGTATGCATGATGCAGCTATCAAGTTCGTCTTTGAAAGTTCCGTTGTGTTGGTTGATGTACAAATAATCATTCTCATGAAAATCGTTGCCGATGTAGATATCAGGATAACCATCAAGATTAATGTCAGATACATTTATCCCAAGCCCATAACCAATTACAGAACTATGAATGCCGGTTTGATCTGTAACATCAGTGAATGTGTTGTTACCGTTGTTCCTGAAAATGCGATCACCCGAAACGGGACTTTTTTTTACAAGCATTTGCTGTCGCGGACCATAAGTTCCATTCTCATGCAATGAATGGTTTAATAAATACATATCGAGATCGCCGTCGTTATCGTAATCAAAAAAAACTGCTTGCGTGCTAAAGCCTGAAAAATCCAGCCCATATTCATGAGCTTCATCTTTATAATAAGGCACCCCATCTTTATCAATGCCCTGGCATATCAATAATTGATTATGACTTTTCAAAATTTTGTAATTGCCAACACGACAAATATATATGTCAAGCAAACCGTCATTATTAATGTCAATAACAGAAACTCCTGTTGACCATCCGCCGTCTTCAGCAATCTTTGCTTCTTTTGTAACATCTTTAAAATGCAAATTGCCTTCATTCAAATACAACTTGTCATCGCTTTGATTCGCGGCAAAAAATAAATCTGTCTTGCCATCATTATTAAAATCAGCAGCACCTACACCTGCGCCATTGTAGTAGTACATGTAATCAAAAACATTGAACTGTGGTGTAGGTGTAAGTTTATTATCAAAATCCAATCCGGTTCTATTGGCATCCAATACTTCAAATGCAGCAGGCTTCATTACTTCCGTGTTACATGCATTTAAAATACACATGCACGACAGCCATATAATGAACATTGATTTCTCTCTGTAAATTATTCTCCTCATAAAGTAAACTTGCGATCCTAAAACACAATCCTTCTTTTGTTTTATTTCTTAGTTTATTTTTATTAGCCGAACTGTATTGCTACTATTATGCTTCGTTGCGTCGCACTCTTGTACTGCAGCGCAGCACGCAACATTTTCTTACACCTTACACCCGCACCTTCTACTTACGCCTTCATTTAATTTCATACATCACAGGATAATCATCATTGCGCAAAAACAACAGACGTTTTTTATCCTTCACTTTTATTTCTTTGATATCTTTCACTTCACCTTCAACCATTATTGCTGATTGAGATGATTTCATTGGCGTAAAATTTCCCTTGCCATCATTTATCAACATATCACCAAAGCTTGCATCAAGCCGTTGCAGTTGCGGAATAAAATTAAATTCGTTTCCTGCAGTTACAATATCAGTGAAACCATCGTTATTCATATCGATACAATCAATTGCATTCACACAGGAAAATTGAATTTGCGCAGGTAATTCTTTGATGGTAAAATTTTCGTTGCCGTTATTGATTGCAACGCATGAAGCCGGATAATTAAATTCTTTCTTTACTGACTTTACCAATGATTCAGGAGACAATAATTCTTCAACAGATTTTTTTGCATACTCCTCATGCTTCAACGCCTGCTTTTTTATAGAAGGCATTTGTTGTTCAAGATCATGTTTCAGAAATACCGGAATATCTTTTTCATCGACTGTGTTCGTCATAATTTTATCAATAGTTCCATTCTCATCAAAATCGTTGATAAAAATTTTTACAGGATTTTGTTTATCCGGTCGCAAATAAAAATTCTCACCAATATTTCCTAAAATCAAATCTTCTTTGCCATCATTGTTTACGTCTGCAACAGCAACGCTTCGCCACCAGCCAAATAAATTATTCAGATTGGTTTTTATTTCTTCGAAGTGATCTTTATTGAAAGAATACATGTGCGGATACATCCAATCGCCAACAACCACAAGTTCTTTTTGTTTATCGTTATTTACATCAGCCCAAATTGCACCTGTTACCATTCCGACTGTATCGATGCCACTTAACTTTGAAGCGTCCATATCTTTAAAATGACCTTTGCCATCATTGATATAGATATGACTTTTCGGAGTCAACCCATAAATACCGGGAACACTTCTTGCACCAACAAACAAATCAAGATCACCATCATTATCAAAATCATTTGCAACAACAACAGAAGTATTATCCTCACTTAAAGGAAATGCATTTGTATCAATTGTAAAATTTCCTTTGCCATCATTTTTATACAAGCGATGTTGCAATTGTCTGCTTGATGGAGGAACATTATTTCCACCTGCGCCAACAAACAAATCAGGATCACCATCGCCATCGCAATCAAAGAACAACGCTGTTACATCTTCAAAGTCTGCAAAGCGTTCAAAATCTTTTTCCTGCTTTTTTACAAATGTTCCATTTGGTGTTTGAAGATATAATTGTCCTGCCTGGTTTGCAGCACCGCAAATAAAAACATCTTCCAATCCATCACCATTCACATCACCACACGCAGCTCTCGGACCTTCATGTGATAACATTTGCGGAATATTTCTCTCGTAGTAAAAATCTACATAATCATCTTCGTTATGCTTGTCAAAATTATTTTTTATAGGCTGCAACATTTGCTGTGAAGAAACAACAGGGTCAATTAGTGTTTTATTATTTGAAGATTGTTGTATAACAAACGTTGTATCAATTTTCAGATGAAGTAAAGTTGATGTTGTAAGATTTGCCCAATCAATCACCATTGAATCAATCTTTATTTCTGTTCCAATTCCTATTACTTGTTTATAGTCAACAGAAGATTGAAAGCCGCGAACAGGCTCTACATCACGAGTAAAAATTTGCTTGCCCGCATACACTTTAATTCTGCTGCCAACAGCAAAAGTATTTTCACCTTCACCTTTCAAAAACACACTGATGTAATGATTGTTGTTGTTACTTCTTGCATTGTTTTTATAAACAAATGCAGGTTGATTTTCGTTGTTTACAATCAAATCCAAATCTCCATCATTATCCAGATCAGCATAGGCAACAGCATTGGAAAAAGATGGTTGAGTAAATCCCAAATTTTCACCTGCATCTGTAAATTGAAAATTTCCTGTATTTCTAAATGCCTTATTCAACAAAGGTGTCCGCGGAAGTTTTTGAAGCAGTTGATTCATATCTGCCTGCTTTCCTGTTTGCACCATGCTTTGATAAACATCATTTGAAAAAAAATCAAGAAAATCAAGATTGCTCAAATCATGATTGATGCCATTGCAAACATATATATCATTCAATCCATCATTGTCTGCATCAAACATTAATCCTCCCCAACTCCAGTCGGTCGCGGCAACTCTGCTATAATTTCCTATCTCCGAAAATTTTCCATTGCCATTATTTAATTGCAAACAATTTTTTACATATTGATAATAAAAGCCTGCTTTTATTTTGCTCCTGTATAAATCAACATTATCAAAAACACCGGTTGTTTTCAAACGATAATCATCGCCCGGCAACATATCTGTTGTATAAATATCCATCAAGCCATCGTTGTTGATATCAGCCATATCAGCGCTCATCGACGACATGCTTGTATGTTGCATATAATCTTCCAACTCATCTTTAAAAGTTCCGTTTTTTTGATTGATGTATAAATAATCTCTTTCAATAAAATCATTACCCACATAAATATCGGGATAACCATCATTGTTTATATCACCTACAGCGACGCCCAATCCATAGCTGATAAGACTTGTGTGAATACCGGCCTGTTCTGTTACTTCAGTGAAATGGTCATTATCATTGCGCAGTAAATGATTGCCGCCCCCTTTATAATTATCTGCAACTTTCCAGTTGGTTTCAGGCACATCCCGCATGTTTGCATAATTCAAAGAGCTGAATGGAATCGGGCTATTGCAAATGATGAAGCAATCAAGATCACCATCCATATCGTAATCAAAAAAAGTTGCTTGTGTGCAATAGCCCGAAAAATTTAAACCATATTTTGCAGCTTCTTCCGTAAAAGTGAGGTCATGATTGTTGATGTAAAGTTTATTTATCCTGTTTCCCGTTTTTATATGTCCCGAACTGCAAACGTAAATATCAAGCCATCCGTCATGATTAATATCAACAAGCGTTACACCCGTGGACCATTGACCATCTTGTTTCAAACCGGAATTTGCAGTTATATCTTCAAACTTAAAGTTGCCTTTATTTAAATAAATCGCGTTACTTCCCATGTTTGATGTAAACACCACATCGGCAAGCCCGTCGTTATTCAAATCGCCAACTGCAACACCGCCGCCGTTATAAAAATTTCTGTATAAAAAACAATTATCGTTGCTGTCGTCAACCACTTTATTTTCAAAATTTATTCCCGTGTTGCTCATCAATTCAAACAACGTTTTTTTCTTGCTGCTTTCACTGCATGAAAAAATCATCTGCATCACCAACACAAGGAGAAAAAATTTTGAGGTCGTCTTCATTTATTTTATCACCACTTGTAAAATGTTTTAGAATTTTTATGAAGCCAGCTTTTGTTTTTCATGGCATCACCTGTTGCGTCGCATTCCGTTCATCTTCGGAACTTTGGGCATCAATTACAGAAGTTACTTCTTTCATTCAGTATTCACTATTGACTATTCACCTGATACATCACCGGATAATCATCGTTTCGCAAAAACAAAAAATAAATTTTGTCTCCGCTTTTTATTTGGGCAATATCTTTTACTTGCCCTACTACCTGTAAACCGGATTTTCTACTATCAACACAATTGAAATTTCCCTGCCCGACCTTGTCGTTCGGGCGGGCCTTACCATCATTCATCAAAACATTTCCAAAGCTTGCATCTAATCTTTCATACTGCGGAAGAAAATCATATTTGTTGCCGGCGGCAACAAGATCAATAAATCCGTCATGATTTAAATCAACACAGCTTATTGCATTCACACATGAGAACTGTGCAAATGCAGGAAGATTTTGAACAGTAAACTTTCCATTACCGTTATTGAGTGCAACACATGATGCCGGATAATTAAATTGCTTCACAATCGATTTGTTCATTATCTCAGGAGGAAATAAATCCTGGATAGATTTTTTTGCATATTCCTCATGCTTCAGGTTTTGTTTTTTTATGCCGGGCAACTGATCCTGCAAATCATTTTTTAAAACAACAGGCATATCTCTTCCATTTATAGTGTATGTAATCACTTTATCAGTAATCCCATTCTCATCAAAGTCGTTTATCCAAAGCTTTGCAGGATTTTGTTTGTCGGGATGCAGGTAAAAATTTTCACCAATGTTTCCAAGAATTAAATCAAGTTTTCCATCATTGTTTATATCAGCAACCGCAACTGTTTGCCAAAGTCCATCCAACTCATTAAGGCTTGATTTTATTTCTTCAAAATGATCACCTTTAAAAGTAAAGATGCGCGGGCTCATCCACTCACCAACGATTATCAAATCTTTTTCGCCATCACCATTTATATCAGCCATCGTTGCAGATGTTACCATTCCTATTTTAGCGATGTCAGGATTTTTTGAAGGTGCAATATCTTTGAAATGCCCCTTTCCATCATTGATAAAAATAAAACTTGATGGTGCAGAACCATATTGACCCGGAACACTTCTTCCACCAACAAACAAATCCATAAAGCCATCTTTATTAAAATCGTAAGGAACAGCAACTGCAGTGTTCACTCCGTTTACATTAGAAGGAAAAGCATCGTAGGAAATAATAAAATCTCCTTTACCATCATTCAAGAACAAACGATTTTGCATTTCTCTGCTGAGCGGAGGATTGTTGTTGCCACCGGGACCAATGAACAAATCAAGATCACCATCATTATCCACATCAAAAAATGTTACAGCTTCATCTTCAAAATCAGAAAACTGTTTGAAAGAAGGCTCGTCTTTTTTTACAAAATTTCCATCTTTTGTTTGCAGGTACAATTGTCCGCCATGAACTGAAGTTCCGCCGATATAAATATCTTCAAGACCATCACCGTTTACATCACCACATGCAGCTTTAGGACCTTCGCGCGAAAGCATTTCAGGAATATTTCTTTCGTAGAAAAAATCTACATAATCATCTTCCTGGTGTTTGTCGAAATTATTTTTTACTTCGGTGAATATCGGTTGAAAGACTTCATGACTTGAATCAAACTTTCTCGGGTCATCAGGTGGTTGTGTGATAATATAAGAAGTATCTATTGCGGGATTGTCGAATACAGAAACAGTATTATTTGGCCAGATAACAACAAGAGAATCTATTTTAGTTGACTTTCCTAATCCGATTATTTGCTTGTAATCTACTGAGGATTGAAAGCCGCGACTTGGAATAACTTCTCTGTTCAACACTTCATTACCGATATAAGCTTTTATTTTACTTCCTATCGCAAAAGTGTTAACGCTATCGCCTTTCAAGAGAATGCTCACGTAATGATTTTTATTTATTTCACGGGCATTGTTTTTATAAATAAATGCAACTTCATTTTCATTATTTACTACAAGATCGAGATCGCCATCATTGTCTAAATCAGCATAAGCCGCGCCGTTTGAAAATGAAGGTTGACTAAATCCCCATGAATTACCAATGTCAGTAAATTTAAGATTGCCGTCATTCCTGAAAGCTTTATTAGGCAATGGTGTTCTTGGAATTTTTTTGAGTATTTCATCGACACCTTTTTTCTCTGCACCTAAAACCATTTTCTGGACAACATCATTGGCGAAAAAATTTAAGAAATCAAGATTTGTCACATCGCGGTTCACGCCATTACAAACATAAATATCCGTGTAACCATCGTTGTCTGCATCAAACATTAGTGCACCCCAGCTCCAGTCAGTTGCGGAAACGCCACTGTAATTACCTATTTCAAAAAACTTTCCGTTGCCGTTATTTAACTGTAAACAATTCTTTACATATTGATAATAAAGGCCCGATTTTATTTTGCTTCTGAAAAGATCAACATGGTCAAATGCACCGGTTGTTTTTAAACGGTAATCATCCAGCGGCAACATGTCTGTGTTAAAAACATCTGTGTATCCATCGTTGTTAATGTCTGCAAGATCAGCCCCCATTGATGACATACTGGTATGTTGAATACAATCTTCAAATTCATCTTTGAAAGTGCCATTTTTTTGATTGATATAGAGGTAATCTCTTTCATACGAATCGTTAGAAACGTAGACATCCGGCCAGCCATCGTTGTTAATATCACCAACTGAAACTCCTAAACCAAAACTTATCAGGCTGCCGTGTATGCCGGCTTGTTTGGTTACTTCTGTAAAATGACCGTTGTCATTTCGAAATAAATGATCACCGCCTCCTTTTAAAAAATCACCGACAGGCCATTGCGCTTCCGGTAAATCACGCCGGTTAGAATAAGAAAGTTGATTTACAGGAATCGGGCTATTATTGATCATAAAACAATCAAGATCACCATCACCATCATAGTCAAAAAAAGAAACCTGTGTTGTGTAAGCGGAAATATCTAATCCGTAGTTAGCAGCTTCTTCTGTAAAAGTGACCTCACCCCGCCCCTCTCCTTTAGGAGAGGGAGAAGGACCGTTATTAATGTATAATTCATTTTTTCTTTTGCCTGTGCTCATATGACCCGAACTGCATACATAAATATCCAACCAACCATCATTATTAATATCAACAAAAGTTACTCCCGTGCACCAAAGACTATCATATTTTATCCCTGCTTTATTGGTAATATCTTCAAACTTGAAATTGCCTTTGTTCAGATACAATTTATTGCTACTCATGTTTGAGGTAAAAAATATATCAGGTAAGCCATCATTATTTATATCACCGATTGCGACACCACCGCCATTGTAAAAATTCCGGAATAAGAAACTATTGTCTTTTTGACCATCTTCAACATTGTTGGAAAAATTTATTCCTGAATCTTTTACAAGTTCAAATAACGGCTTGTTCTTTTCAACCTGATTACAAGAAATTAATATTGCAGAGATTGAAAGGAAAGATATTAAAAGAAAAATTCTCATTATCAAAATCGAATGTCAGTTGAAGTGGAATACATTTTATTTTCAAAATGCAGGGAAGAATAGAACCCTAAGAACTTTTGAAACAGAGAGCAAGATATTTTAAAAAAAGACTTCAAATTGCAATGAAACATCTTTAACAAATTATTTCTGAGTTGCAAAGGATTATGATTAAAAAAGGTTGGCTTTCTCGCCAACCTTTTTACAAATTTTATTTAAATCTGCTTTCTAATAACCGGGGTTTTGCGTCAAGTTAGGATTAGCTGCCAAAGCCTGGTTAGGAACAGGGAACACAAGATTTTTTTCATCATCGCTGGTTTTATACGCCCAGGGTTTTAAGAAAACCCCAAAACGAATCAAATCTGTTCTTCTTAGACTTTCCCAATATAGCTCTCTGCTTCTTTCAGCTAAAAAGGTCTTTGGGTCATTTACATTGCCTGTATTTACCAATGGCATAGAAGTTACAGTGGCTGCTCCCCTTACTGTTCTTAAATTATTAACCAATGTAAGAGCTTCGGGTGTGAGGGTAGCTGATTTTGCTAACCTTGTTTCAGCTTCGGCTACCATTAATACAACATCTGAGTATCGGAAAAGTACCAACCAGTTCCCGGAAGGTCCGTTATACGATGCTTGGCCGGTACTTAAATCCGGTGGATATTTTTCGACACGAATACCTGTAACTTCAAGGTTAGCACCTGTTTCAATCATATTGGCCGAAATAGCGGGATCGAATGATAAGGGATTGCCCTTTCTGTCTTTTATTGCTGTTCCATTCTCATTATACTGTTG
>Ga0207706_10003903_pt1 | contig 14150 bp, 12 predicted proteins | sample KBSC53metaG_FD_184318 | JGI IMG/M metagenome (GOLD analysis project Ga0207706, IMG submission 184318) | Corn rhizosphere microbial communities from Kellogg Biological Station, Michigan, USA - KBS C5-3 metaG (SPAdes) (version 2) | ecosystem: Host-associated > Plants > Roots > Rhizosphere > Soil ... | reverse complement strand
GCCGGCGCTGATCGAGGTCCCGGTCGGCGACATGCCGAGCCCGTGGCCGTTCATTGACTTGCCGAAGGTGCGCGGACTCTAGCGCACGTCCGCCATTGCCGGAGTTATTGCCGAAATCCTTGATTGTCGGCGCGGCGGCGAACTCCGATCTCTCGACCCTATTGCAACTTTTGGTAGTATCATGTACCTTAAGGTTGCGGTCGGGCGGCGACCTGCAGAGACCGGAAGGTGGAGCAGCCGCCATCACTTCGACCACATCGCCGGCGGCAAGGCATTCAAGGACGCCGGCGCCACGGTGATCGCGCACACGCAGGCGAAAGAGCGCCTGACGCAGCTCAAGGACCCCACACGGTGATCCCGGACGAAACGGTCGACAAGCGCTGGTGGCGAGAGAACTGGTTCCAACCGGTCGTGCGCATCGGCGCGCTCGGAAATTACGAGCACGTGCTTCAGCAGCCGCCCCCTTGCCTGTCTTTCATTTAAACGACAAGTGTCCGGCCGCAGATAGTAAGCGCCATGCAGATGGAAAGACGACAGTGGAAACAGTAAGTTTTCCAATTGCGCGAAGCTTCTTGCCCGAGTCCGAAGACCGTGAGAACCAGGGAGGATGATATCATGTGGAGAGAATTGATCTCGATCATTACGATTACCGGCGCGTCGTCGAGTGTTGCCGCGCAGACTGTCACCGACCCTGCCGAGATTGCATCGCGTCTCAAGTTCTGGACGCAGGAGACGGGCGACCCGGTCTATTATGGCGAGGTCAGAAACGTCGATGCGCGCACCAAGCGGATCGGCGGCCATTATCAATGCCTGGCGCTCGCGTTCATCAAGTATGATGGCGGCGTACTGCAATATGCCCACAAGATGTGGGCTAAGTCGCCGGACGGGTCCTGCCACTATAACGATGTAACGGCGCGCAAGGTCGGCAATCATGGTGCGTGCGTGAAGGACTCTAATGCAGGTTTCGGCGCAGCGGTCGGCACTGCGCGCATGGCCAAGGACAACATCGATTACGAACACAGCATCTTCAGAACCATCGATCTAAACACCCGTCGCGTCGGCGAAACCAAATCGTGCGTACCGCCGAAAGGCGTCGGCGCGGGTCTATATTCGATGAAAATCGTCGACGGCCGATTCCAAGTCATTACCACTAGGCCCTTGGCCTATGAGGTGAATATAGAACCTCAGGATCCGCATGATCCACCAACCAAGCCGGTGTTCTAGACTGTGCGGACAAGCGTGAAGCCAGTTCTGGCAATATTTGATTCGGTCTGAAAGTGAGGCTACGCAAGCATCATCCCCCCACCATGAACTAATTCTGAGATCTGTCCTCGATGAAATCGACCGGCACAAGCCTCTGCCTTCTGGCCACAGCAATTAGGGACGACGTCATGCCATTCCTCGAAGCGCTCGACGCCTTGCCCGCGGACGATCCGGCTCGCACTGAACTGTTCTATCAGTGGCTCAGACGCGACTGGAGGGCGCTGTTCGGCGAGTTGCGCGCGAACCGCCCGGTCCTGACACTGCCACCCTTCACGGTTCTGGCGCGCTGGTCGGACGTCGTCGATACGCTTTCCCGCAACGAGACGTTCCGCGTGCCCTACGCGCCGCATATGAACGACTCAGTCGGTCCGTTCATGCTGGCCCGCGACGGAGCGGTGGAGAACTGGCGCGACAAATCAGTGATGCGCGCGCTGCTCCGTTGGGAGGACTTGCCGGCAATCCGTGCGCTGGCGACAGTCACCGCGGCCGAAGCGCTCGCCGCCGTGCCGCCGCCCACGGTTGACGTGGTGCAGACCGTCTCCCGGCTCGTGCCGCTGCGCGTCGTGCAGCAGAGCTTCGGTTTCCCGGGGCCGGACGATGGGCACATGTTGCGCTGGTCGTGGGCGACGCAGGCCGATATGTTCCACAACCCGACAAACGACCGCTCTCTGCTTGACGCCTGCAACGCGGCCGGCGCCGAGATGCGGACGTGGATCCGTGCGTTTCTTGTCGAACGTGAACCTTGGCGCGACGCGCAGGGCGAGGACAGCGTCTCGCGTTTGCTGCGAATGACCGCGGGCGGTCTCTCTGGCCTCGATACCGAGCAGGTGGTGAGCAACATTTGTGGCCTGCTGGTCGGTGCGATTGAAACGACGTCGCAAGCTATCGTCAACGCCACCGAGCAGATCCTGCTGCGTCACGACATCACCGTGCGCGCGATCGAAGCGGCTCGATCGCCGGATAGCGCAGCATTCGACGCGATCGTCTGGGAAGCGCTGCGGTTCAACCCGATGACCACCTTCGTCGCCCGCGTCGCCGCCGAACGGGCGGTGCTCGCGCCGGGCAGCGCGCACGAGACCACGGTTGCAGCCGGGTCGGTTATTGCAGTCGGCATCGGCTCGGCCATGTTCGATGCCGGTGCCTTCCCCGAGCCGAACGAATTTCGCGTCCGCCGCCGCACATCCTATCTGCATACGGGCTTCGGGCCGCACGAATGCCTCGGCCAATTCGTCGCCTATGCCATCATTCCGGAGACAATCCGGCAGATTCTCCTGCTGCCCGGCATCCGGCTGATCGAGAGCGATGCCGGGCACATCGACATGGCCGGCGGCCCCTTCGCCGAGCACTTCGTCATCGGCCACGGTGCAGGCGCGCAGGAGACGAGGGGATGATGAAAAGACGAAATGTGAAGATCGGTCTCGCCGCACTTGCCGGTGTAGTGATCGCTGGCGCAATCTTTGGGTTCAGGACCTACCGAGACAAGCTAACGGTGAGTCTTCCAGACTATCCGCCGATCAGAAAAGCCATATGGCTTGAGCAGGGCTGGTCCCAGGAGCAGAGGGAACGCTTCCATCATGCCGACCAGGGCACTCAGACCGTTAACATTCCCTATGAATGGTTCGTTGCGTTGGAACAGCCACGTCTTTCACTAACCGGGGACGTTGGTCGGCTGAGCGATCCGGCCTATCTCGACCGTTACGGCTTCATCCCAGGCGCCACCAAGGGCGGCGAGATCCAACTTCCGATCGGGTTCGCGCGGGGGGAAATCATGCGGAAACCGAACGGCGAGGCCTGGCTCAATCCTCGGACCAACGAGCCGATGACCGGCCTCGGATTCACTTGCGCGGCCTGCCATACGGGCCGGCTCACCTACGGCGACTCCACGCTCCTAATCGACGGCGGTCCGGCTCTGACCGACCTTGGCAAATTCCGGCAGGGCCTAGGGATCTCGGTCTTGCTCACAAAAATTTCTGCAAATGATCTCGCGAGGACTTTTATTGGACGATTTGACCGGTTCGCGAGAAACGTCCTCGGAGAAGACGTCAGCGAAACCCACAAAGCGGAATTACGCGCCCAGCTCGATGCAGTCTGGGACCAGCTCAACATCGTCAGGAAGCTAGACAAAAAGGTCGCGGACGCGAGCGTGGAAGAAGGGTACGGCCGCCTCGACGCGTTGAACCGTATCGGAAACCAGGTGTTCGGGCTCGATCTCGGCGAGGACGCCAGGGAGAATAACTATGCCGCGACCACCGCGCCGGTAAACTTCCCTCACATCTGGAACACCTCCTGGTTTGATTGGGTCCAGTACAACGCCTCGATCCAACAGCCGATGGTGCGCAATGCGGGCGAGGCGCTCGGCGTCTCCGCCCCGCTCAATTTGACCAACCCAAACAAGCCTTTGACATCCGGGCTGCAGGTCAGAACGATCGCAAGTATCGAAGCGTGGATCGCCGGAGATCAACCCGATGAAAGGCAGGGCTTCACCGGGCTGAAGTCACCCAAATGGCCCGAGGAGGTACTCGGCCCGATCGACGAAGCCCTCAAGGCCAAGGGCGCCGCACTCTACGACGTGCACTGCAAGGGCTGCCATTTGCCGCCCGTCCAGACGAGTGAGTTTTGGAATTCGAAAGCCTGGCTGCCGCCAACCAAATTCAACCAACGACACCTTCATGTGGAGCCGATCGGTATCAAGAAGATCGGTACTGATCCGGCTCAGGCAGAGGACATGAAGAATCGTACGGTGGCGATTCCCGCCAATCTGGGAATCAGCACGAACAAGTTCGGTCCAGCTCTCGGCGAGTTGGTCGCGAAGGTCGTGACATATTGGTATGACTCCCAGGATCCGCCGGTTCCTGAGCAGGAACGGGAAGCCCTCAACGGTTACCGGCCCAATGGCATCCAGGATCCGCTCGCCTACAAGGTCCGTCCCCTCAACGGGATCTGGGCGACGCCGCCCTATCTCCACAACGGTTCGGTCCCGAACGTGTACGCTTTGCTCTCGCCAGTGTCCGAGCGACCCAAAAGCTTCTACCTCGGGCGGCGCGAGTACGACCCCATTTGCATGGGCTACCATATTACGGCGCGGGCGGCCCCAATGGACAACCTCGACCTGCGCTGTCTGGGTGATAAGACGAACACAAATGCCGGCCAGTTTCAGGGCGGCTTCAAACTCGACACCGCGCTTCGCGGTAACCGCAACACTGGCCATGAATTCAACGACGGGCGGCATGAGAATGGGATTATCGGCCCGAAGCTAAGCCCCGAAGAGCGACGTGCATTGGTGGAATTCTTAAAGGCCCAATGACACTTCCACACATGGCACATCCGCGACATCGCAAGATCGCAGATCGACTTCCGCTTTCGTTGGAAGAGCGGTCGTGCAGGGGCCGTCGGCACGCCCGCCCTAAAGCGGACCCAGCGTCCATTCTTCGGCGACCGTGGACTTTGCACCTACAGCCAAGAGCAGGCGCTCCGTCGTGGATCGGTCGGCACCGATTCCCTTCTCAAGCTGCCCAGTTGACCGGAACCCCCTGGCGGATCGAGGGTCTTTCAGCATTACGCGAACTCCCTGGATCGAGCGCCGCCCGTCGCGATTGAGTATCGCTGATCTGACGCCCGGCTTGCGCGCTCTGCGTCACCACGAACATTTCCTTAGGCGTGGATGCTGCCCTCTGACGATGGCGCCTTGCCTTATCGCTTAACTCAAAACTGCGAAGAGACGGGGATTTATCTCCACCCATGGAGTCGATGATGCGGGAAACTTTCGTCTTCCGCGCCATCAGGGTTGGTGTCGTATCGAATGGTTGCTGCACACGGCTCAGGTACCGCGACCCACAGCGCAATAGCGTCGTGCGATGAATGGCAGGCCGTTTTCATAGCCTGGCCAGTTGGCGTAGTTCGGCAGTCGCAAAACTCCTTTCCTCGCCGCGCGGATATGTCATCATGCGGGCAACGACCAGGAGAGCCGCATGCACAAGATCGCCCTGCCCCAGGCCGCCATCGACCGTGTTCTGAAGCGCCGCAAGTCGTTGCACGTTTTCAACGACATCGATCCGGCGCGTACCGCGCATGTCGTGGTCGATCTGCAGAACGGGTTCATGGCCGAAGGACAGCCCGCCGAGGTTCCGGCCGCGCGCGAGATCGTGCCCAACGTCAATCGCATCAGCGCCGCACTGCGCTCCGCGGGCGGGCTCGTCATCTACATCCAGAACACCATCGACGCGGCCGCGAAAGAGGCATGGTCCAACTGGTTTACCTACATGTCCGGTGACGGACGCCGGGAAGCCATGGAGGCGGCCTTCGCCGACGGCAGCTACGGCCATTCGCTCTGGCCCGGCCTCGAGGTGCTGCCGCAGGACATCAGGGTGAAGAAGAACCGTTTCGGCGCATTCGTGCCGGGCTCTTCCGACCTGCATGCCGTCCTGCAGGCGCGCGGCATCGACACCGTGATCATCACCGGCACCGCCACCAACGTCTGCTGCGAGTCGACGGCGCGCGATGCGATGATGATGAATTACAAGGTGATCTTCGTGTCCGACGGCACCGCCACCTACAATGACGAGGAGCACAACGCCACGCTCGGCATCATGCTCGCGATGTTTGCCGACGTGATGACCACGGACGAGGTGGTGGAGCGCCTGGCCGGCGGGGTGCGCCAGGCGGCGGAATGAGCGCCCAAAGCATGATCCCGAAAAGTTGCAGACATTTCGGATAAGATCATGCGACCGAACAAATACTTGGAGCGAAATCGCGATTCAATCTGAACGGATTTCGCTCCTGCGGCGCCGCGGCCTCAGTCGCGGCGCCAGGGCACGAGATGCCGCTCGATCAGGCTGACGGCGTAGTACATGGCGCCGGCGATGACGGTGAGGATCACCAGGCTGGTCATCACCAGCGACATGTTGAAGATGTTCTGCCCATAGATGATCAGGTAGCCGAGACCGGAATTGGCGGCGAGGAACTCGCCGACGATGGTTCCGATCAGCGACAGCCCGATATTCACTTTCAGCGTCGCGATGATGGTCGGCACGGCCGAAGGGAAAACGACCTTGCTGAACTGCTGCCACTTCGATGCGCCGAACGACGAGACCACGACCAGCTTCTCGGGGTCGGCCTGCCGGAACGCGCTGTAGACCGACAGGATGGTAACGAACAGCGAGATCGACACCGCCAGCGCAATCACGGCGCTCATGGTGGCTCCCAGCCAGATGATGAACACCGGTCCGAGCGCCATTTTCGGCGTGGCATTGAGCACGACCACGTAGGGGTCGGCGACGTCGCTCAGGAAATCCCACCACCAGAACAGCCCGGCGATCGCGATTCCCGCCACGGTGCCGACAGCAAACCCCACCAGGGTTTCAAACACGGTGATCGCGACGTTGTAGCCGAGCGAGCCGTCATTCGCGAGCTCCAGGAATTTCTGTGCGATCGCGCTGGGCTCGCTGGTGATGAACGGATCGATGATGCGCCACGTTGCCGCGAGCTGCCACAGTCCCAGGAACGCGGCCAGCACCGCGAACTGGACGATCAGCACCTTGGTCTGGCGCAGGCGGAGCGAGCGCAGGAACCGGGCGTGCCGCTCCGACACCGCGCCGCGCGCGAGGATTGGGCTAGAGGGTGCGTCGCTCAATATCCAGATCCTCCCAGATTGACTTGCAGTAACCCCGGAACTCCGGCGCGTCGCGCGAATTCATCGGCGTCCTTTCGGCGGCCACCGTGAGCGCGATGTCGTAGACATTCTTGACCTGGGCGGGGCGGCCGCTCAGCACGATGACGCGGTCGGACATCGAGACCGCCTCCTCGATGTCGTGCGTGACGAGCAGCGCGGTTTTCTTGTCCTCGCGGATGATGCGGTGGACGTCGCGCTCGAGGATGAGCTTGGTCTGATAGTCGAGGGCGGAGAACGGCTCGTCGAGCAGAAGCACGTCCGGATCCGTGGCCAGCGTGCGGATGAGCGCCACGCGCTGACGCATGCCGCCGGAGAGTTGATGCGGATACGCGTTCTCGAAGCCGGCCAGGCCGTAGGATTCCAGCAGCTGGTGTGCTCGCCGCCGCGCTTCGGCGGTGTTTCGGCCGCGAATCTCGAGGCCGAGCTCCGCGTTCTGCAGCACCGTGCGCCACTCGAACAGATGATCCTTCTGCAGCAGGATACCCACCCGCTCGTGGGTACCACGAATGCTCACACCATCGAGCAGGACCTGTCCTTCCGTCGGCTGCAGCAGACCGGAAATGATGCCCAGCAGGGTGGATTTCCCGCAGCCGCTCGGCCCGACGATGCTGCAGAACTCACCGTCGCGGATCGTCAGGTCCAGGTCCTTGAGCGCCAGCGTCTCTCCGATCCGGGTGAGATAAGTGTAGGACAGGCCTTCGCCCCGGATTCTCTCCCGTCCGCTCATCGCTTGATCGTTTGAATGGCCTTTTGGGCGAAGCTCGGATTGACGATCTGGTCGTACGGAAACCGCTGCTTCAAGACTCCCGCGTCGACCATGAGACCCATCATCTGATCCATGCCCTCCGGACGCAACAGCGGATCCGGCGCCCAGATCTTGACTTTCTTGTACTCGGCGATCACGGCTTCGACCGTGGCGACCGGAACGTCCTTGAAATCGGGCGCGATCAGCGCCGCGATCTCCGCCGGCGAATGCGTATCGGTCCAAATCAGCCCCTTGTAGACCGCATTGGTGAAGGCCTGGACGATGGCGGGATTCTTCTCGATGTAGCTGGCGGGCGCCATGAACGCGGTATAGGGCATCGGCCCGGCCAACGCGCCCACCGAGGCCACGCGGTAGCCCCGGTTCTCCGCCACCGCCTGGACCACCATCGGTTCGAACGCCTGCGCGAAATTCGTGCTCGGCTCGAGATAGGACGGGATGATGTTCGCGGAGACGGGAATGTTGCGGATGGTGACATCCTTGTTGGGATCGAGCCCCGCCTTCTTGATCAGGTCGACCAGCACGAGCGCCGGGGTGGAGCCCTTCCCCGACGTGACGATGGTCTTGCCCTTCAAGTCCGCGATGGTGAAATTGGGCATCGCGGTTTTGGACAGAATGAATCCCCCGTCGCCGTTGGTGAGCAGCGCGAAGTTCACGAGCCGTCGATCCGGGCTGGCGTCCTGCGTCAATCCGGCTGCTTCCGGTCCCATCAGTGCGATATTGGAGTTGCCGCTCACCACTTCCGTGACCGCCGCCTGCACGCCCCAGGTGGTCTTCGGGCCCGCGATCTTCAGGCCTTCCTGCTCGAACGCGCCGCTCCGCAGCGCGACATATTGCGGAGCGTAGAACAGGCTGCGCAGCACCTCGTTGAGCTTGACCTCTTGCGCCGCCGCTGGTTGCGCCGCCAAGAGCGCTGCGAAGGCGGCGGCGAGCACGGCGAACCAACAAAAGCGGCGCGTCCAACGCATCGAGTGCATCTGTCTGCTCCTCATCTGGGGCCAGCCTTGGCGGCAAGCATCAAGCATCATTGGATACATGAGGATGGTCGCAATGCATAGCAGGCGCGGCCGAGCCGCGTGTCGCACGGCGATCCGACCGCAAGCGCGCGCGGTTTGATCGAAGCGCAATACGCCGCCACGCAGACGCGTGCTCATTGACCCGTCGAAATGCGGTTGTGGTCACGAGCGGCTAGCGACGCGTCTGCGACAGCCGCCTGGGTTGAAGATCAACTAAGCTTTGTGCGGCAGCATCGAACTCAACTCCGGTTCGGCTTGCCGACGAAGCCGCCGCCGTGGCCCGCCGCGTGGGCCGCCCAGCCGCCGGCGACGCGCCCGCTGAAAATCGACGGACCCAGCATGGTGCCTTCGAGGCCGGCGCGCCCGTTGATATGACCACCGGCCATGCCTGCGACCTCACCCGCGGCGTAGAGCGCGCCGATCGGCTCGAAATGCTTGTCGAGCACGCGGCACTTGAGGTCGGTCTTGGCGCCGCCGAAGTTCTTGCGCGCCAGCGGGAAGATCTGAACGGCGTAGTAGGGTGGCGTGTCGAACGCCTTCGACGACTTGAGCGCCTTGCCGAATTCGGGTTCCCGCTCGAGCCGCTGCTCGCAAGCCTGATTGTAGCGCTCGACGGTGGCGAGGAATGTCGGCACGTCGACCTCCATCCGTTTCGCCAGCTCGGCGAGCGTGTCGGCCTTGCGGATGAAAGGCGAGTTGTCGAGCAGTTCCACCACCTTTGCCCGCACGACCTTGTCGCCGTCGCGGTAGTAGGGATCGGCGACCTCCATGGTCGCGGTCATCGGCGTATCCATGATCGCCCAGGCGTGGCGCGGGCTCTGCGCCATCAGCGCAGGGCTAGCGGAGTTGCCGCCCGACATCGACTCGTTGTGGAACCGGCGGCCCTGCTGATTGACCCATATGTTGCCGGGCACCAGGCGGAACACGAGACCGCGGCGCTGCGCGGGGTCGCGGTAGTCGGGCGTGGCATACACGTAGAACCAGATGTGATCCATGTGCGTGAGGTAGCCGCCTGCTCGGCGAATGAGCTCGTGTCCGGTTCCGGTCGAGCCTCGACCCGATCCTTCCAGCACCTTGTCCTTCCTGAGAGTGGGATTGTACCTGAGCACCATCTCGAGATTCGAGTTGAAGCCTCCGGTCGCCACGATCACGGACTTGCTTTTGACGCCCACGCCCTCGCCGGTCCTGGTGTTGCGGCCTTGCAGGCCGGTGACGCAGCCGCCCTCGAGGCTGAGCCCCGTGATCTCCGTCTCGGGAACGATCTCGCCGCCGCGCTTGCGGAAGCCTTCGATGAGTCCGGTCATCAGGCCCAGACCGTTGCGCTCGGGCCGGGTCCAGCGCTGCACGGAGTTGCCCTCCTGGACCTTCATGTCGACCCACTTCACGCCGAGGCCCTCGGCCCAGTGATAGAGATCGTGGAGGCTGTGCTCGATGTAGTAGCGGGCCCAGATCACGTCGGTCGACGGACCTCCCCACTCGATCCAGTCCTTGAACGCCAGGTCGGGCGTGTCATGGATGCCGTTCTCCGCCTGCAAGGGCGACCCGACGATCAGGCAGCCGCCTCCGGAGATGATGGCCGCACCGCCGAGCTGGGAGTCCTGCTCGAACACGACGGCGCGCGCTCCTGCATCAAGGGCCTCGATGCCGGCTGCCATGCCGGCGCCCCCTGCCCCGACGATCGCGACGTCGGTCTCGTATTTCTCGCCGCCTGCCACGGATGAAAACTCCCCTGTCTGCAAGCGCGCGGTCTTGAATCCGGCTCCTGATTGGCAAACCGTAGTCGCAGTTTGGGTCCGAGTTCGCCGGCTCGCAAGCGCGCTGTCGCACACCGCCGCGATATTGGCACCGGCGGCCACATTCACTAACATCCGCCTCCCGGCTTGCGGACAACAACGATAAATTGAACAGGGGGAGGTCGATGAAACGGCCGGCTGCGTGGATCTTCGCCCTGCTCGCGATAGCGCTCGCCGCACCCGCGCTCGCGCAGGACCGTTACCCCACACGCCCGATCCGGCTGGTGATCCCGTCGGTGCCCGCCGGCGTGCACGACGTGATCGGGCGGGTGTGGGCGGAGCGGGTCAAGCCGCGGCTCGGCACCATCGTGATCGACAATCGCGGCGGCGGCGGCGGCCTGATCGGCGCCAACGACGTCGCGCATTCACAGCCCGACGGCTACAGCATCCTGCTCGGCAGCACGTCGACGCATGTCCTGCTCACGCCGGTCATGTCCAACCCGCCCTACGACCCGGTCAAGGATTTCTCGGCCGTCGCCGTCTTCGCCTACAGCTCGACCTCGATTGTGATCAACCCCACGCTGCCGGTGCGCACGCTCCGGGAGCTCATCGACTACGCCAATGCCAATCCGGGCAAGCTGTCCTACGGTTCGGCCGGCAACGGCTCGATCACCAACCTCGCGGGCGAGCTGTTCAAGCTGCGCGCGGGCGGGCTCGACATCGTGCACGTGCCGTACAAGGGCATCGGCCAGGGCGTGACCGATCTGATCGGCGGGCAGATCCCGATGTTCTCGGCCAACGCCACCGCGCAGATTCTCGATCTCTATCGCGCGGGCAAGGTCCGCATCCTGTCGGTGAATGCGCAAACACGCATCCGGAGCGCACCCGACATCCCCACTTCGATCGAAGCGGGATTGCCTGACATGGTGGCGCAAACCACGTTCGGCATCTTTGCTCCGGCCGGAACGCCGCGACCGATCCTCGAGCGCATCAACGCGGTCACCCAGGAGGCAATGGCCGACGAGACGTTCCAGAAAGAGCTGCTCAGGGTCGGCTTCGAGCCGGTGCGCGACGCCGGTCCCGACAAGGCTGCGGGCGTGTTCCAGGACGAGCTCGTGCGCTGGACGCCGATCCTCAAGACCATTGGCACGAAATCGGAGTGAGACTTTTCGCGAACAAGATCATGCAACTAGAAAATTCCAGCGCTGAATCGCGATTCAAATTGTAGGAATTTCGCTCTCGCCGCACATGAAACGACAAGGGGAAATATGATGAACGTGATCCAGCCACCGCATCCCGTGCTCGACAAGCGCGGCGAGCCGCATGTGCGCCGCTACGAAGAGCAGCGCTGGCTCATCGACAACGTCATCCGCGCCAACGGCATCGACTGGGACCAGCCGCGCTCGCTTTATCTCAACGGCCCCTGCGGCAACGAAGCCAACGCCGATTTCGCCAGCATCCGCGAGCGCGTGAAGAAGATGGCGGATATCGGCCCGGCTTTCGAGGCGGTTGCGCGCCGGCGCGAGGCCAAGGCCCAGGCGGCCGAGGAGATCGGCCACAAGGTCACCGCGCGCGACAACTATTTCATGGCCGCGGTGCACTGGGGCGCGGCGCAGTGGCCCTATGACCAGAACAACGAGACCAACATCGCCTACAACAACAAGAAGCGCGAGTGCTACGCGAAATACGCAGCGCTCGCCGATCATCACATCGTCCCGGTATGGGTGCCGTTCAAGGACAAGGCGATCCCGGCCTGGTTCCATCTGCCGCCCGGCTACAAGACCGGCCGCATCCCCGTGGTGATCAACGTCCCGGGCATGGACAGCTTCAAGGAGATCCAGGTCGCGCTCTACGGCGACCGCTTCCTCAATCGCGGCATCGCCGTGCTGGCGATCGACGGCCCTGGCCAATACGAGGCGCCCATGGTCGGCGTCTACTTCTCCGTGGAGAACTGGGCGGCGGTCGGCAAGCCGCTGGTCGACTGGCTCGTCAGCCGGCCCGAGGTCGATCCCGAGCGCATCGGGTGCTCCGGCACCAGCTTTGGCACCTTCTTCGGCACCATCCTCACCGCGCACGAGCCGCGCATCCGCGCCTTCGCGGCGATGTCGGTGTGTCACGAGCCCGGCTGCCACACCATCTTCCAGGAGGCGTCGCCGACCTTCAAGAAGCGGTTCATGTACATGTCCGGCATCACTAACGAGGACGAGTTCGACCGCTTTCGCCAGACCATCACCTGGGAGGGCCACGCCGACAAGATTCGCGTGCCCTATCTCGTGGTCGCCGGCGAGGCCGAGGAATTAAGCCCAGTCGAGCACTCCGAACGGCTGATCAAGACCGTGCAGGGGCCGAAGCGCATGGTGGTGTATCAGGAATCGCGCCATTCGGTCGGCAACGTGCCGGCGGCCAATCTCGGACCATTCCCGCCGATCCTGGTGGCGGACTGGATGGCGGACCGGCTCGCCGGCAAATCGTTCCCGAACGAGCATTGGTTCGTGCGTTCCAACGGGCAGATCGACAAGACGCCGATTTGAGCGGGGCGGCAGGCGCGTTTGCGCTCTGACCGGGCACCACCTTTTACCTGCGCGACCGCTCCGGGAAGGAGTCAGGAGGCCCGCGATGCAACATAGTATCGACCGCATCTTGACGACGCATGCCGGCAGCATCCCGCGCGGCGAGGCGCTCGGCGCCATGCTCCTCGACCAGGAACAGGGCAAGCCGGTGGACCAAGCCAGGCTCGATGCGCTCGTGGATGGGCGCGTCGCCCACGTGCTCGCGAAGGAAGCCGAAGTCGGCATCGACAGCGCCAATGACGGCGAGCAGGCGCGTGTCGGCTTCCAGACCTATATCCCGCAGCGCATGGACGGGTTCGGCGGTGTGTCGAAGCGACCCTTCGGCAGGGAGTTCGTCGAGTTCTCGCAGTTCACGCAGCGGATGCTGGCGCGCATTCCGAACCACAGCAAGGTGTTCGACGCGCCGCAGGCGGTCGGCCCGCTGAAATATCGCGACACGGCCGCGATCGACGGCGAGATCGCGCGCTACCAGCGGCTGTCGGCGCCGGTGAAATCCCGCTTCAGTGAGCTGTTCATGAATGCGCCTTCGCCGGGCATCATCGCGACGACGATGCTGAACGCGCATTACCCTTCGCATCAGGACTATCTCGATGCGATCGCGCGCGAGATGCAGATCGAGTATCGCAGGGTCGTCGACGCGGGTTTCATCCTGCAGATCGACGCGCCCGATCTCGCGATGGAGCGTGTCCTGCTCTACCAGGACGCCTCGGACGCCGAGTTCGCGAAGCTGGTCGAGCAGCACGTGGCGGCGCTGAACCGTGCGCTGGACGGCCTTCCGCGCGATCGGGTGCGGCTGCACGTCTGCTGGGGCAACTGGGAGGGGCCGCACAATTACGACGTGGCGATGGAGGTGATCCTGCCGGCCCTCTACCGGGCCAATGTCGGCGCGCTCGGTCTCGAATTCGCCAATCCGCGGCGGCAACACGAGACCGCCGCGGTGCGCAAGCACAAGCTGCCGGATCACATGCTGCTCATCCCTGGCGTGATCGATTGCAAGAGCAACTTCGTCGAGCATCCCGAAGTGGTCGCGCAACGCATCGAAGCGGTGGTTGCCGCGGTGGGCGATCGCGAGCGCGTCGTGGCCGGCGTCGATTGCGGTTTCGGCACGTTTGTCGGCTGGGAATGGGTGACCGAGGA
>Ga0207706_10003901_pt1 | contig 14155 bp, 12 predicted proteins | sample KBSC53metaG_FD_184318 | JGI IMG/M metagenome (GOLD analysis project Ga0207706, IMG submission 184318) | Corn rhizosphere microbial communities from Kellogg Biological Station, Michigan, USA - KBS C5-3 metaG (SPAdes) (version 2) | ecosystem: Host-associated > Plants > Roots > Rhizosphere > Soil ... | reverse complement strand
TTCGTCGGTGTAAAGGTCCTGTTCTCAATCGGTCACACCCAGCCTTGTGTCCTTGGTCGTTATTAGCCCTCACCAGGCTTGAGTTCGAGCGAATCTCTATACCATTGGCTTTAGCCGTTTGGGCTTGTTGCCCGCTGTTCGTGCTGAATTCTTCTCGTCATCGAGCAGCCACTTTCCGATATTCAAGAATATCCTTTCTTGTGAGATCCACAACGTTGATGCGGTGCGGTCCGCCGTTCAGGTTCCATTCGTGAAACTGGCGCAGCGTGTGCTCAGAGAGCTCATGGGTTTCTGGCCGATTTGAGAATTTCATGTCTTCCAGCCACACGTGGGCAGCTGCTTTTATCGAAAGAATAGGCATATCGATTTGCTTTGATCGGTATGCCCTTCGCTCGCGCGGTCAAATATGTGGATTCAAAGTCGGCGGCATTCACCGCCTCTTGGGCACTGGGTCCGATCTTTTTCCAGATCTCTCTATTGCCCTCATAACGATGGAGGTAGAAGTTGCCCTCGGGGGGATGTTCTTCCCTGCCTTTAACGATAACAATTAGGCTTTATTTTCCCGTTCTTGCCGACGCACGGTTTGCAATAGCGCCACTTCTTGCCAACACGGACATACTTCCACACGGACACGCGCCTGTTCATGGGCGAATCCTTTCCGCCCTTGGAACGTATCCCGGAATACTAGGGAAGTACTGGGTAAACGATCGTAACCGGTTGAAACCAAAGTTGCTGGTGCCGGGAGGGGGAATCGAACCCCCACGCGCCTTTCGGCGCTTCGGATTTTAAGTCCGATGCGTCTGCCAATTCCGCCATCCCGGCTGGTCAGCCAATTTTAACCTACGCAGTATTTTGAGGTGGCTCAGGAAGATCGCTGGACATACTTCTCGCTTCGCCAGATAAGAGTTTACGAGCGAGAAGAGGTCGAGGCGCCCGGGGGCGCGTGACGCTTCTACGTCTCCAACGTGGACTCGGCATGCTCCACGACGTCAGGGTTGCGCTGCTTGCGGAGTTCTTCCAGGAACTGAGCTGTTGGTAAATCAGATTTGTATTCAAACAGTTCGAGCAGCGGATCTTCGATGTCCCTACTTAGATCAGTGGCGAGGGAGCCAGCGGGCTCGAGGCCATCGGGTTCGACGTAAAGTTCGGGAGCCACGCCATTGGAATTCATCAACGCCTGGATGAAGTTTTCTACCTGCTTATGTTGCTCAGCCGTGTTTTGATTGAAAACCACGCCCATCCCGACATCGGGATGCATTACCTTGACTAATCCGGAAGCCTGGACTTGCAGATCACCCACCCGCATGGAGAGATCAATACGCGCGCGCACGGGAAATGGTGATGGGGTTTCGAGGTAACAACCTCCCAAGCTGAGATCGGTCAGCTTGCAGGGCGCTGGCGGATCGTCATCATTGTCGGATGAATTGTTTTTCAACCACGCTTTCAAATCATGGCGGGTATTTGCGGGCAAGTCCATAAAGCGGATACCGGCTTGACCGTTTGGGTTCTCCCAAGCCAGCTCCGCGTCAGCCTCAATGAGGCGTGTGGCGCCGGGCAACTTGAATTGCAGGTGCAGGGGACCGCGAAGCCGGCCGTGGCGGGGCAGGCGGACACCTATTCCGTCTTCGCTAAGATCGGAACTCACCGTTCGTTGGAGTTCGCTGTGTTCCGCATTCTTAAAGCGATACATGATGGGCATTTCGACAGGAACCCGGCAGGCGCGCCGGCGCTCACATTTCATCAAGGCGCGGGCCGCCCGAAAACTGCACTTGGCGCGCTCCGCCGAAATAGGCTTATAGAGGACGAAGTGCGCTCCCAGTCCAAATGCTGCACGGACATCGCTTTGCTCATCGATGATCGCAACCGCTACAGCTTTCTTGTTGGAAGGAGCATGGCGAGCTGCCTTGAGAATTTGGCTGGCTACTTCGGAATCTTCACAGTCGACTATGACTGCTTCGAAGCGGCGGCGGCTCAGCTTCTGGATCGCCAATTCTGCATCGGAGCACAGTTCGACGGCGATTTCCAGGTCATTGAGGACGCGTCGCAAGACACGAACGATCTTCTCGTCAGAACAGAGCACGAGCGCTTGCAGATTCATAGCCGATTTCATGGTAGGGCGGGACGCATTACCGTCCAAGTTACCTAGGTAATAGGATTACGGAGCTGAGAGCCCGGGGCGAGGCGATGAGAGCCTGCCAACAAGCAGGGTTCACCTGCCTGCCGCGTGCGCCTGCTCATTTTCTTCATCGGTCAGCAGATGGGCGATGGAACGCAACTCCTCAGCGGCAGCCTGAAGCTGGGCGATCTGTTTGCCAAGTGTCTCCAGCTGCGCTTTCTTCCGGCGTAACACTTCATTGATGTCTTTCACGGTTCCCCTCCTTGCCGCAATCTAAGCGGCGGCTCGACAAGCGTCAATCATCGAACGTGCAGGACCGATTACCTGCGTAACCGGTTTTTTGAGTTACAGCTCGATCGCAGCTGGCGAGAATGAAAAGTACGCAGTCGCTTACTAGAGCGATTGGGAATATGCGGTGGTGGCCGAGCGCTACATGAGCGGTCAAGACGCCGCTCCGCGCTACTGTACCCGACGAGTTTCTTGTCAAAATGCGTGCTTGGGTTGACACTCGGTTTACAAGTCGAAACTGCTCCTGAAGGACCCGGGGCATGGCCCCGGGTTGCACCCGGAACCCATCCGGACGACGAAAAGCGCGCTTATTGTGTTTGAGTTCTCTTCATTTCGGCTGTTCTCGAAGTTCCATCGCGGACAGATGTCCGTCATTTTCTTCGGCGTGGCGCTGGTGTTAGTCGAAGGCATGGCGGGCAACGAAAAGCGGATTTCGATTTACTCGCCCGTGGCGGACTATTCATTGAACGTAATTGACAGAGATGGGCGAGAGTACGTTGGCCTTTTGGAAGTCTTGGAGCCCATCGGCAGCGTAAGTGCAAAGGTGGATCACGAGAACTGGAAGTTGCGTTTCAACAGTATTGAAGCCCAGTTTACGAACGGCAATGCTCATGCCCGCGTGCGGAGCAAAGATGTTGATCTAACCGCGCGCTTCATTCTCGACAATGGACGCGGCCTGGTTCCAATCGATTCTCTAGTCACGCTATTGCCGCAATTTATTGGGATTCCAGTTGTGTTTCATGTGAACTCGCGCCGCCTCTTCATCAGTGAAGCGGGCACCACCTATACGGCAGAGATGAACAAGTCGACTCCGGGGAAACTCGTCCTGAATTTCAGCCGTCCCGTAAACCCGAGCATCTCGACGGAACCGGGCAAGCTGAGAATGAGTTTTTTACGCGATCCGTTGCTGCCTTCTGGTCCTCAGACGGTGACCTATAACGAGAAGGAAATTTCTTCGACTACGTTCCAAGAGAGCAACGGTGCCGCCGAACTGACGATCACAGGCAGTCTGCCGCTTCTGGCGAGCTTCAGCAACGATGGCCGTACCATTACGATTGCCCCGGCACCCGGAGCCGCGCCTGCAGCTGCTCCTGTCGCGCAGGCGCCTGCTCTTCCTTCAACCATTACTACCGCGCCGGCCGCGCCGCCCCTTACGCCCTCTGCCCCGCCTGCAACGTCCCGCTTTATCGTGATGATTGACGCAAGCCATGGAGGGGATGAACGCGGTGCTGCCTTGTCCGACACGTTGGCCGAAAAGGATGTGACGCTGGCGTTCGCCCGAAGGATTCGTCAGGAACTGGAGACCCGCGGCATACCTGCCCTGGTCTTAAGGGATGGCAATGCTACTCTTAGCCTCGATCAGCGCACCGCATCAGTGAATGCGCAGCATCCTGTGCTCTACATCGCGGTACATGCGGCCAACAACAGTTCTGGCGTCCGCGTCTACACGGCTATGATCCCTCCGGATCTGGGTCCGCGGGGACCGTTTCTTGCCTGGGATGCAGCACAGAGTTCTTCACTGGGAATAAGCCAGCTGTCGGCGGCCGTAATCGTTACCGAACTGCGTAAGAAGATACCAGCTCGAACCTTGGCCGGACCTGTACCACCTCTGAAGAACATCACTGTTCCGGCAATTGCAATAGAAGTGGCGCCGCAAGGTCGAGACATCGCGGATCTGACCTCGCCCGACTATCAGGCAGTCGTGGCGACCGCCATCGCAACGGGTCTTGAGACGATGAAGCCGCGACTGGAGGGACGGCGGTGATTCCCCGTTATCTGAAGATCGCAGTGGGAGTGCTGTTCGCGGGAGTCCTGCTGATGGGTGCCTATCTTTGGCATATGCGTGGCAAGGCTGCCCAGACGGAAACGCGTACGGCGGACAAGCGGCCGGTTGCGCCTCCTGTAGCAGGTCCAACCGAGCAAGTGATATTGTACGTGGCCGACGACGATCCCGGAATACTACGAACCGAGTCAGCACGTATTCCGCTGCCCGGCGGAAGACAACAACGGGCACAGGAATTGTTGCGAGCTGTGCTGAGCATCTACCTGCAAAAGAATTCCCCGCACCCTTTGGGCGTGGGTGCGGACATCCGTGATGTCTACATCGTTGATCCGGGCCTGGCTGTAATCGATCTGAATTCCGCGTTTGTTGATGGACACAGGTCGGGGGTGCTGGTGGAAGAGTTGACTCTGGCTTCGCTGGTCCAGACGCTGGCCGGCAATATCCCGGGAATCAATCGGGTGAGAATCCTGGTGGAAGGGAAACAGCGCACAACCCTTGCTGGACACGTTGATCTCTCTAATGCCTATGACACGTCGGCTGTAGCCCGGCTCTCACAGGAACTGGCCAGTACGCCGCAGTAGCCGGGCGATCAGCCGCCACGCAAAAAACCTGATTCGACTGCCAGACATGGCAGGAATGGGTCCCGCTGGCCTTGGACTCGCACCAGGACAAGCCAACGCACGCCAAACTGTTAGAATTCGCTCTATGATCTACCGCAGTGATAACCGGATGCTGGACCAGTTGCGTCCGGTAAAAATCATTCCAGACTTCATCACCACGGCAGAAGGCTCGGTTCTGATTGAGGTCGGCAACACCCGGGTTATCTGCACCGCGTCGCTCGAAGAGACGGTTCCCCCGTTCTTGCGGAATTCCGGTAAGGGATGGATCACCAGCGAATACTCCATGCTGCCTCGCGCCACCCTGACTCGTATGCCACGGGACGTGACCAAGGGAAGGCCGACGGGACGCACGCATGAGATTCAGCGGCTGATTGGCCGTGCGCTGCGCGCGGTGATCGACCTATCGCGTTTGGGAGAGCGCACCGTCTGGATTGATTGTGATGTGATCCAGGCCGATGGCGGCACGCGGACCGCCTCGATCACAGGGGCGTTCGTAGCGCTTAGTTTGGCTCTTGAGAAATTGGTGGACGCAGGTACGCTCACTTCGGTTCCGCTGCGCGATTTCGTTGCCGCGGTAAGTGTGGGCATGGTGGATGGCGAACTGATGCTGGATCTGTGCTACGAAGAGGACTCCCGGGCGGATGTGGACATGAATTTCGTGATGACAGCCGGGCACAAAATCGTCGAGATACAGGCCACGGCAGAGCACCGCGTCTTTGATGAGAAGCAACTGGCAGACATGGTGGCGCTGGCCAGAGCCGGTGTCGATTCCCTGATTTCCAAGCAACAAGGCGTGCTCAGCCAACTGACATTAAGACAATGAGGTGAGAGAGGGGCCTTTTCTGTGCCGGAAATTGGAGGATTTCAGGCTAGCTCGATCACCACCGCACAGGACTTCAAGAGCTTTGGGCGGGTCAGGCTTTATCGAGGGATCGGCAGGAAGTTTTACGGCCGGAGCAACTACAGCCACGACTCGCAATGCGAGATCGAGGAATTCGACACAACCTTCTGGTTCGTCTTCCTCTTCGTTCCGGTGATCCCATTACGCAGCTGCCGCATCCGGCGGCGCTATCGCCGTCGCTGGAATCTTTTCGCATCGAAGACTTATCAAGTCCTACATCGGTTGCCGATGCGTTCGGGACAGATCCTGTTGACGTGGCTACAGGCGGCTGTGGTCCTCTTAGTACTGCGGGTATTAGGGCGGATGTTCGTCGAGTATCTTCGCAGACAGGTGGGGTAGTTCCCGTTTCGGACACGAGAAGCTAACCAGTTCTATGGCCCACAGTGCCCGTTCGTATTTCGCCACTCAGCGGTATTACAATGGTTAGCCGCCCTCTTGGCGCGGGCGATCCGTCATCACTACTGCCAAATCTTACGCAATCATGGAGGATTCTTATGAAACTTACACCCGGGAAGTTAGCCGGACTGAAAGCGGTTTCGAATGATCGAGGCGTGATCGCAGCCGCCGCTATGGACCAGCGAGGTTCCTTACAAAAGTCCCTGGCTAAGGAAAAGGGCGGTGAAGTGAACGATGCGCTCATGGAAGAATTCAAGTCGCTCGTAACCGAAGTTCTGACCCCCCATGCAAGCGCCATCTTGCTCGACCCCGAGTGGGGGCTACCTGCGTCCAAGCGCCGCGCACGGAATGCTGGACTGCTGCTGGCCTATGAGAAGACCGGGTATGACAAAACCGGCCCGGGACGCCTGCCTGACTTGCTCGATCACTGGTCGGCTCGCCGCCTGAAGGAAGCAGGGGCAGACTGTGTGAAGATCCTGCTCTACTACACGCCGCTTGATCCGAAGCCAATCAACGACATCAAGCATGCCTGGGTCGAACGTCTTGGCGATGAGTGCCGCGCCAACGATGTACCATTCTTCCTTGAGTTTGTCGGGTATGAAGAAGGAGCCGACGAAAAGGGACTCGAGTATGCAAAGAAGAAACCGCAAATCGTGATGGAGAGTATGCGAGAGTTCAGCAAGGAGCGCTATGGCGTAGACGTGCTGAAGGTTGAAGTTCCTGTGAACATGAAGTTCGTCGAGGGAGCCCAGTGCTACGCAGGGCAGAAAGCGTATAGCAAGCAGGACGCGATGAAGCTTTTCCGTGATGCGGCGTCCGTGGCAAAGAAGCCCTTTATCTATTTGTCAGCTGGTGTGAGCAACGCAGAATTTACCGAGGCTTTGGAACTGGCGGCGGAGTCCGGTGTGAAGTTCAATGGCGTGCTGTGTGGACGCGCTACCTGGAAAGAGGGCATTCCGGTTTATGCCAAAGAGGGAGCGGAGGCCTTCCGCAAATGGCTGCAAACAGAGGGCGTGAAGAACATCAATAACGTGAATGATCGATTGAAGGCGGCCACCTCCTGGCACGAGATTTACGGTATGGAACCCGCTACGGTAGGTGCTTAAGATGAAGAAGATTTACGAGGCGTGCCTTGCCGGCACGCCTTTTGTATTTCGGCTCACGTGCCGCTCACGGCAGCTGGTAAATGATGCGCCGGTTGACAGTAACGCTGCGTTTTTGCGCGCAGGAAGATGGAGACGCCTGCACCCCGCTGAGTTCAATGGACGCTTTAATGAAGTTCGCACATTGCGTGAACCTCATGCTTGGAGAATGACGATGCCCACACTAGTCTCGCAACCGACACGAATTCGATCGGCTGGCAACAAACCGAAGCTCATCGACGAATACATTGGTCGAGTCAATTGCCAGGTGTCAGCAGTCAGCGTAGCCCACATGCGCAGTCCGGGTGGGTGGGAAGAACCTGGGCAGACTCCGGAGTTTGAGGAGTTCACCATCGTGCTTAAGGGTATGTTGCGGGTGAAGCACAAAGATGGCCGTCTGGATGTAACGACAGGACAGGCGGTGATTGCGCATGCGGGAGAGTGGGTGCAGTATTCAACTCCTCTGGAGGAAGGCGCAGAGTATATTGCGGTGTGCATGCCGGCCTTTTCGCCGGAGACAGTCCATCGGGATAAGAAGTGAGGCAAAGGGCAGGTCGAACTGGTGGCCGGTAAGTTCGGGCCAAGCTCAAAGCCAATAAACGCCTGGTTAGGGCAGCTATATTTTGGAACGCGATGTTCCCAGGGCCGTGTTCGCTAGTCGATGTCTCGGCTGACCAGCCTGCCGAGCACTGCTCGAACCGGAGCCGACAGGGAAAAATCCGTACTGCGAAGCTTTAGTTCGTGTCCTTCTACCACATCCATCCCGTCCTTATGAAAGTAGAAGGCAACACGGGACTGGTCAGGACGCAGTCCGTGATGCGCGAGCGCGACACGATGAAGATGTCGATCGTTTGTCCAGCCCGGAGCTTTCGATCGTATCCAGCCTGTCGAAGTTCGGCAATAAACTGAAGCGCTCGATCTTTCCAAGGAACACGCGCCAGCATCAAACCGAAGAATTCCTCAATGCGTTCCCAGCTCTGAATGAAGTCGCGCTCAAAGGGGTTGACTGTCTGGTAGTCGCTCATCTGTTTGGCCTTTTGACGGCAATGGTCTGATTCCGTCAACTAACTCGCGCTGTCCCTCCCGAAACGGGAATCGTCACGCTTGTGGCGGATTCGCATCACTTTCCGCTCCCTTGCGCCGCTTTAGCATGCTCTTGTGACGCCACTCCCCTTCACGTTAAATCCACAGTTTTCTTTCATTGGAGGAACGCATGTGCTGCAAGGCCGCTGTCGTCTGTTTTCGGCGCATCCTGACGACATCTCTGGCTAGCGTTTTCCTACTGGTTCTCTGCAACTGCGGTGGATCATCGCCCTCTCCGTGGACGCCGCCACCCACGAATCCCGTTCTCACGTCTGTCACTGTGGCACCCGCGAATCCCACTCTCACCCTCGGGGCTGCCCGGCAGTTCACAGCGACTGCCAACTACAGTGATCACACAACGCGCGACGTGACCGCGTCGGCCAGCTGGTCTAGCGCGACTGCTTCGGTCGCCACGGTCTCGAGCATCTCGGGACGCGAAGGGGTGATCACACCGCGTGGCGTCGGCAGCTCCACCATAACCGCAATCTATAACTCTGTCAGCGGGAGCACCAGCGCTACCGTGAATGCTCTTGTGCCACGTTTCGTTCTCGCCGGCAACTATTGCGACCACACGGTGTCTCGTTTAACGATTAACAGCTCTTCCGGAAGGTTGCGGGCGTATGGCTACACGCCGCTGAATGCGCCGTGCCCATTCTCGCTTGCGGTGGATCCTCAGTCAAAGTTCGTCTACCTGGCCAGCGACTCCGCACCGAGCTCAGTCTGGGCATTCTCGACCAATCCCCAGTCGGGAACGCTGACCGCGGTTCCGGGTTCACCCTTCGGGGCAGGTCCCAATCCGACCAAACTCGCGATCGACGCGGGCGGAAAGTTTCTTTTCGTGACCAATCGCGGGGACGGCTCGGTCTCGGTTTTTTCGATTGGCGCGAACGGCGCGTTGTCGTCGGTGGCAGCGAACGTTCGATCGGGCCGCGGGGCATGGGCGCCCGCGATCGATCCGTTGGGAAAGTTTCTCTACGTCACTAACCCCCTGGACAAGACGGTGTCGGCATTTTCCATTGCATCATCGGGCGCGCTGACGGCGGTGACTGGCTCGCCCTATCCAACGGGAACAGGGGCCATGGGCGTCGTGATCGATCCCTCGGGACAGTTCCTCTACGTGACGAACAGCACTTCCAGCACCGTCTCGGCGTTCACCATCAAGGGCACGAGTGGGGCGTTATCCTCCGTCAGCGGATCGCCCTTCATGGCTGGACAGGGAGCGGGTGCGGCCGCGATTGATCCCAGCGGCAAGTTCCTGATAGTCGCCAATGCCGCGGACAACACCGCGAGTGTCTTCTCGATCGATGGCACGACCGGTGCACTTACTGCCGTGGCTGCGCCGGTTGCAACCGACCAGTCTCCATTCGACGTGGCCTTTGACCCAGCGGGCAAATTCGTCCTGGTGTCGCATCTGGATACGAACGACCTCGGCACATTCGCCTTTAACTCCTCCACCGGCGCGCTCACGCCCGTTGCGCTGATGAGTGGCCGAACCGGACCCGGTCCGCTCGCGCTCATCAATGCATCGCCTCAACTCCATAACCCGATTCAATACGTGGCTCGCAATCTTTACGTCGCTGATACGGGCTCTCCAAACGGGTCTCCCACGCTCTCAGCATTGAAGATCAATCCGAAGACGGGTGCGCTCACTGGCACCGTTTCCGATTACAACACGGGCGGATCCCAGGCGACCGCTGTCGCCACCAACCTGGAAGGGACGCTGGTCTATACCGCGAACCTCTGGACGAACAACATTGGCGGCTTTAGTGTCGATCTCAAGTCCGGCGCTCTCACGACCATCGCTGGCTCGCCTTTCACCGCTTCGAATCCTTACGGCATTGGCATCGATCCTTCGAGCCGCTTCTTTTATGCCGCGGACTACAATACTGGGCTGCGTGCTTACTCGATCGACCCGGCAACCGGAGCCCTGACGGAAGTTGCGGGATCGCCCTTCCCTACCGGATTAGGACCTATTGCTCTTTCCATCGATCCCGCGGGCCGTCTCTTGTACGTTCTCAACAGCGCCAGCGCAAGCATTTCAGGCTATTCGCTTGACCCTTTGACCGGCGTTCCTGCTCCATTGTCGTCTTCGCCGTACCTAGCTATGACGGCGACGGGCTATCCACGCTTCATGGCTATCGACGCCACGGGCCGCTACTTGTACGTCGTCGTCTGCAGTGATTTTCGCGGCGACTCCTACAACTTGCTCGGCTATGCTATTGACTCGAAAACGGGTGCACTCACACTGCTCTCCTCGTCACCCATCGCCACGGGCAAGAATCCCGTAGCCGTGGTTGCCGATCCCACGGGACGCTGGTTGTACGTGGGCGCCAACGCTGTCTACGGCTACGCCATCGCGCCGGATGGTTCTTTAAGCTCAGTTCCGGGGTCCCCGGGAACCATCAGCAATCCCCCCCTGTATCTCATTTTCGAAGCTTCAGGGAAATATCTGTATGCCGGGAACGATCAGGGGATTACCGGCTTCACGGTCGATCCCGTCACCGGCGCGTTGACGACCGGCCCCACCTTCCCATTCCCGAGCGGGAAAGGGGCATGGGCTTTGACTTCGACCTTCGATGTGCAGTAGCTGGCTTAAACGGACCGCAGGCAGCAGATTGTTTTGGGCCAGAATGCGGGTTAGCCATTAACTGCGATTTCAGTGATTGACCCGCGAGGCATCTGATTGAATGTCATTCTACGGAACGACAGGAAGCTGTCTACTTGCAGTTTGATTTGCAGAGATCGCAGGCCTGGCAAGTTGCTTTGAGGGAGTTGAACATGGTTGGTGACAAACCTCCATTGCACTGCTTAAGCCGGGGATCCCGAATGCGTCCACCTGACGAGTGCTGCGTCGAATCACTCCCATTCAATGGTGCCGGGGGGCTTTGAGGTGATGTCATAGACAACGCGGTTAATTCCCTTCACCTCGTTCACCATGCGGCTGGAGATGGTCTTTAAGACTTCGTAGGGTAGTGGAACCCAGTCGGCGGTCATGCCGTCCTCGGAATGCACCGCACGCACGGTGCAAGTGTAGGCATACGTGCGCTGGTCGCCCATGACTCCCACCGACATTACCGGAAGCAACACAGCAAAGGACTGCCAAATCTTGGTGTAAAGCCCGGCATTCTTGATTTCGCTGACCACGATGTCGTCGGCCTCCCGAAGAATGGCCAAGCGTTCTGGAGTGACTTCGCCGAGAATACGGACTGCCAACCCCGGTCCTGGAAACGGCTGCCGCTGCAAAATCTCTTCGGGCATCCCCAGGTCACGGCCGATCCGGCGGACTTCATCCTTAAACAAATCCTTTAGGGGTTCGATGAGCTTGAGCTTCATCTTCTCGGGCAGGCCGCCGACATTGTGATGGGTTTTGATGGTCTGAGAGGGCCCGCGCACGGAGCGGGACTCAATCACATCGGGATAGAGCGTGCCCTGGACCAACCAGTCCACCGGGCCTTCCGCTTTCTCGATGCGGTGAGCTTCTTCGTCGAAGACGGCAATGAATTCGTTACCAATGATCTTGCGCTTGGTTTCGGGGTCAGTGACGCCCTTCAGCTTTGAGAGAAAGCGATCGGTTGCGTCTACCGCGTCGAGATGAAGACCCAGCTTGTCGCGAAGGCTCCGTTGAACTTTTTCGAATTCGGTTTTGCGCAAAACTCCGTTATTGACGAAGATGCTGGTCAGGCGGGAGTTGCCCTTCTCATCGCGCAGGGCACGATCGACGATGGTGGCGGCGACAGCCGAATCCACACCACCCGAGAGCGCGCAGATCGCTATTCCCTGCCCTACGGTTTGGCGCACGCTGCGAACAGTCTCATCGATAAAACGCTGCGCCGTCCAGTTGGGTTTGGCCTCGCAGATCTCGAGCACAAAGTTGCGCAGGATATCGCTGCCGAGTGGAGTGTGATGCACCTCAGGATGGAACTGCACAGCCCACATTCTCTGGGTAGGGTTCTCGATGGCGGCGACTGCATTGGGCGAACTGGCGGTCAGATGAAAACCAGCCGGTAGTTCGACCGCCTCGTCACCATGAGACATCCATACGGCGAGCACCTTCGGTAGTCCGCGGAAAAGTTGCGAGCCATTCTTGATTTCGACTTTGGCATGGCCGTACTCGCGCTTGTCAGCCGGACGAACCTTTCCGCCCAGAGCGTGCACCATGAACTGCAGTCCGTAACAGATGCCGAGGACGGGAACCCCCAACTGCAGAACGGTCTTGTCGGCATGGGGCGCGTCCTGGTCGTAAACCGAGCTCGGTCCACCAGAGAGGACGATACCTACGGGCGAATAGCTACGAATTTCCTCCAGGCTGGCGTTGAACGGAAGGACAACGGAAAAGACGTTCTGTTCGCGGATGCGGCGCGCAATCAGTTGCGAATATTGCGCCCCGAAGTCGAGGACGACGATCGATTGGGTATCCACGGATGAGTGTCTCAGAATCGCGAGGATAGTGTAAAGGGGAAGGGGGTGATGAGCCTAGAGGATAAGAAGCCGGGCCGTAACAGCGATGCTCAGGCCGGGGCGCCGAATCAGCACAGAAAGTGCATAGGTTCTTTGCTGCGCTCAGGAAACCAATGTGCGCTCAGGATGATCATTTACTTCGACTCCTGAGGAGGGTTGCTCGACGGAAGCGGAATGTCGCTGAGAATATCGTCGTCAGATGGAGGAATTGGTGACCAAGACGCGGTGCTCCTCGCCGCAGCTTCGGAGTCAGTTGATGGCAGAGGCGTCTGTAAGGCGCTCTCTTGACGAACGCAGGGAGGTAAGGTCGCGGCGGCGACAGAAACGGGCCGCTTCGGCATTTGCAGTATACAGACGTACGCCGCCAGCCTGGCCACGTACAGGAAATCGACAACGGCAAAATACAGCAACGTGAGAATTGCAATGGCAGTTGCAACGACTACACCGGGCACAAGTCCAACCAAGGCTAACGGGAAAACAACCACAGATGAAGCAATCGCAAACGCCACGAAATGGCATGTTGCACACACCGTGCTGCTCCAACTGAGCGCACCGGCGCGGTACAGACAGAAGTCGAAGGCGGAAGCAAATGCGCCAAACGTATCGGATTGATCGCGTAATACAAAGAGTGGAGCTATCGAGAGAATCCAGTTCATCGAAGACCAGGAGAGCACAACCAGCAGCGCCAGCGGGATGAAGGTCAGGAAGGCGAGACCCGGCTGCGGATCTTTCGCAGTCGACATAAAACTGGATAAGATCCCGGAACTCACGAGCGCCAGCAATCCGGCGAGTACCAGGGTCAAGCGCAGAAAATTAAGTGCGGCCAAGGAACGGAGGTGTCTAACCCGCATGGGCGGGGCGTAGGGCTGCTCGTCGGTGAAGTCCGATGGAGTAACTTGAGCGCCGCTGAAGTATTGCAGCAATGGGCGAATTGTCGCCGCGCGTCCCACAGAAGAAGCGACAATCCAAAAGGCCCCCAATGTCAGCGAGACGAAAATTCCCGCTGCCAGGAGGCGTTCACCACTTCCCGCAATCATGTGGCCTACCGCTTGCGACACCAACAAGGGATGCCGGGTCTTCAGGAACAGGGCGTCCCCCGTTGTGACCTGCAGCGAGTCGAAGTACTGCACAAGGGTGAATAAGACCAGAAGCGAGGCAGCGGCGCCGAAGGTCCAACGCCAGCTGACCTCCGCTAAAGCAAGCCCCGGGTGACGAAAGATGGCTCGGAAACCTTCGATGGTTGGGGACGGCTCTGTCACGATGCGCTCTAGCATAACCCAGTGCTGCCCGCCCTGGTAATTTCGCGGCTAATTCGCAGATAGGAAGGAAATGGCATGGCCAAGTAGATGTGACAGGATGTTTGCCGCA
>Ga0207706_10003900_pt1 | contig 14157 bp, 8 predicted proteins | sample KBSC53metaG_FD_184318 | JGI IMG/M metagenome (GOLD analysis project Ga0207706, IMG submission 184318) | Corn rhizosphere microbial communities from Kellogg Biological Station, Michigan, USA - KBS C5-3 metaG (SPAdes) (version 2) | ecosystem: Host-associated > Plants > Roots > Rhizosphere > Soil ... | reverse complement strand
CCGCGGCGACGTCGCCTGAGCGACGGGGACTGCCCGCACCGCCCGTCGCAGAGGAGGAACCCGAGGCTGATGAAGCGGATGCGGCGGAGGAAGCCGCGCCGCCGCCGCCGTGTCGCGCCGAAAGCAGCTCGCTCCAGTCAGTCAGATAATCGGCGGCGGCGTCATTATCGTTCGACGACGGGGCGCTGGCGAAGATGGCCTCGAACATCGGCGCGAGTTCGCGCCGGCTCGTCGGATGGTAGGAGTCGGTGTCGACATCGTAAGCGATGCCCTGGGCGAAGGCGCTAAGTCCGCCCTGGAGCGCCATGCGCACGGCGAGACGGCGGCTCGTGATCACATATTCCTGCATCGCCGCGCCGAGCATCTGGATCATCGGCGTGATCGGCGATTCGTAATGATCGCTGGAAAGGCTGGTCTGGCCGCTCGAATTGATCGTGTAGGCGAGGTGCCCGGTCGTGGTGTTGTCGAGCGTCGCGGTCAGCATCTCGGGATGGAATTCGATGCTTCCGAGGCTGAGCGCGAAATTGAATTGGGCCGGGGTCAGCAGCTCGACGCGATAGACGCTGTCGTCGGTCGACCCGACCTCGTCGAGATGGTCGAAGTCGATCTCGTAATTGCGCAGATTGAAGCCGCGTGAATCCCCGGTCTTGGCTTCGAGCTCCAGCGCGCGATCGAGGTTGCGGGCCCAGACGTAAAAGGTCCCGTCCTGGTCGGTGACCTGGACGGTGTAATCGACCGCGATTCCGTCGGTGAAGCGGACTCCGATTGTGTCGACCGGAAGGTCGGCGAACGGATTGTAACCGATCGCCTCCTGCCGCCATTCCTGCCCTTGTGCATGGGGCATCGCGAGGATGTCGGCGATGGTCGGATTGGCGATCGGCTGGCCGGTTGGCGACAGGACCGCCTGTCCGCTGAACAAGCGCCAGCTGCCGTCCTCGTTCTGCACGCCCCAGTCGTCGATGACTGCGCGGCCGTCGACAATGTGCACGAGGTACGGGACATCGTCGCGGAACTGCACTGCGCTCGCTCGGCCGACGGGAGACCATTCCTGTTCGAGCTGCCAGTGCTGACCGGACGCGACAACCTGCCGCACCACGTCTTCGAGCGAGGGACGGTCGATCAGCTGGCCGGAGAGCGGGTCGCTGATCGGATCGCCCGAAGCGAGCGTCCAATAGCCGCCTTGCGCGTCTTCGACATACACCCCGCGGTCAACGAGAATGATGTGCCCGTTTGAATCGGTGCCAAGCAGCACGGGCACCAGCTCGCGAGTCTGGTCGAGCGTCTCGCCCCAGTGGCCCAGCACGTCGCCGATTTGCTCGACCAGCGTCTTCAGCTTCACGGTCGTCATTGCCGCGGCCGTGGCTTCGACGAGCTGGCCGAGCTCGATGTCGTTGGCCATCGCAACGGCAAGGTCCGCGACGCTGCCGAACCCCTTCGAATTCACCTGGAGATTCTGCTGCCACTCGGCGCGGCCGGCATCTCCCGCATAATGCGTATCGACGTCGCTCGAATCGAGGATCGCGCCGTACATGTAGCTCGTCGTGCCGTCGGCGAAAGTAATGGTGCTTCCGGAATCGAGCTGCGCACCCTGCGGGGTCGTCACTCCGATATGCGTCGATGCGAGCGAAAGTTCGGTGATTCCGAGCTCTTCGAGAGTCTTGAGCTCGCCGGCGTCAGTGACGCCGTTCTGATTCAGATCCTGCCAGACGCGAAGCTCGGACCAATTAGCGTCCGCAGCCGAAATCTTGCCGTCGCCGTTGCTGTCGTAGCTCGCGAGCTCCTGATAGCCGCTTTCGAAGCGGCCGCCGAACATCTCGGTGACATCGTCGATGCGACCATTGTGGTTGCTGTCGACGACAAGGAAACCATCGTCGCGCCCGACCCAACCCGTGTGTTCCGCGAACTTGTCGGCATCAACGTCGAAGTAAACGTCCGAACTCGCGAGCTCAGTGGTCTCGATGCCATCGCCGTCGAGATCCAGGATCAGGGGATCGGAGCCGGCGGCCCAGCCGGCTGTCTTGGCCATGGCGAGGAGCGCTTCTTGAAAGCCGAGGACGGCATCTTCCAGTAGGAGCGCCTCGAGCATCATGAAGAAGCCTTCGAAGAACAGAGATCCCTCGAGGACTGGCGCGAACAGCGCCAGATCGCTGAGAGGATTGCCGTCCTTCCAACCGAGGCCGAGCTTGTTCTGGTCCCTCAACAGAAACTGATCGAAGTTCCAAATGCTGGTCTTGTAGTCGGTGTAATGTTTGACGACCATGACGCCGCGGTCGTCGCTGATCGGTGCCGTGTCGCCGTGGAACAGCTGCCAGATCTTATCGAAGACGTTGCCGATCCGGAGCTCGCCCTTTTCCTTGTCGATCTTGTAGGTGATGAAGGAGAGGACGTTGTCGAAATAGATCTCGGCGTGGTCGGCGGCGCTCTCGAACACAAAACCGATCGACCCGGGAAAGAGAGGGTCCGCGAGGAGATCAAGCATCGTCACTTCGATCGGCTCGCGCGTTCCGCCGGTCAGCGTCAGGCCGTGATATTGGATTCGATCGTGGACCTGCGGATCCCACAGGGTCACGTCCGGAGCGAAATAGAAAATGTCGGCGTTGTCGGCGCTGTCTTCGACCGGAGTCGTGCCGTCGACGCCGGCGATCGTGTCGCCGTAGATCTCGCCGCCCTTCGACAGGTTGATAATCAGGTCGCGGCCAAGCCCGCCGATCGTCTTGGTGCCGGTGCTGGTCGGTCCTGCGACGATCATGTCGTTCCCGGCCAGGCCGTCGATGACGTCCTTGCCGCCGACGCCGAAGATCAGGTCGTTGGTCTTGGTGCCGGTGATGTTCTCGTTCTGGTTGCTCCCGACATAGACGTCGACGTGGGTATTCTCGCCGCGAACCTCGAGAACGTTGTAGCCGCGCTCGCTGAGCTTGATCGTTCCACCGCTGTCGGTTGTCCGCATGTGGAATCGATCGAAGATTTCGGTGCTGCTGGTGTTCCACACCATCTTGGCGATGTTGCCGAGCGCGACCTCATCCAGCGTCGACGAGCCGAACAGGCGCGCGAGCCAGCCGACGGTGCTGATGTCCGCGAGCGCTCCCGACTGCTCGAAAAAGACTTCGCGGAAATCCTTGATGTGGAGTGGGTCGACCTTCGTCGCGGCGCCGAGCGCGTCCTTCCACAGGACGGACGACGTATCGAGCGTGAGGATTCCGTCAGAGAGCTTGAGGATGCCTTCGCGGACATCGACACCCCCCTCCGGGGTCGAAACCTTGCCGCCGTCGGCTTCCTTGACGCCCATGATAGCAAGCGCGCCGGCATATTGGACCAGCAGGTCAGCGAGATAGGCCGTGACATCCGTCCCGCCGAAGCCGAGAAAACCGCCGAAGACCTTCTTGCTGAAAAACGACGATGCCGATCCGGCCATGACGTTGCCGAGGTCACTCGCGTCGTTGAACATCGACCAGATGCCCGTGTCGCCAAACGGCAGCGTGCCTTTCCCGATCGGCAAGGCCGAATAAGCGAGCGCGGTTCCCATCGCGCCGCTCGCATCGTCGCGGTTAGCGCGATCGGCGGCGCCCGGAATGGCGTTGGCCACGTCCGAGCTGAAATATGCGTCCCACAATTGCTTCCCGATTGCCGACCAGTTGGCGAACTTGTCCGGATTGGCGCGGGCGAACTGCAGCGCGACCTGCAGTGACATCGAATGCAAGGTGAAGGGATTGCGAACCCCGCCGTTGCTGTCGAGGTAGTTGACATTGAGCGATTGAAAGACGCGTTGCGCGGTGAGGAACTCGCCGGTCGTCGCGAATGCGGTGAGATTGTCGTTGGTCGGTGGCTGGACCTCGTAATCACCGTAAAGCCGCGAATTGAGTTCGCTGTCTGTTGCCGAATCCTCATAGGCGAGGCTGGCCGCGAGCTCGAACGTCATGTTGTCGAAGATCGTGCCAGACTGATCGTAAAGGCGCGCAATGTATCCAGCGAGACCGCCGCCCAGGCTATGACCGGTCGTCGTGACGTTCGCATCGAACGGGCTGACCCCATCGGCGAAGCCCGTAACGTCCTGGTAGAACTGCACGGCCATCTGCGCCTGGGTGGCATTGTAATCGCCGATCGCGAGGCTGTAGCCATTCAGGAGGTCGCTACCCTCCGACGACCAGGGCAGGACGAAATTCGCATCGGTACCGCGGTAGGAGATGACGGTCCCGGTAAGCCCGTCGATTCCGGCGCCGCTTACATTGTATGCAACCGCATAAAAACCGGCACCCATCGCCGCATCGCCCAACTTCGCGATGCTGTCAGTCAGGATGGTGGTTTCGCCAAGCTGAGTGTTCGGCGCGTTACTGAGGCCATCGACGCCTTGGCCGTAACCTCGGTTATAGGCGTCCATCGCAAGGATTGCGAGATACAGGTCAGGGTTCATCGAACCATTCCTTGGCTAAAATCATGTTCGGTAAGGTTCGCCGCCGCTGGGAGAGGCGTTCCGGCCGGGGGGTATTGCGAAAACGGAACCTGAAGCAGCGCGCCGTGCTGCCTTGGCAGCCATGTCAATTTGCGCACGATCCCGGAGGTCACGGCATCGTCGGTGCGCTCCACGAAAATTCGATGGAGCTTGTACGGAAAGCGCTCGCTGGAGCCCGGATCGATCGGATCGACCTGTTTGGCACTTGCGGCCTTGGTCGGATCTTCGAACAGCAACAGGATTGGATAATCGGCGGGCCCCACCTCAGCCTTCGTCAAGGCATCATGGCCGGAGACTATCCGGCCCGCGCTCTCGACGATGTCATTGCGGAACGCCGGGTCGAAGGCCGCCATCGACATCCGCGCCAGGTCCGGGCGTGACCCATTCCTCGTCCGGAGAATTACGGCGAGGAGCTTCCCGTCGGGCAAGTCGATCAAAGCGGCCTCGCCCTTCACCGCCCAGTCGCGCTTGTGCTCATCAGGCAGCAGCGCGGGAGTGTTGCCGGCCGTCACCTGATAGACGGACGAACCGGACTTGAGGCCTTCGGGGGTCTCGACCTCGACGGTCATCCTGAAGCGGTAGCTTTTGCGCGGAAGCACGCCGCAGCCGGCGAGAGGGCTTGCGAGGACTGCTGCCAGCATGGTCATCAGTCCGCGCCGCGTCACGCGCCAAGCCGGGGGCAAATGCGCCCGGAACGCCATGCGCCGATCATAGAGACAGCTCGTCCAACTCGCATACGCACACACTCCACCGCTCGCTGAATCGCATGCGATTCAGCGTTCGTTGCGCGCGAACTTCGCGGCAACGGGTCCGAGCTGCCGTTGCTTTGAGTTCCCCCTGAACGTCACAGCCTGCGCGAAACTTTGACGTTGCGCAATAGCAGTAAGCGCAAAATTTTTTGCTGACTTGGTTAAGCAACATGAAACGACTTGGCCGCAACGAAGACGACTTGAAAATAGCCCGGACGCCGCGCGCGCGTACGCTGGCGGAAGGGCGATTGACTTGCGCTTTTAAGCACTTACCAATGGGCCAAGCCGGATTTGTTCACAGGGGGAAATATCGTGGCGAAGTCAAAGAAGGAGGCCGCGTCGGCGGCTGGGGAAGCCAAGGGGAAAGCGGCGGAAACGACGGTCATCGAGCGGCCTACGGGCAGCGACTCGGCGACCGACTCGGCAGCGCACAACGGCGCCGGACCGACTCCGAACCCGCAGCTCGATCCCGAAGTCGCGAAGAAACTGGCCGAGGTCCGCAGCGCGGTGCGCGAGAGCTTCGGCAAGATCGTCATGGCGCTGATGATGACGCCGCGGTACCGCAACCAGACGCTCGGCGACCTGCAGCATCTGGTGCTCGAGCCGTTGATCCGCGACCGAATCGCGATCGCTTATCCGGGCAATGCGCAGGAATCGGCGCTGGCCGACATGGCCGGCTTCGCCGTCTGGGCGAGCGTGTCGGACGAGGTCGACGCCCGCATCCGCGAGCAGGTCGCCAACGGCGTGTTCCCGATCCGCCTCAAGCCCGAGGAATGGAACAGCGGCAAGATCAACTGGCTGTTCGACGTCGTCGCCGCGGACACACGGGCGACGACCAACGTCCTCGCCAACTTCAAGCAGGTGGTGAAGGAGGGCTCGCTCCGGCTGCATCCGCTGATCGCCCGCTTGATCGACGAAGAGACGCTGAAGAAAATGGGCGCTGAGAAGATCGGCAACGCGCGCACCGCCAACTAAATCGGTCGAGCATCGGGAAAAGGCGTTGCCACGCTGGTCGTGGCAGCGCCTTTTCCCTGCTCAACGCTCGCGGCCGGCCTCGGAAACCGACTTGGCGAGCGGCGAGAGCAAATACTGGATGATGCGGCGGGTCCCGGTCTTGATTTCGGCCTGTACCGCCATCCCCGGCTGGACCCGGTCACACAGCGGTGAGCGTTTGATGTCGCGCGGGTCGCACAGCAGGCGGATTCGCGCCGCATAGACCAGCCCGCCTTCCTCCGAAGGCTTCGATTCCTTCGCATCCGACCCCTTGTTCGGGGTGTCGATCGAATCGCGGCTGATCGTGTCCACGACGCCTTCGACCAGGCCGAAATCGGTGAAGTTGAATGCTTCGAGTTTCACCGCGACGCGCTGCCCGGTCTTAACGAAGCCGATGTCCTTGTTCTGGACCATCGCCTCGACCTCGACGCTGCTCGAGCAGCGCATCGGGTCGGGCACGCCGTTGGTCGCGGAGCAGGGCACGATGACGAGGATCGGCTGGGCCGGCTGAACGACTCCGCCGATGGTCGAGACGGCCAGTTGCTGGACGATCCCGTCGACCGGGCTGCGCAGCTGCTGGTACTCGCGCCGCCGCTCCGACTTGCGCAACTCCTCGCTCGCCAAGCCCGCCTTGTCGCTCGCCTCGGCGAGGTCGCTGGCGGCGGACTTGCCGAAATTGCCGCGCAGCCGCGCGATCTGCGCATCGATCTCGCCGATCGATGCGCGCGCCTTCGCCGCGTTGGCGACCTGCACATCGATGCTGCGGATATGCTCGTTCGAGGCCTGCTCATATTCGAGCAGGTTGAGCTTGGAATAATAGCCCTTGTCGGTCAGCTCGCGGCGGGCGGCGAGCTGCTTGTCGATGAACGGAACGGACTCCTTGAGCTTGGCAATTTCGCCGTTGGCCGCGGCGACGTCGGCCTGCTTCTCCTCGCGCTGCTGGCGCAGGCTGGTGAGCTCTGCGTCGTATTCGGCGATGGCGTTGGTGACGAGCTGGGTCTCGGTACGGACCACCTCGGGCGGAGTCCCCGGCGGAGCGATGAAGCGCGCCGGGCGCCCTTCGAGATGCGCAAGCAGCGCATCGTTGCGCGCCTGGAGCACGCGCGCGTTGGCGAGCGTCTTGGTCGACTGCGCCTCGTCGGCGGTCGCGAGCGTCGGGTCGAGCTCGAGCAGCAGCTGCCCGGCATGCACGAACTGGCCGTTGCGGACGTGGATCGCTCGGACGGTTCCGATGTCGAGCGGCTGGATGATCTTGGCATTGCCCGAGGCGACGATCTTGCCCGAAGCGACCGCGACGATATCCACCCGCCCGATGAACGCCCAAGCAAGCGCGATGACCATGAACAGGCAGGTCGCCAGCAGCAGGTAGCGAAAGCCGGGGCTCGGCGGTTTCTCGATGATCTCCTGCGCCGCCGGGAGAAATTCGTGCTCCGATCGCGGCTTGGCCTGCGCCGCGCGTTCGGACTGCTCGCGCCAGCTCATCTTCAGCACCGACCAGTGGCGCTCGAGCGTCGCCATCCGGCTCATGCCGCGGCTCCAGTCACGCCCATCTGCTTGGAATAGAGCTGGGCATAGCGGCCGCCGGCCTTGAGCAGGCTGTCGTGATCGCCAGCCTCGGTGATCTCGCCGCCTTCGACGGTGATGATCCGGTCGCATGGACGGACGGCGGACAGGCGGTGCGCAATGACGATCACGGTCCGCCCCTCACCGATCGCGGCGAGGTTGGTCTGGATGATCTCCTCGCTCTCGGCGTCGAGCGCGCTGGTCGCCTCGTCGAAAATCAGGATCCGCGGGTCGCCGATCAGTGCGCGGGCGATGGCCAGGCGCTGGCGCTGGCCGCCGGAGAGGTTGGCGCCACGCTCCTCGATCACTGTGTCATAGCCGTGGGTCAGCGTGAGGATGAAGTCGTGCGCGCCGGCGAGCTGGGCGGCAGCGATCACCCGCTCCATCGGGATGGTCGGGTCAGCGAGCGCGATATTCTCACGGACCGAGCGGTTGAACAGGATGTTCTCCTGCAGCACGACCCCGACCTGGCGGCGGAGCCACGCCGGATCGACCAGCGACAGATCGACCCCGTCGACCAGCACCCGTCCCTGTTCCGGGACGTAAAGACGCTGCACGAGCTTGGTCAGGGTGGACTTGCCCGAGCCTGACGGCCCGACGATCCCCAGCATCTCGCCCGGAGCGATATCGAGCGACACGCCGCGCAGTGCTTCGGGCGCGTCGGCGCGATAGCGGAAGCGGACCTTGTCGAAGGTGACGCGGCCCTGGATCGGAGGCAGGCTCGAGCGGTTGGGGTTATGCTCGGGCTCGGCCGCAGTGTTCAGGATGTCGCCCAGCCGGTCGATCGAGATGCGCACCTGCTGGAAATCCTGCCACAGCTGCGACAGCCTCAGGATCGGCTGCGCGACCCGGCCGGACAGCATGTTGAACGCGACCAGCGCGCCGACCGACATGTCGCCGTTGATCACCGCCTTGGCGCCGAAGAACAGGATCGCGACCGTGGTCAGCTTGGAGATCAACTGGATCGCGTGGTTGCCCCAGGTCGCGAGCACCGTGACGCCGAAGCTGGTCTTCAGATAGGCCGCGAACTGCTTCTCCCAGCGGTCGCGCATGCGCGGCTCGACCGCCATCGCTTTCAGCGTGCCGATCCCGGTCACCGCCTCGACCAGGAAAGCCTGGTTCTCCGCTCCGCGGCGGAACTTCTCGTCGAGCCGGGCACGAAGCGGCGGAGTGACGAAGATCGAGATCGCGGCGTAAACCGGGATGGTGAGCGCGACGATCAATGTCAGGAACGGCGAATAGAGCAGCATCACCGCGAAGAAGACGATGGTGAAGAACAGGTCGATGACCAAAGTGACCGCGTTCGAGGTCAGGAACTGGCGGATGTTCTCCAGCTCGCGCACCCGCGCCACGCTGTCGCCGACGCGGCGGGCTTCGAAATAGCTCAGCGGAAGCGCGACCAGATGGCGGAACAGGCTCGACGAGAGCTCGGCATCGACCCGGTTGGTGGTGTGGGCGAACAGCCACGTCCTGAGGCCTGACAGGACGGTTTCGAAAAACAGTACGACTGCAAGACCGAAGGCGAGGACTTCGAGCGTGGTCATCGAGCGGTGCACGAGGACCTTGTCGATCACCAGCTGGAAGAACACCGGTGTCACGAGGCCGACCAGCTGGAGGAAGAAACTACCGATGATCACGTCGCGCAGCGGGCTGCGATATTTGACCAGCGCCGGGATGAACCAGCTGACGTCGAAGATCCGCTTGTCGCCGGCGATCCGCTCGCGCGAAGTCAGCAGCAGGACCGGGCCGGCGAAGGCTTCGTGCATCTGCTCGGCCGACCAGATTTCGGGTCGCTCGCCGTCGGGCCGCTGCAGCAGGTAGCGCGGCGAATCGGCGTTCTCGTCCACCTTGAGGAGGATGATCGTGCCGTTGTCCTTGGTCCCGAGCATGGTCGGCGCCGGCAGCTTGCCGAGCTCGGCGATGTCGACCGAGCGGGTCCGCGCGACCAGCCCCAGCTTGCGCGCGATGCGGACGAGGTCGCCATAAGTGAACGGCGCGTCACCGCGCCCGCGGTCGTGGATGATTTGCGAGGGCTCGGCCGGGGTGCCGAGGAATTTCGCGAGCAGGACGAAGGCCGACAGGGCCGGATCGAAGCGCGACTGCTCGGGCGCCTGGCCAACGGCAGGCGAATCGTCTGACGTCACTCTATTTCCCCCATCCCCACCGCCGAGCGAGCCGGTAGGCAACGCGGCACCACCAGCGCCGCCCTTTGGAGATGCCGGGTAAACGACTGATGTGCAAGCCGTTTATAAGCGCATGTCTATGATCGAATGAGTCCCTTCACGGGACGAGCTTGCCGGGGTTCATGATGCCGAGCGGATCGAGCGCCTGCTTGATCGCGCGCAGCGCATGGAGCCGGCCGGGCGGGGCGAGGCGCTCGAACTCCGCGAGCTTCAGCTGGCCGATGCCGTGCTCTGCGGAGATTGAGCCACCGGCGGCGGTCACCAAGTCGTCGACGAAACGGGTGATGGCGGCGCCTTCGCGTTCGTACCAGTCGGGGGCGGCGTGGCTCGCGGCGCGGACGTGGAAGTGGATGTTGCCGTCGCCGAGGTGGCCGAAGCCGCTGGCGATGACGCCGGGAAAGCGCTGCTCGACCGCCGCCGCGGCTTCGACGAGGAATCGCGGCATGTCGCCGACCGCGACGGAGATATCATGCGCCAGCGTCTGGCCTTCGACGCGCTCGGCCTCCGAGATGGAATCGCGGATCTTCCAGAAGGCTTCGGCCTGCACTTCGCTGGCTGCGAGCACCGCGTCGGCGATGATGCCCTGATCAAGCGCCGCGCCGAGGAGGCCTTCGAGTTCGGCCGCGACGTCGGTGCCGGGCTGAGCGGTCGTGGCCTCGATCAGCACGTGCCACGGCCGGGTGCTCGACAAGGGCGCCCGCGTTCCCGGCACATGCTTGAGCACGAGCTGGAGCGAATCCTCGGGCACCAGCTCGAAGCCCTCGACGCTGCCGGTCCGCGCTTCCAGGAAGCGGAGAAGGTCCAAGGCGCGCATCGGGCTCTCGACTCCGGCCCAGGCGACGGCCCGCCCCGCAACCGCGGGCACCAGCCGCAACGCGACCGCGGCGACCACGCCGAGCGTGCCCTCGGCGCCGATCAGCAGCTGGTCGAGGCTATAGCCCCGATTGTCCTTCTTGAGCCCGGTCAGGCCGCTGTGGACCGAGCCGTCGGGCAGCACCGCTTCGACCCCCGCGACCAGCGCGCGCATCGTGCCGAACTTCAGCACCTGCGTGCCGCCGGCATTGGTTGAGGCCAGGCCGCCGATGGTGCAGCTGCCCCGCGCGCCGAGCGTCAGTGGGAAGCGCATGCCGATGTCGTCGGCGGCGCGATGGAGCGTTTCGAGCACGACACCCGCCTCTGCGACAGCGAGGCGGCTGTCGGCGCTGATCGCGCGAATGCGGTTCATCCGCCGCAGCGACAGCACGATCCCCGAGCCGTCTGCGGCCGGCGTCGCACCCGCGGCCATGCCGGTGTTGCCGCCCTGCGGCACCAGCGGGACGCGATGCTCGGCGGCTAGCCGCACGATCGCCGCCACTTCATCGGTCGAGGCCGGCGCGAGGATCGCGGGGGAAGCGCCGTGCACCCGCCCGCGCCAGTCGCTGACCCACGGCGCTATCTCCCGCGGGTCGGTGATCACGCCTTTGGCGCCAAGCACCTGCTCGGCGGCGGCGATCAGCTTCGCTTGGGCTTCCGTCATGCCCGCCCAATAACCTGCTTGGCACCGCTGCGCGACAGCGCCAAACGGTCGGCATGGACAAGCCCCCGATCATGCTCATCGTCGCCCGCGCGCAGAACGATGTCATCGGCCGCGACGGGCGGCTGCCGTGGCACCTGCCGGCGGACCTCAAGCGCTTCAAGGCGCTGACCATGGGCAGCGCGATGGTTATGGGACGCAAGACCTTCGACAGTCTCCCGGGGCTGTTGCCCGGACGGCGGCACATCGTCGTGACGCGCGATCGGAGCTGGAGCGCGCCGGGCGCCGAGGTCGCGCATAGCATCGACGACGCGCTTCGGCTCGCGGGGAACGAGCGCGTGTCGGTAATCGGCGGTGCGGAGCTGTTCGCGCAATTCCTGCCGCTCGCCGACACGATCGAGCTCACGGAGGTGCTGGCCGATGTCGAGGGCGACACGTTGATGCCGGACCCGCGCGCCTCTGGCGACTGGCGCGAGACAGGCCGCGAGGACCATCCCGCCGAAGACGGGCGTCCCGCGTTCCGCTTCGTGACGCTCGAGCGCGCCTAGGTGCGCGGACGCGCGGTGGCGTAGGCGCGGTAGCGCCGCACCTGGTCGGCGAGCACCTGGTCGACCGCCGGCGCGAGCTTGTCCGCGCCGCCGTTGAAGAAACCTGCCGCGCGGTAATCGAGCGTCAGCACCGATCCCCCAGCCGTCGACTTGATCTGGACGTCCATAACGCCGGTCGTCGCCTGGTAGAGCAACGGCCCCAGCGACCCGGTGAGGAGGATGCGCTTGCCCGGGTCGACATAGGTCACGCGCATATGCTCGACCCCGCCGCCGCCGGGCAGGCGCTCGCAGAAACAGCCGCCGGGGGTGAGCGCGAAGCTCAGATTCTCCGACTTGCCGCCGTAGGTGTGCTGCGGGTTCCACCAAGCCGGCAAGTTGGCGAACGCCTGGAACGCGACCTCGGGCTTGACCACCAGCGGCACCGTCTGGCGCACTTCGAAGCCGTTGGATGAAGCGCTGACAACCTCGGCGGCCGCAGGGGAGGCGAGCGCGCCCAGTCCGATCAGCAACAGGATTTTCATGGCCACCCCCGTCATTGCGAGGCGCGCAGCGCCGCGGCAATCCAGAGCGACGCTGGATTGCCACGCTACGCTCGCAATGACGGAGCGGTTTGTCTAGCCGTCCAGAATCGCGTCGATCTGCGCGGCGACATCTTCGACTGAGGCCATTCCGTCGACCCGGCGGACGAGCCCGCGCTCCTCGTAATAAGGCAGGATCGGCGCGGTCTTGGCGCGATATTCGGCCATGCGCGTGCGCACGGTCTGCTCGTTGTCGTCGGGGCGGCGCTTGAACTCGGTCGATCCGCAGAGGTCGCACACTCCGGCGACGGCCGGCCGCTTGAACTCATCGTGATAGGGCGCGCCGCAATTGGCGCAGGTGAAGCGGCCGACGATCCGGCGGACGAGCTCATCCTCGTCGACCACCAACTCAATCACATGATCGAGGTGGCGTCCGCGCTCGGCGAGCAGGATTTCGAGCGCCGCGGCCTGATGCTTGGTCCGGGGGAAGCCATCGAAGATCGCGCCCTTGCCGGCCGACGCATCGAGATGCTCACCGATGAGCGCGCTGACGATGGCGTCGCTGACCAGCTCGCCGCGGTCCATCACCGCTTTGGCCTTGATGCCGACCGGGGTTCCGGCAGCGACCGCCTGGCGAAGCATGTCGCCGGTCGACAGCTGGATCATTCCACGCGCGGTCTGGAGCCGGGCCGCCTGGGTGCCCTTCCCCGCCCCTGGCGGGCCCAACAAGATGATGTTCAGCATTGAAGGGCGCTCCCCTGCCCGCTCGTGCTCAGCGCTTGCGCGGCGTCGTCTTGAGCTTCGCTTTCTTGATGAGGTCGCCATATTGATGGGCGATGAGGTGGCTCTGGATCTGGCTCACCGTGTCCATGGTCACGTTGACGACGATCAGCAGGCTCGTACCGCCGAGGCGGAAGTTGAGCCCGGCCTCGGACGACAGGATGTCCGGGATGAGGCAGATCACGACCAGATAGGCGGCGCCGACGACCGTGATCCGGTTCAGCAGATAGTCGAAATATTCTTCCGTGGCCTTGCCCGGCCGGATGCCCGGGATGAAGCCGCCGTGGCGCTTCAGATTCTCGGCCGTTTCCTCGCTGTTGAACTGCACCGCGGTGTAGAAGAAGCAGAAGAAGGCGATGCCGAGCGCATAGAGCGCCTCGTACGCGCCGGAGCCGTGCTGGAGGAAGGTGCTGATGGTGATCAGCCAGTCGCTCGCGCCGCCTTCGGCATTGGCGCGGTTCCCGGCCCATTGCAGCACGGTCAGCGGCATCAGCAGCAGCGACGAGGCGAAGATCGGCGGGATGACGCCGGCCGTGTTGAGCTTGATCGGCAGGTGCGAGCGCTCCTGCTGCATGCCCCGTGCGGTCTGCCGCTTGGGATACTGGATCAGCACCCGGCGCTGGGCGCGCTCCATGAAGCAGATGCCGAGGATGAGGACCGCTGTTAGCGCGATGATGCCAATGACGATCATCGGGTTCATCGAGCCGGTGCGGCTGCCCTCGAGCAGCTGGGCGACCGCCTGCGGCAGGCGGGCGACGATGCCGGCCATGATGATCAGCGACACGCCGTTCCCGATGCCGCGGCTGGTGATCTGCTCGCCGATCCACATCAGGAACAGGGTGCCGCCGACGAGGCTGACGGTG
>Ga0207706_10003897_pt1 | contig 14160 bp, 13 predicted proteins | sample KBSC53metaG_FD_184318 | JGI IMG/M metagenome (GOLD analysis project Ga0207706, IMG submission 184318) | Corn rhizosphere microbial communities from Kellogg Biological Station, Michigan, USA - KBS C5-3 metaG (SPAdes) (version 2) | ecosystem: Host-associated > Plants > Roots > Rhizosphere > Soil ... | reverse complement strand
AGCGTCAACTTCCCGATCATTGCCGACGCCGACCGCAAGGTCAGCGAGCTCTACGACATGATCCACCCCAACGCGAACGCCACGCTGACCGTGCGCTCGCTGTTCGTGATCGACCCGAACAAGAAGATCCGGCTGATCATCACCTACCCCGCCAGCACCGGCCGCAACTTCGACGAGGTGCTGCGCGTGATCGACTCGCTGCAGCTGACCGACCACCACAGCGTGGCGACGCCGGGCAACTGGAAGCAGGGCGACGACGTGGTGATCGTGCCGTCGCTGCAGGACCCGGCGCTGATCCAGCAGAAGTTCCCCAAGGGCTACAAGGCGGTGACGCCCTACCTGCGCCTGACGCCGCAGCCGGATCGCTGAACCTCACACCGCGAACGACCACTCCGCAAAGGCGGCGCGCCGCGGGCGCCGCTCGCGCTCCAGCCGCTGCGCCATCGCCTGCACCCAGCGCCGCGCCAGCGGCAGCGGGCCGAAGCCGGATTCGGTGTTGATGTGGCCTGCGTCGCCCAGGCTCATCCAGTGACTGCCCCAGCGGGCGGCCCAGCGGCGTGTGCTCGCCGCCGTCATCCAGGGATCGGTCTCGCTCGCGACCAGCGTGCTCGGCACCGGCAGGCGCCCCTGCGGCAGCAGCGCCGCCACGCCGAACTTGTCGGGCTCGGCCGGCGCGACGAGCAAGGCCGCGGCGATCGGCGAATCAGGATGGTCTTGCAGGTGGTGCGCCAGCGCCAGGCAGCCGAAGCTGTGCGCCACCGCGATCCACGGGCCGGGACCATGGCGCTCGAGCGTGGCGGCGATGCGCGCCGACCAGCGCTCGAGCTCGGGCCGGCTCCAGTCGCGCTGGGTCACGCGCACCGCGTCGCGGTGATGGGCCTGCAGCCAGGTCTGCCAATGCGCCGGGCCGCTGTCGTGCAGGCCGGGCACGATCAGCAGGCGGGCGGGGCGATGGGGGGAAGGGACGGCATCGTTCATCCCTTCAAGGTAGAGGCAAGGCGCCCGCAGCGGAACGAATCAATCCGACGCATCACATGCGCCGGCCGCATGTGGGCGGCCCGCCGTCAGGCCAGCGCGCGCAGGCCCGCGAGCAGCTCGGCCAGCTCGTCATCGTCCATAGGGCGCGCGGCCGGCGGCAGGTTGCCCGCCTCGGCCGCGCGCAGCATGCGCTCCAGCGTCTCGGGCTGCGGCGTCAGCACGCCGAGGAAACGCAGCGCGTCGCCCTGCGCGATCAGCAGCGTCGGGAAGTTCTCGACATCGATCGCATGCACGAGGTCGGCTTCGTCCTCGATGTCGACATAGACGAAGCGGTGCGCCGGGTGGCGCGCCGCGACGGCTTCGAAGGTGGCGCGGTAGCTGTTGCACAGCTGGCACCAGCGCGCGCACAGGCAGGCGACGAACAGGGGGGCGGGTGAGCTCATGGCCCGCCAATCATCCACGATTGTGGATGACGGCGCCCCGCAGCAGGCTCAGGCCGCTGCCGCGGCTGCGGCCGGCACGCCGGTCTCGAGCGCAAAGCCTTCGTCGATCCAGCCGGTGATGCCGCCGATCATCAGCTTGACCGGCCGGCCCAGCTTGGCCAGGCGGATCGCGCCGCGGTGGCCGCCGTTGCAGTGCGGGCCGGCGCAGTAGGTGACGAACAGCGTCTCCGGCGGCCAGGCGGCGAGCTTGGACGCGACGATCTTGCCGTGCGGCAGGTTGATCGCGCCCGGCACATGGCCTTTCTCATACAGCGCGGGGCTGCGCACGTCGAGCAGCACGAAATCGGCGCGGCCGCTCGACAGCGCGTCGTGCACGTCCCAGCAGTCGGTCTCGAACTGCAGCGCGGATTCGAAATGCCGCAGCGCGGTGGCGCTGTCGGCGGCGGGAACGGCGGTGACATTGGATTGCATGGTGGGTCCTCTCTCCATCGGTGGTTGTGAATCGGATCAGGCGCCGGCCGTCAGCGGCGAGGCGGGTGCAGGCTGGCGCGACAGCGCGGCCCGCAGCAGCGCGCTCACCAGCGGCGGCGCCTCGCCGCGCAGTGCGGCGCGCTCGGGCTGGAACAGCGTGGCCACGAAGAACGGATGGCCGACGAGCTCGAGCCCGCGCACGTCGCCCGCCTCGTCGGTCGCGGCCACGCGCAGCGGCCCGGCGGTGAGCGCGGCGCGAAACTCGGCGTTCAGGCCGTAGCGGCAATGGTAGCCCTCGGTGGTTTCGGCACAGCCGTAAATGGCGGCCAACCGGGAGCCGCGCACGAAGCGGATGCTGCCGCTCACCTCGACCAGCGAGCACGACAGCGGCGCGATCACCGGCCGGGCGGCATCGGGTGCCGTCTCGGCATGCTCGGCATCGGCCCAGCCGAGCACATGGCGCGCGTACTCCACCACCGCGTGCTGGAAGCCGCCGCAGGTGCCCAGGAAGGGCACCGCCCGTTCACGGGCGAAGCGGATCGCGTTGAGCGCCCCGGCCATGCTGCGGTAGGGGCTGCCGGGCACGCACCACAGCGCGTCGAACCGCTCGAAGGCCCGGTCGTCGCCGAGCAGCGTATCGGTGGGCAGCCATTCGATCGCGATGCAGCGGCCGAGCGGGCGCGCGGCGCGGCTCAGCGCGAGCGGGATCGCCTGGTGCGCGGTGATGGTGGGATCGTGGTCACCGATCAGTCCGATGTGCAGGGTGTTCGTCATGGGCGCAGCGCAGCAGTGGTGGAGGGCACGCCACTGTAGGAACGGCGGCGCGTCGCCGCTGCGGATGAGCCGGATAAGATTCATCCGTTCTTCGGATGAATGGCCGCCGACCATGCAAGACGTGCTGCAGTGCTACCGGACCTTCTGCCGCGTCGTCGAGCGCGGCAGCCTGACGCGCGCCGCGCTCGACCTCGACCTCGGCCAGGCCAGCGTGAGCCGCCACCTGCAGGAGCTGGAGCGCCGCTACGGCGCGACGCTGCTGCAGCGGACCACGCGCCGCGTCGCGCTCACGCCCGCGGGCCGCCGGCTGCTCGAGTACGCGCAGTCGCTGCTCGCCTCCGAGGCGCAGCTGGCCGAGACGCTGCGCGCCGAGCAGGGCGCGATCGAGGGGCCGATGACGGTGGCCGCCTCCACCGCCTTCGGCCACCATGTGGTGAGCCCGTTGTGCGCGGCGTTCATGGCGCGCCATCCCGGCGTGCGGATCAAGCTGACGCTGCAGACGCGGCGCTCCAACCTGGTGGAGGAAGGCATCGACGTGGCGGTGCGCATCGGCCAGCTGCAGGATTCGTCGCTGGTCGCGGTGCGGCTGGGCCAGCTGGATGAAGTGCTGGTCGCAGCGCCGTCGCTGTTCCCGCGCGGGCGTGTGCCGGAAGACCCGGCCGACCTGCTGCCCTACCCGCGCCTGGGGCTCGCCGAAGCCGCGTTGCCGCTGCAGCCGCTGCACCGCGGCCGGCGCCAGCACACGCTGGACGCCCCGCTGCGCTTCGCGACCGACAGCTACCTCGCGCTGCACCATGCGCTGCTGTGCGGCCTGGGCTACGGCAGCATCCAGCGCTACCTGGTGGTCGACGACCTCGCCCAGCACCGCCTGGTGCACGTGCTGCCCGAATGGACGCAGACGCCCTGGCCGGTGCACGCGGTGATGCCGAGCCGGCAGGCGCCGCTGCGCGTGAAGCGCTTCGTCGAGGAGCTGGGCGAGGCGCTGTCGCGGCAGGGCCTGGGGCTGCCGGTGCGCGGGCGGGCGCCCGCCCGGCCCAAGTGAGGCGCCGGCTTGGCGTTGACGCTGCAACTCGCGCCCGCGATCATGCGCCGATGACCCAGCTGATCCTGATCCGCCACGGCGAAACCGACTGGAACCGCGAGCGCCGCTTCCAGGGCCAGACCGACATCGACCTCAACACCGCGGGCCACCAGCAGGCGCAACGCCTCGCCGACGCGCTGGCCGGCGAGCGCATCGACCACCTCTACAGCAGCGACCTGCGGCGCGCGTTGCAGACGGCGCAGCCCACCGCGCAACGCCTCGGCCTGACGCCGGTGACGGACCCCGGGCTGCGCGAGCAGCACTTCGGGCCGTTCGAGGGCCTGCTCGCCAGCGAAGTGCCGCACAGGCTGCCCGAAGTGTGGGCGCAATGGGTGCGGCACGACCCGCACTACGAACCGGAGGGCGGCGAGAGCTTGCACCGCTTCTTCGAGCGGGTGCTGGCCACGCTGCGCCGCATCGCCGCCGCGCACCGCGGCCAGACGCTGATGGTGGTGACGCACGGCGGCGCGCTCGACATGGTGTGGCGCGCGATCCATGGCCACACGCTGGCGGCGCCGCGCGATTGCATGATCCCCAACTGCGGCATCAACCGCCTGCAGCTCGACGGCGACACGCTGCGCATCGTGCAATGGGCCGACGATGCGCACCTGCAGGGGCTGCCGGCGCAGCCGTCCACGGTGCCGGCGAGCGTGGCCTTCAGCGCCGCGTAGGGCCTATTCCCACGAGAGCGCCGACAGGTCGTTCACGAAGATCGGCATGTCCTTCCACAGGCCCTTCAGCCTGGCCTTCGCCACGGTGATCCACTGCGGCTGGTACAGGAAGGCATTGACCGCATCGGTGGCGATCAGCTTCTGCGCCTCGGCCAGCAGCTTGGCGCGTTCGGCGGCATTGCCGGTGTTGCCGATCTTCGCCCACAGCGCATTGAAGGCCGGCGACTCGTAGCCCCAGTAGTAGCCGGGCTTGGCATAGTTGCCGAGGTCCAGCGGCTCGACGTGGCTGATGATCGTCAGGTCGTAGTTGTGGTTGGCGTACACGCCGGAGAGCCACAGCGCCCACTCCACGTTTTCGAGCTTCGCGCGGATGCCCGCCTTGGCCAGCTGCGCCGCGATGACCTCGCCGCCCTGACGCGCATACGGTGTGGGCGGCAGCTTGATCGTCAGCTCCAGCGGCGTGGCGACGCCGGCCTCCCTGAGCAGCGCCTTGGCCTTCTCGGGGTTGTAGGGGTTGAGGCCGGTGGTGTCCACATAGCCGGGCATGCCGGGCACGTAGTGGCTGCCGATCGGTACGCCGAAGCCATCGGCCGCGCCGGTGATCACCGCCTGGCGGTCGATCGCCGCAGCGATCGCGCGGCGCACGCGCAGGTCGTCGAGCGGCTTGCGCTTGTTGTTGATCGCGAGGATGGTCTTGGCCCGCGAGCCGCCGACCATCACGCTGAAGCGCTTGTCGGCCTTGAACTGCTCGAGGCTGCGCGCCGCCGCCACGCGCGGAAACGCATCGACATCGCCCGACAGCAGCGAGGCCACCTGTGCCGCCGGGTCGCTGATGAAGCGGAACACGGCGCGCCTGATCCTGATCGCCCTTGCGTTGCGGTGCCCGTCCCAGGCCTTCAGCACCAGCTGCGAGCCCTTGGCCCAGCTGTCGAGCCGGTAGGGGCCGGTGCCGACCGGCTGCGTGGCGTTGGCAGCGGCGCTCTTGGGCTCGACGATCGCCGCGGTAGCCTGGCCGAGCGAGAACAGCAGGTCGGGGTTGGGCGCCTTCAGCAGCAGCACCAGGGTCTGGTCGTCGGGCGCCGAGATGCTGTCGATGTTGGCGAAGGTGGGCTTGTCCTTGTTGACGCTGCCCTCGGCGCGGGCGCGCTCGAACGCGAACTTCACGGTCGCCGCATTGAACGGCTCGCCGTTGTGGAACGTGACACCCTTCTTCAACCGGAAGGTGTAGGCCTTGAGGTCGGGCGACACGGTCCAGCTCTCGGCCAGCAGCGGGCTCACGGTGCCGTCCGGGCCGATCTTCGTCAGCGTTTCCAGCACGTTGTAGAGCACCACCTCGCCGATCGCCGAGGCGGCGCCGGCGGTGGGGTCCAGGCCGGGCGGCTCCAGCGTCATGGCCAGCGTCACCGCATCCTTGCGGGTCTGCGCGGTGGCGCTCCCCGGCAGGGCCAGCGCCATCCCCGCCGCGCCCATCGTTTCGATCCAGACACGTCGCTTCATCGTTTCTCTCCGGTCCCGTCGGGGACGGTCGGCGCGATGGTAGCGAAGCCCTTCGCCGGAGAGCCGGAACACTTTTCAAAACGGCCGGCAAAACCGGCACCCACCGCAACAGCTGTCACATCGAGAAACGTTGCGTCTCGCTACGTACAGAGCCATTTGCTCACATGGGCACACAGTTTGCCCTGTTGCTCCCGGGCCCGGATGGGGCCCGGTATAACAGGAGAGACACATGAAGTTGAAGGCTTTGGTTGCCGGCATGTTGCTGGCAGCAGCGGGGACCTGCGCCTTTGCGTCGGACCAGTCCGTCTCGTTCGCCGGGATGGTGGCCTCGTTCGACAGCATGGGAACGGTGTTCGACGGGGGCGACGACGTGATCACGTTCACCGGCCTGGCGCCGGGGGTGTACGACTTCACGCTGACGATGAGCGGGCAGCAGATCAACCTCGGCTCCGCGTCGCTCAACGGCAACGCGGGCACGATCACCACGATGGGCCGATGGACCTTCCTCGGCATCGACGGCACCGGCAGCCCGGATTTCGTGCTGACGCTGAACGGCTCCGTCACCGGCGCGACGCCGATCTATTCGGGTGAGCTCACGGTGACCGCCGTGCCCGAGCCCGAGACGTACGCGCTGCTGCTGGCCGGCCTCACCGCCGTCGGCTTCGTCGCGCGCCGCCGCCGCGGCTGACCCACGCTGCTGTAACCAGCGCCCCGGCCCGCCGGGGCGTTTTTTCGTCTACGCACCCTGTCGTGGTGGGAACAAGCCGTCCCACCACTCCTTGGCGGTGGCCTTGACGATGCCGATGGCCTCGGAGTCGCGATGCAGCAGCGCCGAGAGGTAGGCCCTGGCCTGGGCGCGGCTGATGTGCGGCGGCAGCGGCGGCACGTCGGGGTCGACCACCATCTCGAGCAGCGTCGGGCGGTCGGTCGCGAGCGCCTCGTCCCATGCGGGGCCGATGCGATCGGGGCGGTCGACGCGCAGCGCATGCAACCCGAGCATCCGCGCGTAATCGGCATACGGAAAGTCCGGCAGATCCTGCGAGGCCGCGAACTTCGGGTCGCCTGCGCTGACGCGCTGCTCCCAGGTGACGAAATTGAGGTCGCGGTTGTTCAGCACCAGCACGACCAGCCGCTTGTCCTGCCATTGCGGCCAGGCGCGCGCGATCGTGATCAGCGCGCTGATGCCGTTCATCTGCATCGCGCCGTCGCCCACCAGCGCGACCACCGGCCGATCCGGGTGCGCGTACTTGGCGGCCAGCGCGTAGGGCAGCGCCGGGCCCATGGTCGCCAGCCCGCCGGACAGCGAGCCCATCATCCCGCGGCGCAGCTTCAGGTCGCGCGCATACCAGGCCGAGGCGGTGCCGGTATCGCAGGTGAGGATGCAGCGCTCGGGCAGCCGGGGCGAGAGCTCCCAGAACACCCGCTGCGGGTTGATCGGCGTGGCCTCGTTCATCGCACGGGCCTCCACCACCTGCCACCAGCGCGCGACGTTGCGCTCGATGCGCTCGCGCCAGCTGCGGTCGGCCTTGCGGCGCAGGCGCGGGATCAGCCCGCGCAGCGTGAGCCGGCTGTCGCCGACGAGGTTGATCTCCATCGGGTAGCGCAGGCCGAGGCGGCGGCCGTCGGCGTCGATCTGCACGCCGCGGGCCTGGCCTTCCTTCGGCAGGAATTCGGCATACGGGAAGTTGGAGCCCACCATCAACAGCGTGTCGCAGCGCTCCATCAGGTCCCAGCTCGGCTGCGTGCCGATCAGGCCGATGCAGCCGGTGACGAAGGGCAGGTCATCGGGCACCGCCGCCTTGCCGAGCAGCGCCTTCGCGACGCCCGCGCCCAGCATCTCGGCCACCTCGATCAGCTCGTCGGTCGCATGCAGCGCCCCGGCGCCGGCCAGGATCGCCACGCGCTCGCCGGCATTGAGCACCGCGGCCGCGGCATCGAGGTCGGCCTCGGCCGGCATCAGCTGCTTGGCGGTGAGGCCGATGCCGCTGTGCACCGTGCCGTGCTCGCGCGGCGGCTGCTTGGCCGGCAGCAGCTGCAGGTCGTTGGGCACGATCAAGCAGGTGACGGTGCGCTGGTCGCGCGCGATGCGCACCGCGCGGTCGACCAGGTGGCGCACCTGCTCGGGCACGGTGGCCATCTGCACATAGGCGCCGGCCACGTCCTTGAACAGGCTCAGCAGGTCGATCTCCTGCTGGTAGTCGCCGCCGAGCGCGCTGCGCGCCTGCTGGCCGACGATGGCCACCACCGGCTGGTGATCGAGCTTGGCGTCGTACAGGCCGTTGAGCAGGTGCACCGCGCCCGGGCCCGAGGTGGCGATGCACACGCCCACTTCGCCGGTGAACTTGGCATGCGCGCTGGCCATGAAGGCGGCGAGCTCCTCATGCCGCGCCTGCACGAACTGCATCCGGCCGCCCAGCCGCTCGAAAGCGCCCATCAGGCCGTTGATGCCGTCGCCCGGGTAACCGAACACGCGGCGCACACCCCATTCGTGCAGACGCTGCAGGAGATGGTCGCTGACGGTCTCTGCCATGCCCCACGGGCGGCAAGCACCGTGCCCCGCAAAGAAAAAAGCCGCAGCGGAGCTGCGGCTTTCTGGTCGCGCCGGGCGATCAGAACGGAATGTCGTCGTCCATGTCGTCGAAGCCGGTGCTCGACTTCGGCGCAGGGGCCGGGCGCGGCGCCGGAGCGCGCGGTGCGGGCGCGGCGCTGCGCGCCGGGCGCTGCTGCTGCTCTTCGCTCTCGCGGCTGTAGCCGCCATCGTCGCCACCGCCCATGCCGCCCCCGCCACCACCGCCTTCACGGCCGCCGAGCAGCTGCATCTCGGTGGCGATGATCTCGGTGGTGTAGTTGTCCTTGCCGTCCTGGCCCTGCCACTTGCGGGTCTTGAGGCGGCCTTCCACGTAGACCGGGCGGCCCTTCTTCAGGTATTCGCCGGCGATCTCGGCCAGGCGGTCGTAGAACACGACGCGGTGCCATTCGGTTTCTTCCTGGCGCTCGCCGGATTCCTTGCTCTTCCAGTTGCGGGTGGTGGCGAGGCTGATGTTGCAGACCGCGGAGCCGCTGGGGGTGTAGCGCACCTCGGGGTCGCGCCCCAGGTTGCCGATGAGAATGACTTTGTTGACCGAGGCCATGGGCGTGCTCCGAATCGAGAAAAGAGAGAGAAAAACGCGGCCGACAGCTTACCGCACCCGGCTGCGGGAGCCCCCGGGAAACACCGGGCACACTCTTTGCCCAGCCGTGCTTGACTGCACGCGCCGGCGTGCGGCATTCATTCGACCGAAATCCGGAGGATCCCACGGTGTCGACTCTCGAGCCTTCATCGTCTGCACAGACCGCCTCGCCGCGCTTCATCTCCTGCGGCATTCCCGAACTTGACCTGATCCTGGGCGGAGGCCTGACGCCGAACCGGCTCTACATGGTCGAAGGCATGCCGGGCTCCGGCAAGACGACGCTCAGCCTGCAGTTCCTCCAGGCCGGTGCGCGCGCCGGCGAACGGGTGCTGTACATCACGCTCTCCGAGACCGAAGAGGAGATCCGGGCGATCGCCGAATCGCATGGCTGGAACCTCGACGGCGTGCAGATCATGGAAGTGGTGCCCGATGAACAGGCGCTGCTGCCCAGCGAGCAGTACACCGTGTTCCAGCCCGACGAGGTGGAGCTCGGCGAGACGACCAAGGCCATCCTCGCAGAGGTGGAGCGGCTGAAGCCCTCGCGCGTGGTGTTCGATTCGCTCTCGGAGCTGCGCCTGCTGGCCGGCAGCCCGCTGCGCTACCGGCGCCAGATGCTGGGCCTGAAGCAGTTCCTGGCCGGACGGCAGTGCACGGTGTTCGTGCTCGACGACCGCACCGCGACCTCCGAAGACCCCCAGCTGCAGAGCATCGCGCACGGCATCCTGACGCTGGAGCACTGGCATCCGCCCTACGGCACCGAGCGGCGCCGGCTGCGCGTGGTCAAGTACCGCGGCGTGCCGTTCATCGGCGGGTATCACGATTTCCGCATCCAGCGCGGCGGGCTCACCGTGTATCCGCGGCTGGTGGCCGCGCAGCACCAGCGCGCCCCGCTCGAAGGCCCGCTCGCCAGCGGCATCGCCGGTTTCGACGAGTTGCTCGGCGGCGGCCTCGAGCGCGGCTCCAGCATGCTGATCACCGGCGCGCCGGGCACCGGCAAGTCGACCATCTCCACCGCCTTTGCCGTCGCGGCGGCACGGCGCGGCGAGCGGGCGGCGATGTTCCTGTTCGACGAGAGCCCGACCACGCTGCTCAAGCGCATGGCCGGCCTGGGCTACCCGCTGGAGCCGCACCTCGAGGCGGGCCAGTTGACGATCCACCGCATCGACCCGGCCGAGCTCTCACCTGGCGAGTTCGCGAACCGGATCGCCAAGGTGGTGCGCGACGAGCATGCGACCGTGATCGTGATCGACAGCCTCAACGGCTACCTCAACGCGATGCCGGACGAGAAGTTCCTGCAGGCCCAGCTGCACGAAATGCTCACCTATGTGGGCGCGATGGGGGCGAACACGCTGCTGGTGAGCGTGCAGATGGGCCTGATCGGGCAGATGAGCAGCCCGGTCGACGCGAGCTACCTCGCCGACACGGTGATGATCCTGCGCTACTTCGAGGCCGAGGGCGAGGTGCGCCAGGCGGTGTCGGTGCTGAAGAAGCGCAGCGGCGCGCACGAGCGCACGATCCGCGAGTTCCGCATCGACGAAGGCGGCCTGCATGTGGGCTCGCCGCTGCGCGACTTCCACGGCGTGCTCACCGGCGTGCCGATGTACGCCGGCGGCCCGGAGCCGCTGATGAGAGGGCGCCCGCGCTGAATTCCCCATGGAACGCCGAGTTTTCGTTCTGGCACCCAGCGGCAAGGATGCCCAGCTGATCTGCGTCGCGCTCGAGCGCGCTCAGATCGAGGTGCAGGTGTGCATCAGCGCGCTGGCGGTCGTCGAGCGCGCGCGCGAGGGCATCGGGGCGCTGCTGCTCGCCGAGGAGGCGCTGAAAGACCTGGCCGCGCTGCGCTACCTGCACGACATGGTCGAGGCCCAGCCGCCGTGGTCGGACCTGCCGGTGGTGCTGCTGACGCGGCGCGGCCGCATCTCGCCGCTGGCCGCCGCGGCGATCCACAAGCTGGGCAACGTGACCACGCTCGAGCGGCCGACGCAGGTGTCGACGCTGGTGAGCACGCTGCGCACCGCGCTGCGCACGCGCGAGCGCCAGTACGAGATGCGCCAGGCCGACGTCCGCAAGGACATGTTCCTCGCGACGCTGGCCCACGAGCTGCGCAACCCGCTGGCGCCGCTGTCGAACGCGCTGCACCTGCTGCACACCGATGGTGTGGAGGCCGACCAGCAGCGCTGGGCGATCGACGTGATGCAGCGCCAGACCAGCCAGCTCTCGCGCCTGGTCGACGACCTGCTCGACGTGGCCCGCATCACGCGCGGCAAGATCAGCCTGCAGAAGACGCGGGCCGACCTGCGCGAGATGGTGCGCGACGCGATCGAGACCAGCCTGCCGATCGTGCGCGCGATGGGCCACCGCTTCGAATCCTCGTTGCCGGCCGAGCCGGTGTGGATCGAGGCCGACCGCACGCGCGTGGCGCAGTGCGTGGCCAACCTGCTGACCAACGCCGCCAAGTACACGCCGCACGGCGGCCGCATCACGCTGGCGCTGCGCGCCGACGGGGCGGATGCCGAGATCGTCGTGCGCGACAACGGCATCGGTTTTCCGCCACAGGAGGCGCGCCGGCTGTTCGAGGTGTTCGCGCAGGTCGAGCATGCGGTGCCGCGCGCACAGGGCGGGCTCGGGTTGGGCCTGTCGATCGTCAAGGCCCTGGTCGAGATGCACGGCGGCAGCGTCGGCGCGCACAGCGAAGGCGACGGCCATGGCGCCGAGTTCGCGATCCGCCTGCCGCGGCTGGCGGCCAGCGGTGCTCCCGCAGCGCAGGCCAAGCGCGGGCCTTCGGTCTCCACCCATGGCTGCTGCCGCATCCTCGTGGTGGACGACAACCGCGACAGCGCCGACTCGATGGCCGAACTGCTCACCGCCTGCGGCCACGAAACGCGCACCGCCTACCGCGGCGAGGACGCGCTGGCCATGGCCGCGCAGTGGCCGCCGCAGCTCGCGCTGCTCGACATCGGCCTGCCCGACATGAGCGGCCACGAACTCGCGCGCCGGCTGCGCGCCCAGGACAGCGGCGTGACGCCGGTGCTGGTCGCGCTCACCGGCTGGGGCCAGCAGGCCGACGTGGCGCGTTCAGCGGAAGCCGGCTTCGACCACCACCTGACCAAGCCGGCCGACATCGCGACGCTGTTGGAGCTGGTGGATCGGGTGGTGGCGCAGCATGCATGAGGTGCCTGCTCAGCCTCCAGGCTTCTGGTACACCCGCACGTAATCGACCTCCATCTGCACCGGGAAGATCGCGTTGTCGACCGCGCCGCCCAGCGTGCCGCCGATCGCAAGGTTGAGCAGCAGGTACTGCGGGTTGTCGAAGGGCCAGGCGGCGGCGCCGGTCTTCGGGTTGAGGTACTGGTAGTAGTTGACGTCGTCGAGCCCGATCACCAGGCGCTCCGGGGTCCAGGTGAGCTGGTAGCGGTGGAAGGCGCTGCAGGCGTCGGGCACGTTGCGCTCGCCGCCGGTGCCCGGGCCGCCGCTGAGCTTGGTGTGCACGGTGCCGAACACGCGCGCCGGGTTGCTGCCCACCTGCTCCATCAGGTCGATCTCGCCGTCGTCGGGCCAGGCGCCGCCGGTGCCCAGCGTCCAGATCGCGGGCCAGGTGCCGGCGCCGCACGGGAGCTTGGCCTTCACCTCGATGAAGCCGTAGGTCCAGCTGGCCTTGCCGCGCGTGATGAGCCGGGCCGAGGTGTACTGCTGGCCGCCGTAGTCGGCGGCGCTGCTCAGCGCCTCCTTGCGCGCGGTGATGATCAGCCGGCCGCCGCTGACCTGCGAGTTCTCGGGCCGGGCGGCCGCGTAGTACTGCAGCTCATTGTTGTACCAGCCGGCCTTGTTTCGCTCGGTGTCGTAGGCCCACTTGGCCGGATCGGGCAGGCCCTCGGTGTCGAACTCGTCGGCCCAGGCCAGCGTGTAGCCGGCGGGCAGGCCGCCGGACGGCACGGCCAGATTCGGCGGGGGCGCGCTGTCGCCTCCGCCGCCGCAGGCGGACATGCAGGCACCGAGCAGGGCGGCGGAGAACCAGGGCTGGAGTGTCTTCATCGGGTGAGGGCGGTGGGTGCGGATCGGTGGATGCGGGACAGCTGCCGCGGCGGCACGCGCAGCAGGGTGCCGTCGCTGAAGCGGACGTCGCACGGCTCGCGGCCGGCGTTGAATGCGAGGTAGGTGCGCAGGCCGTCGGCACGCTGGAACACACCATACAACGACGTGTCGGCGGTGACCTCGAGCTGCGGCCGGCCGAGCGCGGCCAGGCTGTGCAGCCAGAAGAAGGTGTGGCTGCGCGTCTCGCCGTCTTCGACCGCGCCGTCCGGGTCCCAGCGGCGGATGGCCTCGGGAGCGTCGGCCAGCGCCAGGTACGACAGCAGGATGTCCTGCCAGATGTCGCGCGGGGCGCTGCCGCCGCGCGCGATGAACCTGTCGAACTCGACATCCATCGCGGCGAGGTTGCGCTTCACGTAGGCCGGGTCGGCGCCGAGGTACAGCGAGGCCGGCGTAATCGGCAGCAGGTTGATGCCGTGCGCCTCGCGCGGGTCTTCGGTCCACCAGGTGGTGTGCACGTATTTGCCGCCCCACACCATCGTGGCCTCGGTGTTCTGGTATTGCGGCGCGAACACGAGATGGTGCAGGTCGAACCAGTAGTGCTGCAACGCCTGGATCTCGGTGGTGTACAGGTAGATGCCGGTGTCGCGCAGCGCCTTGTTGCCGGTGAGTTCGCCCCAGAGGATCAGGCCGGCCCAGGCATGGATCGCCTCCGACGACGACTCCTGGTTGTTGCCGTCGACGAAGGGCACGATGCCCGAAGCCCACGAGTGGCCTTCGTAGCGGTCGAAGTGGCGCAGCCGGGGATAGCGCGTCTCGGCGGGGTCGGTGCTGGCGATGTCGGCGATCAGCTGCTCGACCATGCCGCCCCACTGATCGCGCGCGGCCCACTGCGGGTCGCGCAGCGCGATCTGCGCGGCGCCGTGGATCCAGTAGCCGTAGTGGAAATGATGGTCGTTCATCTCCGCGGCGGAGCCGTACTCGTCGGGGTAGCCGATCAGGGTGCCGAGGTCGGCGCGGTAGTGGAAGTAGCGCGGATCGCCGGG
>Ga0207706_10003896_pt1 | contig 14161 bp, 12 predicted proteins | sample KBSC53metaG_FD_184318 | JGI IMG/M metagenome (GOLD analysis project Ga0207706, IMG submission 184318) | Corn rhizosphere microbial communities from Kellogg Biological Station, Michigan, USA - KBS C5-3 metaG (SPAdes) (version 2) | ecosystem: Host-associated > Plants > Roots > Rhizosphere > Soil ... | reverse complement strand
GCAACGTACTCTTCGGCGGGTGCGTCCACCGGTTCAATGCAGATCACCTGCAGTGTAGCGGATGACAAGGGCCACACAGCGACAGCAAACGCCAGCGTCAACGTTCAGGCACCGCCTCCGCCGCCTCCTCCGCCACCGCCGAGTCTTCTGCTCCACAGCGTTTTCTTCCCGACCGCTCTGCCGAATGAGAAACGTCCAGAAAAGGGATTGGCAGCGAGCCAGGAGGAGATTCTCACCACCTTGGCAACGGACTTCAAAAACTACCTGCAGGTCAAGCCGGATGCCCGTCTGACTCTCACCGGCCACGCGGATCCACGCGGCGGAGATGAGTACAACAAGGCGCTTTCGGAACGCCGCGTCGGCACCGTCAAGCATTTCCTCGTCGACCAGGGTGTTCCTGAGGGGTCCATTGATACGCAAGCGATGGGCGATGAGAATCCGCTCTCGAAGGATGACGTCAAGCAGCTTGTCCAGAGCAATCCTGAACTGACGGATCAAGAGAGAGCGAAGATCATGCGCAACATCAACCAGATTTATCTGGCGCAGAATCGTCGCGTCGATATCACCCTGGCCAACACTGGTCAGCAGTCGGTGCAACTCTACCCATTCAACGCGCATGACGCGGGAACCCTTCTCAACGAGAAGCCACAGTCACACGCCAAGAAGCAACCGGCCGCACCGAAGAAGTAATTACCCCATCAACCACCGGAACAGGCTTTCTAAGGCCTGTTCCGGTACTTTGGCTGGGGTCTCTCACGAATCGACTGCAATTGCGAATGCAAGGTCTCAAACAGGACACTTCAAGTGGCCTTACTCGCGCCGCCCCCCGCAGTTGCGAACGACGACATCTTTTCGAGCGCGTCGCCAAGTGTGAACGTCGCAGCCTTTTGCGATGGCGGAAATTCCTTGAAGGTAGCAATAAACTCCGCGGCCATGGCCTGCGCCGGATAGACGATGAAACAGTTTTCGATGAGAAATTCCCAGTAGGTGTTCGAGGTGATGTCGGCACGCTCGAATGGATCTGTCCTGAGATTGAAGATCTTGCATAACCGCAGCGGGACGAAAGGTTCTGCCCACACCTGTAACGTGCCCTGGCATCTCTGTTCCATGAACACGACCTTCCAGTTGTCGTAGCGAAGGGCAAGCACGTCCCCATCGTCGCTGAAGTAGAAGAAAATTTTCCGGGGACTCTCTTTGACTTTGCCCGTCAGGTAGGGCACCAGGTTATAGCCGTCGATGTGATTTTTGAACTGGCGGCCAATCGCGCTGTAGCCACCCTTCTTGAGCTTCCCGATGATATCCGGCTCCCCGGCCATGGCGAGAAACGTCGGCAGCCAGTCATGGTGCTGCACGATCTCGTTGGATATCGTGCCAGCCTTGATGTGGCCCGGCCAGCGTACGAGCAACGGCACGCGGAAAGCGCCCTCCCAGTTGGTGTTCTTCTCACTTCGGAATGGAGTCATCCCTCCATCCGGCCACGAGTTCATGTGCGGACCATTGTCGGTTGAGTACATCACAAACGTGTTGTCTGCGATGCCTAGCTCATCGAGATAATCCAGCACATCCCCGACATTCTTGTCGTGATCAATCATCGTGTCGTGATAAGGGGACTGCCATCGGCCCGCCTGACCCAGACTCGATGGTTTGGTATGGGTGTAAAGGTGCATGTGGGTGAAGTTGAGCCACACGAAGAATGGCGTGTCCGCATCGTGCTGGCGTTTGATGTAGTCCTTTGCTGCAGCAGCAAATTCGTCGTCGCAGGTTTCCATGCGCTTCTTGGTCAGCGGTCCCGTGTCTTCGATTTTCTGCTTGCCCACGCGGCCCCATCGGGGTTCTTCAGTCGGGTCGTCCTTGTCAGTAGCCCACGCACGAAGGACACCGCGAGGTCCAAATCTCTTCCTGAAGTCCGGGAACTCTTTCGGGTCTGGATAGTTCGGACGCTCAGGTTCTTCTTCAGCATTCAAGTGATAAAGGTTCCCGAAAAACTCGTCGAAGCCGTGCGCGGTCGGCAGAAACTTATTGAGGTCGCCGAGGTGGTTCTTGCCGAACTGGCCCGTCGCGTAGCCTTGATTCTTCAGGCACGCAGCAATCGTGACGATGTTGTCCGGCATGCCGACTGGCGCTGCTGGAATGCCTACCTTAGAAAGACCGGTTCTGTACACGCTCTGCCCGGTGATGAATGCCGACCGGCCTGCGGTACAGGATTGCTCGCCGTAGCTGTCCGTAAACATCATGCCTTCCTTGGCAAGTCGATCAATGTTGGGCGTCCGGTATCCCATCACTCCATGGCTATAGCAACTGAGGTTGTTGATGCCTATATCGTCGCCCCATATGACGAGGATATTCGGCTTCTTCGTTGTTCCCTGTGCCTTGCTCGGCATTGTGTTGACCTCCGTGTTGGGGATTTGGCTTTAGGATTGATGACCTCTTGAGCTCGATCGGAAGTTCACTGGCAGACGTTGCTGCTTCGACATGAGACGATGATCCGCATCACGAAGGATCAATCGCACAAGTAGACCTGCGCGGTTTCGCAAGCAGCAATCGGGCGCTTCGTTGCTAGTCAAGAGTCGTCCGGGATAAAACCCACGGGACCACCTCATCGTGATTGCCTTTCGACTCAGGCAACCAGCGGCTGAAGAGAATGAACGCGTCTTGCTTTCAGTGCCGGAACGCGGGCGCGCTCCGGTGAGTAAATACCATGAGCTGTGACTTGCTTACGACATGCAGAGATTAATCTGAGATTGAAACTGCTTCTTCGTGACTAACATTCGCCGGGACGTCGAGCGCAGTGAACGGCGACCGTGGCGATTCATCGCCATGGCACAGAGGAAACTTCAAGCCACTCCCACAGGGACAGTGCGCATTAGGCCCCCGCTTTGTGTCCGAGGCTTTGGTCATTGCCACGATGTCAGAGGGAGGACGACGTTGCTGAAGCAGCTGAGCCATTGTGATCATTGCGGGGCGAGTGTGCGTGAAGAAAAGTTCCAGACCGGAACACAGATAGTTCTGACCTGGATCGCCATCCTTCGAAATTGCGAAACGGTCTTTCGGACATCCTCCATTGCAAAGATTCTTCACCTCGCAGGCCTGGCATTGCGGTGTGAGCGAATCGCGCTTGTCGTCTCCGAATTTGCGCTGTGCGGGCGACGCGACAAGTTGCAGAAGGTTGGTCTTGTGAATATTGCCAAGGAGAAAATTCGGTTCAACGAAATGATCGCATGAGTACAGATCGCCGTTATATTCCAACGCAGGGCCATATCCACACGTCGGCGCGTGGATGCAGAGCAAGTGACGGCCGAAATATGCCTCCAGCGTCACATCGAACATCTGGACGAAGACCTCTCCTACATCATGGCGCACCCACTCCTCAAAAACATCGATGAGGAACTGGCCGTATTGCCTGCCTCCGACCGATCGGTTCGTCACAAGGTTGCCGGACTGCGTATACAGAAGGCGTTTGCTTCCAGGGGTCTCGCTCCAACCGAGGTTGGCGATCTGAATCGTCTCCGCACTTGCGCGCTCCACAATGGGAATAAACTGCACCCACTTTGCGCCCAGTTCGTCTCGGAAAAACCGATAGACCGTGCGGCCATGCTTCTGGTTGGCCGAGTTAACCGTACACAGAATGTTGAAATCGACATCGTGCTTTTTCAGGTGCCGCCAACCTCGCATCACTTTATCGAATGTGCCCTGTTTCGCTCGGTCGCGTCGATATGTATTGTGCAACTCGCGCGGTCCGTCGACGCTGAGACCCACCAGGAAATTGTGCTCCTTGAAAAAAGCGCACCACTCATCATCAAGAAGAATGCCGTTGGTCTGAAATGTGTGCTGAACAGTCTGTCCGGGGCGACGATGCTTCTCCACAAGCTCGATGGATTTTCGGAAGAATTCAACCTTCATCAATGTTGGCTCGCCGCCTTGCCATGCTACGGTCACTGAGGGTGTACGGTGCGACTCGAGCAGTTGACAGATATAGGCCTCTAGCGTCTCTTCCGACATTCGATGTTTCTCGTTGGGGTATAGGGCATCCTTCGACAGGAAGAAGCAATATGTGCAATCGATGTTGCAAGTGGACCCGCTTGGCTTCGCTAAAAGATGAAAGGCCGGTGGAGCATTCGTAGGCCGGGCATTCTCGGGCATCAAAACCATTCATTACCTCTTCTGTGACGCCAGACTAGATAGGCTGCCAGCGGAGAATCTGAAACTCCAGCATCGCTTCGAGCGGTCGATGCAGGCGCGAGGACAGACTAGGTTGCCCACTGCTAGCTGGGAACTGTCAGAACTGACAGACCGGGGCCACGGCGGTGTACTGCATTCACCGCCGGAAGCGAGAAACGATCAGCACACTGGCAGCAATCGTACAAAGGAGCCAGACGACGGCGACCGCAAAGGGAACGACGAGCGCGGCTCCCGACCGGATCTCTTCCTTCCTTTGCGCTTCGGCAGCGTCGGCGAGCATGCGGCACTCTCTCAAGACATCTTCCGCGGTGATCTTTTGGAGTAGCTTTACGCCCAGAAACAAAACAAGCAAGTCATCGAGGAAACCAATGCCAGGAATAAAGCTTGGAATAAGCTGAACAGGGCTTAGAAGATAACCGGCCGTGCAGGCAGCAATCATCTTCGCGTACCAGGGATTGCGCGGATGTTTGAATACAAAATAGAAGACATGGGCCTGCTTCTGAACTCGCTGAGCCTGCCGCCACCAGATCATTACTAGCGTCGGGAAGCGCCTGATCCTCTTGGTACCCGGTTCAAGAAGGTACGGAGTCGAGACCGCAAAACTTTCGGATTCGCTGTCCATGATTTCCATCCTCTTGGCGGTCTCTCTTCCATCGCGTCATTCGGGGATGACTGGTCGTTACTACCGGAATCTTGGAAATTGATGCGAGTAACGGACCTCGACGAAACGCACGAAGCTCTCGTTTCGACCCCTCAAAGAAGAATCTTTACGACTCGGGAAACGATTTCAACAGGCGACAGAATCGTAAGCGACAAGGGCAATAGCGGCGCAGCCGTGACGGCGATCAGGCGAATGACGTCTTCCCATGCAAACGGAACGATGCGCATCGAATTCGCAATGGAGAAGCTGTTTCCAAGATCGGCAAGAGACTGAATATCGCCTGTGCCTAATAGTTCGTCGTCCGTCTCTCCAGCACCGCCTCGAATCCATTTCTTGCTGAAGGCGAAGACATATCGATTGGCCAAAAGGCTGAGTTCCGCTTCTCCTTTGCGCTTGGCACGTTCAAGCTGGGGCAAAAACATGAAAAGCGGCCCAAAGACGCACAGCATTAAGAACAGCACGCACGCAGTGGCGTCCACCTCGAATGAGAACAAAGGCAGCTTCTCGTAAACGACGCGGTTGGCAATCAATCCCGACAATAATGTTCCCTGAGCAAATAAAAGGGGACCGAATGCGTATGAGCTGCCGCCGAGGAAACCGATTCCCCCGGCTCGATCGGGGTGAGCCGCCGATAGTTGCAGCTTCAGGCGGGAGATCTTCCATAGAAACCGGAACCAGATAAACAGCCGGAAGTACCAACGTAGCAATAGGAACTGAAAGATGGGGATACTCACCCAGACATACCAGTAGCCGGCAAGGGTGACATGAAACTGTGCGCCGTCACGAGCGCCGTACCACGTTGATCCCCCAAGAGCGAGTTGACTCCGCCAGAGCCACAACCCGACCGTGTAGACGAAGGCGAATAATGCGACCTCGAGCACAACGGAATTGCGCAGGCGTAGACTCGAGTCGATCGCGGCTTTGAAGGCCGGCGTTTCAGAGATCGAGACGATTCGTTTTTCTGAGAAGTGCCGGACCAGCGGAGTAAGCCGCTCGTGAACAATAACCTCGGCGACGATTAGAAAGGGCAGAGCGACCAAAAACCTTGCATTCGCCTCGAAATCAAATAGGAACGGAATTTTTAGGGCTCCGCGAAGCGCATGACCTTCAATTAGCGAGAGAATGAGGAGCGGCAACCACGCGACTAACGTGATAACCACGACGCGGCGCCTAAGCAACTCCAGTCCGTCCCCGCTCAGATGTGCGCGCCGGAAGATCTGAAACAGCGGCCCTCCCAATACCACCGAGAAGTCGTCTGTCTTTGAGGTTGGAGTCGTGCTTGTCTCTCTCGGGCTTGTCTCTAGGGAAGGCACTGCTTCGTGCTCCTTGACGTCGGCGAATACACGATCATATGACACCAATAACTGAATCTTATGCGCGGTCGATTGAGCAAGAATCGACAGAAACGCGTCAACGCGAATCGGATCCCACCTGACTCGATGGATTAAAACGATCAGCTCTCGAATCGACTATCGCCGTAATGCAGATAGCTCGAAAGGCGGATAACATGGCGCGAACCTTCGATGAACCACGCGAGACAGGCGAGCGGCGTCATGTAATGGAAAACTCTATCCGGATCAGAAATCGTAGAGGGACTCGTATCTTCAACAAGGAGAGAGAGTCCCTCCGCGAGAAATAATGATCGATGACTACGAACGGCGCAGAGACCGCATACCGAACGAAGCACCAACCAACAGCAAGCCAAGGAAACCTACGAAAGGCAGTGAGCTGCCCGTCTTTGGTAGAGCCTCAGGCGCGGGAGCTGGCGCAGCTGCCGGAGCCGGGGCTGCCGGAACTTCTACGACTGCGATCAAGATCGGTTGATCTGGTGGCGGAGGAGGAGGTGGCGGCATTTTTCCAGCAAGGATCCGCTGCTGAGTGACAACGGTCTCCGGGACTTCCACTACCTTGGTAGCAGTTACTTTCATCCCTTTTTTGAGACCCCAGGCATCGACCATTTGCCCATCGACGTTGAACTTCTGGCCGTTCGGAATCTTGAATTCCTGGTTCTTGTTGTCTTCCATCGTAAGGATCACAGACCTCGGAGGATTCACATACCAGACCTTGCCGGTCACCGACTTCACAGTCGTCGTCATCTGCGGTGTCGTCGTCGTGATCATTGTCCGTGTAATGGTCATTCCGGGCTTTAGATCATGAATTCCGAGTTGCTTCCCATCAACTGTGACGCGAGCGCTTTCGGGAACATTTGGGAAGTGACGAATCTGACCGCTGGAGTCCTTCGCCCAAAGATCGTTTCCCTGGACCATGACAACTGTCCCAGAATCGACTTTGACCTGCTTGGTCGCAGCACCGCTTGTTGTGGATGTCTCCGTTTTTACCTGTGCGTACATGGCTGCAGTGGAGGCCAGGAAAACCAGACCTGCCGCCACAGCGAGTGATCTGCGTAAAGTTGCGCGGGTAACCTTCATTTTGAGTTCTCCTTATTGTTTTTTTCCGTGACAGCGGAAGTGAATGTGGGTTGAGTTCCTGAGCCGACAAGCGGCCGCCGAGATGCGATGGATGCGTGGACAATGAAACGCTGCGGTGCATCACCCACGAAATAGAATGGGTAACAAGTGACTAGGGTAAGAGAGGGTGCGCTGCGCGGTTGCAGCACGAGAACGTCTGCTGGGCTGACAATCTCGATCTGGTCGACAACGTATATGTCCTTCTCCGTCGTCGTCACAAGATCAACCTCATCTCCCACTGAAATGTCTTTGAGGCCGCGGAAGAAACCGTCGCGGTGACCGGCGATTCCAACGTTGCCTGTTCCTCCGACCGCCGCGGTTCCGATGATTCGTCCAACCCCGCGGTTCAGCGTCAGATCATCTGTCCCGTCAAAGACCGGAACACGAATTCGCGTCTTGGCAATCTCGAGAACTCCGAGCGGCGGACTTGCAGCGCTTAGCAGGCTGGCTTTGTAAGCCTGAACGCGCTTCACTGCCCAGAGACTGAAATCGACGTCCCCGCTCGTTTCCGGTGCTTTCGCCTGCGCCTTCTCCACCACCGCCGCCCGAGCAGTTTCGAACTGCCAAATCGCGAAGCGCGAAGAAACTACGCCATGAAGCGATGCAGCCAGCCAGAGAGTCAAGAGAATCGCTCCGGCCACCAACAAGGACCGCTCGACAAGGATCGAGGTTTTCTTCAGAATCCTCAATGAGGCGCCTTCTACAGTCAGTTCATCCACGCCTTGCACTGGAGAACTAGAGGTCCATTTCGACACTGCAGCTTTCAGAAGCACGTTAATCGCAACCCACCGAACTCACAACTGTCATTAATGACAGGGGTCCTGCAAACCAGACGATCAAATTGATTTGGCACACGGCAGAAAACCAGGGTCGGCTTAACACTTTCTAATCCAAGTGGATAAGCGGTTCACGCGCGCAACCCTATAAAAGCTACGAGCGTGGCGTAATCACCTGCTCCTGAATCGCATACTGGATGAGGTCGGCATTGGTCCTTAAGTGCAGCCGTTCCATCATCATGTACTTGTGAAATGCCACCGTCCGCGGCGTGAGGATCAGAATGTAGGCGATCTCCTTCATCGTTCGCCCCTCCGCCAGGAGTTTGAGAACCTCCCGCTGTCGATCGGTGAGCTTTTCGTGGCCCCTGTGCGAATCCGCCGTCGTCGGAGCTAGCCCCTTCACTTCTTCCTTGATAGATGGAGATACATATTGTTTCCCCTTTAGAACTTCGCGAACACCAGTTACGAGTTCATCTTTTGCCGAAGTCTTTAAGAGGTATGCAGCGGCTCCACCCCTGAGCGCTTCCGCTGCAAAGCTTATATTGGCGCCCACAGTCAGGTATACGATCCTTACTGTGCGCATCAGCTTCTTGATGCGTTTGCTGGCTACCATCCCAGTCATCCCCGAGATACCTGTATCGAGAATCAAGACGTCGGGTTTCAATTCTGGAACTGATTCCAAAAGCGCCTGCTCGTCATTGACAATGCCGATAACCTCGAACTCTGGTTCTAAAAGCCTCGAATACTCTTCTGCGACTGGTGTCGCGTCAGCGATCAGGACTCTCGGCCGCGTTACAGGGCTCATACCGCACTCCTTGCAAAGGTTACGTCGAGATCACTACAGCGTCGAACTTTGACTGAACCCGCGAAAGTCGGGACTCTGCTTGCGTGAGTCTGCCGATTTGTTCTCATTCTTCGCAAGTTCTGCAACTCTGGATACTGACAATACTGACAGTCGGGCGACAGATTCCTTCTGAAGTCACTGAAGCGACTCAGCGAATCGAAGGCGCCATGTGGCCGTGCGGCCGTCACTTTCGCTCCAGATGCTCACTCCGCCGCGTCAAAGACACGGCGGAGTGAGCAGTTACTGCTTCGCCGCAGGTGCCATGAGCAGTGGCGGAAGCGCGGCAGCGATCTCCACGTCGATCACGAGATCCATGCGACGCTCCAATTGCATGAACTTGGCAACCGTCAAAGGAGAAAGCCCCGCATTTTCAAACTCCTTAACGTAGTCTCGCTTGGTATTCGTGCGAGCCGCTTCAAAGTTCAGACTCTGGTCAATGATCGATTTGGCGTCCGCATCGGTCATGGTGTCGAACTTGTTCGCATAAGTCTTGATCAACGCCACGCGCTGATCGTTGATCTTGGAAATATCCGCATCGTATTTGTGATAAACCGGCCAGAAAGCTTTAGCGTCTTTATCGTTGAATTGCATCGCCGCCGTGATGATGGCAACCCTGTCCGCCTTGACGTCTGCCCGCAGAGACTCAATGTAAGAGTCGACGCTGACATCATTGGTTTGAGCGGCAGAGACATTGGGAATTGCAGCCAACGAAAGCAGAATCGTTGCGAATAACAGTCTCGTTTTCATATTTCACTCTTCTTTGCAAATTCGGGACACCGCGAGATTCATAGACTCTCTCAAGGCGGAACTTCACCCGTAGGCGGAATGCTACGCACGCCATTAAAAGCTGCCTACTGTCAAAACGAACAGTGCATGAAGGATAGGCAGCCGCAGACTGCCCCTGCTAAGAGGCGCAACATGTTTCAGCGAAGCCTGATTTTTCAGTCCTTAAAATGTCCATCCGAGACTGGAAGTTGAGCCGTAGTCTGTCTGCGGTAAATCCTGAGGTGGACGACTGTCCACGGTGAGATAGTAGCTAAGGTTCCAATAAAGATCCTTGGCGATTTTCAATTTGACTGACGTATTCAGATCGAATCGAACGCGCCCCAGGTCGGTCAGGCTCGGAAAAACACGGGCATCTACAAAGAAGTTCGTTGTCTTGAATTTGAAGAAGTTCAACTGGGAACCTAAGATCGCTTCAGCGCTGTTCCCTTCCTGGGTCGTCGCGGCCTGGTCATAGTAGCTCTCCTTATTCCAATCGATACCCCCATATGCAGCAATCAGGCTGTTGTTTGTCATTCGAAAGTTGTGCCCGAGCGCGCCGCCTAAGGTTGTGCGCAGCGCAAGCTCCTGTTCGGAATTGTGCTGGAATTCAGCCAGTCCCATGTAGAAGTTGCGCGGCGTTTTCAACTGCCTGATGCCTTGGAATAGAAGATCATTGCGAAGACTCGACCCTGTACCTCCGCCGGAAAAGCTTGAGCTGTCTTGCGCGCTTATCGACCACTTCGGTCGCCTGTAGATGACATTCGAATCAAAGGAGTACTGTGTGCGGCTCTGTTCCTTCGTGTAGTTGAATCCGGCGTCAACAGAGCCGTGCAGATTCTGCCAGAACTTGAGGTCGGTCTGCTCGATGTCGACGATTTCTCTGGCTGGAACAACCTCCTTCGCCGAAGAGTCACTTACCTCGACTTGAAGCCCTTTGGCTGTCATGTCCCCGGAGCTCTTCAATTCTCCCGTGTAGCGATCTCCCTTCTCATCCGCGATTACAAATATCTGTGGGCTCTCAATCCTCACAACCTTCGACCAATCGATGGATACCGTGCCGTCGCCGTAATCCAGCTTGACGTATAGATAGCCCTTCTGCATTTTCACAATCTCGCAAGTGATACGATCCCCGTTCGCAAAGACAAGGACGTCCTTCTTCTCCCGCGCAGAACTCATACCCGTGACGAGTATCAGAAACAGAGTTATCCATACAGAGAAAAAGAAAGAGAATGGGCGAATCCTGAAAGAGCTGATTTGCATATCTCACCGAGGTGGCACAAGCCCAAAACGAAATGCATCGCTAGTATGGGACGAACCTTACGCCAACCAGTGCTTTATAGCTGTCAAGGTCTCCAGATTGAACTGTCATAGTTGACAGGGAGCCCGTGAGAGCCTGCGTTTGTACGAGTCTGGAAATACTGCATTTGTTGGCGCAATCGTAAGATGACGCTCTCGCGATCTCCTGTCATTTCTACCAGTAGACTTCTCGTCCCGTGTGAAGGACACTCGGGCGCAGTAGGTACACGGAATTCTCTCGCCGCGACCTCGCGACAGTGACAACGTTCGAAGGAGTGTTTCAATGAAGCGCATCTCGTATCTTGGGCTTGTTATTTTTCTTCTCACCGCAGCAACTGCGATAACGACCTGGGCGCAAAAAGTAAATGTGGATTTCGACAAGACCGCGAACTTCTCCGGATATAAGACCTACGCTTGGGCGTCGGGAACACCGGCCAAGAATCCGCTCGTGGATCAACGGATCGTTGAAGGCGTTGACTCACGCATGGCGGCCAAGGGTCTACAGAAGGTCGATGCCAATGCCAATCCGGACCTTGCCGTTCTTTACCATGCCTCGGTTGGCGCCGAGACTCAGATCAGCACAATGAGCACGGGATACGGCGGCTGGGGTTATCGCTGGGGCGGCGGTATGGGCACATCAACCAGCACTGTAGAGCAGATTCCCGTCGGCTCACTCTCATTGGATATTGGCGATGCCAAAACCAAGAAGTTGCTTTGGCTCGGCACGGCAACCGATTCGCTCAGCGACAATCCGGATAAGAACACGAAGAAAATCAATAATGCCCTGGACAAGATGTTCAAGAAGTTCCCACCGCCGCCGCCCAAGAACTAGTCTGCCCATGCGAGATGTGGCGCAGCTTCGATTTAGCAGCGTCCTCGAACTGACATAGTCTTGGAGCGGAGTAGTCATGGCAAACGCTTTCCTGAGCCGGCGACTGTACGTGACACTGTGCCTGTTCGCTATTTGGCCACAGGCTTTCGTGGCGCAGGAAGCGATTGAATCGTCCCGGGCTGAAAACACGCTCACCACTGCAGCTCAAGAGCAACAAGAAGCACAGAAAGAGATAGACGAAGCCGCCACACTCGCAGAGGCGGAGTCAAAAGAGAAGAATAAAAGTAAGCGAGGGTCGTTTGTCGTTGCCCCGATCCCGATTTCGAATCCCGCGCTCGGATCGGGACTCGTGCCTGTCATCGGTTATATCTTTCCAATCAGCAAAAAGGACAAAGTCTCTCCTCCTTCTGTAGTTGGAGGAGCAGCGTTGTTTACAGACAATGGCAGTCGAGCTGCCGCCTTTGCCGGTCAACTCTACTTCGCACACAACACCTACAAAACCACCGCCGTCTATGCTCGGGGCAACTTGAATTACGACCTCTACGGTTCCGGAGCGAGTGAAGGTCTCAAGTTACCCATTAAGCAAACCGGCCAGGTGTTCCAGGCAGAGTTTCTGCGTCGTATCGCATGGCAGTTCTTTCTCGGCCCGCGATTCATGAGAGGAAACTCGATCATTACCGATCGATCAACAGGTACTAAAGAAGTGCCTCCGCCCCCTCCCGATCTTGGCTTGGACACAGCCCTCACGGCCCTTGGCGTACGGCTGGCCCGGGACACAAGTGAGAATCGTTTTTATCCGATGAGTGGAACCTATTTCAGCTTCACCTCTGACTTCTTTTCGGAGGCGCTGGGCAGCAAGTATTCTTTCCAGTCATACAGAGCCAATTTCTCAAAATATTGGAACTGGGGAGAGAAGCATGTTCTTGCCTATAACGGCTACTCATGTTCGACGGGCGGCGCGCCCCCGTTTTATGGAAACTGCATTTACGGAAGCAGCAATCAATTGCGTGGATATGTACCCGGCAAGTACTTTGATCGCTACACACTCGCAACACAATTGGAGTACCGCCTTGCTCTGCCCTTCCGGCTCGGCGTCGTCGGATTCGGCGGAATCGGCGAGGCGATTCCCGGAGATGATCCTCTTTTGTTCATGCACAATGATTTCCTCCCTGCTGGCGGGGTCGGCGTGAGGCTGCTGTTGAGCAGGCAGTACCATGTCAATCTCCGTTCCGACTTCGCTTGGGGTAAGGACGGTCACACTTTCAACCTCGGAATTGGCGAGGCGTTTTAGCGACTTCTCCCTCTCAACTCCGCCCCCGAAGAAATCTGATTCCCGCCGCCGACGGGCGCCTCTTCGTTCGTTTCGGGATGTCACCGTTCGTGTTTTCCAAGAAGCTATGCCACTGTCACTTCTGTCAGTATGCGCACAATCGGGTGTCTGCTAGGGTCGGAGCATCAGAATTGCCTTCACGGAGTGTAATCAAAATGAGCCCGATCAAAGGCCGCCGCTTTACCAGAGCCCTGTTCACCGCACTCGCCCTTCTCGTTGCCTTGCCCGGCCTTCGAGCGCAAGAGAAGAACGCCGACCTTGATAATTACAAATGGCGAGTGACGGGGATGTGGTGGTTCTCTCACCCTACCGGCTCTGTTCGGGGATCCACTGATCAGGTCGAGTTCGATATCGATAAAGACTTCAGTTTCGGCAGCTATTCAACTTTTACAGGGGCGGTTGATTGGCATTTCAAGAGAAAGCACCATTTCACATTCGCCACAAGCCCCATCTACAGCAACAAAACTGCCACGATGACCCGAGACATCACGTTTCAGGGCGTCACATACCACACGGGGGCTTCCGTCACTGCCGACCTCAACTCGCTGACATTCACCCCGGGGTACCAGTACGACATCATCCGTAGGCGGCAAGGCTATTTGGGACTAAATGTGTCGATTCACTTGCTTGACACCGAGGCGAAACTCGCCGGAATCGGAACAGTCAATAATGTTGTTGCGACACGCACCGCATCCGCTTCCGAATTTGCCGCATTGCCGGTAATCGGCCCGACGGGCCGCTGGTATCCGATCCGCGACTCCAGTCGGCTTTCGCTGGCGGGTGGTTTTGAGGGGATGTACTTCTTTGGCTACGGGAATTTCATCTATTCCCAGGGAACGGTGCAAGTTGCACTTTACAAGACTCTCAATTTCAAGGCTGGCTATCAGTTGGGAACAAGGCTCAGCATTCAGGGAACCAATGACCACATAGGCCTGCGCTTGACGCAGCAGGGACCGGTCGCCGGACTCGAAGGGTCTTGGTGACCAGAAATCCCACGGCGCAGAATGCCC
>Ga0207706_10003893_pt1 | contig 14166 bp, 11 predicted proteins | sample KBSC53metaG_FD_184318 | JGI IMG/M metagenome (GOLD analysis project Ga0207706, IMG submission 184318) | Corn rhizosphere microbial communities from Kellogg Biological Station, Michigan, USA - KBS C5-3 metaG (SPAdes) (version 2) | ecosystem: Host-associated > Plants > Roots > Rhizosphere > Soil ... | reverse complement strand
ATCGGGGCAACCCGATCGGCCGGGCTTTGGGACCGCTGACCGTCGAATTGTCCCAGAATGGGCGTCGAATCTCGCCTGCCATCATCGCAGGTTCATCTCAAAACCTGTCAAATAGGAGCAAAGGCGGCTAAACGTTTCCAATCGTTTTTACGTCTGCCGCCGGTACAGGACGCGACTGTTATGAATATCAATACCAAGGTTCTCCCGCCGCTCGCACTTGTCGGAGCGCTTTCCCTGGTCCCCGTGAGCGCCAGCTCCTTCGCTGCCGCCGATACGGCGAATTACCAGGAGCTCGAGAAGTTCATGAGCGTCTACGAGCGGGTGAAGGCCAATTACGTCGACCAGGTGGACGACAAGACCCTCATCAAGGGCGCGATCGATGGCATGCTGGCCTCGCTCGACCCGCACAGCTCCTACGTCGAGGCCAACGACTTCGATCAGCTCAAAGCAACGACCGACGGCAATTACGGCGGCCTCGGACTGACAGTCTCGATGGAAGACGGCGTCGTGAAGGTCATTGCGCCGACCGAGGACACGCCCGCCTGGCGCGCCGGCATCAAGTCCGGCGATTACATCACCCACATCAATGGCGAGTTCCTGAACGGGCTGACGCTCGACGAAGCCGTCGCAAAGATGAAGGGCGATCCGGGCACCAACGTCAAGCTGACCATCATCCGCCCGGGCCGCGACAAACCGCTCGACGTCGCTCTGACGCGTGAGCGGATCGAGCTCCACCCCGTAAAGTGGGAAATCAAGGAGGGCGTCGGTTACATCAACATCAACACCTTCACGGGCAATGTCGCGGAGCAGACCAAGTCTGCGCTGCTGTCGATCGACAAGGCCACGGGCGGCCATCCGCTGGGTTACGTGGTCGATCTGCGCTCGAATCCGGGCGGCCTTCTCGACCAGGCGGTCGACGTCGCCGACGACTTCCTCGACAGCGGCGAGATCGTCTCGCAACGGGGTCGGACCAAGGACGATATCGAGCGTTATTATGCGAGGCCCGGCGACATGGCTCATGGCCTTCCCGTCGTGGTGCTGACGGATGCCGGCACTGCGTCGGCTTCGGAGATCGTCGCCGGCGCGCTTCAGGATCACCGCCGCGCCCTGATCATGGGTGAGAAGAGCTTCGGCAAGGGCTCCGTCCAGACCGTCGTGCAGACCGGCCCGTCGGCCGCGCTTCGGCTGACGACGGCGCGCTACTATACGCCGTCCGGTCGCTCGGTGCAGGCTGGGGGCATCGATCCGGACATCCCTGTCCCGCAGCTCAGCGACCCCGACTATAAGGATCGCAAGGTCGTGCGTGAGGCGGATCTTCGCCGGCACCTGCTCGCGCAGTCCAGTGTCCAGGACAAGCTGCTCGAAGCCGACAATACGCCGGACCCGCGCTTCATGATGACGCCGGCTTCGTTGGAGAAGCAGGGCATCAAGGACTTCCAGCTCTATTATGCGCTGAACACGATCAAGCGGCTGGCTTCAACGGCTCAGATAGCGTCGGCCGCTCCGTCGAAGAAGTTGCGCTAGGGCCTCATGAGCGAGACGGTTGCGGTCCAGCGTAGCCCCGGGCTGTCACCGCCGGCTGCCGCCAGGCTCATCGCATTATTGCTTCCGGTTGCACTGCTCGGCGGCGCGCTCGGGTCCCAGTATCTGGGCGGGCTTCACCCATGCGAGATGTGCTACTGGCAGCGATGGCCGCATGCGGCCGCGATCCTCGTGGCGCTGCTCGCCTTCACGGCGCCCGCTGAGGCGAGCCGGTCGCGCAATCTCACCTTATTGGCGGCCTTTTGCATCGCGGTGTCAGGCGTCATCGGCGTCTATCACGCGGGGGTCGAAACCCGAATCTTCGAAGGCTTCACCCAATGCACCGCGATGGGGAAGGGACTCAGCACCGCCGAGCTACTGGAGCAGATCAGCAGGGCCCCCTTGGTCCGCTGCGACGAGGTCCAGTTCCGCTTCCTCGGCATCTCCATGGCGGGGTGGAACGCCATCCTGTCGCTTGGCGGCGCGGCGTTGATCCTGGTCCTCAGCCTCAAGGCGAAGCGGGCATGAGCGCTTGGCGTCCCGGCGACCGCCGAGCAGACTCGGCGTCCATGCTGCGGGTCGATCAGGCCGGCGAATATGGCGCGACCCGCATCTATGCGGGGCAACTTGCCGTGCTTCGCCGCAACGCCCCGGAGTCGAAGCTGATCGCGCGGATGGCCGCGCAGGAAGAACGGCATCTGAAACGCTTCAATGCCCTGATGACAGAACGGCGCGTTCGTCCCACGGCGCTTCAGCCGATCTGGAACGTGGCCGGGTTCGCTCTAGGCGCCGCGACGGCCCTCATGTCGGAGAAGGCCGCGCTGGCCTGCACCGACGCGGTCGAGACGGAAATCGACAAGCATTATGCGGCCCAACTCGCCTCGCTTGGCGATGAAGATCTTGAGCTTGCGGCCGATATCGCCGAGTTCCAGGCCGAGGAAGTCGAGCACCGCGACACGGCTCGCGAGGCGGGAGCGGCGCAGGCCACGGGTTATCCTTTATTGACTGCGGCGATCCGTGCCGGTTGCAGGGTGGCGATTGAACTATCTAAGCGCATTTGAGGAACAACCGGCGGGTTCGCCCGCTGAATCGCGTGAAAGGAAGTGCTGTGATGAAAAAGCTGATGCTGAGCGCCGCGGGAACGTCGGCCTTGCTGGTCAGCCTGGCTGCCTTGCCCGAACCTGCGGTCGCGCAGGCCGGCCAGATCACGGTCACCATCTATGGCAACGACCCCTGCCCGCGTGAGGCGATCTGCATCCGCAAAAGGGAAACTGATCGCTATCGCTTGCCGCAGTCGCAGAACCCGCAAGGCACCCTGCAGCAACGCCAGTCCTGGTCCCAGAAGTCACAGCCGCTGATGACCGTGGGAGCGACCGGAACGGGCAGCTGCTCGGCGGTAGGCCCGGGCGGGCATACCGGCTGCCTGATCAAGGAGATCAACCAGGCTCGCAAGTCGACCCAGGATCAGGCGAAGCAAGACCAGGCGCCGGAGTAACCCGTCGCCGCTACGTCGAAAGACGCTGGCCTCAATGAGGACCTCCGGCTAGTCCCTTCTGCACATTTCGGAAGGGGAGCCGGCATCTTGATGAGCAGCCTGCCATCCATTGCGCCGATAAGGTCGCAATTCGGGGGAATCGAATCCTCGGTCATTCCCGCCGAGATGAACCGTTGAGCATCGCCGACGCCACCCCGGACCTCGAGCAGGTCGACCGCAACGATCGCGCATTCGTCGGTCATCCGAAGGGCCTGGGCTATCTCGGCTTCACCGAGGGCTGCGAGCGTTTTTCTTATTATTCCATGCAGACGCTCCTGACCCTCTACATGGTCAACTATCTGCTGGTGCCGGGCCGAATGGAGAAGGTGATCGGCCTGACCTGGATGCAGGAGCACATCTACCACGGCATCTCCGGCCAGCCGCTCGCCTCTGCGATCTTCGGCACCTACACGTCCCTCGTTTACGGAACGCCGATCATCGGCGGCATCATTGCGGACAAGTGGCTGGGGCGGAACAAGACGCTGATCCTCGGCGGCATTCTGATGGCGATCGGCCATTTCCTGATGGCCATCGAGTCCGCCTTCCTGCTCGCTCTTTTCGCGCTGCTGCTCGGCGTCGGCGCTTTCAAGGGCAATATCGCGACGCAGGTCGGCGCGCTCTACGGGCCAAACGATCTCCGCCGCGCGATGGCGTTCCAGATCTTCTACATCTTCATCAACGTCAGCGTGATCATCGCCCCGCTGATCTCCGGTACGCTCGGCCAGAAGGTAGGCTGGCATTACGGCTTCGGTTGCGCCGGTGTGGTGATGGTGATCGGGCTTTTCATCTACCTTTCCGGCCGCCGCTATCTCGCTCCGGAACAGGCCAGATCGGCTTCCAGCCAGGCAGCCGTAAGCGAACCTCTGTCACGCGCGGACTGGCTCTGCGTCGCTTATTTGGTGATCCTCATTCCGGTGCTCGCAATCTCGCTCCTGACCAACCAGGAGATTTTCAACGCCTACCTCGTCTGGGGCGACCAGCATTTCGATCTCACCTTGCTCAACAACACTAGCAGCTGGCTCATCACCGTCGACGCGGCGGTCAGCTTCACCATGCTCGTCGCGGTGGCTGGCTTCTGGAAATGGTGGGGCACGCATCATCGCGAGCCCGACGAGATCAGCAAGATCATCATCGGCAGCGTGTTCACCGTCGGCGGGGGCCTGTGCCTGTTCATGGCCGCGCTGACGCAGCCCGCCGGTGGCAAGATCAGCCTGTTCTGGCCGATGATGTTCGAAGTGCTCAACAGCATTGGCTTCGCGCACACTCTGCCGATCAGCCTGGCCCTGTTCTCGAAAATCGCTCCGAAGCAGATCACCGCGACTGTAATCGGGCTTTACTACCTGTCCTTCTTCATCGCGAACGCGGTGGTGGGCTATGTCGGCGGGCTATATTCGAGCCTTCCGACGACGACCTTCTGGCTCATCCACGTCGCCAGCGCCGCGTTCGGGCTGGTTGCGTTCATCATATTCAAGATGGTGATCGGGCATCGCATGACGACTGGACCGAAGGAGCAGGCTGCAGCGTTGTCCTGATCGTGCCCGACGATCTCGCCAGCGAAAGCAAGTTCCAGTGGATGGCGCGGTTCGGTTTCGTCGTCCGCGGCCTGCTCTACATCGTCATCGCCTGGCTGGTGATCCGTACGGGACGCACCGAGGACCTTACGGGCGCGATGGAATATCTCGGCCACGGGATCGGTCGCGGACTCATGGCGTTCGTGGTCGCGGGAATGGCCGGCTACGGCCTGTGGCGCCTTTCAGACGCGGCCTTCGGCATGGACAGCGGCCGGCATCATCCCAAGGCCTGGCGCCGGCGGATCGCAGCTGCGTCGAGCGGCGGCATTTACCTGTTTCTCGCCTATAAGGCACTGCGCATCATGTTCGGCCAACGCGGTCATGTAGGCGACGTGCAGCAGCATGCTGCGACCGCGCTGCACCTGCCCGCAGGCGACCTCGCTTTATTCGTTGCCGCTGCGGTGCTCGCCGGCGCCGGAATTGTGCAAATGTGGAAGGCAGCGAGCTGCTCCTTCCTCCACCATCTCGACGAGGCCGCCGACAAGCCGTTTGCCAAATGGCTCGGCCGGATCGGTTACGCTGCACGGGGAGTCATCTTCCTGACGGTCGGCTGGCTGCTGGCCCGTGCCACGCTCGACCATAGGCCGTCCGAAGCCGGCGGTCTCGAAGAGGCGCTCGACGCCCTTCGCGGCCCGCTGCAGTTTCCTGTCGCGGCCGGGCTCGCGCTCTTCGGCGCTTATTCGCTCGTCGAAGCGCGCTACCGGTCGATCCACAAGCCGCCGACCGAGCACATCAAACGCAAGGTCGAGGAAAGCGTCAGAGCCTAGGGAACGACCGGTAACAGAACCGCAGTGGCGTTCGCTCCGCCGCGATACACGGTCTGGGTCGTTTTCCGATAATCGCTGGCCTTCGCGTAGAAAATGTTCGGCACGAAGGTTTGCGGGTTGCGGTCATAGACCGGGAAGAGGCTGGACTGGATCTGCACCATGATCTTGTGCCCCGGCAGGAACACGTGATTCACGTTCGGCAGGCCCCAGCGATAATGTTCGACCTTGCCTGCCCGCAGCGCGCGCGGCTTCGCAAAGCTGTCGACATAGCGGCCGCGGAAAATCTCGATTCCGATCGGCAGCTCGTAGCCTGACATGTCGCGCTTGGAGCCCTGCGCTGCGCCCTCGGGCGCCTCATTCGGATAGACGTCGATCAGCTTTACCACCCAGTCGCTGTCCGTGCCGCTGGTCGATGCGAACAGGTCGACCTGTGGCGCCCCCATGATGTGCACCGGCTTGGTCAACGCCGCGGTCGTGTAGCTGATCACGTCCGGCCGATTCGTGACGAACCGCTGATCCTGCACAAGCCAGGCGCGCCACTGAGCGCCGGTAATCGGTCGAGGTAGATAGGGCACCGGGTTAGCGGGATCGGACACATAATCGTCGCGTCCCGGCGTCGTCGGACGCTCGAAGCCGGCAGTGCCGTTGCCTCCGAGATAGAGTGGCGTCGGCGTCCCCATGGGCCAGCGAGGGCTCGCCTGCCACTCGTTTATACCGGTCGCATAGGTGAGCGCATCGGGCGTGTTCGGATCGGGCGCCCCGCGGAGATAATGGTCGAAGAAGGGCTTCACCCACTTCACCCGCCACTCGGCGGCCGTGTCCCCGGTGAACATGATGTCGCCCAGGTCATAACCGTAGTGATTGGCGCCGGAGTGACGCCACGGGCCGATTGCGAGATGCAGCAGCCCGCTCCCCTCATATTTGTCTTTCAGCGCCTTGTAGACCGCAGGACCGCCGTAACTATCCTCTTGGTCCCACTGCCCGACCTCGATCAGGGTCGGCACGGTGAGCGGCCGCGCGGCTAGCCATTTATCGACCGCCTGACCGGACCAGAATTCGGTGTAGGCCGGGTTCTGGAACAGCTTCTGGACGAATGGATAATGTTCGATCTTCAGCCGGCGCGCATAGTCGGCCATCGAGCCCGCTTCGAGGTAACGGCTGTAGTCGTCGCCCGGTCCCGCCGCGATCCCGCTCCCCTCGGCCTTTCCCGTGCTCTGCGACACGGCGAAGTCGAGGCTGCCGGTGCGAAAAGCGCCGTTGTGGAACCAGTCGTCGCCCATCCAGCCGTCGACCATCGGACTCTGCGGCACCGCGGCCTTCAGCGCCGGGTGCGGATTGATCTCCGATGCCAGAGTGAGGAAGCCGAGATAGGAGGAACCGATCGTCCCCACCTTGCCGTTCGATTCCGGCACATTCTTCACGAGCCAGTCAATCGCGTCGTAAGCGTCGGTGCTTTCGTCGATGCCGCTGTTGTTAAGCGGTCCGACGATCGGTCGGTTCATGACGAACGTGCCTTCGCTGTTGTGAAGGCCGCGGATGTCCTGCTGGACGATGATGTAACCGTCGTTGACGAACTCCTTGTACATGATCGGCAGGATGTCGACGACGGACTGGCTCGCCTCCCGGTTCATGCTGGCCTTCGCGTCATAGGGCGTCCTCGACAGAAGGATCGGGCCGTTCCTCGTGCCCTTCTTCATGACGATGACGGTGTAGAGCTTGGTGCCGTCACGCATGGGCACCATCTCGACCCGCTTCACATAGTTGGCCTCCGGCAGGACGGGGTCGTACTTGGCGACCACATCCGGCGTCATCGGAGTTACCGGCGTCGGCGGCGCCGCCGCCACAGCGACGAGGGAAATGAGGGAAGCGGCGGAGCGGAGAAGCGTTCTGGTCATTCGCCGGCGATAGGCAGCCACTCCTATCGCCGCAAGCGCGTCATTGGGCCCTTTAGTAGCTGACTTCCGCCACTTTTTCTTTCATGCCGGCTTCGGGTTTGCGGCCGAAAAGCTTGTTGAGCGCGGGCTTCAGAAAACCGCCGATGTCGCTGAGCCAGATCTTGGCGTCGTCGATCTCGAAGCGGAGGAGGGCCATTTTCGGGTCTTCCTTGCCCTCGTACCATTGGGCAGCGATCGCGTTCCACAAGCGGTCGAGGGTTGCACGGTCGTTGTCCAGTATCAGCTGGCCGCGAAGGCTGGCGAAGACGTCGTGCCCCTTGGCAGCAAAGCTGGCCACGGCACGATTGTCCTGGCCGAGCGCGCGGGTGAGGTCATGGTCCTTGGCCGTGAAGAACCAGACGCAGCCCCGCTCGCGATCCTGATCCTCGAACCGTGCCGTCATCGGCTGCATCGCGCTATCGCGCGCCTCGTCTAGTCCGAGCATTACGAACGGGCTGTCCTCAAGGGCACCCCAGAACTGTTCCTCGATCTCGCGGTTGTTAGCCATGTTCATCTCCTTATGTCGTGCATCAAGAACGGCCATCGCGGCCCGTGCGTTCCCCGGCTGCCGGTCTTAGGCAGACAAAGGCTTGCCTCGGCTAACCTATTGTCTTGCAAGAGAATGAACGGGAACATAAATAGAACGAATGGCTCAACTGGACCTGCAGGCGAAGCTCGCAATTCTCGCCGACGCCGCCAAATATGATGCATCCTGCGCATCATCGGGGACGGCGAAGCGTGACAGTCGAGGGGGCAAGGGCATCGGGTCGAGCGAAGGAATGGGCATCTGTCATGCCTATGCCCCGGACGGGCGCTGCATCAGCCTGCTGAAGATTCTCCTGACCAACAGCTGCATTTTCGACTGCGCTTATTGCATCAACCGGAAGAGCTCCAACGTGCGCCGCGCCCGGTTCACGGCCGAGGAGGTCGTCCGCCTGACGCTCGCTTTCTACAAGCGCAACTACATCGAAGGCCTGTTCCTCTCGTCCGGTATCATCCGTTCGTCTGACTATACGATGGAGCAGATCGTCGAAGTCGCTCGCAGCTTGCGCGCGGACCATGATTTTCGCGGCTACATCCATCTCAAGACTATTCCGGACGCCGACCCCGAACTCGTGCGGCAAGCGGGCCTTCACGCCGACCGCGTATCGATCAACGTCGAACTGCCGACCGAAACCGGCCTGAACAGGCTCGCTCCGGAAAAGAGCGCCGCTCAAATCGAGGGCGCGATGCGCGACATGAAAGCCTTTATCGCCGACGCGGGCGATGCAGCGCAGCGGTTCAAATCGGCGCCCAAGTTTGCGCCAGCCGGCCAGTCCACTCAAATGATCGTGGGGGCGGACAGAGCCACCGATCGCGACATCGTTGAGCGTGCCAGCGCTCTCTACGATCGCTTCAATCTGCGGCGCGTCTATTATTCGGCGTTCAGCCCGATTCCCGACGCCAGTGCGGTTCTGCCATTGCGGCGGCCGCCACTGATGCGGGAGCACCGCATCTACCAGGCCGATTGGCTCATGCGTTTCTACGGCTTTGCTCCGAAGGAGGTTCAAAGCGCGACCGACGATCAGGGCATGCTTCCACTCGACATCGACCCCAAGCTCGCCTGGGCGCTTAAATATCGCGAAAGTTTCCCCATCGACGTGAATCGTGCGCCGAAGGAGATGCTGCTCCGCGTCCCGGGCCTTGGGACGAAAGCCGTCGACCGGATTCTCTCATCCCGACGCATGCGGAGGCTCCGCCTCGACGATGTCGCGCGTCTTACTTTGTCGATCGCGAAGGTTCGGCCCTTCATTGCGACGATCGATTGGCGCCCGACCTTGCTGACAGACCGAAGCGATCTTCGGACCTTAATAGCGCGGAAGGAAACCCAGCTGGAGCTGTTCGCGGCCTGACGTGCTACGCGAGGGCCCAATGATCGACGCGCATCGCGTGACGCTGGCTGCGCCGGACGACTTCGACGGCTGGCGCGATAAGGCGCGTGACCTCGCCGAGGCTGGCGTGCCGGCAAGCGCGGCCGTCTGGCAGGTCGTCGGCGGCGAGGCGGACCTGTTCGCTTCGGAATCGCATCAGCCTCCGGCGCCCAGCTTTCCGGTACCGCGCGCCTTCGTGGAGCTGGCCCGCGACGTGATTTGCCATTCCGACCCTGAGCGCTTTGCCTTGTTGTACGGCATGCTGCTTCGGCTGAAGGCCAACCGGCATGCGCTCGATGACGAAGCCGACCCGCTGGTCCGACGGCTGCAGGATCTCGCGAAGGCCGTACGCCGCGACATCCACAAGATGCATGCCTTCGTGCGCTTTCGCGAGCTCGACGACCGCTTCGTCGCCTTCTTCGAGCCGGAGCACCATATCATCCGCCGCGCCGCCGCCTTCTTCGTCAATCGCTTCACCAACATGCGCTGGTCGATCCTGACGCCGGAGCTCTCCATCCATTGGGATGGGCGCGCGCTTAGGGAGGGCCCCGGCGCCACGCGTTCCGACGCGCCCTCGGGCGATCCGCTCGAGGAGACGTGGCGCACCTATTACGCCAGCATCTTCAACCCCGCGCGGCTGAAGCTCGGCGCGATGCTGAAGGAAATGCCGAAGAAATATTGGCGCAACATGCCGGAGACTTCGCTCGTTCAGCCCCTCATTGCCGGAGCCCAAGCGAGGGAAGCCGAGATGATCCAGCGCTCGTCGGCGGACGCGACCGTTGTCCGGGATGGGTTGAAGCACGCGCTCGACGCCGAGCGTGCGATCGAGCCCGGCGGCAATTTTCGCGCATCATGGGAGGCCCTGCTCAAGGACGCGCGTAAATGTACGCGGTGCGAACTCTACAAACCTGCGACGCAAACCGTGTTCGGGGAGGGACCTCTCGATGCCTCGATCATGTTCGTCGGCGAACAGCCGGGGGACCAGGAAGATATCGCAGGACGGCCGTTCGTCGGACCCGCCGGGCAGCTATTCGATGCGGCGCTGGAGAAAGCAGGGATCGATCGAGCGAGCGTCTACGTCACGAATGCCGTGAAGCACTTCAAGTTTGTCCCGCGCGGCAAGAAGCGCATCCATAGCAAGCCCGGGGCAGGCGAGATCGAAGCCTGCCGCTGGTGGATCGAGCATGAGCGCGAGCTGCTCCGTCCGCCCGTTACGGTGGCTCTTGGCGCGACCGCGGCGCAAAGCCTGTTCGGCAAGACGATGGCGATCGGCAAAAACCGCGGCGCGCCGATGAAGCTTGCCGACGGCAGCGAGTGCTGGATCACCGTTCACCCGAGCTTCCTCCTCCGCATCCCGGAAGAGGATCGAAGGCGCGAGGAGCGAGCGCTCTTCATCCGCGACCTGAAGCGCATCAAGGCGCGGGCGGAAGAGCTGGCGCGTTAGAACCTGTAGCCGACACTCGCTTTCACCGTGCGCGGTGCGCCCGGCGAGATATTGTTGTCGGCGTTGGCCGTGGGGAAGTAATGCGCGCCGAACAGATTTTCGACATTCACCTGCGCTTCGACACCCCAGGGCAGGCGATAGTAAAGCGCGGCGTCGACGCGCGCGTAGCCCGGCAGCTTCACCGCATTGCTGATCGTCGCATAGGACTTTGACCGTGCGATGAGCCCGACGCCGGCGCCGATCGTCTTGGTGAAATCGTAGCGGTTCCACAGCGAGAAGCTGTGGCGCGGAACCAACGGGACTTCGCGGCCCTCCAGGGCGGCGGCAGTCGTCTCGGTAATCTTCGCTTTCTGGAGCGCATAACCTCCCGCGATCAGCCAGCGGCTGGTGATACTGCGCTCCAGGCCGATCTCGAGGCCGCGGCTGCGCTGCGCGCCGGTCAGCACCGTTCGCGAGGGATTGAGCGGGTCGGTAGCGCGCGTGTTCTTTCGCTCGAGCTGGTAGATCGCAGCCGTCGCCAGCAGGTTGCCCGGGAGCTGGAGCTTGGCGCCGATCTCATAATTGTCGAACCGCTCCGGCTTCAGTCCTTCGGTCACCGAGGTCAGGCTGCTGAACTGGTCACCCGACTGGGGAAGGTAGGACCGGCTGTAGCTGCCGTAGATCGACAGATCGTCGGTCGGCTTGAGAACGACGCCCAGCCGCGGCGACCAGAGATGATCGCGGCGGCCGAACTCCCCGCCGCCGACCGCGCGGAGATCGTCCACGTCGATCTTCAGGCTGTCGAAGCGGAGGCCGGCGACGATCTCGAGCCATTTGGCTGGGCGGATCTGGTCCTGCACGTAGAATGCCGCGACGCTCGCGTGAACGCGATTGTCCGCGTCGCTGGGCAGTGCCGAAAAGATCACGTCCGCATCCACCGTTGGATCGTTCACCGGAACGCTGCTCGGGCTGATCGAGGTTGCCGTCAGCCGCTTGTTGCGTGACTTCTCGCGGCCGACCTCGAAGCCGAGCAGGATAGTCTGGTCTATTCCGGCGAGACGATTCTCCCAGATGAGATCCGTCTGGCTGAACAGGTTCCGACGGTCGTTGCGATTGTTGTAGCCGGCGAGAGCGACGCGGCCCGTCGTCGCATTGAAGCTGTTCGGATAAATGTTCTGATAGAATTTGTCATAGTCGCCGAACATCGTCCGGTTCTTGAGCGTCAGCCCCTCGGCAAACCGATGCTCGGCGGCGATCGTCGCCAGGTTGACGTCGGCCTTGGCGAAGCTCTTTTCCGGATCGCCGAAGAAGGTGCGGGTGAAACCCCGGATCGGCTCGTCGCCGTCCGCCGGCACGCCGCGGTCGGCGGTGCGCCGGTCATGGAAATATTCGTAGGATAGGTCGACGCGCGTGTCCGGCCCGACCAGCAGCGCAGCGGTTGGATTGATCCCGTAGCGCATCAGCTCCACATCGTGACGGAAGCTGTCGCTGTTCTCGTAGACGCCGTTCAGCCGAAGACCGAAGGCGCCGGAAATCGGCTGGTCGAGGTCAGCGCTGAACCGCCGCGCCCCCCATCCATCGCCTGCCACGACGGCGCCGCGCGATGGCGTGAAGCTCGGACGCTTGAGCACGCGATTGACGATGCCGCCGCCGCCTCCGCGGCCGAAGATCATCGCGTTCGGACCCTTCAGCACCTCGACCCGGTCGATATTGTAGAAGTCGCGGAAATATTGGACGTCGTCGCGCACGCCATCGACGAAGAAGTCGGCGGTGCTCGAATTGCCGCGCAGCACGAGCGTGTCGCGATTGCCCTCGCCGGAATTGTATGAAGCCCCCGGAACGAACAGCAGCAGCTCTCCGACCGAGCGGATTTGCTGGTCGGCGATCTGTTGGCTCGAGACGATCGTCAAAGCCTGGGGGACGTTGCGGATGTCGGTGGCGGTCTTGGTCGCTGTGGTGGTGACCTTGACCCCGTAGGGAACGCGCTCGCCTGTAATGACAATATCGGGCCCAGTGCCCGCGTCCGCCGATGCGGTCGCATCCGTGTCGGCGGCGTAGGAAGGAGCTGCGCCGCAAACGAGCGCCGCGGCGAGCGGGTACAACAGGCGGTCCATTCGTTCCCCTTTGGACTTCTCGGGGACCGTCTAGTGTTATTGATAGTCATTCGCAATAGCGAAAATCACTCTGCAGCCAGCAAGGTCTCCGCACTGCCAAGATCGACCGAGACCAGGCGGCTGACGCCTTTCTCGATCATGGTCACGCCATAGAGCCGGTCCATCCGGCTCATCGTCACGGCATTGTGAGTGACGATCAAATAGCGTGTATCGGTCTCCTCGGTCATCCGGTGCAGCAGATCGCAGAACCGCTCGACGTTTGCGTCGTCGAGTGGAGCATCAACCTCGTCGAGCACGCAGATCGGCGCCGGATTGGTGAGGAAGATGGCGAAGATCAACGCAACCGCCGTCAGCGCCTGCTCGCCGCCCGAAAGCAACGTCAGCGTCGAAAGGCGCTTGCCTGGCGGTTGCGCCATGATTTCGAGGCCCGCCTCGAGGGGATCGTCACTCTCGACCAACTCCAGATGCGCCTGCCCGCCTTCGAACAAGGTCTGGAACAGCCGACGGAAGTGCGCATCGACCTTCTCATAGGCTTCGAGCAGCCGGACCCGACCCTCGCGGTTGAGACTGCCGATCGATCCGCGGAGGCGATGGATCGCCTGCGACAGCTCATCGGCCTCCTCGGCGCCTTTGGTGCGGGCAGCGTCGAGCTCGGCCAGTTCCTGCTCGGCGACCAGGTTGACCGGCCCGATCCGCTCGCGCTCGGCGATCAGTCGCTCCAGTGTCGCAGCTTCTCCGTCGGCATTGCGAGGCTCTTCCGCGTCGAAACCCAGCTTCTCCGGCAGCCGTTGCGGAACGACGTCGAACTTCTCGACCGCCTGGTGCGCAAATTCGGCGCTCCGAGCCTGCTGAGCTTCGGCTCGCGCCGCCGCCGCGGCACGCCGCTCCCGAGTATCGGCCGACCGCTCGTTTGCCGCTGAGACGAGCTGCGTAGCCGCGATTACCGTTTCCTCGGCCTCGCGCTCCGCCGCAGTCGCTTCGCCGACCTTCACCTGGCTCTGGTCGTTGGCATGCTCGAGCTCATCGATCTTGGTGTCGAGCTCCCCGGGCTCCTTCTGAAGTTCGGCGCGCTCCGCGATGAGTTGCTTCTGTCTCTCAAGCGCTGATGCAAGGCGCTGCTCGGCATCGGCCTGGCGCTTGCGCCACTCGGCCTGCTCGCGGCCCGCCGCGCTCGACCGCTCGCGGTCGGTTGCCGTTTCGCGCGCCTTGGTTGCGGCCTCCGCGCGTTTGTCGGCAACGGCCGAAGCTGTAGCGGCCGCACCGGCCCGCGAACCCTCGACGTCAAATTCGAGCGCGGAAGGGTCGGGAAGGGCGGCCAGCGACCGCTCCGCCGCTGTCACGGCTTCCAGGGGGGCTTCCAGTACCGGCTGCAGGTCGTGGACGCGCTGCGAG
>Ga0207706_10003891_pt1 | contig 14172 bp, 15 predicted proteins | sample KBSC53metaG_FD_184318 | JGI IMG/M metagenome (GOLD analysis project Ga0207706, IMG submission 184318) | Corn rhizosphere microbial communities from Kellogg Biological Station, Michigan, USA - KBS C5-3 metaG (SPAdes) (version 2) | ecosystem: Host-associated > Plants > Roots > Rhizosphere > Soil ... | reverse complement strand
GACTCGCCAGCGAGTCGATCTCCTTCGCCAACGCGAATTCGTCTTTGCTCAACCGCGACTTCTCCCACGCGTCGCGATCGAAGAACATCGCGTACACGTCCTGCTGCGCGCTGCCGCCTTGCGCGACCGACTTGAGACCGTCGCGGTTGCTGAACCAGAGCATCGCCTTGCCGTCGAGAATCCATTTGCCGCGGGCGTCGTTGAAGCCGCTCTCCGTGAGATTCACGACTTTGCCTGAGCCGTCGGCGCGGACGAGACCAACTTCTCCCGGCGCGATCCCCGGCACGTCGAGATCGAACAGGATCCATTTGCCGTCCGGACTCCACTGATAATAGTGGTCGTTGCCGAACAGCTCCTTGTCGGTGAGCAGCGTGCGCGACTGCTTGTTCGCGACGGTGTAGGTCTTGAGCGTGTTGCGGTCCTCGAGATAGGCGACTGCGCTGCCGTCGGGCGAATACTTCGGCGACGAGTTCTGATGATCGTTCGACACGACCGGCGCCTCGACGACAACCGTCGATGCGTAGAAGTACGGCTCGGCGGCGCGCTGCCGGCGGGCTTCATAGATCGCCCACTTGCCGCCGCGCTCCGAGGCGTAGATCAGCGCCTTGCCGTCGGGCGAGAACTCGAGACCGCGCTCGACTTCCGGCGTGTTCGTGATGCGCTTGGTTCCGCCGCCGTCCACACCGGCCACGAAAACGTCGCCGCGATACGTGAAGGCGACTTCCTTTCCGTTCGGCGACACAGTGAGCTCGCCCGCGCCGTTGTTCACCGCCATGATGCGCTCGGCGTTCGCCCGCGTGTCGGACGTGATGGCGACGTCCACCTGCTTGGGGGACGCACCCGACGTCATCGTGTAGATCTGGCCGTCGAAACCAAAGCACAACGTCCCGTTGTCCGACGACGACAGAAAGCGCACCGGCACCTGCTTGAACGACGTGAGCTGCTGCGACCTCCCGCCTTCCAGGGGCATTCTATGCACATTGAAAGAGCCGCTCTCTTCACTGAGGTAGTAGAACGACTTCTCGTCGCTCGCGAAGACCGGGTTCCGATCTTCGCCGGCGAACGTCGTCACCTTGCGGTGCCCGCCGGTCCTGCTGTCGTAGATCCAGATGTCGCGCGCGATCGCCGACGTGTGATGCTTTCGCCAGGCGTTCTCGCCGCCCTTCTTGTCCTGATAGATGATGTAGCGGCCGTCTTTGCTTTGCCGAGCTTCTTCGGCGGGCGTCGTCAGGATTTGCATCGGACGGCCCCCGTTCGCCGGCACCTGGTAGAGCTCCGGCTGCGATCCGGTGGGGTATTCACGGTTCGCCGCTTCGTCCATGCGTGCCGCGCCGAAGATGATGTTCTTGTCGTCGGCCGAGAAGCTGTACGGATACTCTGCGGCCGAGTGGAACGTGAGCCGCGACGGCTCGCCGCCGCTGGCCGGCATGACGTAGACGTCGAAGTTGCCATGACGATCCGACGCGAACGCGATGCGCTTTCCGTCGTGGCTCCAGACGGGCATGAAGTCGTGCGCCACATGCGTCGTGAGCGCCGTCGCCATACCGCCTGTCGCCGAAACGCGATAGAGATCGCCCTTATAGGTGAAGGCGATGGTCTTCCCGTCGGGCGAGATGGCTGGGTAGCGCATCCAGCTGGCGCCGGCAGCGGAGGTCGATGGCGACTGGGCGGCGAGCGCCGACGATAGGAACAAAAGCGCGGTGATCGACCGCGGGAGCGAGTGTGTCATCGTGGTGTCGCGGGAGGCAGAGAGACTGCATTGTAAGGTCTGGTCATGCCGCGCGCCACGAGACGGATGTAAGACGCAACACGATTGTCGTCGGTCGGCCGAAACGCCTTACCGTCGGGAGTCTGCCGTTCGGAGAAAGGATCGCACGGCATCCTGTGTCGCCGACGCGTTGTCCCACTGAATGTGATGGCCGGCGTTCGGGATCACGACGAAGCGCGCACCCGGTGTCAGGCTGGCGTGGCGCCGTACGATGTCGGGGCCGGCGACGTCAAATTCGCCCACGACGAACAACACCGGCACTTTCACCTGGCTCAAGAATGCAGTCGCGTCGTAGTTCCGAAGCGTCCCCGCGGGAGTGAACGGGTTCGTTCCCATCATGTAAGCGGCGATCTCGGGGTTGCTCAGCCTCGTCAGACTGTCCGCTTCGACCGCGACCGGTGACCGCGTAAAGTGGCCCCGAAATGACCTCATGGCCGCCTGATACGCCGTCGAATCGTAGGGCGCTCCTGCCATCCTGAGCCGCACTGCGCGCGACATCGAGTCCGGCATGGATTCGAACAGGCTGCGGACGTTGGCCGAGAACGCCGGAAGATCCAGCGTCTCGCTGGCGAGCGTGAGGCTGGTGACGTGCTCGGGGTACGCCCGGTAGTACTCCAGCGCGAGAGTTGCTCCCCAAGAATGCCCGTAGAGATGCACGCGCTCGACTGCCAAGTGCCGGCGCAGTAGCTCCAATTCTTCGACGAAATGACGGATGTTGAACAACGAGGTATCGTGTACGGCGTCGGAGTAGCCCGCGCCGAGTTGGTCATAACGAACCACCGCGCGTTCGGTGCTGAGAGCCTCGAGTGACTTGAGGTAGACGCTGGCGTTGCCGGGACCGCCGTGGAGGAGAATGACCGGCGTGCCGCTTCCGCCTCCGGTGACGCGATACCAAATCTCACCGCCGGGTACCGTCAGGCGGCTGCCGCTCGTAACGGCGATCTGCGATGCGGTCTTGACCTGCGCGCCGGCTATACAGACGTGGGCGATCGAGAGAAGCAACGCTGCCTGCGGTCGCATATGACCTCCTTCAGTCAGAGGATTCGCCTCTTGATCGAGCCAATGCCGCCCAGCTGCCGCGATCGTCCCGCGGGACCTAGCGGCTTCGGCTGCAAGTGAGATACCGAAACTGCACAGGCGAGTCGACCAGCCACTGATGACGAGAAGGCCCGGGGGCGAGGAATTTCGCGACCGGCGTCCAGATCGAGTCGATCACCTTGCCGTACGTCTTGTTCAGGATCGCGATGCTGTCAGCAACCTCGGCGCGTGGATGAAGGTGTGTTTCGGATCTCACGAATTCAGGGCAGATAGTCGCGCGGTACGTCGGGTTGCAGGCGGTCGAGCATCTGCGGCCAGGGCTCAGGAGGAGCGCGATGCCCCCACACGATCTCGAACGTCGTTCGCGAAGCACGGGGATGGTCCAGCGCGGCGACGAAACATTCCGCGACGTCGGCTCGAGCGATTCGATAGCGGAGCGAGAGAGGAAGTGGAGTCTGCGACACCTTGATGACATGCTCACCGGCAGGCGCGTCGACCAGCACTCCTGATCGGATGATTGTGTAGTCGCCGCCGGCGGACCGTATCTCGCCTTCCGCGCGCTCTCGCCAACGGAGCGTGTTCCCCTTGAACAAGTTGAGGAATACTCGCGCAATGGATCGCGTGCTCCCGCCGACGGCCGTCATATATAGGAAGCGCCCGCTGAATCCGACGGCACGTGCGGCACGCAGGGTGTTGACGACCCCTTGGTACTCCGTGTCGCGCACAGATTCCTCCCGAGCCGGACGGTTACTGCGGCGGCCGGCGGTGAAGACGATGTGACTCACGTTCTCAATCGCCGACGGCAGGGTTTCGGGACGAGTGATGTCACCCGCCACAACCTCGACTCCCCGGCCGAGCGCTTGGGTCGCGCGAGCAGAATCGCGAGCGAGGGCACGCACCGCGACGCCCGCCTGCGTCAGACGCCGGGCAATCAGGAGGCCCGTGCCGCGCGTGGCACCGATCACGAGCACCCGATCACTTGGCATGGGATCCTCAATCTCGGGCGCCTTGGATCAGCTCGAGGTCCGGCAGCAACAGCCGGAATTCAACCACCTTCCCGCTCCCAGATCTTGCCGCCCACGTCGTCCTTGGTTGCCGCGTCGAATGATTCCATCGAACGCGACGCGATGTGGCCGATCGGTCACGCCGTAGTCGTACCAGGCCGCGAGACTAATTCGCGATGCGAGTCGCGCCGAAGTATCCTTGCGCATTCGTCGGAGGCCCGTGCTGGTCAAGCGCCACTACCGAGCATCCATGGCGCCGAATAGCGGAAAAGTCACATCTCACTCCATCGGATATCGCTCCAACGAGCGTCTCTCTAACGCCATAGGCGAGCAGATGCGATCCTCCGGCGCTACCGCTTCAATTCAGAATTGCGGCGATTGGCCGAGATCAACAGGCCGACGCCTGCGACCGCTACGATCCCGCCGTAGACGGCCCACTTCGTTTGGCCAGTCATGAAACTCCCTGGGAGGATGTTGATTCCCTGAAGGATCCAGACGCAGCCCACAAGCAGACATAAGATGCCTGCAATATTCAAAGCGATGCGCATCAGTAGACATGCTGGTTGTGTGTCCGCCTGACGCCCCAGTTAACCTGCGGGCGAGTCACATCCGAGAGCCGCATGAGCCGCCCCGGGCAACGCTGCTCTTGTTGCGCAATCCAGGCCTGCGTTTGCGTTGTATCGAGTCCGGACGGCACGGGGATTTCCTTGCCGAGAGTGAGTTGATGGCTGCGATGAACACAGCCAGTCGTCGCCCCGAGGATCCCGACGACCGACGCAGTCGCGATAACAGATGAAGAACGGCTCACTGGGTGATGCCTGTGTTCCGCCTAACACCGGAGTTCCGCCAGCTGCAACGCACGTTACGGCGGTGGCCGGGCGCCGAGACGTCAACTGGGAAGCGCAGCACTCACGTCAGCGGTCTGGCAATCCGGTGGGCAATTCGGTCCGTTTGGATGCGAATGCGCATAGGTCACTTGAACCACCTCGGTTTCGCGCGACGCCGTACCGACGCGTACGGTGACGAAGAGCCGATCCGCAATCAAGCCGGGAAAGAATATGTCTTGTCGGCACCGGTGGTTGTCGTCGGTACAGTCAAAGATGTACGCGACATCACTCGGGGAGGTGCGGACCTCGATTCGGAATGGCTGGGACGGAAGCGCAGGTAGGTGCACCGTGACGCCGCTTTGGCAGCCGAGCAGCGTGCAGACCCGCGTTGCGTCCGAGCAAGCGAGGGCGATGAACAGCGCTGGTACAGGGACTCGTGTCGGTCTTGGCAAGAATCGCATATCGGTGAGTGAAGCCAAATGCAGCCGCCTAATGCCCAAGTTAACGTGCGAGCGAATCAAACAAAGGTGAGCGAAGCGAGCAATCCCTAGATCGCTCGCCAGGTTCAACGATCGTCAGACCGCGTGGCGCATCGAACGCTGCCCCGACGCGGCTGCCGCCAACCCGTATGTAATGCTGCTGAATTCGACCGAGCGTGGGTCAGCGGTGACCGCCACGCGCCTCGATCAGACGCAGCGACTCGCGGCTGACAAAGATCTTCGCGTCGTACCGCTCGCCCCAGCCGAGCGCTGTGACGTCGCGATACTCGCGGAGCGGTCCACCACCATGCCCTTCTTCGAGTCGCGCACGGAGTGACGCGCGGACGTTGGGGTCTGCGCCACGATCCAGCAGGAGTCGTGTGAAGCGCGCTTCGTCGGGCTGTCCCTTTCGGTAGTTGACCCAGAAGTTGTGCTGGCACACGACTGTCGAGAACAGCGCGGTGTGGCCGCCGAACCCATGAGCATCGATCGCTGCCCGTGCATCCGGATCCATGCCGCGGTCGAGCAACCACTCCGCGATCTCCGTCTCGTCGAAATACGCGGCAATGTGGAGGAGCGTCGCGCCGTGCACCGGCGTCCCCTGAGCGGTATACGGTTCTCGCGCGCAAGCGGGCGCCATAGGGAAGACGTCGGCGATGTCGAACGTCCGCGTGAGGAGCTCCGAGTCTCGCGCCACGTGCGCTTCGAGGAGATCGATGCGTCCCCGATGCAGCGCCATGACCGGAGTGTCGGACGGCTCAAAGCCGTGCTCGACGTACATCTCGAGAATGCGATGCTTTGCTTCGGGCTTACGGCCGTCAGTGCCAAGCAGTTGCTCCATCGTGTTGGTGTCCACACCGTGCGGCCCATCAACGCGAACGCCCAGCGCAAACAAGACGGCCGTGCCTTCCACATTCAGCGTATATGCGGGACCGGCGAGCGCCCGCGCATCCAGCGGCGGCCGCCCCGCCATCTCGTAAATCATCCGGATCGATCAGCACGTGTTCATGCAGCAATGCTGGATTGCCCGTGACGATGGCGCGAACGCTCTCTATATCGTCCCGCCAAATGGCGTCGGCCAACCGCGCAGAGTGCGCTAAGCGTGTCCAACTCGACGCACCGTACTTTCGCGCCAGCGTGAGTTGCGCATCGGCCAGCCTCGCCGCTTGCGGATCGATCGGCGCGGGGTGGTGCTCGCGCAGCTCGGCGATCGCGTCGGCATCGCCGCCATGAATGGCGCGGAGCAGTTCTTTGGCCTGACGCTGTAGCTGTTCGAGATCAGGCCGGACGGGCAGTCGGCGGACGGACATAGTCGAATCTCCGCTCACTCTCACTTACCGATTCGCGTTGCTTCCAGAACCGCAAAATCGCGAATCCACGTGGTGCCGTTGTCGTAGCTACGATCCGCTCGCCACAGAAAGTGATCGGGGAGCAACGCCAAATAGCGCATGCGCGTGATCACGCTGTGCGCGCGCTGAATGACGTAGCGATTCTGCGCGTCCGACCACGTCAAGCCGAGTTGTACGGCGCCGCCGTACGAGGAGGCGCCTATGATCTGCCACAGCTTTCGCTCGGGATCATAAACGCGATACGAGTAAAGGCTCACGCCCATTGGCAGTGAGGGGTCGTCGGGCCGATAACGGTCTTCGACGAGTCCGCCGCCCGGTTTCTTTTCGAACGTCCAATGCCCGGTGATTGGAGCTTTGAACCCGTTGGGCTGGCGAATCTGAAATCGGAACGTCCAGGTGCCGACGAGTGTGTCGTAATCGGCGAGCGAACCGGTCTTCGTGGCGCTATCGGCCAGCGGGAAGTTGGCGCCGAGCGTGTCTGGAAGCGGTATGACGCGGCCGGCTGGTGCGACACCCTGGGCAACCGTGTGGGACGGTGCGGACAGAGAGAGGGCAAGCGCTAGGCTTGCCGCGAACGCGATGCGGGCGGGCATGACGAGCCTCCTCGAGAAATGCCCGGGGTCCGCTGTCACTGGGCGGAAGGAGGTTCGTGAAGAACCGACATCCTTCGACGACTACCAGGTGGACTCAGTCCTACCCGCGGACGGGAGGCGCCCTGCACGCCTGGCGCTAAGGTATGCGCCGCCCAAAATGTCCGCAACCCTGGTAACGGGACTGCAGCGTCTCAGAAGGTATCGAGAAGCCCGGGCGCGGTCTAACGCCCGAGTTCACCTGCAAGGGAACAAGATAAGAGCGCCGCGCGCGAAGCGCGGCGCAATCCTCAGCTCCCTTGTCAGGTGCAACGATCTTTATACGGATGGCTGGACTTCACCCGATTTGATGGACGCGTGGGTGATAGGACAATTCAGCATCCGTAGTAGCCAAGTCCGAAGCTCTTTTCGGATGAGTTATTCGATTTCTCACGGCGACAGATTCCTTCAACTGTCCCGATTGCCTGTCTCCCACCGGTGTTCCACTCAAAAACCTTGCAACGGGGCTGCGGGAAGTCGCGCAACAGTGCTGCAACAAACGCAGACTTCATTCACCGAACCGAGCCGGCTCTGGCTGCCATCGCTTGCGCCGCCCTAGCAAACGCGACCTCCGCGCCTCGTTCTGCGCTGGCATCGACTCATCTGCTGTTCCGTCCCATGAGAACGGGAGCGGGTCAACGAGGACTCACGAAGGCGCGAATCGCTCGTCTTATGGATCGACGATGATGACACCCTTCTGGCCCATCGCAAGATGCGGGGTGCAGTGATACTCGTACTTACCCGGCGGGACATTGGTGAATGGGACCGTGAGGGCCTCGCCTGGATTCATCAACAAGGGGCTCGAGAGATAGGCCATTTTGACGGTCATGTTGCGATTGATCACATCGGCGGCGTCGCCAGTTGCTGCTTGTGAGAACGCAATATTGTGCGGCCCGCCGCTGACCATCTTCCACATGACCAGATCGCCGGTGTGAATGTGCACGGTGTCTGGGGTAAACACGTACCCGTTGGCATCACCGCGCATTTCGATCACAACCGTGTCAGCCTTGGGTTCCGCACTGCGCCTCGCGTGGGCCTCCACATCGGGTGTTGAACGCGTCGCCGCGAAAGGGCGACGCGACCTGCCGGCGAGGTTCAGCTGCGTAGTTGATCCGGCACACGCTCCGAGGGCAAGGTCGAGAAGGCCAACGACGATGCCGACAACGACAACGGAGCGCGAACGGCGCCATGTGTCCAAGAGTGCGAGATGATGTTGCATCGGAGGCGTGGGAGAGTGACGAAGGACCGCGGCGCGGATGCGAGCAGGTACACGGAGGCGGGCGGGGCTCGGCGCAACTATGTACTCCGCTCCGGTGAGGCGCAACAGAGGACGAGGGCTCGAGCGCCCAGCCGCAGAACGTCCGCGACGAGGGACGTGAACAGTTCGTGGAATCGTTGCGCTGCGTCGTTCAGTCCCGGCATCGTAGCCTGTATCCGTATAACGCCCTAGCCAAGTTGCGAGCGAGTCAAAGAAGCGAGCGAAGCGAGCAATCAATTAATCGCCCGTCAGCTTCAGCGTTCGTTCGGCGGCGGCCGCAGGGACTCCGACCGTCAGCGATCTGCCTGCGGACGGAGCCACGGCGCCAGATTCGTCGCGATCCGGACCAGCTCATCCCGAGTGAACGGAAAGCGGGTCAGTGACTCCCACGCTTGACCTGGTGTGCCGACTTGGTCGATGCCGAACAGCATTCGGTCGATTCCGATCCGGCGGATTTGCTGGACTAGACGTTCCGCTGTCGATGGGGAAACCCCGGTGAGTGCAGACACGTCGAAGTAGACGTTCGACACGCGACGATCATCGGACGCGAACGCATCGGCGAACACCGACAGCGCCGAGTCAGTCGGCGGGGGGTAGCCGCCCCATCCGGCGAGGTGGGCGATCTGTATCGGCACGTCGGGCGCCTTCGGCAGCACTTGGCTCAGGAAGATCTCGGCGTCGCGGCGGCCGTACTCCGGGTTCATCGTTCGCATATGAACGACGATGGGAAACCGCCGCGCGTTTGCCGCCGCGAACATGGCGGCGAGTTTGCGCACATGCTCGGCGTCGCGAAAATCGAAGAAGGCAGTCGTGAGATGCATCTTCAATCCACGGATGCGCGGATCCCGCGCACAGTTCGCCAACTCATCGAGCGCGTATGCGCGAAGCGGGTTGAGGCTGCAGAATGCAACGAGGCGGTCTGGATAGCGGGCCGCCTCGCGCGCGGTCCAATCGTTCTCCGCGCGAACCTTCGCCGCTTCGTCCGTGACGTCACGAAAGCCGGCGGCGAACAGGTAGGCAGACGACAACACCACGCCGCGCCGGATGCCGGCGGAATCCAACGCTGCGATGTAGTCCGCGGCCGAGTACGGATCGCGCGCCGGTTTCGGCGATGGCGTCGTCTGTGTGAGATTGGCCGCGGCAATTCGCCACGGTGTGCCGGGGTCGCGACGTAACGCGAAAAGAAACCTGCCCTGATCCACCCATACGGTGTCGCGATAGAAGCCGTAGGCACCGCCGACGTGCCCCGAGCGTTGGTCGGCATCAAACGCTTGCGCCCGGAGTTTCAGGGCTCCCGCCGAGCCGACAAGCATCATTCGGATCGCCGCCCGTCCACGGAGCCAGTCATCTGCATACTGAAACAGACCGCTGTCAGTAAACTGCGCCGCGAGCGCGATCTTGTTGTCGGGCGCCTGCCAGTTCCGCTCGAAGTCGCGCAGGAGCTGATCGAGGTCGCCGGGCAGCTTCACCACCGGGAGCCGCTCGTTGACCAGCTGCCAATTTGCAACGCTCCGCAAATGGGCGTGATGGTCGGCCACCGGTCGTGGCAAGCCCTCCGATTGGGCGTGCACGTTCGTGGCGATCAGTACCGCGATCGCCGCAAGCCTACAGGTCCGGAGTGTCGTTGCCATAGAGGAGAAGCTCGGTGGTGACATCCAGCGAGTGGCAGTTGCAGCCATCGTTAGGTTGACGGGACTTGGGATGCTTACTCGCCGAGCGTTCGGGCGTGGCTACTTTCTTGAGGCACGCGAGCGCGACGAGCGGCCGAGAGGGCAGCGCTTCCGGCGCCGGCACCGAGAACGGCGCCGAGAGCAGCGACGACGGGACTTTGAAAGAAGAGGCCAAGGGTTGCTGCCGTCGCGATAGCGCCCCACGCGGCAAACCGCCACGCGCGAAGCTCGTCCAAGTTCTTTCCACGCTCCGTGGCGAGTACAAGACCTGAGAGCGTCAGTCCGTTAACTGCGCCGACCGTCGCACCTACGAGCGTGCAAGCTGCGACGAGTCCACCGGGAACCCGGCTATTCAGGAAAACGACCACGCCCGGCACGAGACCAAATTGAAAGGCGAGCCCGGTGAAAAGGCCAACTGCCGCCCACGGAACGATTGTGGCGATTGTTGTGCGGAGGATGCCGCGAAGACGCTGGCGGATCATGCGAAATCTCAGAGGAGCGTGTGTTCAACCTAACGCCCAAGTTCAGCTGCAAAGGACTCCAATAAGAGTGCGCGCGAAGCGCGCACAATCAATAACTCCTTTGTCAGCTGCAACGCATGTTAGCCTGCCGGCGGTATAATCCGGGAACATAGGTAACACAGTAGTCCAAGGACATAGGTAACACTCGACTAACCTGCGTCACAGAACTCGAATGTGCGAGGTCTGTGATGCCTTGGAAGGAGAGTGCGGCCATGGATCAGCGCCTGGACTTCGTTCACGACGCTCAAAGCAATCGCTTTACGATGGTGGAGCTGTGCGCCCGATACGGCGTCAGTCGTCGGATCGGCTACAAGTGGCTGGCGCGCTTCGCCGACGATGGGCGCCGCGGCCTCGCCGATCGCAGCCGACGTCCGCACACGTGCCCGACCGCGGTGCGCTCGCCGCTCGCGGAACTCCTCTGCGAATTCCGCCGGCTGCACCCCGATTGGGGCGCACGCAAACTTCTGCGGGTGCTTCGGGGGCGCCATCCCGAGATCGAGGACTGGCCCGCCGCGAGCACCACCGCGGAGCTGCTGGCGCGCCGCGGCCTCGTCCGACGCCGTCGGCGCCGTCGGCCGCATCAGCATCCGGGCGTCGTACCCATCGTCACGAGCGCGCCGAATGATCTCTGGACCGCCGACTTCAAGGGGCAGTTCCGCACGGGGAACCGCGTGTATTGCTATCCGCTCACCATCGCCGATCAGCACACGCGCTTCCTGGTGAGCTGTCACGGGCTCCTCTCGACGGAGACCGCCTTGGCGCGCCCCGTGTTCGAACGCGCGTTCCGAGAATTCGGACTGCCGCGCGCGATTCGCACCGACAACGGAGTGCCCTTCGCGACCTCGGCGGTTCACGGCTTGTCGCATCTCAACGTCTGGTGGATGCGGCTCGGTATCGCGCATCAACGCATTCATCCCGGGTGTCCGCAAGAGAACGGCGCGCACGAGCGGATGCACCGGACGTTGAAACGGCGCGCCGTCAAACCGGTCCAGCGCACCTGCGCGGCGCAACAGAAGCAGTTCGACGCGTTCCGGCTCGAGTACAACACCGAGCGCCCGCACGAAGCGCTGGGCCAAGAGACGCCGGCGAGTCGCTATCGATCGTCAACGCGCCCGTATCCAGCACGCATTCCCGCTCCCGAATACCCGGGGCACTTCCTGGTGAAGCGGGTGACGGATGCCGGCACGTTTCGCTTTCAGCACCGGTTGCTCTACATCGCGAACGCCCTCGTGGACCAATGGATCGGCCTGGAGGAGACCGACGACGGCGTGTGGTCCATCTATTTCAACACGGTACTGCTGGCGACGCTCGATGAACGTGACTTTCTCATTCGTGGGTAACCCCAAAAGTGTTACCCATGTCCTTGGACACTTCTGTTACCTATCTCTCCGGCTGTTCAGTCGCCGGCTGGCTAACATGCGTTGCAGCTGACAAAGGAGCTATTGATTGTGCGCGTGCGCGCGCACTCTTATGGAATCCTTTGCAGCTGAACTCGGGCGTTAGGCCTCAACACGGCATCACACACAGCATGAATCTTTCGGGCCTACCGCAGTTCACCGTTGATGAGATCCGCGTCGCGGGCGGCGATCCCGAGGTGACCCTGATCGGTCGATTGTCGCACCTGCGCGGCGTCCATAATACCACTGCCTGGCTCTATCGATCGGCGCGCGCATCAATGATCGGTACCATCAGCGAACTTCCGTCCTCCCCAAACGAACCGATCGAGTATCAAACGAGCGACGTGGCGCTTGCCCCGAGCTGCGAGTTGGAAGCGTTTATCCATGGATCGATGGCTACTGGCAGGCCTACCAAGTCGCGATGGTGCTCGCCGGCCAGTGGGAGTCCCGCCGATTTCACTCCGGGCCCGCGCGATATTTTCGTTTGGCTGGAGTTACTGGGTGGCAACCGATTGAAGCACCGCTGATGGACGGCGCCGAAGACCTTGGCATTCGTGACGGCGAATGGGATCACCAGCATTGCGAGCTGTGTGGCGAAACCATCGCCGAGGCGGATGCCACACCCGCGTACGTCGATCGCGACGATCATTGGCTCTGCGCCAAGTGCTATGACCGGTACGGTCTCGCCCGGGATGTCTCCTTCGCGGCTGAGGCCTAACATGCGTTGCAGCTGACAAGCGAGCTGCGGATTGCGCGCGCCGTTGGCGCGCGCTTTTATTGACTCGCTTGCAGCTGAACTCAAGCGTTAGGTGGCCACGAACGTTGTGCCGCCATCCGGCCAAAACTTCGTCGCCAAGAGACGTACAAACTTGATGATCGTGGCCGTTCATCGAATGTGCCGCCGCGTGCTTCTCGCCTTCTTCTCCATTGGCGCTCTCGGCGGGTGCCGCACAGCCCACGAGGCGCCTAGCAACCGCTTCATTCTCGGTTGCTGGAACCTCGAGCATGAGCGCTTTTCCGTCACTGGGGACACGACCGTGGACCCTGGACAGACAACGTTGCCCACACGACTTCAGTTTGACACGGTCCCCGGCAAATCGTGGGACGGCAGGCCGCTCGGTCAACGCGTTCGCCCCGTCGGCGCGGATAGTGCTTCAACCAACTATCGCGAGGGGTACTATCTGTTGACGGGAGGTACCAAAATTCAGGTGGACTGGACCAATGGGTTTACGGGACTGACGCTCGAACTACGTGGCGATAGTGCCTCCCTGCACGGCAAGGCGTCTGCCTGGACGGACTATATGGGACAGGAGACTGCTATCGTTTACCTACGCCGGACGGTGTGCCCGGCGCCTCGTTGATGGCCGACTGAATTCACATCGCTGGTCAGACCCGCGCCTATTGATCACAGAGTCAGAATCGCCGCAGCCCGAGCTGAGTTCCGCTCGCCGGCCACCTAACGAGCGTTGCAACTGACGGGCGCTCCAAGCATTGCGGTTTCCGCCTGTCACAATCTTCTCATGGCGAGCACCAGCGCGCATATTGGGCCGACCGCCCGCAGCTGAACTGGGGCGTTAGGCGGATCTGGAGTGACTCTGACAAGATGCGTTTGAAAAGTCGGATCATCATGGCAGGAGCGGCCGTTACTTGGCTCGCCGGCTGTTTCCAGTGGCCGCATCATGGACCACGCATTGGCGAAGAAGTGAGCCTACCGCGCGGCCTCGACAGCGCCGGCACCGTGAGTTGGGTTGCTCAGCAACGGGCCGCCTGCCCCGGGACGCTCCGCGTCCTGACGGACCACATGCCGGTAGTCTCCCTTGATGGGTCGCCGCAGTACCACTCGCCCATCATTGGTGTGCAGTGTGTACACCCGTAGTCGTCCGCGGCTCGAATACCGGCTCTTCCCAATGAGACTCGCGTCGGCACTTCTCGTCATCGCGATCGCGCGATCGGCCCGCGGCCAAGCCGAAGTTGTCAAACCGGGCGCGCCACTGCCGTCGGAATGCAATCCACGGGCAGGAACGATGACCCTGGATTCGAGTGCCGCCGATCGTGGCACTCGTGGCGTCATCGTCGGCAGGATAGTCGACGATCACTGGCGACCGATTGTTGCCGCGTTGGTTCGACTCGTGTCCGATACCGGTCGCCGTGCGTCCACAAGCGATTCAGGCCTGTTTCGCTTGACCGATCTCGCGATCGGACCGTCGCAACTCGAGGTGCGCGGCATCGGCC
>Ga0207706_10003890_pt1 | contig 14179 bp, 13 predicted proteins | sample KBSC53metaG_FD_184318 | JGI IMG/M metagenome (GOLD analysis project Ga0207706, IMG submission 184318) | Corn rhizosphere microbial communities from Kellogg Biological Station, Michigan, USA - KBS C5-3 metaG (SPAdes) (version 2) | ecosystem: Host-associated > Plants > Roots > Rhizosphere > Soil ... | reverse complement strand
GTGCGTGCCAGACTTTGACAGCCGCTCGCTCTGGGAGACCCTCATGCTCGAAGGCTTTCAGGCCGGTCTCTCCTGGATCACGGTCCTGCGCAAGCGTGACGCTTTCCGAAAAGCATTTCGCAAATTCGATCCCAAGGCTGTGGCCCGTCTCGGTGAAAAAGACATTGCAAAAATGTTGGAGAATCCTGAAATCATTCGATCGCGCGCGAAGATCGAGGCCACCATTAACGGAGCCCGCGTCTACCTCGATATGCAAGCGGCGGGCGAGTTCTCCGATTTTGCGTGGCAGTTCGTAGAGGGAAAGCCAATTCAGAATTCCGGTCCGGTCCAATCCTCCACACCGCTTTCGATCACCATCTCGAAGGAATTGAAGCGACGCGGCTTCAAATTTGTCGGACCCACCATAGTCTACGCATGGATGCAGGCTGTTGGTCTCATCAACGACCACGCGGAGAATTGCTTCCGGCGTCATGAAGTCGCTGCCACTGCGCGAAAACAAAGACGCTGAATCCAGCCGTTTGCCGAACGGGCGCCTCCCGGCATACTATTCTCCACTGAAATCGTTTTCAGGAGGATTTTGCCCATGCGCCTTTCTGCTTCGCTGCCGCTTGTAGCTATAGCTTTCTATGCCCTCGCGTTCTCGACGCAATCGCAATCGGCCGCACAGACCGTGGCTGCCACGCCCCCCATGGGCTGGAACAGTTGGAACTACTTCGCCGCGAAAGTCACCGACAAGGACATTCGCGACTCCGCCGATCAGATTGTCGCCAGCGGAATGAAGGATGCAGGCTACATCTACGTCAACATCGACGACACGTGGGAAGACAAACGCGACGCCAACGGGGTGCTGCACACCAACTCCAAGTTCCCCGACATGAAGGCCCTCGCGGACTATGTCCACTCCAAAGGCCTGAAGCTCGGCATCTACTCCGGTCCCGGCACCAGGACCTGTGCCAATTATGAAGGCTCTCTCGGCCACGAGGAGCAGGACGCGAAGATGTACGCGGATTGGGGCATCGATTATCTGAAGTACGACCTTTGCAGCTTCCACCGCGATGTGATGGAAAAGCAGGCTCCGAACGACAAGGCCGCCCAGATGCGTCTTATGGTTGCCGCCTACGAGAAGATGGGCAAGGCTCTGAAAGCCACTGGTCGCCCCATCGTTTACTCCCTTTGCCAATATGGCTGGGACAATGTCTGGGAGTGGGCGCCCGCGCTCGGCGGAAATCTCTGGCGCACTACCGGCGACATTGAACCCCGCTGGATGAGCATCTACGACATTCTCAGCCAGCAGGCGGGCCTCGCCTCTTACGCCGGACCCGGTCACTGGAATGACCCCGACATGCTCGAAGTCGGCAACGGCAAACTAACCCTCGCCGAGAATCGGACTCACTTCTCAATGTGGGCCATGCTCGCGGCGCCGCTCCTCGCCGGGAATGACCTGCCCAACATGAAGCCCGAAATCAAAGCCATTCTCACCAATCGCGACGTCGTGGCGATCGATCAGGACCCGCTGGGTCAACAGGCTCATCGCGCATACAGCAAGGGTGAAGTGGAAGTCTGGGTCCGCGATCTCAAAGGCGGCGCGAAGGCCATCGCTGTCATGAACGTGGGAAGCGATGTCTATTCCACGCATCCATTCCGTCTCGATCTCGCCAAGCTGGGTCTGCACGGAACCCAAAAGGCCAAGGATCTCTGGACGGGTAAGGAGATGGAGTTAACCAACGACATGGCACTGGAATTGGCCAGTCACGACATTCTTCTGGTTCGGATCGCTTCACCAAAATAGGGCGAATAAGAGCGGTGCGAAAATCTGGCCGCCGGACCTTGCGATTGTCATTGTCGCAAGGTCCGGCACCACGGATGCCGCTCTATTCCACCCGCGCCAAACAGACAGCGAACCACCCCTGCTCGTCCGTCCAGGTTTCCTCAGGAACAAATCCCGCGACAGCCAGAATCGCCTCGGCCTGCCCGGATCGATACTTGTAGCTGTTCTCTGTATGTATCGTCTCGCCCGCGCCGAAATTCACCCGCGCATCAATTCCCGGCAGCCATACGGTCTGTTTTTTGCGACTCACAAGGTGCATCTCGATGCGGGATTCCGTCGCATTCCATATCGCGCGGTGAGCAAAAGACTCGAGACGGAAGTCCGCATCGAGTTCGCGGTTGAGCCGCACCAGCAGGTTGCGGTTAAACGCAGCCGTCACTCCAGCCGCATCGTCATAAGCTGTCAGCAGAACTGATTCCGGCTTGACCAGATCCACACCGAGCAGCAGGCAATCTCCGGGATCAAGAGTGGACCGCACACTTGCCAGTAGTCGCTCGGCTTCTTCCGGCTCGAAGTTCCCGATACTCGATCCGATATAAAGCACGAGACGACGTTCGCTCGCGAGAGTCGCATCGAGTTCCAATTCTCTGGTGTAGTCCTGCACCCGCGGGCAAACTAGCACTCCGGGAATCTCATTCTCAATCCGCATCTGCGCTTCCACTAAAGCGCTTGCCGAGACATCGACCGGCTCATAGAAAACGGTGTCCTGGCGGTCAACTGCAGCGGTGAGCAAGAGCCTCGTCTTGTCTGCCGAACCCGCACCTAACTCCACCAGGCGCAGTGCGGCGTCACCCGCTGCCTTAGAGACAATCTCCCCGGCATGGGCCTCGAGGATGGCGCGCTCCGTGCGCGTGACGTAGTATTCCGCTGTTCTTGTGATCTGATCGAAAAGCTGGGAACCGGATGCGTCATAAAACAGCCACGAGGGAAGCCATTTGGGCCTGGATGATAGTCCCTCGTGAACTGCCGAACCGATCTGGTTTGAAATCTGGGAGCTGGCTGGGGAAAACGGGATCGTCGTCATTCCGTTACTAAGATGCGCCTCCGTGGGCCGAAGTTACTTATTTGCCAACCGGATTCCGGAAAATTGCCAACGTGTCTCGGGGGAAAAAAAGTTCCGATAACTCGAGCGAATATGAGCTTTTGGAGTCGCGCAAGACCCACCGCGCAGCACCATCTGCCCGCTCATGAATTTTCCGTTATATTCACCGAGCGAGCCCTCCAACGGCTTAAATCCCGGATATCCAAGGTACGCGCTTGCCGTCCACTCCCAACAATCACCGAACAGTTGCGTCAGCCCATCGTCGCCATTCGCCGTGGCTATCGGTTGAGGGAGAAATGCTCCCGAGTCCATGAGATTGCCCTCTACTGGGGTGCCTATAGCGGCCGCTTCCCACTCAAACTCCGTTGGCAGGCGTTTGCCAGCCCACCGTGCATACGCGTCGGCTTCGAAGTAGCTCACGTGACTCACCGGCGCCGATGCAACCTGTGCGAGGGAGAACTCCCCTCGCAGAGTGAACACTCTCCACTCTCCGTTCTCCTCGCTCCAGTAAAGCGGCGCGCGCCACCCATTCTGCTGAATGGCATCCCAACCCGCAGAGAGCCACAACTCCGACTTCCGATAGCCTCCGGCGGCGATGAATTCTGCAAACTCTTCGTTCGTCACGAGCCGCACTGCGAGGGAATAAGGCTCTAGCCACACCTTGTGTCGTGGCAACTCATTGTCATAGCAGAACCCCTCGCCGGTGCTCCCGACGTCCACCAGTCCGCCTTGGAATGAAACAAACATTGCTGGCGCAGGTCCGCTTGATCCTGTCGATTTCGGAACCTCGCTCTGGTATGCCGGTCTCAGGGGATTCGTGAAGAACGCGTTCAGCACATCCGTCACCAGCAGTTCCTGATGTTGCTCCTCATGGTTCACGCCCAGCTCGATCCGCTTGAGCACCCCGGGGTCGGAGTTTCGATCTAAAAGGTCCTCGATACCGCGGTCCACGTAGACTCGATAGCTCAGGATCTCGTCCAGTCCGGGCCGCGAAAAAGACGACCTGATCCGCTTCTCCGGAAAATCCGCGAAGCTGACGTAATAACTATTGAAAAGCCAGCGGAAGTCCTTGTTGAACAGTCGATACCCGGGCAGGAACTCCCGCAGAATGAATGACTCAAAGAACCAGGCGGTGTGCGCCAGGTGCCATTTAGCCGGGGAGCACTCCGGGGACGATTGCACCATCATGTCCTCGGGGGTGAGCGGTTCGCACAAGGCGATTGTTTGCCGGCGAGTTGACCGAAACCGTTCGCCGATCGCCACTTGCAAGCTGGGGGAAGTCGTTGCGCCCATGAACACCATCCTGTATCCGGAGAGTGTACCCGAAACCCGGTACCTGATTCCGTTTTGGGGTCTTGTGAAACCGCCTTGCAATTGTGTGATATCTGACCTTGACGGTCTGCCATGGAGCGGTGCTTTAATTCACTGCAGACGATGATGTTGGTTTGTCGCCTCAATTCCTTCGATAGGAGGGAATATGAGCAGGTTCGATAGACGAAGTCTGCTGCCGGCTTTCGGATTATTGGCAGCCATTGTAAGTACGTCCTTCCTGGGTCTTGCGCAGGTTCCTACCACTGTTTCAGATGCAAACACGCAGCCTGTGCAAACGGCCGCACCTGTAGTTCATCAGGCAACGCCGGTTGAAATGGGCGATGCTTTGATGGCGCGCCAGCGATACCAGGCGGCCATCGAAGCGTATAAGAAAGCACCCGAGGACGATGCAGCAGCTTGGAACAAGCTCGGCATTGCCTACCAGATGATGTTCAACGTGAACGACGCGATGCGTTGTTATCAAAAGTCTCTAAAGCTGAACCCCAAAAATCCCAACGTCCTCAATAATCTGGGAACGACCTACGACGCAATGAAGCAATATCGTTCGGCCGAGAAAATGTACCGTAAGGCCCTGAAGATCGATCCCAAGTCGGCCCTCGTTATGAAAAACCTCGGCACCGACTTGTTGGCCCAGCACAAATACAAAAAGGGCTGGGAGTATTACAAGGCCGCGCTTGCCATCGATCCGGCGATCTTCGACCATACGTCACGGCCGCACGTTGAGAATCCCGCCTCCGTTGAAGAGCGTGGCGCAATGAACTACTACATGGCAAAGGGATGTGTGCGTGCCGGTATGCCCGAACGAGCCATCAAGTACCTGCGCGCAGCACTCAACGAGGGATTCACAAATCCCAAGAAGATCATCGCCGACAATGAATTCGCCGGCCTGCACGGCATACCGGAGTTCGAAGAGTTGCTCGCGGCCCAAACCCGGCAATGAGTTCCCCGCAGTGACATCGAAGTCCGCTCTATCCCGCCCGGTGCAGCGGTTGCTTTGCGTGCGCCCTTTGCTCCTTCCGTCGTCTCGGAACCTGTCTCCCGCGTCTATTCATTGAGGCTATCTTGTCCTCCCTTTGGAGTGTCATGCGACTTCGCCTTCTCGTGTTAACGGTTTCCATCTTGGCATCGAGCATAGCGACTTTGGCGCAGGCTCCTGACCCGTCGATGCAAAACGATCAAGTCAGCTCATCAGGTGCACGATCAGACCATGGCCAGCGTGGCAGCCGGGGAGGCTGGGGCGGCGGGATGATGGGCCGCGGAGTTTTGGGCACTGTCACGGAAGTCGCCGCAGATCACTACACTGTCAAGACAGCAGCCGGCGATCTTTACACCGTGCACTTCAGCGTGAATACCCGCATGCTCAAGGGCGGGGCGCAGCGACGAGGTCAGGCTGAAGGCGAACTACCCGCCACCCCACCCGAGCCGATCAAGCCGGCTGATATTAAAGTCGGAGACGCCATCGCCGCCAATGGCGAGATCGATGCAGCGGCGAAATCCATCGGCGCGATCGTGATCTTCCAGATCGACCCTGAGCGCGCCAAACAGATGCGCGAGATGCAAGCCAACTACGGCAAGACATGGCTTATGGGCAAAGTCACCGCCGTGAACGAGCTGACCATCAGCCTGCAGGGGGGACCAGACAACGCGTCGCATACCTTCGTGGCCGATGAAAACACCACCTTCCGCAAACGCCGTGAACCCATCACGCTTGCCGACATCCAGGTGGGCGACATGGTCCGCGTTGACGGGGCCTTGAAAGATGGCACCTTCACGGCCTCTGCAGTGGCTGACATGGGCGTCCCACCCCAGGGCGGGATGCAGCCTCGCGGCAGCGAGCCCGCACCTCCACCTCAATAGTTTGTCTGTCGTTCCGCACATCGCTTTGCCTGAGCTTCGGAAGTCACGACCGTGAGCGTTGGAGAGCCCTTGACCTCCTAGCGCTAGTCCCTTTGTCTCGCTCTTCCCACCCTTCATCCAGTTCTTCCACCCCTCGTCCGATTCCGCGCGCCCATTTCCCGATCTGAAGGTAGCTTTCAAAAAGAACGACGAACGCTCTGGAAAGGAAACGGCGCGCGATGGATAGAACGGACGCACTTGTCAGCGTTGAAGACGTCACCCGCAAATTCCCGCTCGACCACAACGCGGTCACCGCCCTTAATCACGTTAGCTTTCAAGTCAATGCGGGTGAATTTCTCGCCATCGCAGGCCCCAGCGGCAGCGGCAAATCAACGCTACTCAACCTCATCGGCTGCATCGACAAGCCCACCTCCGGTCGCATTCTCATCAACAGCGTCAATGCGAGCACACTCAGCCCGGCTCGCACCACGCAGTTGCGCCGCGAAACGATCGGTTTCGTTTTTCAGACCTTCAATCTCATTCCCGTCTTCACAGCCAGTGAAAATGTTGAGTTCCCGCTGCTCGTTCAGGGTGTCAGCGCGTCCGACCGCCGCAAACGGGTTGGCGAAGCTCTTGAAAGCGTCGGTCTCTCCGCCCGCGCCCATCACCGTCCTGACCTGCTCTCCGGCGGCGAGCGCCAACGGATCGCCGTCGCACGCGCCATCGTTCATCATCCCGCGCTGGTCCTGGCTGATGAGCCTACGGCAAATCTCGACACGCAGAACGCCACTCAACTCATCGATCTGATGCGCGATCTGAATCGAAGCCTCGGTCTTACCTTCATCTTCTCTACACACGACCAGCGTCTGCTCGAGCACACGCCCCGCATTGTTCGCCTGTGCGACGGACAAGTTATCAGTGACACCTCAACCGAAGGAGCCGGACATGAGCAAGTTCTTGCTGCTTGCGTTCCGTAACGTCTTCCGCAATCGCCGCAGAACGATCATGACGTTGCTCATGGTTGGCGGCGGAGTCACAGGCCTCCTGCTCGCCGGCGGCTATTTCGCCTTTATGACGCGTGGCCTGCGCGAAGACACCATCCGCAACGGCCTCGGACACATGCAGATCTTCACCGCCGACCATTTCCGTCGCGATGAAGTTCACGTTCTCGACACGGGCATCGACAACTGGCGTCAAATTGCGGCCACCGTCTCGACAGGCGGACATGTGCGCGGCGTTGCCCCCCGCATCGAGTTCTATGGCATGGTTTCCAACGGGGCAAAATCCTCTGTCTTCATGGGAAGCGCAGTCGACCCCATCGCCGAGACCAGCCTTGGATTCTCGACGCGCGTCACCACGGGACACAATCTCAGTGGCAAAGCCGAAGGAGAGGTTGAGGCTCTCATCGGCACCGGTCTGGCCAAATCAATGAACGTTAAAGTGGGCGATGGGCTGACGCTGCTCGCAGTCACTACGGACGGCGCCCTGAACGGCGTCGATGTCCAGATCGCTGGCATAGTCAACAACGGCATCGCAGAACTGGACGCGCGCTATCTGCGCATCACGCTGGCCTCCGCGCAGCGTTTGCTGCAAAGTGACCGCGTGACCAACCTCGTCGTGGGCCTTGATGCGACAGAAAATACCGATGCAGCGGCAGCCGCACTCGAACCACGCCTTCACGGTCTCTCTCAGGAACTAGTGCTTAAGAAATGGATCGATCTTGCCGCCTACTACAAGCAGGTGCGTACCATGTTCAACGGCATTTTTCTCTTCATGGGCCTCATCGTCTTCCTGATGGTCCTCATGTCAAGCGTCAACACCCTGCTGATGGCTATGATGGAGCGCACCCGCGAAATCGGCACGATGCTCGCGATGGGCACGCCCCGCGCATGGGTCGTCGCCCTCTTCATGCTCGAGGCCACACTGCTGGGCGCGCTTGGTGCGATCGTCGGCCTCGCAGGCGGAAACCTGCTTGGTGCGCTGATCAACTCTGCCGGGCTTCACATGCCGCCACCGCCGGGGTACACCGTGCAGATTTCGTTCCGCGTTCTTCACGTACCCAGTTTGATGATCGGCTCGTCACTCATGGTCGTCATCTCCCTGGCGTGCGCTTCCATCCTTCCTGCGATCCGCGCATCGCGCCTTCAGATTGCGGAGGCCTTGTCCCATGTCTAACCGTCCGCAACTCGTTTCGAATTTGCTGATCTTGTTTCTCGTCGCCATCTCATGTGTCGGAACCCTCCGCGCAGAGGAATCAAAAGTCGTCGACGCAGAAACTTTGCTCAAGCGGTCTGACAACTTTCGCAATGGCTGGCCTTCCTACGTGCTTAAGGTCAAGATCACCAACTACGAATCCGACAAGTCCGATGAAGAGAAACTGTACACGGTTTCGCAGAAGGGCACTGACAGGACTTACGTCGAATTCATGAGCCCGCGCGATAAGGGTCGCCATCTGCTCATGCTTGGCGACGACATGTGGATCTATCTTCCTGATACCAGCCGTCCCATTCGCATCACACCTCTCGAACGGCTATCGGGAGACGCATCCAACGGCGACGTGGCCCGCACGAACTACGCCGTCGATTACTCTCCCGTCTATTTGCGAACAGAGAAGCAAGGCTCCGAACAGTGCTTCGTCCTCGAGCTCAAAGCCAGGCGCAAAGGTGCGACCTATCAGCGCATCCTCTATTGGTTGCGTGTCGAGGACGCACGCCCCGTCAGGGCAGAATTCTTTCTGACTTCAGGCAAACACATTAAGACCGCGACCTTCGATGATTACGCTCCTTCGGCCGGCAAAATGTTGCTCCGCCGGTTAACGCTCTATGACGAAATCCGACACAACTCACACAGCGTGCTCGAATACTCGGGTGCCACGCCGAGAGATCTCCCTGACAAGCTGTTCTACCAGGGCCGTGCAGACCGGTTCTAGTCATGAATCGCAAATCCATATTCGCGATTTTGTTTCTTCTCGTCTCATCGAGTTACGCCTTGCCTCAGGATCCGCCTCCGCCGGAGAGTTCCCTGCAAACTCGCTATTCCATCGCCGTAATCGACGACGCAACCTTTTACAGCGATCTGAGCGTTCCGAGTCCCACTGTTCTTAACCAGGTCCTTCTGGAGCCAAGCCTTAGCGTTCGTTACAGAAACCGGTGGACCTTCTCTTCCAGCCTCATCGGAATTGCTACTACTTATGACGACACCAGCACACAGCTCAACGTGAAAGAAACCTACGCAGGTCTTTCCGCAGGCGACTTCGATTTCATGGCTGGCCGCAAGATCGTTCGCTGGGGTACTGGCTATGCCTTCACTGCCGCGGGTGTGCTCGATCCACCCCGCGACCCAACCAATCCATCCGATCGCCTCAATGTGAATGAAGGCCGCGACATGCTGAAGGCCGATTGGGTTCGCGGACATCACGCACTTACCTTCGCGTGGTCTACTGCGGCGCTTGCCCCCGCAAACTCCGAACAGCACGACACCACTGCGTTCCGGTATAACGTTCTGGTGCGTGGATTTGACACTTCGCTCATCGCCGGCAACGATCGCGGCCAGGATACCTTCGGCGGAATCACATTCACCCGGGTGCTTGGCCAGGCTTGGGAACTCCATGGCGAGGCCATGTGGCGTGAACAGGCCGCAGTCCTCGTCGGAGCAAAGTACACGACCTCGTCCGGTGTCACCTTCATCGGAGAGTTTTACGCACCGCCCAATACACCCTACTACCGCGACCCTTCGGTATCTCCGCTCGCTGGACGCCAGAACTACGCTTTCTTCTATGCAGGCAAAAATCGCCTCAGAGAACTTCCTGGCTGGAAGGAGTGGGACGTTTCCGCCTCCGTGGTCACCAATCTCAATGACCACAGCGCAGTGCCTGTCGTAGATATCAGCCGATGGTTCGGCAAGCACTTCTCTTCATACATGCACATGGAGATCCCAATAGGCAGCAGCACGTCTGACTATGGCTCGGCGCCCTATGCAACCGCGACCTCGGTGGGAGTCCGCTTTCAGCTATGAACGAAACACTTCGCCCAGGCTCCGCAACATCCTCCATGAATCGGAGAAAGACCCGAAGTGTCGTCAAGTCCTTCGTCTCCAACATTTGGATCGTGCCCGCCGTCGCAGTCTTTGTTGCGGTATTTCTGCTTATCGTGGAACACGCGCACATCTCCGAAGCAGGAGGCAAATTCCTTGCTTCCCTCACCTATTCCACGTTGATCGGCCTGCCAACCGCATTCCTGCTCAATTGGGTCGGCTTTCGCTGTTCCGAACGCATCCCGCGCCTCATAATTCTCGTCTACATCGCAGTGCTTTTTTGCACCGCAACTGTCGGCTGCTTCGCCGGTGCAGGCTTTCTTCAAGTGATCGGGATTGTCCCAGATGGGTACTACTGGCGTGAAGTTCGAACTTCTTTCCCTATCTGCATTGTCATTACACTCGTCGTGGGCCTCAGCATCACCTCGTACGAGACTCTGCGCCACAGACTGCAATCCGCAACACTGGAGTTGCGCACGCGTCAGATGGAGCAGGAGCGAGCCAATAAACTGCTCGTAGAAGCGCGGCTCTCATCGCTAGAATCGCGCATCCATCCCCACTTTCTTTTCAATACCCTCAATTCCATCGCCTCCCTCATCCCGACTGACCCACAACGCGCTGAGGACACAGTCGGCAAGCTGGCTTCGCTCCTTCGTTTTTCACTCAACGCCAATCACGGCAGCCTCGTGACCCTGGCGCAGGAGCTCAAAATTGTGCGCGACTATCTTGAGATCGAGTCCACTCGCTTTGGCCCGCGTCTTCGCTATAAAATCGCGGTGCCAGAGTCCCTCAACAATATGAAGGTGCCGCCTCTTGCTCTGCAGACTCTCGTTGAAAACAGCGTGAAGCACGTTGTCGCTCAACGCAGTGAAGGAGCAGCAATCCAAATCAACGGAATAACGTTGTCGAACCGTATCCAACTCGAAGTGATCGACGACGGACCCGGATATTCCCTTGCGGAAATCTCGCCAGAACACGGGCTCGGCAATCTCTCTGCACGTCTGCAACTACTCTACGAAGATCGCGGGGAACTCGACGTATCCCGTAAAGATGATAGAACCTTAACCCGCATCTCCTTTCCGGCAGAGACATAAAATGGAAATTGCTCCGCTGCAAGCGTATCTGGTCGACGACGAGCCTTTAGCAATCGAACGGCTAGAAAGACTGCTCGCTGCGTTTCCCTCCGTACACATCGCGGGCAGTGCGACCGATCCGGTGCTAGCCATGGACTTCCTCACCGGTCCACATTCAAACGAGATCGACGTCCTTTTTCTCGATATCCAGATGCCCGGCATGAATGGCTTCGAGTTGCTGGCGAAGCTTCCGCGTCAGCCCTTTGTCATCTTCACTACCGCATACGACCAGCATGCACTGCGCGCATTTGAAGCGAACACGATCGACTACCTGCTGAAGCCCATCGACCGGGACCAGCTTGAGCGAGCAATTAAGAAACTAGGCAGGCTGCGCCCCGTGATCAAATCGGATTGGCAACAAAATCCGGAACTGCCCAGCCTCCTGCAGGAATTGACCGCGTCGCTTCGCGAATCCCAGGCAGGTCATCCTCGGCGCATCGCCTCACGTGTAGGCGAGCGGATATCTTTTCTTGCCTTGTGCGACGTGACTCATTTCATCGCCCAGGACAAGCTCACATATGCAGTTGTCAATGGGCACCGCCATTGCGTCGACCAGACCATCACCGAGTTGGAGCGGCGGCTCGATCCCGCAAAGTTCCTCCGCATTCACCGCTCCGCTCTTGTGAATATCGACTGGATTCACGAAGTGAATGCATGGTTTGCAGGTAAGGTCGTTCTCTCGCTCAAAGATACCCAGCACACCCAGCTCACCGTTGCGCGCGACCGGGTTCGTTCGGTAAAGGATCGGCTCTGCATCTGATTCTTGCGGCACAGCGGCTCTACGCGCCCATGAACATTCCGCCATTCACGTCCAGCACGTGCCCGGTAATGTAAGCTGCCGCATCCGATGCGAGAAACACGACGGACTGGGCAATTTCCAGATCCGTTCCCGGCCGTCCCAGCGGAATCTGCTCGATCATTTTGGCACGCAATTTCTCGTCGAGCACCGCCGTCATCGGCGTCTCGATGTACCCGGGCGCAACCGCATTCACGGTGATGCCCCGCGAAGCCACCTCGCGTGCCAGCGACCGCGTAAACCCGATCAGGCCCGCCTTCGAAGCCGCGTAGTTTACCTGTCCTTCCTGTCCCGTCCGGCCGACCACACTCGTAATGTTCACGATCCGGCCCCACCGGTTTTTCATCATCTGCCGCAGCAGTGCCTGCGTCAAAACAAACGCACCGGTCAAATTTGTACCCAGCACATCGTCCCAGTCGGCACGCTTCATGCGCATCATCAAGTCGTCGCGTGTGATCCCTGCGTTGTTCACCAGAATCTCAACTTTTCCGAAGCGCTCAATCACTGCCTTAACCCCGGCCTTGATGGATTCTTCGCTGGCGACATCCAGCGCGAAAGCTGCTGCCTGACCACCAGAAGTTGCAATCTCAACCGCTACGTCTCCCAGTTTTGCTTCATTCCGAGCAGCCAACGCAACCGTGGCACCTGCCTTGGCCAATTCGAGGGCGCACGCACGCCCGATCCCCTGCGAAGCACCCGTCACCAGCGCGATTCTCCCCTGCAAATCCGCCATTTTCTCTTTTGTCCTCCGGCACTTGCGGAACTCCGTCGCGCCATGCCCTTCAGTTGGACATTATAGGGACCTCGACGCGTGTGGGTACCACATCCCCGGCAGGGGCGAATCAATTCGTGTCTTCTCCATTGATTTCGATTAGTTCATACGATATAGTTCATCTGAACTATATGAAGACAGACCTCGGAATTTGGGAAATAACGGTACTCTCGCTCTTGCGCGAATCTCCAATGCATCCTTACCAGATGCAGCGCCTGCTGCGCGATCGCCACAAGGACGAAATCCTCGTGCTCAAGCGTGGATCTCTCTACCACGCGATCGGCCGGCTCGTACGAGCCGAACTCATCCGCGCGAAAGACGTCACCCGAAATGGCCGCCGGCCAGAGCGCACTACTTATGCCATCACTGCCGCCGGACGCAAGGAGTTCATCAGCGCGCTTCGACGGATCATTGCGACCCCCCATCGCGAATGCTCCGAGTTCATGGCTGCGATGAGTTTCCTCGTACATCTCACACCGGCAGAAGCCACACCACGTCTCGAAGAGAGATGCCTCCGCCTCGAAAAACAAATTGCCGAATACGACAGTATTTTGGCAACCGTGTCCGAGCGCGTGGCGCGCATCAACCTCATCGAGAGCGAATACCTGGTAGCCATGCTCGAAGCAGAACTCGCGTGGATCCATGGGCTCATTAACGAAATCAACTCCAGCAAACTGACCTGGGATCTTAAGACAATTTTGAAGGAGGCCAGCGTTGGCGCCAGTTCCGCGGGCCTTTTGGAGGATGGGTAATGCAACAGGAATCCTTGATTTAGAATTTGGCAATATAAGCAAACTCCGTTGTGCGCTACAGGAGCGCCATCTGGACGCTGCTCATTCTCGCGCCCGTCATTTCTGAGGTCCTCAGTGGATCGACGCGCCTCAGCATCATCTTCGTGCTCATTCCCGAAGTGATGGTCTGGGGCTGTGGCGCGCTGCTCTGCCGCGAGTTAGTTCGTCGCTGGCGCGGCGGCGCGACCAGCCTGCTGATGCTCGGTCTCGCTCTCTCCATCGCCGAAGAGTTCATCATCCAGCAAACATCGATCGCACCTCTCCCATTTCCCGGCTCGAATGCGAGCTATGGCCGCTACGCGGGAGTTAACTGGCTCTACTTCCTTTTCATGCTCGGCTTTGAAAGCGTGGCGGTTGTCCTCGTTCCTGTCCAGGTCACGGAACTTATCTTTCCCGATCGCCGCAAGCAGCCGTGGCTCCGCAAGCGCGGCATCATCGCCACATGTATCGTGTTCCTTATCGGCTGCCGCATCGCCTGGTACGGGTGGACCCAACAGGCGCGGCCAAGGCTCAACGCATCGCCATACCACCCTCCGATGATCCTGATCCTGCTCGGCCTGGCCGCAATCGCTGCCCTCATCCTCATGGCCTGGCTCCTTCGCGAATACGGTCATTCT
>Ga0207706_10003887_pt1 | contig 14185 bp, 10 predicted proteins | sample KBSC53metaG_FD_184318 | JGI IMG/M metagenome (GOLD analysis project Ga0207706, IMG submission 184318) | Corn rhizosphere microbial communities from Kellogg Biological Station, Michigan, USA - KBS C5-3 metaG (SPAdes) (version 2) | ecosystem: Host-associated > Plants > Roots > Rhizosphere > Soil ... | reverse complement strand
ACATCGACGTGCAGTGGGTGGACATGGGATCGCAGGAAGTCCTGGAACGAGTGCGCGCCGAGAAGCCCAATCCGCAGGCGGATGTATGGTTCGGCGCGCCGGCCGAAGCATTCGATCGGGCGACGAAGGAAGGTCTGCTCCAACCGTATAAGCCGACGTGGGCGGCGGCGGTCGATGCCGAGGGACGCGAGGCGGGCGACAACTGGTATGGCACCTATCTCACCCCCGAGGTAATCGGGTACAACCGTGAGGCGGTGAAGGAAGCTGATGCGCCGAAGGATTGGGACGATCTTGTCGATCCGAAGTGGAAGGGCAAGGTTCTCATCCGGGATCCGATTGCGTCCGGGACAATGCGAGCAATCTTTGGTGCAATCATGGCCAGGTCGATTGCGCAGACCGGCAGGCCCGATGCAGGCTATGAGTGGCTGCGGAAGCTCGATGCCAACACCCGGGAGTACACGCTGAACCCGACGATTCTGTACCAGAAGCTCGGACGGCAGGAAGGGGTAGTCAGCATGTGGGACATGCCCGATTTTGCCACGCTCGAGCAGCGAACGAAAATACCAATCAACTACGTGATTCCGACGAGCGGGACACCGCTGCTGGTCGACGGAATCGCAATCGTGCGCGGATCGAAGCACGTCGCGGAAGCGAAGCAATACTATGAATACGTGACCACGCCGGAGGCGATGATTGCCGCCGCCGATTCGTTCCTGCGCATTCCCGCGCGTAAAGACATTCCGTTGTCGAAACTTCCACCATGGATTCGCGACGCGATGGCGAAGATCAAGCCGATGCCGGTCGATCGCGAGCTGATGGCCGCGCATCTCGACGAGTGGATGAAGTACTGGGACGCGAACATCAGGAATCGCGGGCAGCGAAAGTGACCACCGCGCCGGGGGCGCGAGACGACAGCGGGATAAGCGAAGGGAAAGGCGGGAGTGAAGGCGCTCTCGCACTCAATGGGGTAACGCGCCGCTTCGGCGACTTCACCGCGGTCGACAACGTTTCGTTCGAGATAGGACCCGGAGAGCTCCTCGCTCTCGTCGGCGCATCGGGCTCCGGCAAGACGACCACGCTGCGCATTGCCGCCGGCTACGAGATTCCGGATGCAGGTACGGTAACGCTTGGCGGGAAAGACATTACCCGGATCCCGCCCGAGCGCCGCGGATTCGGAATGGTCTTCCAGCATTACGCTCTGTTCCCCCACATGCCGGTGGAGCAGAACGTCGCCTTCGGCCTCGAGGCGCGCGGTGTGAACAAGGTCGACCGGCAGGTGAAGGCACGTGCCGCGCTGGCCAGCGTTGGCCTCGAGGGAGCGGGCAGCAGGGCGATTCAGTCTCTATCGGGAGGAGAACAGCAGCGCGTTGCACTTGCGCGCGCGATGGTGATCGAGCCAAAGGCTCTGTTACTCGACGAGCCGCTCTCGAATCTCGATCCGACTTTGCGCCAGGCGACGCGTAACGATCTACGCGCAATGCTCCGCAGGGTCGGAGTCCCGGCCCTGTTCGTCACGCACGATCAGGAAGACGCCTTCGCTATTGCCGATCGCATTGCCTTGCTGAAGAGAGGCAAGCTTCTCCAGTGCGGCACTCCGGAGGAGCTTTATCACGCACCAGTGTCGCGCGAAGTGGCGGCGTTCATTGGACGAGGCAGCATCATTCCCGCTGAAGACAAAGGAAACGTCGCAGCAGTGACGATCGGCGGCGTGAAGCGCGATCTCAATGTCACAAGGCCGAAAGGAGCCAGCGCGAAGTACGACAAGGCATTCGTGGTGATGAGACCGGATGCGCTGGAGATCGCGCGGGGCGCGGGAGTTCTTGCCTGGCGGGGACGTGTTACCAACAGGCGGTTTGCGGGTGGCGTCGTCGTCTATCGTGTCGAGCTTTCTGATGGCGTTGTAGTCGACGTCGAATCAAACTCGGCGGACGCCCACGAGGACGACAATGTGTCAGTCTCGCCGTTAAAGGGGCCGCACCCGCTGGTGCCCGCGTGAGAAGCTCCGCCAGCAGGCAGAGCTGGATCATCGCGCTGCCGGTGATTGCGCTGCTGATCTGGACCGTGATCTATCCAAACGCAGCCGTAATCGCGGGGAGCTTCGAGGACGGACTCGGACACTGGCGTGAGTTCCTCAACAGTCCCGCCGACCTGGAAGCGTTGAGGACGAGCCTGGTTATTTCGGTCGCGTCGGTGTTCGCGTCGCTGGCGATCGGCGTCCCGCTCGCGTTCCTGCTCGGGCGTTTCGAGTTTCCCGGGCGCCGGCTGCTGCGGGCGGTGGCTACGTTGCCGGCGGCATTGCCGCCGCTGGTCGGAGTGATCGCCTTCCTCTTTCTGTACGGTGAGAGCGGAGTCGTCACGCGCGCGATTCAGCGCGCACTGGGAATGGCCGAGGCGCCATGGCAGCTGAAAGGAGTCAGCGCGATCGTGTTCGTGCACGCGTACACGATGTACGTCTACGTCTTCCTGTTCGTCTCGGCTGGACTGGAGCGTTTCGACGCGACACTCGACGAGGCGGCGTCGGGACTCGGAGCGAGCACCTGGAGAAGATTGCGGCGGGTAACCCTGCCGCTGCTGATGCCGGCAGTCGCCGGCTCGATGCTGCTCGTATTCATGAACGCGCTTGGCTCCTTCTCGGCGCCTTACGTGTTCGGCGGCGGACTGCGAGTGCTGTCGACGCAGATACTTGCTTCGAAGACGAACGGCGCAATGGGACTCGCCTATGTCGAGACGACGGTGCTGGCACTGAGCGCCATCGCCGGGCTGCTTCTCTTCCGCTGGCTGGATCGGAAGCGCAAGTACACGCTCGCCAGCAAAGGAGGGCGGGCGAGAAGGGTGATCCGATCGAGAAGGGTTCAGCTACTGATGACGGGCTTGTCGGCGATAATCGTCGTCATGCTCGTGCTGCCCCATCTAATGGTAGTGCTGGTCTCCTTCGCGAGAGACGGATCGTGGACGACCCAGGTTCTGCCACCGGAATACACGCTCGAGAATTACCGCAGGCTGTTCTCGGAGAGTGAGCTGTGGCGTCCCATCACCAACAGCGTCTCGATGGCGCTGATCGCGACCGCGGCAAATCTGATCGTCTGCTTCCTCGCCGCGTATCTGATCGTATTCCGGCGATTCGCGGGTCGTCGATTCCTGGAGCTGCTGGTGGCGCTGCCGTGGGCAATACCTGCCACGGCGATAGCGCTCGGACTCGCGGCGACCTTCAATCAGAATGATTTCGCGACAGCGCGCGTGCTGCTCGTGGGCACCTTCTGGATACTGCCGGTCGCATATTTCATTCGTGACATTCCCCTGGTTGCCTCGGCTGTTGAGTCGTCCCTTCGGCAAATGGACTCTTCGCTCGAGGACGCAGCGCGGGGACTGGGCGCGTCGTGGCTGATGACGATGCGTCGCGTGATTCTTCCGGCGGCAAGGCCGGGTCTGGTTGCGGGTGGATTGCTGGCTGCGGTTACGGCGGTTGGCGAGTTCGTGGCAAGTGTCGTTCTTTACACGCATTCAAATCGACCGATCTCGATGGAGATCCTCGCGCAGCTGCGAGCGTTGGCTTTCGGGACTGCAGCTGCCTACAGCGTCCTGCTCATCCTGCTGGTTCTGCTGATGACTCTGGCGGCACGCTCCTTCGAGGAAAGACTTGCCTGATCCGCTGAACCGTCCGCACGTCGTCATACTCGGCGGCGGATTCGGCGGCATCTCCGCGGCGAAAGCGCTGAGGCACGCGCACGTCACGGTCACGGTGATCGATCGCACCAATCATTTCACTTTCCAGCCGCTGTTGTACCAGGTCGCGACAGCGGCGCTGGCGCCGAGCGACATCACGGCGCCGATAAGGTGGGTTTTGCGCCATCAGCGGAACGCCGAGGTCCTGATGGCGGACGCTCGGGAGATCGATCGAAAGCGGCAGGTGGTGCGAATCGATGACGAGCTGACGGAAATTCCCTATGACTACCTGATCGTGGCAACGGGATCGCGGCACGCCTACTTCGGTCATAACGAGTGGGAGCCATATGCGCCGGGTCTCAAGGCAATAGAGGATGCGTCGGAGATCAGGCGCCGTTTTCTGCTCGCGTTCGAGAACGCCGAGAAGACAGATGATGAGAAGGAGCGTGAGGAACTGCTGACGTTCGTCATCGTCGGTGGCGGGCCGACGGGTGTCGAGCTGGCGGGCGCGTTTCCCTACATCGCGCGGAAGGCGCTCGCACCCGAGTTCCGAAAGGTCGACACGCGGCGCACGCGCGTGATCCTGGTCGAAGCGGGTCCGCGCATTCTGCCGACATTTCCAGAGAGCCTCGCCGCTCGAGCGAGGAAAGATCTCGAGGATCTTGGTGTACAGGTGCGCGTCGGGTCGTTCGTGACGGGAGTCGACGCCGAGGGAGTGCGCGTTGGATCGGAGACGATACGCGCACGGACCGCGTTCTGGGCCGCGGGCAATCTTGCGTCGCCACTTGGCAGTTTCATGGGAGTTCCGCTCGACCGTGCGGGGCGAATCTCCGTAAATGCTGATCTGTCGGTGCCCGGAACCCCGAACGTGTTCATTGTCGGCGATTTGGCGACGCTGACTCAGGACGGGAGAATGATTCCGGGAGTCGGTCCGGCGGCGATTCAGGAAGGAAGAGCCGCGGCTAGAAACATTCTGCGGGATCTCAAGCGCCAGCCGCGAAAGCCATTTCGTTACTGGAACAAGGGCGACCTCGCTGTCATAGGCAGATCGCGCGCGATCGCCGACCTCGGCTGGATCCAGTTCTCCGGCTGGTTCGCCTGGGTGTTCTGGCTCTTTGTCCACATCATGTATCTGGTCGGATTCCGCAATCGTCTGGTGGTGCTGATCGAGTGGGCGTACGCCTATTTCACGTCGCAGGCGGGGGTAAGGCTCATCACTGACGTGGAGCGGTACAAGCCTCCGAAGGGCTGATCGAACTCATCGTCGCTGCGTGGCGAGAGCCCAGAAATCGATGATTGTTCTGGCTGACGGACACGGCTGCGTGTAATGTTTGGCGGCATCTCCTGCGAGGCGAGATCACATGAGTACGACCGTTGACCCTGTGAATGAAGTAGAGCCCACGCCGGCCAAGGCGAGTTTGTGGGAGGACTTCGTCGACATTTTCTACGCGCCGTCTTCCGTTTTCGCGCGACGCGCGGAGGGGAAATTCGGACTGGCGCTGACGGTTCTAATCGTCGCGGTACTGGTTCTAACCTACCTCACGATAAACGCCATGCAGCCGGTCATGGATGGAGAATTCGCGCGGCAGAGCGCGGCGGCGATGGCAAAGAATCCCAATGTGACACAGGAGCAGCTGTCAGCGGGGCGCAAGTTCTTTGAGAACTTTGGGCCGATCTTCTTTGGGATCGGCATCCTGATCGGAGTTTTCGGGACCGGCATTGTCATCTGGCTGGTAGGAAAGCTCTTCGATGCAAAGGAGAGTGTGGCGGCAGCGATCATGATCGCGACCTACTCGGAGGTGCCGCGCGTCGTGCAGATTCTGATAAATGCGGCCCAGGCGCTCTTCATGTCTCCGGAGAAGCTGACGTCTTTCGCCAGCCTGACGTTGAGCCCGGCGCGATTCATGGATCCGAGTTCTTCCCAGATCGCAATCGCGTTGGCGACCAGACTCGATCTGTTCACCATCTGGATCACGGTGCTGCTCGCTATTGGAATCCACGTCGTGGGTAAGATCCCCAAGCCGCAGGCCGCCATCGTTGCAGCAATTGCGTGGCTGGTGGGAGCACTGCCCGCGATACTGGGAGCTGCTCGTTCAGGGTGATTTCTCGCAGGTAAAAAGTTTCGGACCGCTGTGTTAAAGGGCCGATGGTTGCAACAACGCAATCATCGGCCCTTTTGCTGTTACCCCCGTGCTGCTCGCCTCGTGTTTCTGGTGACTGAATACCAATTCGGGGACTGCTACGTCACCGTACGTATTTGAGCAATCCCGAACCCGAGATAGCGTAACACGTAGGATATCCCCCCAAAGGGCACCCATGAACGAGAGCAAGGAGCGGGAAATCGAGGAACGGCTCTCCCGGATCGAGAGCGTCCTGTCCGATCTCCAACAGTCAATCGACAGTCTGGTGAGAGCAAAGGGCGGAGCCTCGGCGTCTGCGGAGCCGGCCCGCTCTGCCTGGGTTGCGCCATCGTCTACGCCTGCGGAAAAGCGAGCGACTACAAACGCCACCAATGACATCGGCTCGACGATCTCGGATTGGTTCTCGTCGCGTAGTCCCGAGTGGTGGCTGAGCCGGCTGGGTATCGGCTTCGTCGTAATCGCTGTCCTCTTCCTTTACAGCTACGCAATCGAGAAGGGTTGGATCACGCCGCCGATTCGTGTGCTGGCGGGCACCGTCGTTGGCGCAGCTTTGTTCTGGGTTGCGATGCGCACGAAAGACGATGACACAAAGACATCGCTCGGGCTGGGAATGCGGCAACTGCTATATGGCGGTGCGCTGGCGGCCTGGTATGTAACGGCGTACGCGGCATCTGTATGGTATGGTCTGATCTCCGTCCCATCTGCCCGCCTCGTCTTCTTCATTCTCGCCATAACCTCTGCCTGGCTGTCACTGCAGGAGCGGCGCGAGATATTCGCATTCATTGCGGTCGCGACCGGCTTCGCCACGCCATTCATTCTCTCCGGTCCCGTTACCTCGCTGACGCCGTTCGCGCTCTACATGGGCGCAATATCCGCGATCGGATTGTTCATCTATCTGATCCGCGGCTGGCCGTCGACGGTATGGATAACGTTCCTCGCATTCTGGCTAATTCTCAACGGCTCGGCGCTTTCCGGCGGCGTGGTTCGATCGACGACTCCGGGAGCACTATCGCTGTCGATTCTGATACTTCTGGCGGGAGCGGCGTTCACGCGCGTTCCGTGGCTGCGCAGACAATTGCTGGCGACCGGCAATCCCCGTTACACTCCTGCGCCGAAGAGTGAGGCAACCCAGCGCGTGATGGACGGAATGGACGCGCTGTCCAAAGTCCTTGGCGGCGGCAAGAGCGCGCCGGACAGTCTCGCACTGTGGGTGATGACGATACTCAGCCCGGTGTTCGTCGTGAGCACGCTGGCCAATATCTGGATACGCGTACCGTCGATTGTGCCGGGACTGATTCTCGTCGGACTGGGATCAGCTGCGATCACACTCGGCATGAGCCAGACCGCCGACAGGGAAGTGAGGCATGTCATCTTCACGGCGGCCGCGTTCTGGATGTTGCTGGGCCTGATGAAGGTCGCCCCAAACCCGGAGAGTGTGGGCGTCGCAGCGCTATACGCCGCGGCAATTCTGGTCTATGTGAAGTCGACCTTGATCGGACCGCGCAGCATTGCGAAGGCAGCGATCGTCGTCGCACTTGCGGTGGTCGCGGGCCACGCTTTATCGGGCAGTCTTACAGGCTGGATGCATTGGCGTTGGATAGTCGCTGAGATAGTAACGCTGGGTTCGAGCGCGATCATCGCGCAAAAGCTTCTCAAGAATGCGAGCGAGCGGGTCCAGGGAATGGTGGTGGGAGGGTTGACGTACCTGGGCTCGCTCCTCGTAATAATCGATCTGCTCGAGCCGGTGTGGCCCCCGCTGGTTACCGCAACCTACGCGGTGTTCGGGGCTGCACTGCTTCTTGTAAGCAAACAACGCGGGGGCGACCGACTGCTGCGACAGCTCGGCGGTGTGACGATGGTGATTGTCGTGGCGCGTTTGCTACTCGTCGACATGGCAAGCGTCGAGACGATCTGGCGTGTGCTGCTGTTCCTTGCCTGTGGCGCTGTATTCCTCTTTGCCGGTTACAGACTGCAACCGTCGCGAGCAGGAGCTGGAAAGATTAGTTGAAGCACCGCAACGCCGGCTTTAAGACGCGATCGGGACTGCTTCTTTTCGTCCGTCGTCGATGCCGAAGCCGAGCGCAATCACTCCTGCTACGAGCGCGGCGGAAGTGTACATCGGCACCGATCTGCCCAGGTGATCGTAGGCGAAGCCAGCCCACAGAGGAACCAGCACTCGCCCGAGTCCGCCGAAGGTCTGCTGCACTCCCATGTAGAGACCGCGTTCCGCGCTCGAGATCACTCGGGATAGCATCGACGTCACGCACGGGAACGTGAACGCGGTACCGAGCGGGATCAGCGCCACTGAGATGGCGAGGCTGATGTAACCGCGCGCCAGAGGCAGAGAAGCGAGCCCGGTCGCCAGCATGGTCAGGCCAATTCGAGACAAATAGGCCTCGCCGTAGCGATCGACCATGCGACCGAGAATTCCGGCGCGGGTCACCACCGATATTGCTCCGACGTAAGTGTAGAAAATCCAGATCCGATCTTTCGTCACGCCAAACCGGTCGGCGAGGAAGAGGGCCAGGATTGCCATCAAACCCGAGAACGCGCCCATCGCGATCGCGTAAATCCAGATCAGACGCGGCGCCGGCTCACTCGCGTGTGTGATGACGTGCGCGATTACGGTGCGCGATGCGCGCGGCTTCTTCGCATGCGCCTCGGTCATATCGCGTGATTCGCGCAGGAACTTCCAGGCGAAGAAAATGTTGACGGCGCACAGGGCGGCAGCCGTCAGGCCCGGGCCGTGTGAGCCGAGTCGCAGCGCCGCCGATCCAATGGCGGGGCCGATCGCAACGCCGACATTCGTCGCAGCCGACAGCCAGCCCAGCGCCTTGGCGCGGTTGCCAGGCTCCACGGAATCGGTGACGTACGCCTGAATCACACCAACCGTCCCGCCGCCCGCTCCCTGTACCACTCGCGAGAGCAGCAGCAGCCAGATTGAATTCGCGAATGCGAAAACTATGTAGGCGATGCCGGCTGCGGTGAGTCCCACGAGCAGTGCCGGACGTCGTCCATACTTGTCCGAGAATCTTCCCCACCAGGGTGCGCTAATGAGCTGCGCGGCCGTGAAGGCGCTCATGAGAATCGAAACGACCAGCGCGCCGCCACCCATCTCGCGCGCGTAGAACGGCATCAGTGGGATGATCATCAGCAATCCCACCATGTCCACGAAATTGGTGACGATCAGCACCGCCAGCTTGGCGTTCGCAGCCCTTGAGACGTGGCCGCGCAGAGTCGCTTTCATCAGCTCTCAGCTTTACCGAGCGCGGCGGGCGGAACTGCTCTGCCCACGACTCCGGCAAGCGCGATGATCGTCAGTGCGTAGGGAATCATCTCGATGAACTGTGACGCGATGGCGTGGCTTCCCTGGAGCTGAATCTGAAGTGTCTCCGCGGCGGCGAAGAGCAGACATGCCAGGGCCGCGCGAATCGGATCCCATCTGCCGAAGATTACCGCTGATATCGCGATAAAGCCGCGGCCGGCTGTCATCTGATCGGTGAACTGGTGCTGATCGAGCGCGAGATACACTCCGCCGAGCGCCGCCAGAATTCCGGAGATCGCGACCGCCAGGTATCGAACACGCTTGACGCTGACACCGACGCTCTCGGCGGCGTCGGGATGCTCGCCGGAGGCGCGAACGCGCAATCCGAATGGAGTCTTGTAGACGACAAATGCGACGACGGGCGCGACGAGAATCCCCAGCCAGAGGAGGGGGTTGTCGAATCCCGCCGCGTTGATGTTTCCGCCGAACCCGGTCACGCGTGGCGAGTTGGAGGAGCTGGCGAAGAAAAGCTTGAGGAAGAATCTCGTCACTCCGATCGCCAGCAGGTTGATGGCGACGCCAACGACTACCTGGTCGGCCCGGTAGCGGATGGTGGCGACGGCGTGAATCAGTGCGAAGATCAATCCTCCGATCATCCCTGACAGAACTCCGATCCACGGATTCCCCGAGTAGCTCGTGCCGAGCACGGCGGCGAACGCCCCGCTGAGCATGAATCCCTCGAGAGTCAGGCTGACGATCCCCGCCCGTTCCGCAACGACGCCGCCGCTCGCGGCAAACAGGTAGGGAATCGCGATGCGGATCATCTGCGTCAGGAAGGAGATCGGATTCAAGCGTCGCTCCTTCTGCGTGCGCTTCGCAGCACCCGCGTTACTTCAGGAACCGACATCGCGACGGCGATGATGACGACGCCCTGCAGCACGTCCATCATCTGCTTCGGAACGAAAGCGTGAATAGCCAGCCCACCCTGCGAAAGGGTGGCGAAGAAGAAAGCGGCCAGCAAAACGCCGAATGGGTGATTGCGCCCGACGAGCGCTACGGCGATGCCGAGGAAGCCGGCGCCACTGGCAAATCCATCCTCGTAGTAATGCTTGTAGCCGAGCACGTAGTTGATGCCACCGATGCCGGCGATGACGCCGGACAGTGTCAGCGCGCGCATCCAAACCCGCCTGACGCTGATGCCGCCGTACTCGGCCGCATCAGGCTGAAGGCCGACTGCGCGCAGCTCGTAACCTGCGCGCGCGCGGAAGAGATAGAACCAGACGGCAACGGCGACGAGCACCGCCACTATCAGTGCGAGATTGGCTGCGGAGCCGTGGAAGGTGGAATTGATGTCAGCCAGACGCGGCAGAACTCCGGCGTGGATCTCGGGCGTATGCAGAGTCTCGGGCACGTGCAGGTGCCCGGCAATGAACCAGTTGAGCAAAGCGAGCACGATGAAGTTGAGCATGATCGTCACGATCACCTCGTGCGCACCGAATCTTGTTTTGAGATAAGCCGGCACCGACCCGACAACTCCGCCCGCCAGACCAGCCGCGATCATGCACAGCGGGAGGGCAAAGATCAGCGGTGTGCCCGGCGGGAGCGCGAGGCCGGTCAGGGCCGCGGCAAATCCGCCTGCCGCGAGCTGGCTCTCACCACCGATGTTGAACAACCCAGCGCGCAGGCCGAACGAAACTGCCAGACCGGTGAAGGCCAGGGTCGTCGCCTTGTACAGAACCTGGCCGAAGCCGTACGCATTACCCCACGTTCCCTCGAGAAGAAGCCGATAGACCGCGCCGGGCGATTGCCCATAGCTGAGTATCAGGAGATCGCCGCAAATCAGCGCCACCAGCAGCGCGACGAGCGGGGGGATCAGAGCTTCTTCCGCGCGATCCCGCCATGGAGTTCCGGCGGTTGTTGGCCTGGCGCCGATTGGTTGAGTCGTGACGCTCACGATGCCTTCTTCGCGCCGATCATATACTCTCCGAGCGATTCCTCGGTGGCTTCCGAGGTCGGCATCACCACCGCGAACTTGCCGCGATACATGACGGTGATGCGGTCCGAGAGAGCGAGCACTTCGTTCAGCTCCGCGCTGACGAGGAGAATCGCTTTCCCTTTCGCGCGCGCGTCGAGCAGCTGTTGATGGATGAACTCGATCGCGCCGACATCCACGCCGCGCGTCGGCTGCGAGGCCAGCAGCACCGAGAAATCGCGACCCATCTCGCGCGCGACGACGATCTTCTGCTGATTCCCGCCCGAGAGCGCCCGCGCGGCGAGAAGCGGGTTGGGAGGACGAATGTCGAAGGTCGAGATCTCCTCGAGCGCGTTCGACATTATGCGATCGCTCTCGAGCATTCCGTTCTTCGAGAAATGCTTTTGCAGTCCGAGAATGAGATTGTCGCCGACGGTGTACTCCATGAGAAGTCCGCGCCGGTGCCTGTCCTCGGGAATGTGCGACAACCCCTCACTATGGCGCGCAGCGACAGCTTGCCGAGTGACCTCGACGCTTTCGATGAAGATCTGTCCGGCGGCGACTGGTCTCAGTCCGGCGAGCGCCTCGATCAGCTCGGTCTGGCCATTTCCTTCGACGCCGGCGATTCCAAGTATCTCTCCAGGAGCGACATCGAAGGTCACGTCGTCGACGACCCGAATCCCGCGCGATCCAATGACACTCAGGTTTCGGACCTCCAAACCTTTTCCAGCCGGCCGCGTCGACCGAGCGACAGGCTGCACTCTCTTTCCGGCCGACAGCGACACTTCACGTCCAACCATCAGCCGCGCGATCTCGGCGGGCGTGGTTTGCGCGGTCTTGATGCGCGCGACGGTCTGTCCGGCGCGCATCACCGTGATCGTATCTGAAAGGTCCACAACCTCATCGAGGCGATGCGTGATCAGAATGATCGTGTCGCCCTTGTCCCGAAGTCTGCGCAACACAGCCCATAGCTCTTTGACTTCGGGCGGAGAAAGCACGGCAGTCGGCTCATCGAGCACCAGAATTCGCGCGCCGCGGAACAGAACTTTGAGAATCTCTACGCGTTGCGCTTCCCCAACTGACAAATCAGAAATCAGGCGCCCGGGCTCGATGACGAGGCCGGTCTCATTCGACAGCTGGCGCACGTCGGCCGCAGCGCGCTGGTGATCGAGTACGACCCCGTTCTTCCGCGGCTCCGCCCCCAGCACGAGATTCTCGGCCACAGTCAAAGTCGGCACGAGCATGAAGTGCTGGTGCACGATGCCAATGCCGGCGGCGATAGCCTCACCTGTAGACCATCCGGTGACGTCCCGCGACGCGAGTGTAACACTTCCCGCGTCGGGCTTGATCAGCCCGCCAAGCACGCGCATCAGCGTTGATTTGCCGGCGCCGTTTTCTCCGACGAGAGCGTGTATCTCACCCGGCATGACTTCGAGCGAAGCACCGCGCAGCGCGAACGTATCGCCGAAGGCTTTTTCGATGCCCTCCATGTGAATGGCGGGATGGGCGTTGGGGGAGGGGGAATGGGAAAGGCGGGAAGCAGGATCAGCAGCTTGATGTCTAGGGACGTTGCCCTCATCCCCCTTCCCCCGTCCCCCGTCCCTCATCTCGTGCTGGGCACTTTGATGCGTCCAGCGATTATCTCCTGCTTCAGCTCCTCGACGCGGGCGCGCGCGCTGTCGGGGATGAGCGCGCGATTCCTGGCATCGTAGATGTATCCTACTCCGCCTTCCTTCAATCCGAACGAGTAGATCCCGCCCTTGAAGGTGTGATTCTGCACACGCTGAATGGCGTCGTAGGTCGCGTTATTCACTCCCTTCACCATCGAGGTCAGCACGTGACCGGGTGCTTCGTCGTTCTGATCGGAATCGACGCCGATCGCCAGCTTGTTGGTTGCACGCGCTGCCTCAAACACACCCTGGCCCGTGGATCCGGAGGCGTGGAAGATCACCTCGACGCCCTGGTTGTACTGACTCAGCGCGAGCTCCTTTCCCTTGCCTGGATTCTTGAACGCTTCGGGTGTGACACCGGCGTACTGCGCGATGACCTGACAATCGGGGCAGACTTTCTTTACGCCGGCGCGATAGCCCGCCTCGAATTTGTGGATGAGCGGAATGTCCATTCCGCCGACGAACCCGACTTTCTTCGTGTGGCTGACGAGCGCGGCCAACGCGCCGACGAGATACGAACCTTCCTCTTCACGAAACTTGAGGGCTGCGACGTTGGGAGGGGGCGGAATTACGTTGCCATTCGCATCGGTTGCCAGGGCGTAATCGATGCCGGCGAACGCGGTGTTCGGGTATTCCTTCGCCAGATTGGCGAGGTCATCGGTGAAGATGAAACCGACGCCGATGACGAGGTTCATCCCCTCCGCCGCAAGCAGTCTAAGTCCCGCTTCACGATCGGCGCCCTCGCCCGGCTCGATGAAGCGCACGTTGGAGCCAAGGAATCTGGTCGCGCTGTCCGCGCCTGCGTACGCACCATCATTGAAAGACTTGTCTCCGCGTCCACCCACATCGAGTACGATGCCGATGCGGACGCTCGATGCCTCGTTCCCCTCGGCGATTGCCGTCCGGCGGGTGAAGAGGAGGGCGATGTGTGCGACTAGGAGGAGGGCGGTGACGATGAGCAGCTTACGCATCTGGACTGAACAATCGCTCCTAACACAATGCCTTGCAAGACGATGAATCGCGCATTGATTTCAGAACATGGCCGAGCGAATACGGACGCGCTTTCTCGTGGTAGGAAGCGGAGTTGCGGGGCTGCACACCGCATGGCGCGCTTCGGCCGATGGCGAGGTGATGGTCCTCACCAAGCGCTCGCTGTTTGACAGCGCCACCGCATACGCTCAGGGAGGAATCGCCGCCGCGCTGGGTGCCGGAGACTCACCGGAGCTTCATCGTCAGGACACACTGGCAGCGGGCGCGGCGTTGTGTGATGCCGCCGCCGTGGAAGTGCTCGTCGAGGAAGGCCCGGCCAGAGTTCGCGAGCTCGCGACCGCCGGGGCGCATTTCGACCTCGAGCCGGGAGGGAACTTCAAGCTCGGCAAGGAAGCGGCACACTCCCGGCGGCGCATCGTGCATGCCCACGGCGATCAGACCGGCGCCGAGGTCGCGCGCACTTTGATCAAGCGGGTGAAGGAGA
>Ga0207706_10003886_pt1 | contig 14187 bp, 12 predicted proteins | sample KBSC53metaG_FD_184318 | JGI IMG/M metagenome (GOLD analysis project Ga0207706, IMG submission 184318) | Corn rhizosphere microbial communities from Kellogg Biological Station, Michigan, USA - KBS C5-3 metaG (SPAdes) (version 2) | ecosystem: Host-associated > Plants > Roots > Rhizosphere > Soil ... | reverse complement strand
AGATCCGCTCTTCATCCTGTACACCTCGGGATCGACCGGAAAACCCAAGGGCGTGCTCCACACCACCGGCGGCTATCTCGTCTGGGCCTCGATGACCCACCAGCTGATCTTCGATTACCGCCCCGGCGACGTCTACTGGTGCGCCGCCGACATCGGCTGGGTCACCGGCCACAGTTATGTCGTCTACGGCCCGCTCGCCAACGGCGCGACTACGCTGATGTTCGAAGGCGTCCCCAACTACCCCGATTTCAGCCGCTTCTGGCAGGTGGTCGATAAGTACAAGGTCAACATCTTCTACGCTGCCCCGACCGCACTCCGCGCCCTGATGCGCGAAGGCGACGACTGGGTGAAGAAGACGAACCGCAGTTCGCTCCGCCTGCTCGGCTCGGTCGGCGAGCCGATCAATCCCGAAGCATGGATGTGGTATTACAATGTCGTCGGCGACGCCCGCTGCCCGATCGTGGATACCTGGTGGCAGACCGAGACCGGCGGCGCGATGATCTCGCCACTCCCCGGCGCGATCGACCTCAAGCCCGGCTCAGCCACCAAGCCCTTCTTCGGCGTGAAGCCGCAGATCGTCGATGCCGAGGGCAAGGTCCTCGAAGGTGCGACCGAGGGCAATCTCTGCATCACCGACAGCTGGCCGGGCCAGATGCGTACCGTCTGGGGCGATCATGATCGCTTCTTCCAGACCTATTTCACCACCTACAAGGGCAAATATTTTACCGGTGACGGCTGTCGCCGCGACGCCGACGGCTATTACTGGATCACCGGCCGCGTCGACGACGTGATCAACGTCTCGGGCCACCGGATGGGCACCGCCGAGGTCGAAAGCGCGCTCGTCGCTCATGCCAAGGTGGCCGAGGCCGCCGTCGTCGGCATGCCGCACGAGATCAAGGGCCAGGGCATCTACGCCTATGTAACCCTTAATGCCGGCGAGGCGGACAGCGACGCGCTCCGCAAGGAACTGGTCCAGTGGGTCCGCCACGAGATCGGCCCGATCGCCACCCCCGACGCGATCCAGTTTGCCCCCGCCCTGCCCAAGACCCGCTCCGGCAAGATCATGCGCCGCATCCTGCGCAAGATCGCCGAGGGCGACACGTCCAATCTGGGCGATACCTCGACGCTCGCCGATCCGGCCGTGGTCGATAATCTGGTGGCCAACCGGCAGACGGCCTGACGGGGGGTTACCGCCCCGCGCCCCGCCGGATCAGCGCGGCGATGCACGATGCGCGGTCGAAATCGTCGCCATTGGGCAAGCGTGCGTCGATGTAGCGGACCAGCGGATCGCGACCCGCCGCCGGTGGATAGAGGTAGGCATCCAGCACGCACGCGCTCCCGACATATTGCAGCTTGCGCGCGGTGCCCTCGCGGACATCCATGTCCGGCTCGCCGAACAGCGCGCGCAGCATCTCCGCATTCTGGCCCATCACCCGTTCCAGCCCGCTTTGCTGGACAGGCTTAGGCGGTGGCGGCGCGGTGGCCTGCGGCGGCGTCTCGACACAGGCGGTGAGGGAAATGAGCGCGATCAGGCTCAGGCGGGGATCGAAGCATCGTGCCATCGCGCCTCCATAGCGGCACGCGGCTTGCGCGTCATCCGGCCTGCGGTTAGGCGGCTCGCATCATTGCAAGGAGACGTTCGTGACCGCGCCCAGCCTCGACATCATCGCCATCGGCAACGCCATCGTCGATGTGATCGCGCAAGCAGACGACGCCTTCATCGCCAGCGAGGGTCTGGCCAAGGGATCGATGCAGCTGCTCTTCTCCCCTGAGGAAGCCGAGGCGCTCTACGCCAAGATGGGCGCGGGTATTGAGGCAAGCGGCGGCTCCGCAGCCAACACGGTCGCGGGCATCGCGGCACTCGGCGGCAAGACCGGGTTCATCGGGCAGGTCGCCGACGATCAGCTTGGAAGCGTCTTCGCCCACGACATCCGCGCCCTCGGCGTGCACTTCGATACGGCACCCCGCCCCGGCCAGCCGCCGACCGCACGCTGCCTGATCCTCGTCACGCCCGATGCGCAGCGCACGATGAACACCTTCCTCGGCGCATCACAGTTCCTGCCCGCGACCGCGCTCGACCTCGATCTGATCAGGTCGGCGGCGATCCTCTATCTCGAAGGCTATCTCTGGGATCCCGAGCAGCCCCGAGCCGCGATGCGCGCCGCGATCGACGCGGCCCGCGGCGCCGGCCGCAAGGTCGCCTTTACCCTTTCGGATTCCTTCTGCATCGAGCGTCATCGCGGCGATTTCCTCGCGCTGATCGACGACGGCCAGCTGGACATCCTGTTCGCCAACGAAGCCGAAATCCTGTCGCTCAACGAAACCGACGATTTCGAAGCCGCGGTCACGGCGACTGCGGCGAAGGTGCCGCTGCTGGTCGTCACCCGCAGCGAGAAAGGCGCGCTCGCCGTCAGCGGTGGCGAACGCGTCCAGGTCCCTGCCGAGCCGATCGCCGAAGTGATCGACACCACCGGCGCCGGCGACCTCTTCGCCGCCGGCTTCCTCGCAGGCCAGACCCAGGGTCGTTCGCTCAAGGACTCGCTGACGATGGGTGCCATCGCTGCTGCCGAGGTGATCTCGCACTACGGCGCGCGGCCGGAGGCGGACCTCAAGCAGCTGGTGGCGAAGCGGCTGGGTTGAAATAAACTAGCGACCGACCATCAATTCGGGGCGGACGAGGCGGTCGAAGGCGGATTCGTCGATCAGCTTGAGGTCTAGCGCGGCTTCGCGCAGCGTAATGCCCTTCCCGTGGGCGTGTTTGGCGATCTTCGCGGCGTTGTCGTAGCCGATCTCGGGGGCGAGCGCCGTGACGAGCATCAGGGAGCGGTCGACCAGTTCGGCGATGCGGGCACGGTTGGGCTGGAGGCCGTCGAGGGCGTGTTCGGTGAACAGGCGCATGCCCTGCGCCAGCAGCGCGATCGAGCGGAGAATGTTGGCGCCGATCATCGGCTTGAAGACGTTCAGCTCGAAATGGCCCTGTAGGCCGCCGACGGTGATCGCCTGATGGTTGCCGATCACTTGGGCTGCAACCATCGTCAGCATCTCGTTCTGGGTCGGGTTGACCTTGCCGGGCATGATCGAGCTGCCAGGCTCATTTTCCGGCAGGATCAGCTCGCCGATGCCGGAGCGCGGGCCGGACGCCATCAGGCGGATGTCGTTGGCGATCTTGGTGAGCGCGACCGCGAGCACGTTGAGCGCGCCCGAGAGTTCGACCAGCGTGTCGTTGGAGGCCAGCGCCTCGAACTTGTTGGGCGCGGTGATGAAGGGGAGGCTGGTCAGCGTGGCGATCTCGCTGGCCATCGCTTCGCCGAAGCCGGACGGTGCGTTGAGGCCGGTGCCGACCGCTGTGCCGCCCTGCGCGAGCTGGAAGAGGCGGGGGAGCGTCGCTTCGATCCGGTCGCGGGCGTTCCGGATCTGCATTGCATAGCCGGAAAATTCCTGGCCGAGCGTCAGTGGGGTCGCGTCTTGCAGGTGGGTGCGGCCGATCTTGACGATGGCGTCCCACTCGGCCGCTTGCGCGGCGAGGCGGGCGTGAATGGTGCCGAGGGCAGGGAGCAGATCGCCATGCACCGCGCGGGCGGCGGCGATGTGGAGCGCGGTCGGGAAGCAATCGTTCGAGCTTTGGCCGCGATTGACATGATCATTGGGGTGGACCGGGGTCTTGCCGCCGCGTGTGCCGGCGAGCGCTTCGTTGGCGAGGCCGGCGATCACCTCGTTGACGTTCATGTTGGTCTGGGTGCCGCTGCCGGTCTGCCAGATAGCGAGCGGGAACTGGTCATCATGCGCGCCGGAGGCGATGGTGGTGGCGGCTTGCTCGATTGCGTCGGCGAGTTTCGGGTCGAGATCGTGGGTGCGGTTGATGCGGGCGGCGGCCTGCTTGATCAGCGCGAGCGCGTGGACGATCGCGACCGGCATCCGCTCCTGCGGCGGGAAGGCGAAATTGCCGAGCGAGCGCTGGGTCTGCGCGCCCCAATAGCAGTCGGCGGGGACTTCTACGGGTCCGAAGCTGTCGGTTTCGGTGCGGGTCATCTGATTTCTAACCTACTAAAACAAATATCGGGACCATAGCCGCCACCACGATACCCAGGGTCAGTATTGGTAGTCGCAATGCACCACTATCGCCTAGCCGCCGTCGCTCGGCTGAGTCGGTTCACTTCTTCCGTGTGAAATCGACCGAGACGACGTTCGATCCATCCTCGACCGGGGCCGCGGGAGGTGCATCGTTTTCGGCGTCCTCATGTTCCACGGCATCCTCGATCTCCTCGACCTGGGCATGGAATTGGAGGGCGAAGTTGACCGCCGGATCGTGGAAGGCCGTGACTGCGCCGAAGGGAATAACGAGATGCGCGGGCACCTGGTTGAAGGAGAGGCCGACCTCGAACTTGTCCTCGCCGACCTTCAGATCCCAGAAGCGGTTCTGGATGACGATGGTCATTTCGTCGGGGAAGCGTTCGGAGAGGTGACGGGGGATGTCCACGCCCGGCGCGCCGGTCTTGAAGGTGATGTAGAAATGATGTTCGCCCGGCAGGCCGCCGCGCCGCTGAATCTCGCCAAGGACCCGGCCGACCACCGCGCGTAACGCATTCTGGACGATCTCATCATAGGGGATCAGGCTGTCGGCGGGGGTATCACTCATACGGCCCCTAGGTTGGACGCTCGATCCCAACGGGTCAAGACGCGTTGCACGCGCGACGGCGGACGCTATAGGCCTGTTGCATGCGTACCGCACTCATCACGCGCACGACCAAGGAGACCGACATCTCCGTGAAGGTCAATCTGGACGGGACCGGAGTCTATCAGGTCTCGACCGGGATCGGATTCCTCGATCATATGCTGGAGCAACTGTCCCGCCATTCGCTGATCGATCTCGACGCGACGGTGAAGGGCGATCTGCATGTCGATCAGCATCACACCACCGAGGACAGCGCGATCGCGATCGGCGAGGCGGTGAGCAAGGCGCTGGGCGACCGGCGCGGCATCTCGCGCTACGGCACCGCCTTCGCGCCGATGGACGAGGCGCTGACTCGGGTGGCGCTCGATATTTCGGGGCGGCCGTTCCTGGTGTGGAAGGCGCAGTTCTCGCAGCCGCGGCTGGGGGAGATGGATACGGAGCTGTTTCAGCACTGGTTCCATGCCTTCTCCGGATCGGCGGGGATCACGCTGCACATCGAGAATCTGTACGGCGAGAACAACCACCATATCATCGAGAGCTGCTTTAAGGGGGTCGCCCGCGCGCTCCGGCAGGCGGTCGAGATCGATCCGCGCAAGGCGGACAGCGTGCCGTCGACCAAGGGGACGCTGGGTGGCGCCAAGGATGACCATGGCTGAACGGCTCGCGCTGATCGATTATGGTGCGGGCAATCTCCGGTCGGTCGAAAACGCGCTGAAAGCGGCGGGTGCGGCGGATGTGCTGGTGACGGCTGATCCGGACGTGGTGCGTGGGGCTGACCGTATTGTGCTGCCGGGTGTTGGTGCGTTTGCGGCGTGCATGGGGGCATTGTCTGCAATTCCCGGTATGGTCGATGCGATGGGTGAGGCCGTGCATGCGAAGGGCCGGCCGTTCCTCGGGATTTGTGTGGGGATGCAGCTGCTTGCCGATACGGGTGAGGAATATGGCAGCCATGCGGGGCTCGGCTGGATCGGCGGGACGGTGCGGGCGCTGAAACCGTCCGATCCGGCGCTCAAGGTGCCGCATATGGGCTGGAACGATGTGGTGCCGACAGCGCAGCATCCGCTGATCGTGCCGGGCGAGGCCTATTTCCTGCACAGCTTCGCGATCGAGGATATCGATCCGGCGCTGCGGCTGGCGATCACCGATCATGGCGGGACGGTGACGGCAGCGGTCGGACGCGACAATATCGTCGGGGTGCAGTTCCACCCGGAGAAGAGCCAGAGCTACGGGCTGGCGTTGCTCGGCCGTTTTCTGGAGTGGAAGCCGTGAAGACCAATTTCGCCGTCATCCCAGCGAAAGCTGGGATCTCTCTTGGCTTTCGGGCGGGAGAGGGAAATGAGATCCCAGCTTTCGCTGGGATGACGGGTGGGGTGCGTTTGTGAGCCTGATCGTTTTTCCCGCAATCGACCTCAAGGGCGGACAGGTCGTGCGTCTCGCACAAGGTGACATGGACCGGGCGACCATCTATGGCAGCGATCCCGCCGCGCAGGCCGCGAAATTCGCCGGCCAGGGCGCGGATCATCTCCATGTCGTCGATCTCGACGGGGCGTTCGCGGGGGAATCAGTCAATCCGCATGCGGTCGAGGGAATCATCAAGGCGTTTCCGGGCAAAGTGCAGCTGGGCGGCGGCATCCGGGATCGGGCCGGGATCGATCGCTGGCTGAACCTGGGTGTCTGGCGTGTGGTGATCGGGACGGCGGCGCTCAAGAATCCTGAACTGGTCAAGGAAGCAGCGCGCGATCTGCCGGGGCGGATCGTGGTCGGGGTGGATGCGCGCGACGGCTATGTGGCGACGCATGGCTGGGCCGAAGTGTCCGACATGAAGGTCGAGGAACTGGCCGATCGCTTCGCCGATGCCGGTGTGGCGGCGTTGCTTTTCACTGATGTCGGGCGGGACGGGCTGCTCAAGGGCTGCAATGTCGAGGCGACGATCCATCTCGCGCGCAAGACCAGCATTCCGGTGATCGCCAGCGGCGGCGTGAAGGATGTCGGCGATATCCTCGAACTGGCGCGCAGCGCGTCCGAGGGGATCGAGGGCGTGATCACTGGCCGGGCGCTGTATGATGGCACGCTGGAGCTTCCCGCCGCGCTGGAGATCGCCCGATTATGAGTATTGGGGCATGAGCGTCAGGGTTCGCGTCATCCCCTGTCTCGACGTCGCCGGGGGGCGGGTGGTCAAGGGTGTCAACTTCGTCGATCTGGCCGATGCCGGGGATCCGGTCGAGCAGGCGCGGGTCTATGATCAGGCCGGGGCGGACGAGCTTTGCTTTCTCGACATCACCGCCAGCCATGAGGGGCGCGGGACGATCCTTGATGTAGTGGCGCGCACGGCCGAGGTGGTGTTCCTGCCGCTGACCGTGGGTGGGGGCGTGCGGTCGGTGGAGGACGCGCGGGCGCTGCTGCTGGCGGGGGCTGACAAGGTGGCGGTCAATTCGGCGGCGGTCGCGCGGCCCGAGCTGATCGGTGAGATCGCTGACCGTTTCGGCGCGCAATGCGCGGTGGGCGCGGTGGATGCCCGCCAGACCGGGCCGGGCAAGTGGGAAATCTATACCCATGGCGGGCGGCGGCCGACTGGGATCGACGCGGTCGAGCATGCCGTGCGGCTGGCAAGCCTTGGCGCGGGCGAGATCTTGCTGACCTCTATGGACCGGGACGGGACGCGGAACGGCTACGATCTCGGGCTCACCCGCGCGGTCGCCGATGCGGTGCCGGTGCCGGTGATCGCCAGCGGCGGGGTCGGTACGCTCGATCACCTGATCGAGGGGATTCGCAATGGCGGGGCGTCAGCCGTGCTCGCAGCCTCGATCTTCCATTTCGGGCAGCATAGTATTGCCGAAGCGCATGCTGCGCTGGGCTCTGCCGGATTGCCTGTGCGGCGTTAAAGAGTCGGTAAAATTTACAATAGTTAACACCGCGCCGGTGCCGTTAACCATTTATAGCTTTGGTAATAACGCCCTTTCCCGGAATGGCAGGTTCCTTGCTTTAACCATGTGCTGTGGGCTGTCCGCCCAATGTTCCTGTGCGCTTGGGGGTTCCAGTCATGGCGTTGGTAAGAAGCGTTGCATTGACGCTGGCTGTCCTTTTGCTGCCAGCTACGGGCGCGTTGGCCAGTTCGGGCGCGTTCTCGGTGCCTGAAGCGGGTAATCTCGTGCTGTTCGCCGCTGGTGTCGCAGGCCTCATCATCGGACGCAGAGGCAGCCGCTCCCGCCGCCGCGACGATTGACTTGAACGGCCTTTCCCGCTTCACAGGTGGGCATGGCCAATATCCTCGCTACTCTTGAGCAGACCATCGCGCAGCGGCGTGGCGCCGATCCTGCATCCTCTTATGTCGCGAAGCTTTTTGCCGCCGGACGGCCCAAGATCGCGCAGAAAGTGGGGGAGGAAGCGGTCGAGACTGTGATCGCCGCAATGGCCGGCGATAGCCGTGCGCTGGTCTCCGAAGCCGCCGATCTGATCTTCCACCTGGCGGTGCTACTCGCCGAGCAGGGGGTGAGCTTCAGCGATGTGCTGGCGGAGATCGAGCGGCGCGAAGGCACCTCCGGCATTGCCGAAAAGGCCGCGCGCCAATCTTAATCTGGCCAGTCCTAGAATCAGGAGTGTTTCATGCCGATCGACGCGCTCGCGCCCTATGACGACAACAATATCTTCGCAAAGATCGTCCGCGGGGAGATTCCGTCGAAGAAGGTCTATGAGGACGACCACACGCTGGCATTCCACGACATCAATCCGCAGGCGCCGCAGCATATCCTCGTGATCCCCAAGGGACGTTATGTTTCGTGGGAGGATTTCTCCGCCAAAGCGAGCGATGCCGAGATCGGCGCGTTCGTCCGCGCCGTGGGGCATGTCGCGCGGGAAGCGGGTCTGGCGGAGACCGGATACCGGTTGCTCGCCAATATCGGGCGGCATGGGCATCAGGAGGTGCCGCACCTCCATGTCCATATTTTCGGCGGGCGTCAGTTCGGGGCGATGCTGGCCGATTGAAAAGCAGTTGTGCGCACAGGATTAAAAGCTAGGTTCCCCAAAACGAATAGAGGGGGCCTCTCTACATGAACCTGCGCATCAAGCCGCTCGACGCCATCCTCGCCACTGCCGAAAAGAAGAGCCTGCACCGATCGCTCGGCGCATTTCAGCTCACCATGCTCGGCATCGGCGGGATCATCGGGACCGGTATTTTCGTGCTGACGGCGGAGGCGGCGCAAAAGGCCGGCCCCGGCATGATGATCAGCTTCGTGATCGCAGGCTTCGTGTGCGCGGTGGCGGCGCTCTGCTATTCTGAGCTGGCGTCAATGGTGCCGGTCTCGGGATCGGCCTACACCTATACCTATGCCGTGATGGGCGAGTTGCTCGCCTGGATGGTGGGCTGGGCGCTGGTGCTCGAATATGCGGTGGCGGCAAGCGCCGTGTCGGTCGGCTGGTCCGGTTATTTCGTCGGGTTGCTGCGCGATTATGTCGGCATCACCATCCCGGCTGAATTTGCCAATGGTCCCTATGCGGGGGGTATCGTCAACATCCCCGCGCTCGTCATCGCGCTGCTCGTAACCGGGCTGCTGATGATCGGCACCAAGGAAAGCGCGCGGTTCAACGCCATTCTGGTGGTGATCAAGGTGACAGCGCTGACCCTGTTCGTCATCGCCACGATCGGTATCATCAAGAGCGACCATTTCACGCCCTTCACCCCCAATGGCTGGGGCATCATCGGCGTGGGCGGCGCAGCGGCGTCGATCTTCTTTGCTTATGTGGGCTTCGATGCGGTCTCGACCGCCGCCGAAGAAACCAAGAACCCGCAGCGCAACGTGCCGATCGGGCTGATCGGATCGCTGGTGATCTGCACGGTCTTCTACCTGCTGGTGGCGGCTGGCGTGATCGGCACGGCCGACGCGCAGCCGGTGCGCGGACCGGGCGGCGAGGTGCTTTCGCCTGGATCGATGGAGCTGGCCAGCCAGTGCGCCGCGATCGTCAAGCAGGGTCTGGCCGAGCCAGTCGCCTGCTCGAAGGAAGCGCTCGCTTATGTGCTGAAGTCGATTGGCTGGCAGAAGCTGGGCGGGATCATCGGGCTGGCGGCCGGGCTGGCGCTGCCGTCGGTGGTGCTGATGATGCTCTATGGCCAGACCCGCGTCTTCTTCGTGATGGCGCGCGACGGCCTGCTGCCGGAAAAGCTCGCCAGCGTGCATCCGAAGTGGAAGACGCCGCATATCGTGACAGCGATCACCGGTGTGTTCGTGGCGATCGCCGCTGCTTTCTTGCCGGTGGGCAAGCTGGCCGACGTTTCCAATTCGGGCACGCTGTTCGCCTTCACCATGGTCGCGATCGCGGTGCTGGTGCTGCGCAAGAAGGCGCCCGACCGGCACCGGCCGTTCAAGACTCCGGCCGTGACGATCACCGCGCCGCTCGCGGTCGCCGGCTGCATCGCGCTCTATCTGCTGCTTCCGTTCGATGCGAAGATGGTGCTGCCGGTGTGGGGCGGGATCGGCCTGCTCTTCTATTTCCTCTACGGGTATCGCAAGAGCCATGTCGGGCGCGGCCTCGTCGAGATCCACGAGGAAGATAGCGACGTGCCGCCAGGGCCGGTGCCTCCCTCACCGCATTTTTGAACACAAAATTTCATTCTGCGCGATCCCTGATTCCTGGGTCACTTTCTGAAACCCCGCTGTAGACCGTATGTCCGGTACCGAGGCTCAGGTTCGCAATTCTCCTCTCATGCGTGAGATCGGACAGGTGCTTAAGCGATGTCGATCATGCGCGCGGCGATCTCGCGTTCGCCCATCACGACATCATCGACGCCCAGCTTGTCGAGATGCTCGACCTCGGCATCGGAATGGGCGCGGGCGATAACGCGGGCGAGCGGGTTCAGCTCGCGGGCGCGTTCGAAGATGGCGCCGGCCTCGAAGCCCTCGGGGATCGCGATCAGGACGGCCGATGCCTCACGGATGCCGGCCGATTCCAGGCTGCGGGGGTCGAGTGCGTTGGCGGTGACGGTTTTTACGCCGTCCTGTTCGGCTTGCCGCGCCATGTCGGGCTGATCCTCGATGACCACGAAGGGTTTGGCGCGCTTGGCCAGTGCCGCCGCGATCAGGCTGCCGACCCGGCCATAGCCGATCACGATGACATGGCCGGCGGGCTTGGGCTGCGGTGTTTCTTCCTGTTCTGGTTCCTGTTCGTCGTCCGCGTCGAGCCGCTTGGCGAACAGCGAGAAGAGGAAGGGGTTGGCGAAGATCGAGATGATCGCGCCGGCAAGAATCAGATCCTGCCCTTCCTTGGGCAGCATGCCGAGATCAGTGCCGAGCGCGGCGAGGATGAAGGAAAATTCGCCGATCTGCGCGAGGCTGGCCGAGATGGTGAGCGCGGTGGTGCTCGAATGGCCGAAGGCGCGGACGATCGTGAAGGCGGCGATCGACTTGCCGATAATGATGATCGCGACCGTCGCCAGCAGCGGCAGCGGCTGATCGACCACCACGTTCGGATTGAACAGCATGCCGACCGACACGAAGAACAGCACCGCGAAGGCGTCGCGCAGGGGCAGCGTCTCTTCGGTGGCGCGGCGGCTGAGCGGGGTCTCACCCAGGATCATGCCGGCGAAGAAGGCGCCGAGCGCGAAGGAGACGTCGAAGATATAAGCCGAGCCGAAAGCCACGCCGAGCGCGATGGCGAGGACCGCGAGGCGGAACAGCTCGCGCGATCCGGTGTGCGCCACCCAATGCAGCGCGGCGGGGATTACGCGGCGCCCGATCACCAGCATGACGGCGACGAAGCCCGCGACCTTGAACATGGTTACGGCCAACGGCATCATCAGCGCGCTGAAACCGCCGTCCGCTTCCTTCATCACGCTGGCGAGCGCGGGCAGCATCACGAGCGCCAGCACCATCGCGAGATCCTCGACGATCAGCCAGCCGACTGCGATACGCCCTCGTTCGGTCTGGACGAGGTTGCGCGATTGCAGGGCCCTCAGCAGCACAACCGTGCTCGCCACCGACAAAGCGAGGCCGAAGACGAAGCCGCCGGCCAGGCTCCAGCCAAGCGCCAACGCCAGCCCCATGCCCATCAGCGTCGCGGTGGCAATCTGGACCAGCGCGCCGGGTACCGCGATCTTGCGGACCGACAGCAGATCCCTGAGCGAAAAGTGCAGGCCGACGCCGAACATCAACAGGATCACGCCTATCTCGGCCAGTTCATTGGCGAGACCGGTGTCGGCGACAACTCCCGGGGTAAACGGGCCGACTACGACACCGGCGAGCAGATAGCCCGCAATCGGTGAAACTTTGAGGCGATGCGCAAGCGCCCCCATCAAAAAGGCCACGACGAGGCCCGCGACGATAGTCATGATCAGGGGCGAGTGGTGCATCCGCTATCCAATACTCCATTGCGGGTCCGGCCAGCCGTTTATCCGGATTGGCCGGAACCCGTTTGCCCGGCTGGCCTCAACCAGCCGCGACGATTATCGAAACCGCCAGTCCCACGGCACCCGCCATTCCTCCTAGGAGGGCCGGCAGGAACCACCAGGGCGGCGGCTCTTGCTTGGGTTTCATGATCGCTCTCCCAGCGGGCGGGCACTGCGTGTCACGCCGCCCGGCGCGTCGAACATAATTGCGACCAGAGGGACTTCAGGGGTGCGGTGGGCCTCGCGGCCAGGCCGGGGTTTTCCATTGGCCGACCGGCGGATCGACAATCGTGAAGCCAGGCCAGGCAAGCCGTTTGCCGATCGCGCGCGCGGCGATGGCGATCGTTTGCGGAATGATGGTTTGAAGCTGGACCGGCGGACCAGCGGGGGAGGAAGAGGCGTCGTCCTTCTCGAAGCGCTTGACGGGCGGGCGAAGCTGCTCGGCTCGGCCACGTAGCGCCACGATCGTGGTGGCGGGGCTGAAGGCCGATCCAATGGTCTTGGTGAGGGGCAGGCCAGCGGGCCACAGGGCGCAGAGCAACGCGGTCGCCAGTGCGACCCAGAGCGTGGGGATGAAAGCCGGTCCCTTATACGCTGCGCTGCGGCTTATGATGCGCTCCTTCCGTATGGGCTATTGTAGCACCGATATGGGATGCTGTGGGCGGAAATCCACCGGTTAAATTAAGTCGTCCCCCCGGACTTGTTCCGGGATCCACCGGGCAACGAGCGCTGGACCAAGCGGCTTGGTGGATGCCGGAACAAGTCCGGCATGACGGCCGATGAAGCCGTCTCAGGCGGCGCGGGCGCCCATGGCGCGCTGGCGGCGGCGCTGGACCGAGGAGCCGAGACCGATCGCCTCGCGATATTTGGCGACGGTGCGGCGGGCGAGATCAAAGCCCTTGTCACGGAGTAGCTCGACCAGCTTGTCGTCGGACAGGATGTCGTCGCCCTCGACCGCGATCAGTGCGCGGATCTGGCTCTTCACGGCTTCGGCCGAAACGGCGTCGCCGCCATCGGCTGAGGCGACGCCGCTGGTGAAGAAATATTTCAGCTCGAACACGCCCCGCTCGCAGGCGAGATATTTGTTGGAGGTGACACGGCTGACGGTCGATTCGTGCATGCCGATAGCCTCGGCGACGGTGCGCAGGGTGAGCGGCCGCAGATGCTCGATGCCGTTCAGGAAGAAGGCCTCCTGCTGCTTCACCAGTTCGGTCGCGACCTTGACGATGGTGCGGGCGCGCTGGTCGAGCGCCTTCACCAGCCAGTTGGCGCTGGCAAGGCATTCGGAGAGCCATGCGCGGCTCGTCTTGTCCTGCGGGCCTTGCGAAAGCTCGGTATAATAAGTGCGGTTGACCAGCAGGCGCGGCAGCGTCGCCGAATTGAGCTCGACCGCCCAGCCGTTCGCGGTGCGCCGGATGAAGATGTCGGGGGTCACGGACTGGGCGACATCCGCCGCGAAGCGCAGGCCCGGCTTGGGATCATAGGCGCGCAGCTCGCGGATCATGTCGGCGAAATCCTCGGCATCGACGCCGCAGATGCGGCGAAGCTGAGGGAGCGCACCCTTGGCCAGCAGATCGAGATTGTCGATCAGCCGGGCCATCGCGGGATCGTAGCGGTCGGCCTCGCGCGCCTGAATGGCGAGGCATTCGGAGAGCGTGCGGGCGCCCACCCCGCTCGGCTCGAACGACTGGATGCCGCGCAGGGTCGCCTCGACCTCGGCGAGCGGCACGCCAAGCTGCAATGCCATGTCGAGCAACTGGCCGTGGAGATAGCCTGCCTCGTCGATCTGCCCGATCAGGTGGCGCGCGATGACGAGGTGATTGCCGGAAAAGGTGGCGCCCGCCTGCGCCAGAAGATGTTCCTGCAGCGACAAGTCCCCGGCGGCGATGCTTTCGAAATCGGGGCCGTCCTCGGCCATGCCGCCGCCGCTACCGCCGCCAAGCTCCATGCCGGAGGTGAAACTGTCGGTGGGGGAATCGTGGTGGAAAGTTTCCTCGCCATAATCGACATCGAGCGGCGCATCGCCTTCCGCGTCGCCCGCGATCATCAGCCGGTCGGCGGTCTCCGGGTCTTCGGCATCGAAGCCGTCGCTATCATCGCCCGGCGGATCGGCTGGCTCGGCCTCTCGCTCGGTCTCACC
>Ga0207706_10003882_pt1 | contig 14207 bp, 14 predicted proteins | sample KBSC53metaG_FD_184318 | JGI IMG/M metagenome (GOLD analysis project Ga0207706, IMG submission 184318) | Corn rhizosphere microbial communities from Kellogg Biological Station, Michigan, USA - KBS C5-3 metaG (SPAdes) (version 2) | ecosystem: Host-associated > Plants > Roots > Rhizosphere > Soil ... | reverse complement strand
GCGCTTGCCGTTGAGCATGACCAGCACCTGGTCGGCCGGCAGGCCACGCAGCGACGGCGCACGCACGAACGTCGAGGCGTCCGAGATGGTGTTTTGACCGACGAAGAACGACGGGACAAGGTTCTTCACCGTGTCGAGCATGTTGGCACTCGGCTGCGCGCTGATGTCGGAGCCTTGGATGACGTCGACCGGCGAAGCGGAGTCGGTCGCGCTGCGATCGACCCGGCGAGTACCCGTAATCACGACTTCTTCGAGCACGCCGGACTTGTTGGCGGCCGGCGGCGTGTTCTGAGCGTGCGCCGGACCCGTGGAAACCGCTCCTCCCAACGCGAGAAGCACCGCAAGACGTGTCGCAGAAAGGCGGTCTTTCGGCGAGCGAATGATGCTCACAATCATGGAACCCCCGTTTTCGAATTTTCGAATATCGACTGAACTACGTTGACTAGCCAATGGCCAGATCGGCTGGTGCGCAGTCTAGCCCACCTTTTGCGGCGGGTCGAAATCGGATGAGGGGCAAGACCCGCCCGCTATCGCGGGCTTTCCCTTACTCCCACTCGATCGTGGCGGGCGGCTTGCTCGATATATCGTATGTGACGCGCGAGATGCCGTTCACTTCGTTGATGATGCGGCGGGAGACGAGCTCCAGGAATTCGTACGGCAGCCGCGACCAGCGCGCGGTCATGAAGTCGATGGTCTCGACCGAACGCAATGCGATCACGTAGTCGTAGCGACGCCCGTCACCCCTGGTGCTCACGATCGGCGGCGTGAATGTCTTCGACGCCAAGCCGTCGCCGCAGGACGCGAACGAGACGGACACCAACTTCACTTACGAGTCGGTGCAGATGGGCTTCAACGGTCCGGCGTGGTTTGCGCGGCTGTCGGCGGGATTTCGCTGAGCGACGGTTCCGGCTCGCGCCATGTGATGACGATTCGCGTCGATTATGAGCTGGCGCGCGCTACTCCAACACGGCACCGCGATCTCCGGGCAGCAGCAACTGCCGGTGAACCCACCAAGGCGCGATGCCGTTGCTCATCACCTGCTCGTGAAATTCACGCAAGGTGAACGAAGCACCACGCGCTACGGCATAATCCCGCCGCAATTTAAGTGCCGCAAGCTTGCCCAGAAAATACCCGCCGTAGGTCGGGTCGTAGGTGCCGCGCACAGCCTCGCGCGCCGCATGCGCGCTGGACAGATGCGCCTCGCGCTCGAAGAAGTCCGCGGCCTGGGCAACACTCCACGCGCCGCTATGGAGCTTTAACCCAGCGATCAGCCGGCAAATGCGATTCAGTGCCTCTGCGATCTGCGCCAATCGGTAGCCCGGATCCTCCGCGTGGAAACCCTCGTCGCTGACCAGCTGCTCGGCGTAGTGTGCCCAGCCATCCTGCCCAGACGAGGGTTGCGGGAAGGGATTGAGCCCTATCCAGATACGCCGCACCTTCCCCGGCGTCCGGCGCATGAACACGCTGTGCACGTAATGCCCGGGCACCACTTCGTGCGCGGTGATGTCGGCAAGCGTGGCGAAGTTGAAAGATTCGAGCCAGGCATTCTGCCGCTCGAGCGGCCAGGCCGGATCGGCGTCGGTGATGTAGTAATAGCTCTGTACAGGCCGCGCCTCGAGCGGCGGTGATGAATGCATCGAAGCCATGCCGATGTCGTAGGCCGGCGCCGGCGCTACCACGATGTGTTCGCTGGTCGGCATCACGAGCAGATTCTTCTCGGCGACGAAGGCGAACAATTCATCCACCTGCGCGGCTGCCGCGGCGACGAGCTCACCGCGCGCCGGGTGATGGCGCACGAGCTCGCCCCACACCTGCATGGGTGTACGCGTCGCGTCGATGCGCGCGGCGGTTCGCGTGAACTCGGCCTGGTTACGTGCCAACTCGCGCTCGCCGATCGCCAGCAACCGGTCGGCCGGCAGGTCGATCAATTCCTCGGCGCGGTATCGCGCTTCGACCGCCGCCGTGCCGATGGCAAATTCGCCGGTTGCGGCAGCAAGACCGCGCGTCTCTAGTTCGCGGCGATACTCGACGATGTTGCGTGCCGCCTCCCCTGCCGCAGCCGCAAGCTGCTGACGAAGGGCTGCGTCTCCTTCGCCGGAAAAAGCCAGCTGCAAATCGCGTGACAGCAGTTCCTCCACGCCGCTGAGCATGCCGATGGCGGTCTCCACGAATACCCGGGGCGGCAATTGGATATTTCGGCGCGCGGACTCGAGCAGCCGTGGTATGGCGTGCATTTTGGAGATTGCCTGGCGCATCCGCGTCACGGCCGGTGCGGCATCCATCGTGGCGAGGTTGTGCAATCCGTCGGAGATCGCCGCGACGTAGATCATGGGATTGCGCGACCAGTTCTTGACCGTCTCCAAATCCAACAACCAGCCATCGACAACACCCAGCAGGATGCGCCGGTCCACGCGCTCGTCGGCGCTCAAAGATTGCTCGGAGATTGAGTCGAGGCGCCCCCGGATGGCATGCAGCCATTTGATCTCCGCCGCGACAGACGGGGCCGAAAAGTCCTCGAGCTCACCGTCATGGGCGTGAAGGCCATTGCCGGCGGCAATCGAGGGATGGAATCGCCCGAACCCGTCGAGGTAGAGATCGACGAGGCCGGCAAATGGAGTCGGCGGGGCCGACGTAGCGGAGTTGGCGGCCGGAACGGTCAGAATCAGCCACGCGCCAAACACCAAGCTTGCTGCAAGTCGAGTGTTCATGCGTGCAGCTTAAAACAGAATGAGATGCCAGTTCCTGTTGCCGCCGGCTGTTCCAGTCGATGTCCGCGGACCCTATCGAGTTCTTCGAGAGTTCGCGGAGCGGGGTCGCCGGAAGCGTTCTGATTTGGCGTTCTGAAAGTTGGCGTGCAGACGAGACTCGAGGTAGCTGACAAGCTAGCAAAGCGAGTTGATCACCCTAGTGTGGATGTCCGCTTCTGGCCGAACCAAGTCTTTATCTTCGCTACTTGTGTAGCGCGTAGTTCATCCGGATCTCGGCACGCTGAGCGACCTTCTTGCCGTCGCGCTCGACGGGCTCGTACTTCCATTGTCGAAGCGCCTCCACCGCGGAGGCGTCGAAGACTCCTGCTGGACTGGATTCCTGGACTTCGATGTCGGCAACCGTGCCATTCGTCTGTACGGTGAACCTCAGCAGCACCCAGCCTTCGACTTCAGCTGTCGATTTGGGCCACGTCGGCGCGACGGTGTGAGTACGTGTCAGCGTCGAGGCCGATACAACGTCTTCCGAAGGGGCTGCATTCACTGTCATCGCGAGTGCGAGAGTCAGCAAGAGAACCTGGACGCGAAGCATGGGAACCTCCCTGCCGGGTGCGGCTGCAAGCTGCAGCGCCAGTATCCTCCGTGACCGTTCCGCTGTCTGCTCTGTTCGATTCAGGAGCAGCTCCCAGGCTGATGATGATCAGGACTGCGCCGACGCGCGGCGCGGGTTTGCCGCAGTTTAGTGTGAGACGGTTAGTCATGTGGAGGCGCTCACTGTCCGACTACGCTTGGGCTCTCGTCGCGGTTCCCCTGTCAATGCCGGCGCATATCGCTTTTCCGGCGCTGTCGTACTACTGTCGTATTGCTGTCGACCTCTATTCGTGGCGGCTACACAGGATACTCGGCCACTATCGCTCCGGAAATGTTGCCGCCGATTGAAGTCGCGAACGACCTCTCGATTGGATAAGCGGACTCAACAGTCACGAAACCTTCTGCTTAAGGTGGCCGGGTGCCCAATCCAAGGGGCTATAGTGCGCACTCGGATTCGCCCGATCGCGATCGCCGCAGCTGTTCGATGAAGGCTCGCTCACTGATAGCAGTCACAATGCAATGAAGCCGAAATGGACGCTCGTTACGTTTTTGACTTTCACGGTCTTGTGTACGACGCACTCAGAACCGACGTCAGCGGCTGAACGGGCGGCGTCAACTTACGAAATCGCTTTCTCGAGCATGGGTCCCATCAACGCCGATGTCTTCATCGCCGATGCGAACGGGAGTCACGCGAAACCGCTGTTGCCGCACGCCGGGTTCGACGGCAATGCTTCGTTCTCAAGCGATGGCCAGTGAGTCGTGTTCACCTCCGACCGTGACGGCTCGTACGACATCTACCGCGCGCATCCTGATGCGTCTGGGCTCGAGCGCCTCGTGAACTATCCCGCCTACGATGATCAGGCAGCGCTGTCGCCCGATGGAAGTTCGCTCGCGTTTGTTTCCACGCGCAGTGGGCAAGCGGACATCTGGATTCTGGAACTGGCGACGAAGAAGCTGCGCAATCTCACAACACACAGTTCCGGAGACTTTCGGCCGGCGTGGTCGCAGGATGGTCAGTGGCTGGCGTTCACGTCGGATCGTGATTCGCGGCAACCGATCGTCGGCGGCTTTCTTACGCAGCACTCTACAGAGATTTATGTTATCCGCGCTGACGGAACAGGATTACGGCGCGTGACACAAGCACAGAAGGTCGCCGGCAGTCCAAGCTGGTCAGGCGACGGCAAGCACCTCCTTTTCTACGAAGCAGAGATGAGTGAGCTGGCAAAGATCGACAGCGTCACGCGACAACGCGGCACCACCCAGATTGCCACCATCGACCTCGCGACCGGCGAGCGGCGCCTGTTGACCACCGGTCTTGGCGAGAAGTGGTCGCCGCGGTTCGTAACGCAAGATCGCATTGGTTATTCCAGCGGCGGACCCGAAGGCGGTCTCGAGTTCATCGCCGGAGCAGCGGGTGTGCGGGGCGAGGTGAGCGCGCCCAGCTGGTCACCGGATCGGCGGCGCATGGTCTTTCACCGCGATGTCGATCAGGAGTGGCCGCCCTTCCAGCGCTGGCACAGCAGAGATCTGCAGTTTCGCCTCGTGCGCACTGGGATTTTCCCGACGTACTCGCCTTCGGGTAACCGTCTACTGACCAACGATCAGCCGGGCGCGAAACTGTCGATGAGGATCCTGGCGATGAACTCCGATGGATCGCAACGATCAGTGTTCTTTGACGGAGGAGAGAAGAGTCCGCTCGGCCCCGTATGGTCGCCGAGTGGCGAACGGGTGGCCTTTGCGCTGGGGAATTTCTTTCAACAGCAGCTCGGTCCCGCGATCGCTGATATCGCCGTGGTGAATCGCGACGGTTCCGGGCTCAAAGTTGTTACCGATGGTTCCGGCAACGTGGGCTTTCCGAGTTGGTCGCCTGATGGCAGCCAGATCGCCTATCGCGCCGCGGGTAAAGACAGGCAGGGACTCTTTGTCATCACCCTCGCGACTGGAACGATCCGTGCTCTGACTGCAGATTCGAGTCACGATAACTTTCCTGCGTGGTCGCCGAAGGGGGACCGCATCGCGTTCACTCGCTTCACTGACAGCGACTACGAGCTGTACACGATCAAGCCAAATGGCAGTGATGTCCGACGTCTGACGAACAAACGCGGTAACGACGCGCACTGCGCTTGGTCACCCGATGGCGAGTGGCTTGCGTTCAGCAGTGCGCGCGGAGGGTTTAAAGACGAGGCTGCGCTACATCCCGGCAATCCGCAGCCGTACGCCGATATTTACGTGATGCGTGCCGACGGATCCGACATCCGGCAGTTGACCGATACGCCCTTTGAAGAGGGCACCGTCTCGTGGGCGCCTCGGCATCGATAATGCGGTCGCCGGTAAGCAGACCCCACGGGTCGCTCGCACGCTATTCAAGTCGACGAGGAGCAACGCGATGAACGATCGGGTCATCATTCACCTCGACAACGAGGGCGTCGCCGACGTCCGGCTGAACCGAGCCGACAAGATGAACGCACTCGATAGCGCGATGATCGAGGGCATCCTCGCTGCCCAGGATCAGCTGCGAGCCGAGCCACGCCTGCGAGCGGTGGTGCTGCACGGCGAGGGCCGTGCATTCTGCGCCGGCCTGGACCTCAGTCGATTCAGAAGCATGGCGGCTGAGGAAACCGGTCGCGGCTACACGTTGGCCGATCGCACTCACGGCATCGCGAACGCGCCACAACAGACTGCCTGGGGTTGGCGCGATCTCCCCGTGCCGGTGATTGCTGCCGTCCACGGCGTGGCATTTGGCGGCGGACTGCAAATCGCCCTGGGCGCAGACATCCGCTGCGTGACCTCGGACGTGAAACTCTCGGTGATGGAGATCAAGTGGGGTCTCGTGCCTGATATGGCGGGCATTGCGCTACTGCGGGAACTGGTGCGCGGTGACGTCGCACGCGAGCTGACCTACTCTGGGCGAATCATCAATGGCGATGAGGCAGTGAGGCTGGGACTCGCAACTTGGGCAGGGTCGGATCCTCTTGCACAGGCGCGCGAGCTGGCGCGCAGCATTGCGCGTAGGAGTCCTGACGCGATCAGAGCGGCGAAGCGTTTGTTGAATCGGAGTGCTGATGCTGATGCGGCAGCGCTCCTTGTGACTGAGTCGCGTGAGCAGGAGCGGCTGATGGGGAGTCCGAACCAGATCGAGGCGGTTCGGGCAGAGATGGAACAGCGCCCGCCCGAATTCTCAGCACCCGGCGTCTATGTCGAGGAAATCTCCTTCAGGGCGCACAGCATCGAAGGTGTGCCGACCAGCACCGCTGCGTTCATCGGTCCGACTCATACCACCCCGCCCGCGACGGACTCGGCCGCGCGCGAGCCGCTCAGGAGCTTCCTGGAGTTCGAGCAGCAATACGGCGGTCTCGATGATCTTCAAACTGCGCAGGGTTCCGGTTGCAACTACGTCGCGCACGCGGCGCGAGTGTTTTTCGACAATGGCGGTCAGCGGCTTTACATAGGGCACGTCTCTGCTGATGCGCTCGCGGAGGAATACGCAGCAGCGCTGCAGGCACTGCCTGAGTCCGCCGGAATCTCGGTCATTGCCGCGCCGGGCTATTCGGCGCGGGCTGCGGCAGCGGAAATACAGCAGGCGCTGATCGAGCATGTGAGTCAGCCAGAGCGCTTTCGTTTTGCAGTATTCGACGCACCGCCCGCGGCGACGATCGACGAGGTGCTCGCCGCCAGGTCGAGCATCGATAGCTCCTACGCGGCGATGTATTACCCGTGGGTCACTACTCAGAATTCAGTGCAGCTTCCGCCGAGTGGCTTCGTGTGTGGAATCTATGCGCGCACTGACAATGCACGGGGCGTGTGGAAAGCGCCTGCGAACGAGACTGTCACCGGTGCCGTGGACCTGCAGACTGCAATCGACACTCACGGACAGGAACGCCTGAGTGCGCAGGGTATCAACAGCATTCGATCGTTTCCCGCTCGCGGCATTCTTCTATGGGGCGCCCGTACCGCGAGCCAGGATCCGCTTTGGAAGTATGTGAACGTCCGGCGCTACTTCATCTACCTGGAGCAGTCGATACATGACGGCCTGCAATGGGTGGTGTTTGAGCCAAACGGCGAGCCGCTTTGGAAAGCTGTGCGGCAGACCATCACGAACTTTTTGCTGAACAACTGGCGCAGCGGCGCACTGATGGGCACTAAGCCCGAGGAAGCGTTCTTCGTTCGCTGCGACAGCAGCACGATGACTCAGAACGACATCGACAACGGCCGTCTGATAGTGGAGATCGGAGTCGCGCCGGTGCGACCCGCCGAGTTCGTGATCATCCGGATCGGGTTGTGGACTGCGAGCCGGTGCGCGACTTGTTGAGCCTCTACTGAAGGTCGTCGGGGAAGCCCTCAGGCCCGCGTTTCGCGTGTGCGGCTCTTTTCGGCAGTCGCCATCCAAACAGTTCCCGCAGTCTTGTATCCGTAGACATTCACAAGCATTGCCTTGCGTTTGGACGTCCGGTGGTAGCTACCAGTGTTTTCCCACTGGCACTGCGATGCGGGAACAGCCTCTATGTGTGCATCTTGCAGAGCCGCCAGCAGGTTGGCATTCGCGTCCTGAGAGTCGACAGCAACGCACGCCAGGAAACCCTCCCGAGCTATTCCTTCCTCTCGTGGAAGTTCCTCGAGTAGGACAGTTCGAGCTAGGTCGTCGGGGACGGCGGCAGTGCAGCCAGTCAATACTGGTGATCGAGCGTGTGAAGTATCGACGGCTGCGAGTGCAAGCGGCTCGCAGTGTCGCAGTGAGTTGACAGGAGACGAGCGATCTCCGGACGTGACATTCCAGTACCGCAGGAGCACCCTGTTCACGAGGAAAATTTGGGATTGATAGAACAGGGAGTCGCGGGATGCCTGCCATGCGTCTTGTAGTCAGCGGCGTCTGCTCGAGTTTGGTGGCGCTCGGCTTCGTGACACCAAGCCCTGCGCAATCCACATCGCCATCAGCCGAGCCAATTCCAGCCTCTGAAGTGAAGTATCGCCATCCCATTCTGGAGACATCGCGATTCACCGCCTACTTGCTGGAAATTCCACCCCACCATGCGACCTTGATGCATCGCCATGACCGCGACATCTTGAGTGTCTTCGTCAGTGGGGCGAAGACGACCAGCACCTTCCAGGGGCGCGAGCCTGTTACCGATGCCATCCCGAGCGGCGAATCTCGCTTTCGGTCAACGGGATTCACGCATGCGACTCGCAACGACGACAGTATCGTACTCCGATCCGTGATTCTCGAGTTCACACAACCGCAAGGCGCGCTTCGAGCTCAAAGCGATGAGCGACGGTACTGTAATGAAGGCTCGCTCACCGCTTGTGTGACGGAGAAACAGCAACTCTGCACCGAACGCTTTTGTGTCACAGAAATCCACATGGCCCCCGGCGCGATTCGCAAGACCTCGGCCGATGCTGCTGGCTACGCGCTGATAGCAGTCAACGATTGCGAGCTCAGCATTCGTGCCCATGATCTCGCGTCAGTGCGCGCATACAGGAGCGGCGACATTCAAGATCTTGAACTGGCGAGCACCTCGTGGAAGAACTCCGGTCACACGGAAGCTCACGTGGTCGTTGTGAACTTCCGTTAGCACGGCGCCCCGGCTTACCCCGGTGCGTCGGATTCGCTACCGATGACCAACGTGCGCTCATCTGCCAAGTGATACTTAGGTACCGGCAGATTGGTTGGCGCAGGTGATCCTCTAACGACGCGGCCCGCGAGATCGAATCTCGACCCGTGGCACGGGCAATAGAAGCCTGCGTCGAGATCCGCACCCAGTCGCTCGTCGGCGGACGTCTTGAGCTCAGGCACGCAACCCAGATGAGTGCAGATCGCAGTGAGCACGAGCACGTCGGGCCGCGCCGAACGATAAGCGTTGTTCGCATATGCGGGCTGCGTCGATTCGATCGAGTCCGGATCCTTCAGAAGATCCCGCTGGTTCTGCAGCTTCGCCACCGCGGCTGCCGAGCGGCGCACGACCCACATTGGGCTGCCGCGCCACAGGAGCTTGAGCCCCTCGCCTTCGCCGAGTTTCGTCAGATCAATCCGGATCGGCTGACCGCCCAGGCGCGTCGCTTCGGACGGTTGCCACGACGCGAGAAACGGCATGGCGGTGAATGCCGCCCCGACAACGGCCAGCGAGTTCGTGCCCCGCCGGAGGAACTTCCGTCGCTCGTTGTCGACGATGGCGGCCGTCATCGCAGTAACTTCCGCATCAATGAGGCTCACCTCAGTCTCACTGCATTCTAAGCTAGTATGCTAGCGACGTGATCAGCGCCGCCATAACAACCACAACCGAAAAGCGCACTCCCATCGCCCTTGTAGCGCTGCTCTCCTTCGCGCTGCTCATCAACTACGTCGACCGCGGCAGCATCGGCATCGCCGCCCCGCTGATTCAAACGGAGTTCAACCTCTCGCCCAGCCAGATGGGCTGGGTGCTCGCCGCCTTCTTCTGGGCCTACGCCCCGATGCAACCCCTCATGGGATGGCTCGCCGACCGCATCGGCGCCGAGCGCGTTCTCGTCAGCGGCTTCTGCGTCTGGTCGATCGCGACCGTGCTCACCGGTCTGGCCACCGGTTTCGTGATGCTGTTTGCGTTCCGCCTGCTCATGGGCACTGGCGAATCCGTCGCGTACCCGTCGGCAGCGAAACTGCTCGCCACGCACGTGGAGACGAGGCATCGCGCACGATCGATGGGGACAGTTGTGTTGGGTGCAATCGTCGGCTTGACTCTCGGCGCGTTCCTCGGCGGATGGCTGCTCGGGCACTACGGCTGGCGAGCGATGCTCATCACCCTCGGTGGCGCACCGCTCCTCTGGTTGATCCCGTGGTTTGGCTTGTGGGGTCGCAGGACCATTGCGGCCCCCGCAGTGGCGCAAGCAGGACCAACGACGATCACAGTTCTCCGGCAGCGGGCGCTGTGGGGTGGCATGCTCGGCTCCTTCTGCATCTCATACGCCTTCACTTTCTGCCTCACATGGATGCCGCTTTACCTCGTGCAGGAGCGCGGCATGTCGCTGACGACGATGACGCAAGTAGCCGGTTCGACCTTCATCGCGGACGGCATCGGCCTGCTACTCAGTGCCTGGATCGTCGACAAGTGGATCGCGAGGGGCGGTAGCGCAAACGTGGCGTACAAGACCGTGCTCTCAGTGAGCAGCGCAGGCGTCGCGGCGAGTCTCTTCCTCTGCACAGTCGTGGGACCAACGGGTGCCGTCGTCGCTCTGCTGGCGACAGGCGTGCTCGATGGATTGAACAGTCCGCTGTGGGGCTCATTGGCGCAGACATTTGCCGGCCCTCAGGCCAGCGGCCGCTGGATGGGCATGCAGAACTCCGTCGCTAACGCCTCAGGCATGGTCGCGCCCGTAGTCACTGGCTACCTCGTGCAGCAGACAGGCAACTACTCGATGGCGCTCCTCGTTTCGGCTGTCGTGGGTCTGATCGGGCTCGTATCGTGGCTCGTCGTGCTGCCGCGGGTGGAACCGATCGATTGGTCGGCGGACTCAGCGCTGCGCGCGCGAACTGCTCACTGAGTCGAGCGCAGGCTCGCTGCGAGCAAAACCGTGAATACCAAGTGCAAGGCCACGACCGGCCACAACCCAAGCCCATTCATCGCGTAACTCACATAGCTGTAGACCAGAAGCACTGGGACAGCGCCGTTGTACACCAGCAAGCCTATCAGCAGGCCTGTGAGTGAACCTCCGCGCGTGTTGCTCCTCTCCAGCCAACACATGAGCCCTATGGCAACCAAGGCGATCCCCGCTACGCGACCAACGACGAGCGGCGCTCCGGGACCCAGCGGCTGACCGAGCAACAGCTCGACAACGGCAGCAGGGGCAACCAGCAATCCCAGTCCCGCCCCAAGTTCAGCGATCGCGATTGCTGTAAGGAGCGGCTTGATCTTCATGGGTCCGCCATTCGGTCGGGTGCACGCAACGATGATCCATTGCGCCTCCCTATGTGCGCAACCGCACCAACTCACGGGACTACGCAGCGTAGGCTGCCGCCATGCTCCATGAGTTTCTCACCAGCAATCGCGCCGATCTGATCGAGCGCTGCCGCCTCAAGGTGGCCGAGCGGTCCGCGCCCCGAGTTACGCAGGCGGAGCTCACGCACGGGATTCCGCTGTTCCTGGATCAATTGATCAAAACACTCCAGGTCGAACAGACCTCCGAGCCGATGAAAAGCCGCAGGGTTTCCGGGCCAGCCGGTGGCGGCAGTCCGGTATCGTCGGAGCTTGGTTCGGCTGCCGCGCTGCATGGGCGCGAGCTCCTGCAGCAGGGCTTTACGGTAGATCAGGTCGTTCATGACTACGGCGATCTCTGCCAGGCCATCACGGACCTGGCGTTCGAGCGCGATGCGCCGATCGCAATAGACGAATTTCGAACGCTCAACCGGTGTCTCGACAACGGTATCGCCGAGGCCGTCACCGAGTACGCGTACCAGCGCAACTCGGACATGACCAACAACGGCGTGCAGGCGTTGAATGAAAGGCTGGGGTTTCTCGCACACGAGCTGCGCAACCTCCTGCATACAGCGACCCTCGCCTTCACCGCCATCAAAGCCGGCGGTGTCGGAGCCGCCGGATCGACCGGGGCGGTGCTGGAGCGTTCGCTGATCGGACTGCGCACGCTCGTCGATCGATCCCTGGCCGAGGTGCGAGTCGCCGCCGGGCTGCCGCCGCGGCACGAGCTGATCTCTCTTGCCGATTTTGTGAGTGAGATCGGGATCTCGGCCTTGCTCGAGGCACGCGCCCGGGAATGCAAGTTCACTGTCACTCATGTCGACGAGCGCCTGGCCATCGACGTCGACCGTGACATCCTTCTCTCTGCGCTCGGCAATCTGCTGCAGAACGCGTTCAAGTTTACGCACCACGGCAGCGAAGTCTCGTTGCATGCGTACGCAGTGGCGGATCGCATCCTGATCGATGTCGAGGATCATTGCGGAGGCCTGCCACCCGGCAGCACCGATCGCATGTTCCTGCCGTTCACGCAAAGTGGCACGGACCGATCCGGGCTCGGCCTCGGACTGGCCATCTGCCGTCGCAGCGTCGAGTCGAACAACGGCGTTCTACGAGTCCGGGACGTACCCGGCACCGGCTGCATCTTCACCATCGATCTGCTTCGGCACACATTGATCAAATAGCCAAGCGCTCGGCGCATTCCACTTTCGGAGTACAGCCGCATTCTCACCGTCGCGTAGGCAAACGGATGCAGGCTCCTGGGTGTGGGCGAGATTGAACCGCGACGGAAACCTCGAGGTGTCACGCGACGTTTGGCGTCTGACCAATAACAATCGAGGAGGCGATCAGTTTGCTCGCGGTGATCACATGGAAGTAGATGTACTGGTCATCGACGACTCAGATGCCACTGCGCACCTTACCCTGCTTGCCATTCATGATGCTGCGCCACACGCGAAGATTGTTCGCTTCCACGATGCGACCAAAGCACTGCGTTTCGTGTTCCTTGCCGAATCAACCCCCAAGCTGGTACTGCTGGAATTGGGTCATCCGGTGCATCATGGATTGCATGTCATCGAACGGTTGCGGAGCAACCCGCGCCTGAGTGCGATCCCAGTCATCGTCCTGACAGCTTCGCGTGACCAGTCGGCCGCCGACGTCAGCCACGCACTCGGCGCGAATGGCTTCATCACAAAACCCGACAGCCGCGAAGAATATCGCTCGCAAGTGAAAGGCATCGTCGAGCGCTGGCTACATTAGAAGGCGAACTTCCGCAGTGGCGTACAAGGAGTCGGGAAACAGGCGCCGCGCTTCGTGATCGAGCCAATCGGCGATCTCGCCAAATTCCTGGGGCGGGAAGGTGCGCTGCGCAATTCTGTTACCCTCGGCGGCAATCCAGGCAGTGATGCCGCCGTCCCAGTCCGACTCCATGCCAGAATTTATTTGGCTCTCGTAGAGACCCTGAATGACGTGCCAGGGGTTCATCGAAGTGCGCCTCGCCCAGTTAACGCGAGGCCGCGCCAGCGGTTCCGTGGGCGACATGAGCCTGCAGCAAAGGAAAGAACTCATGGAAGTCGGCAGCAAACTCCGCTTCGTGCGCAAGCAGGTCGCGCACGCCTTGGTCCAGGGTGAACTCCCTGCCCCAGCGTGAAGTGAGATAGCTCGAGATCCGTCGCAACGCGCGCTCGACGCCGTCCACTTGGGCGTACGAAGCAAGCAAGTCGTAGCGGATGATGCGTTCGAGCATCGTCCGCGCGTCGGGCGGCAGCTCTTTCAAATGGGGCTCAGCGCTCGCATAGAAGGCCGCGGTGTACGCATCGAGTGCAATGGTCGAGTAACGCTGCCAGCTGCGGGCAAGGTAGTAGTCGTAGAACACATCTACGAGCACGCCGCTGAAGCGACGATGCTCGCTGCCGATCCGAGCGCGGCTGCGCTTCACGGTGGGATGAGCGTCGGTAAACGCGTCGATCGCCTTGTGGCAGGCGGCGCCGCGAACGAAATCTGCGCTCATTGCGTCGCGCCGTGGACCCCGCACGACGTCCGCCAGCAGATTCCCGAGCTGGAAGTCGACACTCGGTTCGGACAAGAACACGTGGGCGAGCCAGTTCACTTTGCTGAAGATCCAAAAGGCTGCGGGAACCTTATCACAGAGAGTTGAACCGGGCGCCGGAGGTCCCGTGAATTCCGAAAGCAGGCTTCGCGGCAAGAGAACAGTCACCGCCGCCGCATCTGCTAAGTTAGCGGCATGGCCGACCGCAGCCGCAACTATCCGCTCTGGATTGCAATCGCGTTGGTCGTCCTCTACGTCGGCGCAGCTGGCATCGCGAAACTTGCCGGCGTGACTTACGTGCACAGCAGCTTTCCGAAGATGGGACGCACCGTCGGCGTGATCGGCCTGGGAGCGTGGCAGCTGGGCGCGGACTGGGGCACGGTCACCGAGGCGGACGCGCACGCCACGCTGCAGGCCGCCGCGGAC
>Ga0207706_10003875_pt1 | contig 14233 bp, 17 predicted proteins | sample KBSC53metaG_FD_184318 | JGI IMG/M metagenome (GOLD analysis project Ga0207706, IMG submission 184318) | Corn rhizosphere microbial communities from Kellogg Biological Station, Michigan, USA - KBS C5-3 metaG (SPAdes) (version 2) | ecosystem: Host-associated > Plants > Roots > Rhizosphere > Soil ... | reverse complement strand
ACAAGGAGGGCGATGATCAGCAGAACCCAGGTCAGGTCAGCGAGGCCGCCATGCGTCTGCACCGTGCGCATCCGGAAGTGGTCCTCGGCGGGGTAGAAGCCGGCCGGGTCGTTGTCCCCATACAGCCCCTTGCGGCCCCGCCACCACCACGGCAGGAACATCGTCGCCCCGAGGGTGCTGGCAGTAAAGAGCACCACCACCGCGGTCCAGCCCCACCGTGGATCCCGGCCGGCTGCGAGATGGACGATCATCAGGACCGCGCCGAGGATCCCGACCGCCGCATGACCCAAGATCTGGATACGCCTGAAATGTGAGGTGCCGGAGGCGCCGCCATGGCGGAGCCATGTCCTCAGCAGGAGAGAGCCGACGAAGACCGCCGATACTCCAGTGACCAAGGCAATCGCGATGACCATGCAAGCGATCGTACTACGTTCGTAGTGTACATCAACTAGATTTGTAGTAGTGGCAGTCCGCATCTATAGTCCTGGCGTGACGCCAACCAAAGTCCGGGTGCTGGAGGCCGCGGTCGAGCTGCTGGGCACCGAGGGTCTGCGCTCGCTGACCCACGCGCGGGTCGACGAGCAGGCCGGCCTGCCGAAGGGCTCGACCTCCAACTACTTCCGCACCCGGGCCCAGCTGCTGATCGGCGTCAACGAGTGGATCTCTGAGCGCGATCTGGCCAGTGCCGACGACATCGCGACCGCCCCCCACACCGCTGCGGACCTGGTGGAGGGCTTGGCCATCGGGATCGAGATGCTGACCGGTCCGTACCGCATCGTGACCGCGGCCCGGCTGACGCTGTTCATGGAGGCCAACCACAACCCCGAGATCCGGGCCGCCGTGTCCCACACCCGTAGGGTGATGGAGCGGTCGATCGTGGCTGTCATGGCGCGCCTGGGTGCCACCGACCCACACTCCACCGCCCTCGCCCTGATGGCCTGTAGCGAGGGGATCATCCTGCACCGCATCGCCCGCCACGACACCACCGACCCCCGCCCCCTGTTGCAGGTCGTCGTCAACGCAGCCCTCCCTGATTGACAGCTGGCCGGCATGGTCACGGGTTCGACCGGTCCGGGGTTGCCTGCTCGATCGCGGCTAGATCACGATGTCGCCGCGGGGAATGACGATGCCGCGCACCTCGAAGACTTCCGTCGACTGCTCAGTCGATGGTTGCGGCAGATCCCCCGGCCAGATCTCGCATCAGGGAAACGGCACTCTCCATCGCGCGCTCGTAGTGCTCCTTGGATCCTGCGATGTGTGCGTCGGTCGACTGACCAGCACGGACCACCTGTGTAGGCTGACAGCCGTCCAACGTTCGATTCGTTGGACATGAAGTCAAGATCGAGACGGTGCCACAACGTGTGGCACGTGCCGTGCTCCAACTGGATGAGACGGGAGTCAACGGGAGCTCATTCCACGCTCAAACTGGCCAATTCAGGCATGACGAGCGTGGGTCGCGCCCGGTTCAAATCCCCCCTCGCGCACACATTCCTGGCGTGGCATCGCCCCAGCAAACATCCCGCTGCGCGGGGCACCGTTACCGCTGTGTGTCTACCTGACGTGCATCAAAGGACCGAAAGCATCGAGGCTTCTGCCTGTACATGCTGCACGGCGTTCGAATAGTCTGGGGTGAACCCGGAAGACAAGCAGTGCGACATGTGGGTCAAGCGGATCATCGTCTTTTTGGCCGTGGGCTTTTTCTTGTTCTTTCTGATTACTCAGCCCGTGGCTGCGGCAAACGCCGTCCGCGCGCTGTTCAGCGGCCTTGCCGTTGTCTTTCGGTCGCTCATTATCTTCTTTCAGGCTCTGGCTAATCCAGGCTGAACGACAACGGCCAATCTCAGGGATGTCATCTGCCGAGTGCGCATCGATCGACCATGCTGAGGCTTGGCGATGGGGAATTAACGCGCAGTCGATCGGGCACCATGTTGTTGGGCGCGTTCTCTCGTTTCCGGCGTGCGGTGGACCGGGCCGATTTGGGTATTGCCCGGCGCTGCTTCGCTGACGATCGTCGTTGGGGTCGAGCGCGCCAGGAATTAGCCGACCTTGGTTTACGACCGGCCTAAGACACTCGTACGCGAGCCTGGCCACGGGGGCTTCGAGCAGACCCGAGGCTCAAGGAGTCCAGCCCAGCCACGCGGCGCCGGCGTTCATCCCGCCCAGCCAGAAAGCGGCAGCGATGAAGGGCAGCGGCACCACCCACAAGGGTTTGCGTCGAATCCAGAAGCAACCAAGCCCGAAGAGCACCAACCAGACGGCGATGAACACGCCTACAGCCCAGCCGGGTGCCATCAGACCCGAAGCGAAGAAGAATGGCGCCAATGCGAGCATCGCGGCAAGAGCCAAGCCGGCAACCACGTACTTGGCGACCGTACGCGCGTCCCGAGGCATGGCCGAATCGTCCCACGCTTGCGCCGTGGGCAGCACACTTCACGGCCGACGAGCCGCCGGATGCGGGTCATCGATCCCACACTTAAGGTCTTCGGGCTCGTCCAGAGCTGAGGATGGGTATTGGGTGATATGGGAGCCTGAGATCGGGCTCTCGCGAGAGGAGACTCACTTGACCCAGCCTTCTGTCGGTCCTTCCGGTGACTGAGGAGCCTTCCGGTGACTGAGGAGCCTTCCGGTGACTGAGGAGCCTGCGAGCGGTCGGCAGCAGCCCACCATTTTTGTGACCGGTGCAACGGGAGGCATCGGCGAAGCGATCGCGAGTCAGCTCAGCGAACGGGGTGCACGGGTGCTGGTTGGAGCGCGTACGCCAGAGCGAGGCGAGGCAGCCGTCGACCGTATTCGGAGCCGCGTTTCGGATGCCGATCTCCAGGTGGTGGCTGGCGATCTTTCGCTGATGCGGGATGTCAGATCCCTCGCCTACCAGGTCATCGACAGCACGCCTCGGCTCGATGGCCTGATTCTCAACGCGGCGGAAGCCCGTAGCGATCTTGTGCTCACCGACGAGGGCATCGAGACCAACTTCGCCACCAATCACCTGGCCGGCTTCCTGCTCGCGCACTTGCTATTGCCCGTGCTTCGGTCCGGGGGACCGGCGCGCATCATTGCGGTCTCCTCGTCGGTCCATTCCCGCATCAAGATGGTGGATCTGACCAGCGTCGTCACCGGTGCCCCGTTGACGCCGGACAGCTATGAGACCAGCAAGCTGTTGAACATCTTGTTCGTCAAGGAACTTGCCAGGCGTCTGGAGGGTACGCGGATTACGGCCAACGCTGCTGACCCAGGTTTCGTCCGCACCAACCTGGGCCGTTACGCCACCGGCGGCCGCCGCATGCTGCTGACCGTGACTCGGCCGATGCAATCCAGCCCCGAGCGCGCGGCGGCGACACCGGTCTACCTCGCCACATCAGCCGACGTTGCGCAGACCTCCGGCGGCTACTACGTCGACAGCCACCCGAAGGAGCTCAGTGGGCTGGCCACCGATGCCAAGCTCGCCCGGCGACTTTGGGGCGTGAGCGCTCAGGCGTTGGTGGGCCGTGGACTGGCAACTCTCAATGAGGTCATCGCCTTCGGAGCTTGAAAAGCCGCACACCCGGTACGCGTCTTCCCGCACAAGGCCACAGATCTCGGCAGAATCAGCCAGTTCGGTTGCCATTCGTGGCCTGTGCGGAGAACCGGCGGGCCGGGGACGAGGGCCTGAACCTCAGGTGACAACCAGATTGTCGCCCTCGACCTTGATCGTCTTTTCCGGCAGCGGCTTGGGCGCCGGAGGGTTCACCACCGATCCATCGGTGATCGAGTATTTGCTGCCATGACAAGGGCAGTTGATCGTGGTGGTGACAGCGTCCACCTGGCAGCCCTGATGGGTACAGATCGAGCTGAACGCCTTGAATTCCTTTGCTTTCGGCTGTGTGATCACCGTTTGCGCGTCGGGAAACACCTTGCCACTGCCGACCGGGACATCCGCAGCTTTGACTGTCAGCTCCTTGCTTCCACCGGTCGCGCCGGATGCTTCGCCAGAGCCTGCTGCGGATGGCTCACTTGCCGGCGCCGATCCGTAGACGGTGCAGGAACTGAGACCTGCGATGGCGGCCGCTGCAAGCCCGGTATTCATGATCACCGTACGTCGAGAGATCGGCAGCGAGTCGGTCCGGCGTTCGTAAATGGTCATCATTACTCCGTCTAGTTTGGGAAATCTGCTGGTGATCATGCAACGAGGAAGTACAACACCCCTGTTATCCACAGAGCGGTCAGACCACTGAGCACCAGTCCGCCGGCAAGCGGCAGTGCCCACTTCGGTGAGTCATCACGCGTCAAGATCAACATCTTGAAGACGAATGCGCCATAGAAGAAGCAGCCGAAGAGCGAGTGCGCGATCACGCGGCCGTCATAGGTCTGAAAGCCAAGCGCGTACAGGCAGTGGACTGCAACTGGTACTGAGATCAGAACCGCCAGTCGCCCAGACCAGCGATGTAGGGGACTGACCCAGGCGCCGCGCAACGGAATCCGCCCGTAGATGCCCATCGCCGTCACGATCTGGAGGATCGCCAGGGCCATGACGATTGAGGCCAGAAATGCCTTCGCAGCCGGGCCGTTTGAGAACCCGGCGATGTTGACCGCATAGCCCGTTGGCGTATGCAGCCGGCCGTACACGCCAAGCCCGATGGAGACCGCACTGCCGACGACAAAGGCGATCACCACTGGGCCGATCTTGGTGCCGCTCGGTTCAGCGGTGGGGGCCTCAGAAGCAGGAACGGGGACGCTCGTCATGAAAATCTCCTCTGCTCACAGATCTTCGTCGCCATTGATCGGCTTGGCGTCGAGGCTCTCGCCGTTGGCGGTGACCTGCGGACTCTCGGGATTGAGTTCTGGGGCCGCCGCTGAGTCGGCGGCCGCTGTCTGGATGCCCACCTGTGACCCGTCTTCCAGCACGATCCATCCGATGGTCGTCTTGGATCCGCGCGCCCGATAGAGGCCAGCGGGCTTCTTCGCCTCGTCGATCTCGAACTTCGACCTGTCGTTCTTGATCTTCACAGTGCCTTTGAGGTGATCACCGTCGAGGCTGGCCTGCAGTGTCGCGCCGTCGTTGCTCTTGAGTGCGATATCGGCTGCCTGGACGGTGCCCCGGAGCCAAGACTCGATACTCCGGCCGTCGCAGAAGTAGGCAGCGGCTTGATCGCCGAGCACCGCGACGGCAATCGCACCGGATTTGTCGTCGGTACGACCCGCATAGACGATCTTGTTCGGGAATGTCTTGTCTTCAGTGCTTTCGCTCGTGCTGGCTGACGGGGTAGCGGCGGCACTTGTGGTCTGTTGAGCCGGCGCGCTAGTGGCTGGCGCTGTGGATGGGCCTGCAGGTTCGGCGGAGCTGCCGCCAGGCGGGCTGACCAACATGTTGACGGTGAACATGATGATGAAAGCCACGGCCACGGCGGCCAGGGTGACCAGGGGACTGCGATGCTTCATGGCACCTCCTCCGCCAGACGGCTAGGCATGCTGGGATAAGTGCCCTTCAATTGTCTGATACACCAACGCCGACATTCTCGCCCGCTGTCGTGTGCGCCACAATGGCCGACACTAATTCGAAACACCCGGCCCGAGCGGATTGGGCGCCGCGACGCGCCAGTCCGGGAGCATAAGGAGTCCTTTTGTCCGCATTGCCATACGCCGACCGTCCAGTCAGAGTCGGAGTTCAGCTGCAGCCTCAGCACGCCGACTACGCAGACCTGCGACGTGCAGTGAACGCCGCCGAGGAGGCCGGCGTCGACGTGATCTTCACCTGGGACCACTTCTTTCCACTGAATGGCGATCCAGCAGGCAAGCACTTCGAGTGCTGGACCATGCTGGCCGCCTGGGCCGAGCAAACCGAGCGGGTCGAACTCAGCGCTCTGGTGACCTGCAATTCCTACCGCAACCCCGACCTGCTCGCCGACATGGCACGCACCATTGATCACATCAGCGGCGGGCGGCTCATTCTTGGCATCGGGGCTGGGTGGTTCGAAAAGGACTACGCACAATATGGATACGAGTTCGGAACCCCCGGCAGCCGGATCGCCGCCCTCGGCGAGTCCCTGCCACGCATCCGCTCGCGCTGGAGCCGGCTGAATCCGCCGCCGACCAGACCGATCCCGATCTTGGTCGGCGGAGGTGGCGAGCGTAAGACACTCCGGCTTGTGGCCGAGCACGCCAACATCTGGCATGGGTTCGGAAGCCTGGACACCCTGGTGCGCAAGAATCAAATCCTCGACCAATGGTGCGCTGAGGTCGGACGTGATCCGGCGGAGATCGAACGATCGACCTCCGCCAACGATGGACCGGACAAGCTGGGGGAACAGCTGGTCGCGATCGGTGAACGGATGATCACCATCAGCACCGACGGTACCTCCAGTTTTGATCTTGGATTGGTGCGCGACTGGCTCGATTTCCGCGATGATCAGAACGGCGCCGGGGCGCTGCGGCCCGCATAGGCTGCATCGGTGACCAGAACGCTCGCCGGTGGTCTGCAACTCGGCCCGGTCGTACTCGATGGCGGACTGGCCACTCAGCTGGAGGCGCAGGGTCACGACCTAGGAACTGAGCTCTGGTCCGCGCGCTTGCTCCATGACGATCCGGACGCGATCATCCGGACACATCTGGCGTACTTCGCCGCCGGTGCTCAAGTCGCGACCACGGCGTCGTACCAGGCCTCGCTCGACGGATTCGTCCGGGCCGGCATGGACAAATCAACAGCCGAGCAGATGATCAGGCGCAGCGTACGCCTCGCCGAGCAAGCTCGGGCCAGCTACGAGGATGATCAAGATCGTTGGATTGCCGGCTCGGTCGGCCCGTACGGCGCTGCGCTGGCCGACGGGTCCGAATATCGGGGCGACTACGACATCTCGATCGACGAGCTACGTCAGTGGCATCGACCACGCATCGAGCTGCTCGTCGAGGCGGGTGTCGACGTTCTTGCCCTCGAGACGATTCCCTGCGTGGCCGAGGTGGAAGCGCTGTTGGCCGAGATAGCCGGGACCGGCCAGCCGTGCTGGCTGTCGATCACCTGCTCTGGAGATCAAACTCGCGCCGGCGAGCCGGCAGCCGAGGCCTTCACTCTTGCCCGCGACGTCGAGGAGATCATCGCTGTCGGGATCAACTGCATCGATCCTGCTGACGCGTATGCCCTGGTCTGCACGGCGAGCCAAGCCACTGGCAAGCCGGTGGTGGTTTATCCGAACAGCGGCGAGCGCTGGGACTCAGTCGCCAGTGCCTGGAACGGGGCGGCGACGTTCCGCCCAGAGGCTGTCGGCGAGTGGTTCAGCGGCGGTGCGCGCCTGGTCGGCGGCTGTTGTCGTGTCGGCCCAGCGGAGATCCAGGCAATGTGGCTATTTCTGCAGCGAGAAGCGGAGTCAAAATGAGTGCACCAATTGATCTTGCGGAGATCTATCGCGATCTGCATTCCCATCCCGAACTGTCCCTGCAGGAAACACGTACGGCGGGCATCGTCGCGCAGCAATTAGACCAATTCGGCTACCAGGTTGAAAAGGGCGTCGGCGGAACAGGCGTAGTCGGCGTGTTGCAGAACGGCGGCGGCGCTACCGCGTTGCTGCGTGCCGATATGGACGCTTTGCCGGTGAAAGAACAAACCGGACTGCCTTATGCCAGCACAGCGCGTGGAACCGATCGCGACGGCCACGATGTCCCGGTTATGCACGCCTGCGGCCACGATGTGCACGTCACCTGCTTGCTGGGAGCCGCCGCTGCTCTCGCCGAGAACACCGACGCATGGCAGGGCTCGTTGATCTTGGTCTTCCAACCGGCTGAGGAGCTCGGACAGGGCGCCCGGGCCATGATCGACGATGGCCTGTTCGATCGGTTCGGCAAGCCCGACGTCGTGCTGGGGCAACATGTGGCGCCAATTCCCGCGGGATTTGTCGGCCTATGCTTCGGGCCCGCATTCGCCGCGTCGGACGCACTGAAGATCATCATGTACGGCCGGGGCGCGCACGGCTCGCGCCCAGAGGTCTCCGTCGACCCGGTGGTTATGGCGGCAGCTACCGTGATGCGGCTGCATACCGTGGTCTCACGCGAAGTCCCGGCGACCGAAACAGCGGTGCTCACCATCGGCGCGCTGCGGGCCGGCACGAAGGAAAACATCATCCCCGACGATGCCGAGCTGTTGCTGAGCATCCGCACCTTCGAGCCATCGGTGCTGGCAAAAGTGATGGCCGCCATTGAGCGAATTGTGAACGCCGAGGCCGCGGCTGCGGGCGCACCCAAGTCACCCGAGATCATCCATATGCAGTCGTTCCCTGCCGTGATCAATGACGCAGACGGTGTCGCCCGTACGCGTCCAGGTTTTGAAGCCGAATTCGGCGCCGAGCGCATTGTCGACCCTGGCCCGGTCACGGGCAGCGAGGACGTCGGGATATTGGCGCGGGCGGCGGGCGTACCTTGCGTCTACTGGCTACTTGGCGGAGCCGACCCGAAAGAATTTGCCGGCGCGACTGATCTCGCAGCAATCCAGAAAATCGTGGCGAGCCTTCCCTCCAATCACTCACCACTCTTTGCACCGGTCATAGAACCCACATTGCAAACTGGTGTTGCCGCACTAGTTCGGGCAGCTCACACCTGGCTCCCCACCTCTAGCCAATAGATCGACTTGTCAGACTCCCACGGTGCTATAGCACTTTGAGACTCTGACAAGTCGGCAGAATGGAGGTTACTCGCTCACGGTTTGAGCGAGCGCCGTCGCTGCCCTTCGAACGGCCAGGGAGAGCATGACGAGTGTGACGCCGATCATGATCACATAAACTGCTAGCAGAATGACCAGCACGACGACAGAAAGTATGGGGCTGCCAAAGAGGAAGATGAGGCCAGCTATCACCGAGAGCAAACCGAGGATAAAGCTCCAGGCCCAGCCTTTCGCCACGTTCCTCACCCGTACGGCCATGATCGCCTGAACAATCCCGCCGACCAGGAACGAAGCACCGACGATGATCACCAAGGCGAACAGTGTCAAACGGGGCCAGGCGATACTGATGATTGCGCCAACAACGTAGGCAAATCCCACCAGCCAGCCAACCCATGGTCGCTGCCGCAGTGACGCTGTGGCGAAGGCCTCGACAGCGGCAAAGATCAAAGCGAAAACGACCAGCCAGCGCAGCGTCTCGATGCCAGCCTTGATGTTGAACAAAAGCACCAGCCCGAGGATGAGCATGAGAATCCCGAGTATCAGCGGGATAATCCACGACCGTTGGACCCATTTCGGCAGGTCATCAACGCGGCGAGAATCACCGGCCATAGCGGTGGACACATCAGCTCCCTTCACGAGCAACCAATGCCTCGGCTCATCGTCCCACCGGTGATTACTGACGTGAAGTCGAGCGCCGCAATCTCTCGGCAATTTCTTGGTGATCCAGCGGGCGAGCCTAGCCCAAATTGTGGAGCACAGCAGCCCCGCTGAATTGGCCGTGTTTAAGATCTGCCAGCGCCCGCGGCGCTTCGCTCATCGGATATCCGACGGTCGTCGCGCGTACGCCCAGCCGCTCGGCCAACCGCAGGAATGTTTCACCATCGGCGCGGGTATTCGCCGTTACCGATCGCAACTTTCGCTCTTGAAAGAGCGTGTTGTCATAGTTCAGGGCGGGAATGTCGGAAAGCCAGATGCCGGCGACAGCGAGTGTCCCGCCACGGTCGAGCGCACGCAACGCGACCGGCACCAGCTCCCCGGCCGGTGCGAACAAGATCGCCCCGTCAAGCTGCTCGGGCGGGGAATCCTGGGCGTCGCCAACGGAATCGGCCCCGAGCTCGGTGGCGAGCTTCCGGTTGCCCTCGCCACGAGTCAGCACATGAACCCGCATGCCCTGCGCTAGGGCGACCTGTGCCGTGAGGTGTGCGCTGCCGCCGAAGCCGTAGATGCCGAGTGAGCCGCCAGGCGGCACCGCCGCGCAAACCAGCGCGCGATAGCCGATGATGCCGGCACAGAGCAACGGGGCAAGGTGCTCGTCGTCGATGCCAGCTGGGAGGGCGTACGCAAATGCCTCGTCGACCAGGCAGAAGTCGGCGTACCCGCCGTCGGTGTCCCAGCCAGTGAATGTCGGCGCAGTGCAGAGGTTCTCCGCTCCACGCCGACAGAACCGGCAGCGGCCGTCGGTACCGCCCAGCCAGGCGACACCGACCCGATCGCCAAGCGCGAACCGGCCGGCATTGTCGCCGAGCGCATCAACGACGCCCACCACTTCATGACCAGGCGTAACGTCGCCTCTCTTCGGAAGCAAGTCGCCCTCGGCAAGATGCAGATCGGTCCGGCAGACCCCACAGCAGGTGATCTTCACACGAACCTGCCTGCCGTGCGGGACCGGCACATCTCGCTCCACGAGCTCCAAAGGTCCACCGTCAACCGGCCCCGGCTGATGCACTACCCAGGTATTCATCACGCCATTGTGGCGAGTCTGCCGCCTGAGAGGAACCAGCCCAACTCAGCTGAGTCGTTCAAACTCCGCAATGGTTGGAAACTCGAGCCGGGATCCGGCTTTCGTCGTCAAGAACTCCGCAACGGTCGGATTTTCGAGCCGTCGAGGCGGCTTTCGTGCTCAAGAAGTCCGCAATAGTCGGGAATTGAGGCAGACCTGTCGATGTTCTTACTCACGCTCTGGCAGCTGAAGCCGGGAGTCTTGTACGAGCTTGATCAAGTCGTCGCGATCGATCTTGAGAACCTGACCCCGCTGAGTGTTCCGAGCGATAACAGTGATCACCTCTGTACCGCCGGGGCTGTATTGAACCTCGATGCCTTCCTGAACGCGGGTCGATCCACTGAGCACCAGGAAGTTGCCATCGACGAACTTGACGCGCGAACACGATTGGCGCGTGGTCGCACCGCAGCGCACCGCGAACTTCCGGCTGCTGGCGATCTGCAGATAGATCTCCGTCGCGCCCTTGTCGAGCCGAAACATCTCGAAAGCCAATGCGCCACCATCGCCGTGCCAGAAGCCCGGCGTGTCGTAGCGATCGTCGTAGTTGTAGCCGAAGCCGCTGAAGTACTTTCCTTCGGGATCTAGCTGGGACATGACAATCCCGACCATCTCGTAGCGCCACTTCAGCAGGATCCGCGTGCGGCAGGTCGCGTCAGGCGGATCGCAGCTTTGACCGGGCCGCGTAGCGATCGGTGCCGATGGCGGGGGTGATCCGGCCTCAGGAGCCGGCTGGCGGGCCGTGATCAGCAGCACACCCGCAACCGCGATCAGCATCACCGCCACAAGCGCCGCGGCACCTTGCTGAATCCAGCGATGGCGGGCCAGCCGGCGTCCGTGCACCAGGTCGATTGATCCGTTGTGGTGTTCGCGTATCTCGTATGGAATTGCGTCCCTGAGCTCCTCCGCGAGCGCGTTGTCGCTGCTGCGTGCTGGATTCCGGGCAACCAACACGGTTCTTGCCTGCTGGCCCAGGAGAGCGACGTCAGCAACGTGCCGCCGCAGAATCTCGGCGATCTGCCCGCTGGGCAACCCGACGTACCGCTGGAGGACGATCGCAGCCCGTTGGTCGTGGCTCAGTAGCCGAAGGTCGGCCACGATCGGCTCGGCCGAGGATGTAGCCAGGAAACCGTCGATCAACTCGACACGCGGTCGGTGCTCCCACGGCAAGATCGCCGGCCCACGCGCGATCGTGACCACGGCGCGAATCGCCTCAACATGTGGACTTGGCACCCTGAGCCACCGACCGTAGAGCTGTGCGAAGGCCAGCTGGACGAGCCGCTCGGCCTGAACCGGATCGCCCGTCAGGAGATAGGCCGTGGCCTGGATGAGCGGGCGCTCCCGCTCGACTACGGCGGCATACTCCTCGTCGCGTCTCGCCGGCATACTCACCCCTTTGTGGCGCGATTTACCGACACTCGTAGTGCATTCCTTTGATGGTAATTCGCACCCGCAGCCTGGCGGTCCGGTGGATTCGAAAGATCTGTCCGACGACAGGCAGAACTAGCCACAGACGGAGATGTTTAGGCGACACAAAAGTGGGTACCAGCCGTTCCACAGGTTGCCGAGGCAGGATTGGCACATGACGTTCATCCAGCTCTTGATCACCGGCATCGTCATCGCCGGCGTCGTGATGATTGGGCTGCTGGCAATCATTCCTGCCATGCTGGAGTACCCCGAAGGCCGCGACAAGGGCGAGTCCGAGCTGCCGCCTCCGACTCCTCTCAAGGCTGACAATCGCGACAACAAAGGCTCGACTGGTCTGGCGGCCTGAGCAGCTGAGATTGACTGGCGCGGAGATCGGCTAGCGCTTGGGCAGGTGAAGGCGGGGATCCTGTACGAGCTTGATCAAGTCGCCGCGATCGATCTCGAGAACCTTTCCACGCTGAGTGTTGTGGGCAATCACGGTGATTACCTCTGTTCCCGCGGGCGAATACTGCACCTCCATGCCCTGACGGACTGAGGTCGTCTCGGTCAGCAAGAACCAGTTGCCGTCCATGAAGCGCATTCTCTGGCATGGCTGGCGGGTGGTGAAGCCGCAGCTTGCGGCGTACTTACGGCTGGTCGCGATCTGCAGGTAGATCTCGGTAGCCCCTTTGTCGAGCCGGAACATTTCGAAGGCAAGAGCGCCACCTTGGCCATCCCAGAAGCCCGGCGTGTCGTAGCGGGTGTCGTAGGAGTAGCCGAATCCGCTGAAATACCTACCCTGCGGATCCAGGTACGACGCTGCGACCGCAGCCATCTCCGAACGCCAGCCGAACAACAGCTTCGCGCGACATGTCACTTCAGCGGTATCGCAGGCCTGCTGGGACGGCGTCGCGACCGGCGCTGATGGTGCGAGCGGTGGAACGGGTCTTCGGGTCGGGACCAGCAGCACGCCCGCTACGACAATCAGGACTGCCGCGACCAGAGCGGCCGACGCCCGCTGGATCCAGCGACGGCGGATGAGACGGCGACCGTGAGCCAGATCTTCGGCACTGCCATGCGACTCGCGCAGGTCGTACGGGATGGTTTCGGTGAGTTCTTCGGTCAGCGCGGCATCGTTGCTCCGCGCCGGATGTCCCCCAGAGAGCGCGGCACGGGCTCGGAGAAGAAGCGGGGAAACATGCTCGACCGGCCAGTCCAGAACCTCGGCTATGGCCGGGCTGGAGAGTCCGGCATAGCGCTCGAGCACGATGGCTGCCCGCTCGGTGAATCGCAGGGTGAGCAAGTCGGCGATGATCGGCTCGCCCGCGGCCACTGGTGCGGGGCCGTCGATCAGCTCGATGCGATCGCGGACCTCCCACGGCAAATCCACGGGCGCCCGAGCGGTGTTCACGACGCCCCGCAGTGCCTCGATGCGCAGATTGAGCACCCTCGGCCAACGCCCGTAGAGCCGCGCAAACACCAATTGCGCGACTCGCTCAGCTTGGGCTGGATCACCCGTGAGGAGGTAAGCCGTGGCCAGAGCTAGCGGTCGTTCCCGCTCGACAACGGCGGCGTACTCCTCATCGTGGCTCGCCGACATGCCTCATCCTCATTGATGGTGCGGCGCTCGTGCAATCAGAGAGGACGCTCGCACCGCGTTCTCTTGTTGGGTACTCGTGCGATCGCGTCACACTCGCACCGTTTCCTTATGGTAATTCGCAGCCGAGCGGCCGAATCGATGCACGATTTCCTAGATGATCTTGACAGCAGGAGAAGAATCAGTCTGTGACAACCTTTCGTCGCTATGTTGCGATCGGCGACTCCAGCACCGAAGGCCTAGAAGACCCCGACGGGCACGGTGGCTACCGGGGCTGGGCTGATCGGTTGGCCCAACACATTGCCGATGCTCAGGACGAGCCGTTGGAGTACGCGAATCTGGCCATTCGGGGTTACCGGATGAAGGAGATATGGACTAGCCAGTTTGCCGATGCACTGGCCATGGAGCCCGACCTGCTTTCGGTGTTCGGCGGCATGAACGACGTCATTGCGCCACGCTGCGACTTCGACTCGATTCGCGCCGAGTACGTCATCATCTTCGGCCAGGCACGCCGCCAAGGGGCAAAGGTGATCAGCTTCACCGTGCCCGATCTTTCGAGGATCAATCCGCTCGGCGTGACGTTTCGGGATCGAGTCATCAAGCTGAACGACATCATCCGCACTGAGGCCGAGCGGCGTGGTGTCGTGGTAATGGATTTCGAGCAGTATCCGATTACGCAGGATCCCCGCCTGTGGTTCGCGGATCGGCTGCATGGCAACGAGCTCGGCCATCAGAAGGTGGCCGCTGCCTTGGCGTGGCGCCTCGGCATCGACGGCTTCGACGATGGTTGGGCCACGCCCCTGGAGGGCGAGCTCATGAGGCCGCGCGGTCG
>Ga0207706_10003874_pt1 | contig 14233 bp, 15 predicted proteins | sample KBSC53metaG_FD_184318 | JGI IMG/M metagenome (GOLD analysis project Ga0207706, IMG submission 184318) | Corn rhizosphere microbial communities from Kellogg Biological Station, Michigan, USA - KBS C5-3 metaG (SPAdes) (version 2) | ecosystem: Host-associated > Plants > Roots > Rhizosphere > Soil ... | reverse complement strand
CGCCGTCCATTGCCAGCCGCCGTTGTTCGATGCCAGCTCGTAGTCGATCAGGTGCAGCGCGAAGTACGCCTCGCCGCGGCGCCAGTCGATGCCGAGATCCTTGACGAGAAAGCTCGCGGTCAGCATGCGCAGGCGGTTGTGCATCCACCCGGTCTGGTTGATCTGCGCCATCGCCGCGTCGACGAGCGGATAGCCGGTCCGGCCTTCGCACCAGGCGGCGAACGCCTCGTCGGCGTGGCGGCCGTGCTCGAAGCGAAGATGGTCGTAGGCGGGCTTGCAGGCCGCGCCGACGACGTGCGGAAGGTGGTGCAGGACCTGCTGGTAGAAGTCGCGCCAGATCAGCTCGGACAGCCACGTCTCGGCGCCGCGTGCGTGCTTGCCCGCCGCGGCGGCATGGGCGTGCGCCGCCGCGGCGACCCGGCGGATCGAGATCGTGCCGAAGCGCAGATGCACGCCGAGGTAGCTCGGCCCCTTCACCGCCGGATACTCGCGCGCCGCCGCGTAGTCGTCGATCCGCGTCATGAAGTCGGCCAGCAACGCCTCGGCCGCGGCGCTGCCGCCATGCACCTTGAGCTCGCCGAGGTTCGTCTTGACGAAGCCGAGCCGGGCGAGCGTCGGCCACGCACGATCGATTCCCGAGGGGACGGCAGCGAGGCTCGCCGTGTGGCGCTCGACCGGGTACGGCTTCAGGAAGAAGTCGTCGAGCTTGGCCAGCCACGCCGCCTTGTACGGCGTGAAGACGCTGTACGGCTTGCCGCTCGTGGTCAGCACCTCGCTGCGCTCGAAGACGACGTGGTCCTTCGACGTGTGCAGGGCGACGCCGAGATCGGCGAGCGCGCCGCGGACGTGCGCGTCGCGCTCGAGCGCGTAGGGATCGTCGTCGTGGTTGGCGTACACCGCCTGCACGCGCAGCTCTGCGGCGAGCGCGACGATCTCGTCGGCGCCCTGGCCGTGGCGGACGAGCAGGCGCACGCCGCGCACTCCCGCGCGCTCGCCGAGCGCGGCGAGGTCGGCATCGAGCGCATCGACGCTCTCGACGATGAATTCGACGCGGCGGTCGGCGCGCGGCAGCGGATCGAGGATCGCGCGGTCGTAGACGAACGCGCACCAGACCTGGCGCGCCGCCCGGAGCGCGTGGTACAGGGCCGCGTGGTCCGAGGCGCGCAGGTCGCGACGGAACCAGACGAGGGCGCTGTCGATGGCCTTGTCCATCGGCGGCAAGTGTGCCGAAAGGCCGCACCCGCCGCGCGGACGGGCGCGCCCTGGCCGCTCCGGAATAAAATCTGGGCATGACCGCGTCGTCGATCAACCTGACGAATCAGTTCCTGATCGCCATGCCGGGAATGAGCAGCGGCACGTTCGCGGGAACCGTCATCTACCTGTGCGAGCACAGCGACAAGGGCGCGCTCGGCCTGGTCATCAACAAGCCGATCGACATCACGCTGAAGAGCCTGTTCGAGAAGGTCGAGCTCTCGCTCGACCGCGACGACATGGCCGAGCTGCCGGTCTACTTCGGCGGCCCGGTGCAGACCGAGCGCGGCTTCGTCCTCCACGAGCCGCAGACGGCCGAGAACGGCGACAGCCCGTACAACTCGTCGCTGAAGATCGCCGGCGGCCTCGAGATGACGACGAGCAAGGACGTCCTCGAGGCGATCTCGAACGGCGCCGGGCCGAAGAAGGTGCTCGTCACGCTCGGCTACAGCGGCTGGGCGGCGGGCCAGCTCGAGGACGAGATCAGCCGCAACGGCTGGATCACCGTCGAGGCGGAGCCGGAAATCATCTTCGACACCCCCGTCGGCCAGCGCTACGACAAGGCCCTTTCGCTGCTCGGCATCGACGCCGGCATGCTCAGCTCGGACGCGGGGCACGCGTGAGCCGAGCCGTCGCGTCGAACCGCACCACCCGCTCCTATCTCGCTTTCGACTTTGGCACCCGACGGGTCGGCGTGGCGAGCGGCAACGCGCTGACCGGAACGGCGACGCCGCTCGCGACGATTGATCAGCGCGGCGGGGCGCGCACCGCCGCGATCGCCGCGCTGATCGCCGAGTGGCAGCCCGACGAGCTCGTCGTCGGCGTGCCGTTCCATCCCGACGGTGCGGCGCACGCGAACACCGCGCGTGCACGCCGCTTCGCGCGCGAGCTCGCCGAGCGCTTCAAGCTTCCCGTGCACGAGGTCGACGAGCGCTACACCACGACCGACGCCAGGCGCGCCGGCGCCGCCGACCTGGACGCGACGGCGGCGGCGATCGTCCTCGAGCAGCACCTGGCAGCGATCGCATGAGCGCAGCCGACCACCTCGACGCCGAAGCGCTCTACGTCGGGCTGCTGGCCGGCGTGCGCCGCCTGCTCCCGCCGGGCGGCGCCCTGGTCGGCATCACGACGGGCGGGGCATGGCTCGCCGAGCGGCTGCAGAAGGACCTCGGCCTGCCCGGCGCGCCGGGAGTGCTCTCGATCGCGCTGCACCGCGACGACTTCTCGCAACGCGGGCTCTCGGGCGGCGCCGCGCACACCAAGCTGCCGTTCGACGTCGACGGCCGCCACATCGTCCTCGTCGACGACGTCCTCTACACCGGCCGAACCATCCGCGCCGCCGTCAACGAGCTGTACGACTTCGGCCGGCCGGCGAGCATCGCGCTCGCCGTCCTCGTCGACCGCGGCGGGCGCGAGCTGCCGATCGCGGCGGCGTGCGCGACGGCGACGATCGAGCTGCCCGCCGACAAGCGCATCCGGCTCGCGCGCGACGCCGCCGGGCGCCTGAGCTTCGAGATCCGCTGATCATGAGCCCCCACGCTCTCTTCGATCGCTGCCCCCCGAGGGGGCCATCAGCGCCCTTCGGGCGGCCGGGCGGGCGCTGACATGTTCGGTCGCCGCAACCCCCAGCTCAACGCCAACGACGAGCTGATCCATCTGCTCTCGATCGAGGGGCTGCCGGCGGCGACGCTGCAGCACATCCTCGACACCGCGGGGACGTTTCTGAGCGTCAACGATCGCGACGTCAAGAAGGTGCCGCTCCTGCGCGGCAAGAGCGTCTTCAACCTCTTCTTCGAGAACTCGACGCGGACGCGAACGACCTTCGAGATCGCCGCCAAGCGCCTCTCGGCCGACGTCATCAACCTCGACATCGCGCGCTCGAGCACGGCCAAGGGCGAGAGCCTGCTGGACACGATCGCGAATCTTTCGGCGATGCACGCCGACATGTTCGTCGTCCGCCACTCGGAGAGCGGCGCACCCTATCTCATCGCGCAGCACTGCGCGCCGCACGTGCACGTGGTCAACGCCGGCGACGGCCGCCACTCGCACCCGACGCAGGGCCTGCTCGACATGTACACGATCCGCCACTACAAGCAGGACTTCACGCAGCTCACGGTGGCGATCGTCGGCGACATCGTGCACTCGCGCGTCGCCCGTTCCGACATCCACGCGCTGACCACGCTCGGCGTCCCGGAGATCCGCGCCGTCGGCCCGAAGACGCTCGTTCCCGGCGACCTCAAGGAGATGGGCGTGCGCGTCTGCCACGACATGGCCGAAGGCGTGCGCGATGCCGACGTGATCATCATGCTGCGGCTGCAGAACGAGCGCATGAGCGGCGCGATGCTGCCGAGCGCGGGCGAGTACTTCAAGACCTTCGGCCTCGACGCCGCCAAGCTCGCGCTCGCCAAGCCCGACGCGATCGTCATGCATCCGGGGCCGATCAACCGCGGCGTCGAGATCGACTCGACGGTGGTCGACGGCAACCAGAGCGTGATCCTGCCGCAGGTCACGTTCGGCATCGCCGTGCGGATGGCCGTGATGTCGATCATCGCCGGCAACAGCCCGTGAAGGCAGGCATGACGAGGACCCTGATCACGAACGCCCGCCTCGTCGACCCGGCGAGCGGTCGCGACGATGCCGGCGCCATCGCGATCGCGGGCGACCGGATCGCGATCGTCGCGCGCGGCGGCGGCCACGATCCGCGCCTCTCGGACTTCGACGCGACGCGGACGATCGACGCGCGCGGCGCGGTCGTCGTCCCCGGTCTTGTCGACCTCGCGGCGCGGCTCGGCGAGCCCGGCAGCGAGCACGCCGGTCTGCTCGAGTCCGAGCTCGCGGCGGCGGTCGCCGGCGGCGTGACGAGTCTCGTCTGCCCGCCCGACACCGATCCCGTCCTCGACGAGCCCGGGCTCGTCACGATGCTCAAGTTCCGCGCCCGCAATCTCCATCTCGCGCGCCTCTATCCGCTCGGCGCGCTGACGCAGGGACTGAAGGGCGAAGCGCTCACCGAGATGGCCGAGCTGCGCGAGGCCGGCTGCGTCGGCTTCTCGCACGCCGACGTCGCGATCCGCGACACGCTCGTCCTTCACCGGGCGCTGCAGTACGCGGCGACGTTCGGCTACACCGTGTGGCTCAGGCCGAACGACGCCTGGCTCGGCAACGGCGTCGCCGCCAAGGGCCCGCTCGCGACCCGGCTCGGCCTCTCGGGCGTTCCGGTGCTCGCCGAGACGATCGCGCTGGCGACGATCTTCGAGCTGATGCGCGACACCGGCGCGCACGTCCACCTCTGCCGACTGAGCAGCGCCGCCGGCATCGAGCTCGTCCGCGCCGCGAAGGCCGAAGGGCTGCCGCTGACGTGCGACGCGAGCATCCACCAGCTGCACCTGATCGACGTCGACATCGGCTACTTCGACTCGGCGATGCGGCTGGTGCCGCCGCTGCGCCAGCAGCGCGACCGCGACGCGATCCGCGCCGCGCTCGCCGACGGCACGATCGACGCGCTCGTCAGCGACCACACGCCGGTCATGGAAGACGCCAAGCACCTGCCGTTCGCCGAGGCCGAGCCGGGCGCGACCGGGCTCGAGCTGCTGCTCGGCGCCGCGCTCAAGTGGGGCGAGGCGACCAAGCTCGGGATGGCAAAGACGCTCGCCGCGATCACGAGCCGTCCGGCCGCCGTGCTCGCGCGCTCGCGCGGCGCCGCCGAGTCGAACAGGCACGGCCTCGAGGAAGGCGCGGTCGCCGACCTCTGCATGTTCGCCGCCGACGAGTCGTGGACGGTCGACGGAACGACCCTCGCGAGCCGCAGCCGCCACACGCCGTTCGCGCGCTACGAGATGCCGGGCCGCGTGCGCTGCACGTTCGTCGCCGGCGGGCTCGCGTTCGAAGCGGCGGGCTGACGCGGTGGCGCCGTCGTGATGCGGCGCGTGCGCGCGCTCGTGCGACTCGCGCACGCCGTCGGCCACGGGCTGCACGGCCTCGCGATCGTCCTGTTCGCGTTTCCGTCGCTCGACGTCGCCGCGCGGCGCGAGCGCATCCGCTGGTGGGCGAGGAAGATGCTCGCGGTCCTCGGCATCGCGTTCGAATGCGAAGGCGAGCCGTTGCGCCACTCGGCGCTCATCGTCGTCAACCACATCTCGTGGCTCGACATCATGGCGGTGCACGCGGTCGTCCCCGAGGCGCGCTTCGTCTCCAAGGCCGACGTCAAGAGCTGGCCGCTCGTCTCGCGCCTCGTCGATGCCGCCGGGACGCTCTATCTGGAGCGCGAGAAGAAGCGCGACGCGCTGCGCGTCGTCCACGCCCTCGCAGCGGCGCTCGCAGGGGGCGAGGTCGTGGCGATCTTTCCCGAGGGAACGACGTCGACCGGCCACGGCCTGCTGCCGTTCCACGCCAACCTGCTGCAGGCCGCGATCGCGACGTCGACGCCGGTGCAGCCGGTCGCGATGCGCTATTCCGACGCGACCCACCCGGTCAGCGAGGCGGTCGAGTTCGTCGGCGACACGGGCCTCTTCAAGAGCCTGTGGCAGACGTCCCGTGGCGACGGTGTGCGCGTGCGGCTCGCGTTCCTGCCCGCGCGCGCGAGCGCCGGGCTCGAGCGGCGCGAGCTCGCGGCGCAACTGCGCGCCGACATCGCCGGCGCGCTCGGCGTCCAGCCGGCGTAGGCGCCTAACGCGCCCGGCCCTGCGCGGCGACCGCCGCGGCGGCGCGTGCCGCCGCCTCAGGGTCGCCGAGGTAGTAGCTGCGGATCGGCTTCAGCGCGGCGTCGAGCTCGTAGACGAGCGGGATGCCGTTCGGGATGTTGAGGCCAACGATCTCGTCGTCGCCGATCCCATCGAGGTACTTGACGAGCGCGCGCATGCTGTTGCCGTGCGCCGAGACGAGCAGCCGCTCGCCGCGCGCGATCTGCGGCGCGAGCTGCTCGTGCCAGAGCGGCAGCACCCGCGCGACGGTGTCCTTGAGGCACTCGGTGAGCGGCACCTGCTCCGGCGCGAGGTGTACATAGCGCAGATCGTTGCGCTCGCTGCGCGGGTCGTCGGCGGCCAGCGGCGGCGGTGGCACGTCGTAGCTGCGCCGCCAGGCGAGCACCTGCGCGTCGCCGAACTTCGCCGCGGTCTCGGCCTTGTCGAGCCCTTGCAGCGCGCCGTAATGTCGCTCGTTGAGCCGCCAGTCGTTGGTCACCGGCAGCCACGTGCGGTCCATCGCCTCGAGCGCGTGCCAGAGCGTCCAGATCGCGCGCTTCAGGACCGAGGTCCAGGTGCGGTCGAACTCGAAGCCGGCCTCGCGCAGGAGCTTGCCGGCGGCGCGCGCCTGCTCGATTCCGGTCGGCGTGAGGTCGACGTCGGTCCAGCCGGTGAAGCGGTTCGACAGGTTCCAGGTCGATTCGCCGTGGCGAAGGAGGACGAGCTTATGCATCGGAGGGAGCAAGCCGTGTCGCGCACGGGGCAATCGTCGCGCCGGGCAGCGCAAGAGAACGCGAATTCTATAATTCGTACTTTGCCAACGCGCCGCTGCGATCTTGAGCTTCGTCCTCGACAACTGGTATCTCTTCGCGATCGCGATCGCCTCGGGCGCGATGCTGCTCTGGCCGACCCTGGCGGGCGGCGTCGGCGGCGGCCGCGTCAGCGCCGCCGACGCGGTGCGGCTGATCAACCGCGAGAAGGCGGTGCTGATCGACATCAGCGATCCCGCCGAATACGCCGCCGGCCACGCCGTCGGCGCGAAGAGCGTGCCGCTCGCGAGTCTCGAGACGTCGCGCGAACTGCCGAAGAACAAGGCGCTCCCGGTCGTCGTCGTCTGCCCGACCGGCGCGCGCGCGCCGCGCGCCGTCGCGGTGCTGAAAAAGCTCGGCTTCGAGAACTCGACCGCGCTCGCCGGCGGCTTGGCAGCTTGGCGCGCGGCGAACCTGCCGACCGAGAAGACCGCCTGATGCTGCCCGTCAAGATGTACAGCACCGCGACGTGCCCGTATTGCCTGCGCGCCAAGGCGCTTCTGAAGCAGCGCGGCGTCGAGCAGATCGATGAGATCCGCGTCGACCTCGAGCCCGACGAGCGCGAGAACATGGTTCGCATGACGCACCGCTGGACGGTGCCCCAGATCTTCATCGGCGACGTCCACGTCGGCGGCTGCGACGAGCTGGTCGCGCTCGACCGCCGCGGCGGCCTCGAGCCGCTTCTCGCCGGCACGCGATAATCGCGCCGCGCTCCGGCGCCACCCCGCCCCCAAGCGCTCGCCCCTGCGGCGAGCGTCCACCCCGAGACTGCCATGGCCGCCGACCCCAGCACGCTTCCGACGCTCAACATTCAGCGCATCTATCTCAAGGACCTTTCGCTCGAGCAGCCGAACTCGCCGAAGATCCTCCTCGAGCAGGGCCAGCCGCAGGTCGAGATCAACCTCGGCGTCGGCGCCGAGCCGATCGCCGAGGCGATGTACGAAGTGACGCTGACGGCGACGGTGACGACCAAGCTCAACGACAAGACGCTCTTTCTCGTCGAGGCGAAGCAGGGCGGCATCTTCGAGATCAAGAACGTCAGCGACGAGCAGCTGAAGCAGGCGCTCGGCGTCATCTGCCCGAACACGATCTATCCGTACCTGCGCGCGATCGTCTCCGACGTCTGCACGCGTGCCGGCTTTCCGCCGGTCGTGCTCTCGGAGTTCAACTTCCAGGCGATGTACGAGGCGCAGAAGGCGCAGGCGCTCGCCCAAGGCGCGGCCAACGCGACCAACGGCTCGGGCATCGTCGGCACCGCGGGCTAGCGCTCCGCGAGACCGCGCGCTCTTCGCGGAGGCAGGAGCGGCGATGAACATCACGATCCTCGGCGCTGGCGCGTGGGGCACTGCGCTCGCCGTGCACGCCGTCGCAGCGCACCCGACGCGGCTCTGGGCGCGCGATCCCGAACAAGTGAAGCGCCTGCGTTCGTCGCGGCGCAACGCCCACTACCTGCCCGAGGTCGTGCTGGCGCCGGCGCTGCAGGTCGTCGGCGACCTCGACGCGGCGCTCGGCTACGCCGAAGGCGGGATCGTCGTCATCGCGACGCCGACGGCCGGGCTCGAGCCGCTGCTCGCGCGCCTGCCGCGGTCGCTCGACGCCACCGTGCTCTGGCTCTGCAAGGGCTTCCAGGAAGGCACCGGCGCCCTCGGCCACGAGACCGCGCGCCGCGTTCGCCCGAGCGCGAAGGTCGGCGTGCTGTCGGGTCCGAGCTTCGCGATCGAGGTCGCGCGCGGGCAGCCGACGGCGCTCGTCGCCGCGAGCAGCGACGCTCAGGTCCGCGCCGCCGCGGTCGCCGCGTTCCACCACGCGAGCGTGCGCGTCTACACGTCGGCCGATCCGGTCGGCGTCGAGGTCGGCGGCGCGGTCAAGAACGTGCTCGCGATCGCGACCGGAATCGCAGACGGGATGGGCCTCGGCCTCAACGCGCGAGCTGCGCTCGTGACGCGCGGCCTGGCCGAGATGACGCGCCTCGGCGTCGCGCTGGGCGCCGACGCGGCGACGTTCATGGGTCTCTCGGGTCTGGGCGATCTCGTCCTCACCGCGACCGGCGATCTGTCGCGCAACCGCGCGGTTGGCATCGAGCTCGCCGCCGGCAAGGACCTGGCGACCATCCTTGCCGATCTCGGCCACGTCGCGGAGGGCGTGCGCAGCGCCGACGTCGTCCTCGGCCGCGCGCTCGCGTGCGGCGTCGAGATGCCGATCGTCGCCGCGGTGGTCGACGTCCTCGCCGGCCGCATCGCGCCCGAGCACGCGCTCGCGCAGCTGATGCGGCGCGAGGCACGCGCCGAGTCGCCGATCGGCGACGCGTGACGGCGCGGCGCCGGCGCTAGACGGCGCCGGCGTAGCCGTTCTGGCGCCACGCCTCGAACACCGCGACCGCGACCGCGTTGCTGAGGTTGAGGCTGCGCTGGCCCGGGCGCATCGGCAGCCGCACGCTGTGCGCTTCGTCGAAGCTCGCGCGCACCGCGGCCGGCAGGCCGGACGCCTCGGCGCCGAAGACGAGCCAGTCGCCCGCTGCGAAGCGAACGTCGGCGAGCGGTCGGCGGCCATCGCTCGTGAACGCGAACGTGCGCATCGCGTCGGCGCCGCTCGCGGCGACGAAGGCCTGCCACGAGGCGTGCCTGCGGATGTCGACGTACTCGTGGTAGTCGAGCCCGGCGCGGCGCAACAACGGGTCGGTCATCGCGAAGCCGAGCGGCTCGACGAGATGGAGCTCGCAGCCGGTGTTGGCGGCGAGACGGATGACGTTGCCCGTGTTCGGCGGGATCTCGGGTTCGACGAGGACGATGCGGAACACGCGTTCAGGCGTCTTCGGGACGGGGCGTTCGTGCCAGCACCCAGACCTCGACCCGGCTCGCGCCGGCTTGCTTCAGGGTGCGCGCGACCTCGCCCGCGGTGCTCGCGGTCGTCATGACGTCGTCGACGATCGCGACCGTGCGGCCGGCGAGCTCGCTTCGCCGTCGCGGCTCGACCGCGAAGGCACCAGCGACGTTGCCGGCGCGTGCCAGCGGCGGCAATGCGAGCTGGTGCACCGTTTCGCGCAGCCGCAGCACGAGCGACGCGTCGGCGTCGATGCCGAGCATCCGCGCGACGCGGCGCGCGATCTCCCACGCCTGGTTGTAGCCGCGCGTGCGCAGCCGGGTCGGCGCGAGCGGCACCGGAACGACGAGCGAAGGCCGCGGCGCGCCGCGCGCCCGCTCGGCCACCGCGATCGCGCGCGCGAACGGCCGCGCTAGGTCGATCGCGTCGTGGAACTTGAACGCGGTGACAAGGCGGTCCCACGGTGCCGCGTAGTCGACCGCGGCGAGTGCGGCATCGAACGGCGGCGGCTCGCGCAGGCAGCTGCCGCACACCGTCGCGGACGGCGCCAGCGCCAGCGCGCAGCGGGCGCAGCGCGTCGTGTGCGTCGCGAAGCGGTCGAGGCACGCGGCACAGACGCGGCCGCGGCCCCAGCCGCGGCAGATCGCGCACACGCTCGGCGCGTGCGCGAGCGCCGCATCGACCGCCGCCCAGCGCGTCGCAAGCATCGGCTCAATATACTGCCGCGCAATGGCGGCGAGCGAACGCAACGCGCGCGGGGTCGACCGAGTGGCGGCGCGCGCCGCGCTCGCGCGCATCGCCCGCAGCGCTGCGCTGCCGTGGCTGCACGGCGAGATCGCGCGTCGTCTCGTCGAGCGGCTCGCGCCGATCCGGCTGCAGCCGCGCCGCATCGTCGAATGGTGGCCGGGCCCGGGCGGCGGCGACGACGTCGTGCGTGCCGCGTACCCGCGTGCCGAGCGCGTCGCGGTCGAGCCCGATGCGGCGTGGGCGGCGCGCCGCCGCGCCGCCGAGCGACGTCCGTGGTGGGCATTCGGCGGTGCCGCCGCGACCGTCGTCGAGGAGAGCGCCGACGACGCAGCGATCGGGCGCGCGCAGCTCGTATGGGCCAACATGGCACTGCACCTCGTCGTCGATCCGCCGGCGCTCATCGCACGGTGGTTGCGCCTGCTCGACATCGAAGGCGTCGCCGTCTTCTCGTGCCTAGGGCCCGGAACACTGCGCGAGCTGCGCGAGCTCTACGCGGCGAGCGGCTGGCCGCCGCCGACGCCCGGCTTCATCGACATGCACGACCTCGGCGACATGCTCGTCGACGCCGGCTTCGCCGAGCCGGTGCTCGACCAGGAGACGATCACGCTGCGTTGGCAGAGTGCCGATGCGCTCCTCGCCGAGCTCGCGCAGCTCGGCGGCAACACGCATCCCGATCGTCATCCGGGGTTGCGCACGCCGGCGTGGCGAAGGCGCCTCGTCGCCGCGCTGGCCGAGCGTGCCGACCGCGACGGCAGCATCGGCCTCGCGGTCGAGGTCGCGTACGGCCACGGCTTCAAGCCACCGCCGCGCCTGCGCGCCGACGCCCCGGTCTCGGTGTCGCTCGACGACATGCGTGCGATGGTGCGCCGGCAGCGGGGGTCGGGCCGGGACGGTGCGCTAAAATCTGCCGCTTTGTCGAGGTCGCTCTCTCCTTCGACATGACTGCGGTCGCGGTGGGCCGTGGCAGCAACGACGGCGCACCCTTCGGACCACAGCAGATGTCCTCTCTCAGCGTTCAGGCCTTCGGCGCGGGTTCGCCAGCGGCGGCGCTGCGCTTCGGCATCCCGGGCGCGGCAGGCGAGGGCACGGTGCAGTGGCTGCTCCGTCGCAACTGCTCGATGACCCCGCTGCAGCTGATCGCCTTCTATCTGTCGCTGTGCGCCTTGGCGCTCGCCATCGCCGCCGCGTTCTGGTGGCGTGGCGCCAGCCTGATCATGCCGTTCGCGAGCGTCGAGCTGCTCGCCGTCGGCGCCGCGCTCTTCGTCTACGCCCGCCACGCGCAGGACCGCGAGCGCGTCGTCCTTCGCCCCGGCCGGCTGACGGTCGAGTGCACGCTCGGCAATCGCACCGACCAGGTCGAGTTCGCGCCGGCGTGGGTGCGCGTCGAGCCGGCGCACAGCGATCGCTCGCTGATCGAGATCTCCGGCGAAGGCAAGCGCGTCGCGATCGGTCGCTTCGTTCGCCCCGAGCTTCGCCGTGCGCTCGCCGACGAGCTGCGCTCCGCGCTCAGGCGCTCGGGCCCCTGGCGTGCCGCCGGCGAGACGGCCTGACCGAACAACAAGTCCACTGGCAACACCGACCATGACGATGAGAGCCATCACGCGCCGGGCCTTCGGCCTCGCAGCGTTTGCGGCGGCGAGCTTCGCGGCCGCCGCGCCCGCGGTCCGCGACCTCCCCGGGGGTCCCGGGGTCAACCAGCTCAACCTGCACGAGGCCGTCACCGAGATCGCCAAGGACCAGGAGTGGCTGCATCACTTCATGCTGATCGTCTGCCTGGTGATCTTCATCGGCGTGTTCGGGGTGATGTTCTATTCGATCTTCAAGCACCGCAAGTCGCTGGGCGCGCGCGCCGCGCACTTCCACGAGAGCACGACGGTCGAGATCGCGTGGACGGTGGTGCCGTTCATCATCGTCATCCTGATGGCGCTGCCGGCCACCCGCGTCGTCGTCGCGATGAAGGACACCTCGGCCGCCGACGTCACGATCAAGGCGACGGGCCTGCAGTGGAAGTGGGGCTACGACTATCTGAACGGCGAGGGCGCCGGCATCGGCTTCCTGTCGACGCTCGACGTCGCCCAGCGCGAGGCGTCGGACCGCGGCGCGCCGGAGGGCGACGACTACCTGCTGCGCGTCGACAACCCCCTCATCGTCCCGGTCGACAAGAAGGTCCGCATCATCACGACCGCCGCCGACGTCATCCACGCCTGGGGCGTACCCTCGCTCGGCGTCAAGCAGGACGCGATCCCGGGGTTCGTCCGCGACACGTGGTTTCGCGCCACCAAGACCGGCGACTACTACGGCCAGTGCTACGAGCTCTGCGGCAAGGAGCACGCCTACATGCCGATCCACGTCAAGGTGGTCTCGCAGAAGGACTACACCGCGTGGGCGAGCGAGAAGGCCAAGGAGGCGGCGGCGAAGGCCGACGATCCGAGCAAGGTCTGGGAGCTGGCGCCGCTGGTCGCCCGCGGCGAGCAGGTCTACACCGCCAACTGTCAGGTCTGCCACCAGCCCAACGGCAAGGGCGGCGGCAACGTGAAGGCGCTCGACGCGTCGCCGACCGTGCTCGACGCCGACAAGACCAAGCAGCTCCACGTCGTCCTGAACGGCCAGAACAACGGCGCGATGCCGGCATGGAAGCAGCTCTCCGACACCGAGATCGCCGCGGTGGTCACGTTCACCAAGAACCACTGGTCGAACGCGACCGGCCAGATCGTGCAGCCGAGCGAAGTCGCCGCGGCACGCAAGTAGCAGAACACGAGCAGAGGACACCGATCCCATGAGCGCAGTGATTGGACAGAGCGGACACGGCGGCACGGTCGACACGACCGGCCACGATCACGCGATGGAGCACGAGCACCACGGCGCGCCGCACGGCTGGAAGCGCTGGGTCTATGCGACCAACCACAAGGACATCGGAACGATGTACCTGGTGTTCGCGTTCACGATGTTCATGTTCGGCGGCATCCTGGCGCTCGGCATCCGCAGCGAGCTGTTTCACCCCGGCCTGCAGTTCTTCAATCCGCAGCTGTTCAACCAGCTGACGACGATGCATGGCCTGATCATGGTCTTCGGCGCGATCATGCCGGCGTTCGTCGGCTTCGCGAACTGGATGGTGCCGCTGCAGATCGGTGCGCCGGACATGGCGTTCGCGCGGATGAACAACCTGAGCTTCTGGCTGCTGATCCCGGCTGCGCTCATGCTCGCCGGCTCGTTCTTCATGCCCGGCGGGGCGCCGGCGGCCGGCTGGACGATCTACGCGCCGCTGACGCTGCAGATGGGCCCGTCGATGGACGCCGCGATCTTCTCGCTGCACATCCTCGGCGCGAGCTCGATCATGGGCTCGATCAACATCATCGTGACCATCCTCAACATGCGCGCTCCGGGGATGACGCTGATGAAGATGCCGCTGTTCTGCTGGACGTGGCTGATCACGGCCTACCTGCTGATCGCGGTGATGCCGGTGCTCGCGGGCGCGATCACGATGACGCTCACCGATCGCCACTTCGGCACGACGTTCTTCAACCCCGGCGGCGGCGGCGACCCGGTGATGTACCAGCACATCTTCTGGTTCTTCGGCCACCCCGAGGTCTACATCATGATCCTGCCGGCGTTCGGGATCGTCAGCGCCGTCATCCCGGCGTTCGCGAGGAAGCGCCTGTTCGGCTACACGTCGATGGTCTACGCGACGGCGTCGATCGCGATCCTGTCGTTCATCGTCTGGGCGCACCACATGTTCACGACCGGCATGCCGGTCACGGGGCAGCTCTTCTTCATGTACGCGACGATGCTGATCGCGGTGCCGACCGGCGTGAAGGTCTTCAACTGGATCGCGACGATGTGGCGCGGCTCGATGACCTTCGAGACGCCGATGCTCTGGGCGGTCGGCTTCATCTTCGTCTTCACGATGGGCGGCTTCACCGGCCTCATCCT
>Ga0207706_10003871_pt1 | contig 14246 bp, 9 predicted proteins | sample KBSC53metaG_FD_184318 | JGI IMG/M metagenome (GOLD analysis project Ga0207706, IMG submission 184318) | Corn rhizosphere microbial communities from Kellogg Biological Station, Michigan, USA - KBS C5-3 metaG (SPAdes) (version 2) | ecosystem: Host-associated > Plants > Roots > Rhizosphere > Soil ... | reverse complement strand
CGCCGTCACGCTCAAACTGCCGCCACCTGCCTATGCGCGACGCAGCGGCGAAATCGTTGCCGCCGAACTGGCAGGCGTGGGAATACGCGCGACGATCGTTCCGGTCGAATGGCCGCAATGGCTGGACGAGGTCTATGCGCGTCGGCTCTACGACATGACGATCGTCAGCCATGCCGAGCCCGCAGATTACGACATTTACGGCCGAGAGAATTACTATTTCGGCTATGACGGGCGGGCGGTGCGGGCGTTGCTCGATCGGCTGAGGGCGACCAGCGATCCGGCCGCGCGCCACAGTATCCTCATCGCGGTCCAGCGACGGATCGCCGACGATGCGGTCAACGGCTTCCTCTTCCAGTTCCCGCATCTGGCGGTCGCCGACGTCCGGCTTACCCACCTCTGGGCGAACACGCCGCTGCAGGCCGTCGATTTCTCCACCGCGCGGTTTGCGGGCGGAGACACAACCGAGCAGGACGTATCAGCGTCGCGCCCGTGGGCTGTGGTACTGCTGGTCCTGTTCACAGTGGCGGGTCTGGCCGTGCTGGCGCGAGCGGCCGGCGTACGATGGCTGATGCGGCGCCTGGCGATATTGGTCGTGACGCTGATCGGCGCGAGCGTTGCCGTCTTCGCCTTGCTTCAACTTGCACCTGGCGATCCCGCACAATTCATGATGGGGATGCAGGCCAGTCCCCAGGCGGTGGCGGCTTTGCGCGCCGAATTGGGGCTCGGCGGCTCGGCTGTCGGCCGCTATCTGGGCTGGATCGGGGGCATGGCTCACGCCGATTTCGGTACCAGTTATGCTTATCGCGTGCCGGTGATCGAGCTGATTGCACCGCGGCTTGCCTTGTCGCTTCCGCTCGCCTGTCTCGCAATGCTGGTCTCGGTTCTGATCGGCTTGCCTGCCGCGTTCCTCGCCGCATTGCGGCCGGGCGGATGGCTCGACCGCGCGATCGGTGCGGTCACACGGCTCGGCGTCGCACTCCCGAGCTTCTGGCTGGCGATGATCCTGCTGCTTGTCTTTGCGGTCCGGCATCCGTGGTTCCCTGCCAGCGGCTTCCCGGGATGGCAGGCGGGCATCGGCCCGGCGCTCGCCAGCCTGGCACTGCCGACGCTGGCGCTCGCCTTGCCCCAGGCTGCGTTGATCGCGCGCGTGGCCAGGGCGGCGCTGTTGGCCGAGCAGGGACGCGATTATGTTCGAACCGCGCGCGCTAAGGGCCTCGGTCGGGGGCGGATTCTGTGGAGGCATATCGCGCCCAATGCCGCGGCCCCGATGCTGGCGGTGATCGGCCTGCAATTTCCCTTCCTGCTTGCGGGCAGCGTGATCGTGGAGAACGTCTTCTATCTCCCGGGGCTGGGGCGGCTGGTCGTGCAGGCGATTACGGCCCGCGACCTCATCGTCGTCCAGGCGGTGGCCATGCTGATGGTTGCCGCGACCGTGACCGCCAGCTTCCTGACCGATATGGCGCAGGCGTTCTTCGATCCGCGCCTGAGGAGCCGGGAATGACCCGCGCTATCGGGCCTATCCTGCTCCTCCTCGTCACGGCGGTCGCCTTGCTGTCGATCCTGTGGACTCCGTGGGACATCGGGACGATCGATATCGCACAGCGATTGCAGTCCGCGTCGCTGGCCCATCCCCTCGGCACCGATCAGCTCGGGCGCGATCTATTGTCTATGGTCATGGCCGGGGCGGGGCCCTCGCTCGGTGTGGCGGTGCTCGCGCTTGGCATCGGCCTGATGATCGGAACGCCGCTGGGCTTGGCGGCGGCCGCGCGTAACGGTTGGCTGGACGAGGTGATCTCGCGCGCGGCGGATATCCTGTTCGCCTTCCCGGCATTGGTGCTGGCGATGCTCGTCGTGGCGGTGCTCGGGCCGGGCGCGAGCCATGCCGCGCTGGCAATCGGTCTGTTCAACATCCCTGTCTTTGTGCGCGTGACGCGTGCGGCGGCGCGGTCGATCTGGACGCGAGACTTCATTCTGGCGGCGCGGCTGGCGGGGAAGGGCCCCTGGCTGATTTCGTTCCAGCACATCCTCCCCAACGTGGCGGGGCCGCTTATCACCCAGGGGACATTGCAGCTTTCGCTGGGCGTGCTGGCGGAAGCGGCCTTGTCCTTTCTCGGCCTGGGCGCGCAGCCTCCGGCCGCCAGCTGGGGCCGGATGGTCGCCGACGCGCAGACTTTGATCGGCGTGGCGCCGCGCCTCGTGCTGCTGCCAGGCCTCGCGATCGTGCTGACCGTCTTCGCGATCAATCTCGCGGGCGAGGCACTGCGCGACCGTGTCGCTCCGGAGACCGGCTTGTGATCCCGCTCGAGATCGAGCATCTCTCCGTTCGCTATGGCGACACGGTCGCACTCGACGATGTCTGCCTGCGCGTTGCCGCAGGCGAGATCGTGGCGCTGGTCGGGCCTTCCGGCTCGGGCAAGTCGACGCTTGCCGCGGCCGCGATGGATCTGCTGCCGATCGACGCGATTGAACAGGGCGTTGTGCGGATCGAAGGCACGGACATCCGCACGCTGTCGGAGGCGAAGCTGGAGGCGTTGCGCGGCGGCAAGGTCGGGATCGTGTTCCAGGAGCCGGCAACGGCGCTCAACCCCGCGCTACCGATCGGCCGGCAGATTGGCGAGGTTCTGGAACTGCATACCTCGCTGGGAAGGGCCGAGATCAGAACAGAGGTGGATCGGCTACTGGCGCAGGTCGGCCTTGGTGTCTCTCCCAAACGTTATCCGCACACCCTTTCGGGTGGGCAGCGGCAGCGCGTCGCTATCGCAATGGCGATCGCCGCCCAGCCGGTCCTGCTGCTCGCGGATGAGCCGACTGCCTCGCTCGATCCGGTCGCGCAGGCCGAGATCGGTCAGCTGCTGCTGTCGCTCGTCCGCGAGCGCCGCATGGGGCTTCTCCTGGTCACGCATGATCTTCTGCTCGCGCGGCGTATCGCGGACCGCGTGGTTGCGCTCGATCAAGGCAGGCTGGGCGAAGAAGCCGGCTTGCCGCGGCCGTCAACACCGCGCGAGCCGCGCAGGGGTGGCGAGGCCCTGTTGGTGTTGGATGGCGTCACGCGCACCTATCCCGACAGGCACGGCCGCACGGCGGCGTTGACAGACATTTCCGCTACATTGGCCCGCGGTGAGACGCTGGCCGTGATCGGCGAATCCGGATCGGGCAAGTCCACGCTGGCGCGGCTGGCGCTCGGCCTCGATCGGCCCGATGCTGGCCGGATCGCCATCGGCGATCGGGAGTGGAAAGGCGCACGCGGCGGCGCTCTCCGCGGGATGCGCCGGCAAGTGCAGGCGGTGTTTCAGGATCCCGCTGCAAGTTTCGATCCACGCCGGACCGTGGCCGAAATCGTGGCCGAGCCACTCCATCTCCTGGAGCGCGTACCGCTGGCGGAAAGGACCGCCAAGGTGATCGAGGCGCTCGATCAGGTCGGGCTGGATGCCGATGCGATGGGCCGCTTGCCCCAGGCGTTCTCGGGCGGACAGCGTCAGCGGATCGCGATCGCGCGCGCCTTGATTCTGAAGCCCGATCTGATCGTCTTCGATGAAGCGCTGAGCGCGCTCGATCCTATGCTGCGGGAGGAGGTTACTACGCTGTTGCTGCGGCTACAGGCCGATCATGATCTCGGCTATTTCTTCATCGCCCACGATATGGACCTGGTACGGCGCCTGGCGGATCGTGTGCTCGTGCTGCGGCAGGGGCGCGCGGTGGCGTGCGGTCCCGTCGCATCCGTGTTCAAGCGGACGGACGATCCCTATCTTGCGGCGCTGGTCGCCTCAGCCTAGTAGGATCGTCGCCGCCCTGTCCCACATCTCTGCGGAGGCGGCGGCGAGAAGGCCCTTGCCCGTCTGCGTGATGCTGTAGGGCGTGCCGTCCAGCCGCGCGACCTTGCCCCCGGCCTCGGTCAGGATCAGCGCGCCGGGCGCGTGGTCCCAGACATGGGTACGCCAGAACAAGGCGAGATCGTTAGCACCCAGCATGACTCGCGGATATTGCTCGGCTGCGCAGCGCGGTATTCCCACGCACCGCAATTTACCGTCGGCCCGCCGCTCGACATCCTCGCGCAGCTCGGGTGGCAGATAGCGCGTCGAAAGGCCGGCCACCGGGATCGGCTCGCCGCTGGTGCGGGCGGTGACACGCTCGCCGTTGATGAAGGCACCTTTGCCGCGGCCGGCGCTGCATAGGCGATCGATCACGGGATCGAGCAGCCATGCGGCTTCACTGACTCCGTCCACCACCAGTGCGACCATGATGCCGAACGGCGTCTCGCCCGCGGCGAAATTGGCGGTGCCGTCGATCGGATCGACGATCCAGGCCGTGCCTTCGCCAATGCCCTCCAGCAGCGACGGATCCGCCGAGCAAGCTTCCTCGCCAATCACGCGCGAATCCGGCAGCAACTGCCGCAATCCCTCGGCCAAGGCTTCCTCGCTCTCGCGATCGGCAATGGTGACGAGTTCGTCGGGCGCCTTCTCTTCAATCTGAGCGGCATCCAGCTGACGGAAGCGCGGCATTACGATGCGGGCCGCGACGTCGCGCATTAACGCCTGTACCGGCACGTCCAGCTCGATCATGGTTCATTTCCTGGCGCGAGCCCGTGCGTATCGGGGCGGAAGCGTTCATGGCGCGGCAGATCGTCGCCGGCCGGCGCCCAGGCGATGTGGCTGCCGTAGAATATGTGGAATCCCGGGACGACCCGATCGGGCTGATCCAGCGTCGCGATCGAGAAATCGACTGTTTCCGGTTGATGGTTCACCCGCATCAGAAATGGTGTTCCGCATCGCGAACAAAAGAGCCGATGGCCGAAATCGCTAGAATCGAAGCGGCCGACCAGCTCTTCGCCCTGGGTGAAGCGAAAATCCGCTACAGGCACACTGGCGAACACCATGGCCGGAGCGCCCGAGTTGAGCTGGCAGGTGCGGCAGTGACACCAGCCCGCATCGAAAGGCTCGGATTCAAGGCGATATCGCACCGCCCCGCAGGCGCAGCCGCCGGTCCAGTCTTCAACCATCAGCTTCGATAATCCGCGTTGATCGAAATATATCCGTGCGTGAGGTCGCAGGTCCAAACCGTCGCGCGGCCTTCGCCCAAACCGAGATCAACGCCAATTTCGATATCTTGCCCTTTGAGATGGGCCGCGACCGGCGCCTCGTCAAAGCCCTCGACCGCCAAACCGTGGCGCGCAACCTGGACATTGCCGAAACGGATCGAGAGCAAGTCACGTTCGGCAGGCTCGCCAGCCTTGCCGACGGCCATCACGACGCGGCCCCAATTGGCATCTTCGCCCGCAATCGCGGTCTTGACCAAGGGCGAATTGGCGATCGACATGGCGATGCGATGCGCGGACGCGTCGCCGGTCGCCCCCTCCACGCTGATCTGGATGAACTTGGATGCGCCCTCGCCATCGCGCACGACCAGCTGCGCCAACTGGCGGCAGAGATCGGTCAAGGCCGCTTGGAATGCATCTGCCCCTGCATCGTCGAAGGAAGCGAGGGGGTTATTGCCCGCCTTGCCCGTGGCGAACGCCAGCACCGTATCGGAGGTCGAGGTATCCCCGTCGACCGTGATGCAGGAAAAGGTCTCGCGGTTGGCCGCCTCGAGCATCGCCTGCAGAAAGGGCGCCTCAATCGCCGCGTCGGTGAAGATGAAGCCGAGCATGGTTGCCATGTCCGGCGCGATCATGCCGGATCCCTTGATGATGCCGACCAGGGTTACCGTCCTGCCGTCGACCACGGCCCGAGTCGTGGCGCCCTTGGGAAAGGTGTCGGTGGTGCCGATCGTCTCGGCGGCGTCGCGCCAGCCCGCCTGTGGCGCCTGCAGCACCGCATCGATACCCGCTTCCGCCTTGTCGATCGGCAGCGGCACCCCAATCACGCCAGTGGACGCGACGAAAACGTCCGATGGTTCGCAGCCGATATGTCCGGCTACCCGCGCCGCGATCGCCTCGACCGCCGCGCGCCCACGATTGCCGGTGAAGGCATTGGAATTGCCGGCATTGACCACCAAAGCCCGTGCTTGTCCGAGCGGAAGCGCCTTGCGGCACCATTCCACTTCCGGCGAGGGGCATTTGCTCTGGGTTGTGACGCCTGCGACCGTGGTGCCCGCGTCGAGCGCGGCATAGGTCAGGTCGGTGCGCTCCCACGCTTTGTAGCCAGCGCGCGTTACCGCCAGGCGTGCGCCGGCTACGGCCGGCATGTCGGGGAAGGGAGAGGCGAGGGGGGAAATGGGTTCGGACATGCGGCCCGACTAGCAGCGGAAAGACGCGAAGTGTATCCGGCTTGCATCATGTCGGGATGGACGCGTGAGCCGGCTTCACCTACATGAACGGACGATGCGTTTGCTGCTTCTCCTGTCCGCCTTTCTGACTGCGCTGACCGGCGCGGCGGTTGGCACGGCTGCTTCTGCTCAGCCGGTGCAGGCGAGCGCGATCGCTACACAGGCCAAGCCTGGGGCTACCGTCAAGGTAACGGCACCGCTTCCCGAAGAAGTGCAAGGCGCTTACGCCGCGCCCGGCACATGGCATGTGCAGCCGGCTCCGGCCGGACGTGTGCAGCGCGCCACATATGGCGAGCGCCGGCGCGAATAAGCGCCCTCGTTGCTGATCCGGCTCGGGCCGGCCTTTTCTTCGTTATTTAATCGTGCACCGCGGCCGCGCCGCGCCGCAACCCAATCAGACAGGAACTAAATCGCTATGTTCGCCGGCATTGCCAAGGCCATCTTCGGCTCGTCCAACGACCGTTACGTCAAGTCGATGCAGCCGCTCGTGCAGAAAATCGCTGCGTTCGAGCCTGGCCTGCAGGCCCTGAGCGATGAGGAGCTCGCGGCGCAGACGGTCCAGTTCCGCGCGCGGCTCGACGCGGGTGAGACGCTCGACGAATTGTTGCCCGAGGCCTTCGCAACCGTGCGCGAGGCGGCGCGGCGCGTGCTCGGCCAGCGCCACTATGACGTGCAGATGATCGGCGGCATCGTGCTTCATCGCGGCGAGATTGCCGAGATGCGCACGGGCGAGGGCAAGACGCTGGTGGCGACGCTTGCGACCTACCTGAATGCGCTTCCGGGCACCGGCGTGCATGTCGTCACGGTCAACGACTACCTCGCCCGCCGCGACGCGGAATGGATGGGCCAGATCTATCGCTTCCTCGGGCTCACCGTTGGCGTGATCGTGCCGAACCTGTCGGACGAGGAGCGTCGCGCCGCCTATGAAGCCGACATAACCTACGCGACGAACAACGAGCTCGGATTCGACTATCTGCGCGACAATATGAAATATGATCGTGGGCAGATGGTGCAGCGGCCCTTCGCCTACGCGATCGTCGACGAGGTCGATTCCATCCTGATCGATGAGGCACGCACGCCGCTGATCATCTCGGGGCCGACCGAGGACAAATCCGATCTCTACAGGTCGGTCGACATCATCGTGAAGCGGATCGAGCCGGGGCTTTACGAGCATGACGAGAAGCAGCGTTCGGTAATCCTGACCGAGGATGGCACCGAATGGGTGGAACGCGAACTCGAAGCGGCGGGCCTGCTCGAAGGCTCGAACCTATACGACTTCGAGAATACACAGGTGGTCCACCACCTGAACCAGGCGCTCAAGGCCAACATCGCCTTCCGCCGCGACATCGATTACATCGTCAAGGACGGCAAGGTCATCATCATCGATGAATTCACCGGCCGAATGATGGACGGCCGCCGCTGGTCCGACGGGCTGCACCAGGCGGTCGAGGCCAAGGAAGGCGTCAATATCGAGCCGGAGAACCAGACGCTCGCCTCGATCACCTTCCAGAACTACTTCCGCATGTATCCGAAGCTTTCCGGTATGACCGGCACTGCCGCTACGGAAGCGAACGAGTTCTACCAAATCTACAAAATGAACGTCGTCACGATACCGACCAATGTGCCAGTTCGCCGGATCGATGAGGATGACGAATTCTACAAGAATATGGGCGACAAATTCGCTGCGATCACCAAGGCGATCCGCGAGAAGCAAGAAATTGGACAGCCCGTTCTAGTCGGCACCGTTTCGATCGAAAAGTCAGAGCTGCTGTCCGAATTCCTGCAGAAGGAAGGCGTCAAGCATAACGTCCTGAACGCCCGCTATCATGAACAGGAAGCGCATATCGTGGCGCAGGCCGGCCGCCTCGGCGCGGTTACCATCGCCACGAACATGGCCGGTCGCGGCACCGACATTCAGCTCGGCGGCAATCTTGAGATGCGGATGCTGGCCGAGCATCCCGATCTCCACCCCGGCACGCCTGAATATGAGCGCATCGCGGAAGGCATACGCGCCGAAATCGTGGTCGAAAAGGAGGCCGTGCTCGCGGCGGGTGGCCTGTTCGTATTGGGTACCGAGCGGCATGAGAGCCGCCGCATCGACAACCAGCTGCGCGGTCGTTCGGGCCGCCAGGGCGATCCAGGGCTCAGCCGTTTCTATCTGAGTCTGGACGACGATCTGCTCCGCATCTTTGGGCCGCAGACGATGTTCGCCAAGATGATGAACAAGAATCTGGAGGATGGCGAAGCGATCGTCAGCCCCTGGATATCCAAGGCGATCGAGACGGCGCAGAAGAAGGTCGAGGCTCGCAACTACGACATTCGTAAGCAGGTCGTCGAATATGACGACGTCATGAACGATCAGCGCAAGGTCGTGTATGCGCAGCGTGCGGACATCATGGATGCTGAGGCCGTCGATGATGTCGTGGATGACATGCGCGCGGAGACGGTCAATGCGATCGTTGCGGATGCGTGCCCGCCCGGCTCTTATCCCGAGCAATGGAATATTGCGGGTCTCAAGGAAGCCGCTGCTGACATTTTTGGTATTGAGCCGCCGATCGAGGATTGGCTGCAGGAAGAGATGGTCGAGCCCGAATTGCTCGCCACGCGGATCCAGGAGCTTGCCGACGTCGAGCTTGCCAAGCGGGTCGAGGAGGTAGGCAAGGAAAGCTGGGCCAATATCCAGAAGAGTGTCCTGCTCCAGCAGCTCGACCACCATTGGAAGGAGCATCTGGCGACGCTCGATGCGCTGCGACAGGTGATCCATCTGCGCGCCTATGCGCAGAAGACGCCGATCAACGAATATAAGCAGGAAGCCTTCGCTTTGTTCGAGCGCATGCTCACCGCGATTCGCGAGGACGTGACGCGGACGCTCTCCAACATCCGCTTCAACTTCGCGCCGCCTGAACTGCCGCCGATGCCGGACATCTTCACCACGACACACATCGATCCGCTGACGGGCTATGACGATAGCGCGGATCGCGATGCGGCGTCGCTGGGTCTTGTCACCACGCGCCTGCCGCCGCTGCCGATCGTGCAACCCGATGCGCCGATACTGGGCGACCCAACCGAGTGGGAAAACCGGATCAGCCGCAATGCGCCCTGCCCGTGTGGCTCAGGCCGTAAATACAAGCATTGTCACGGGCAGCTTTGAGGTTTGACCAAACGGCGGGTGACACCTCGCTCTTGGCCAGCCCGACTCTGCTAACCCCTGACCCGGGTGAAGGCCGCGTTCCACCAGGTCGCGAGCACGTCGCTTGCGTCTGGTGGATATTGAAACGAGTCCGGCATGACGATTGATCTAAGAGTAGTGCTCGCATTCCGCGAGACCTGGGATGATCCCGCAAACTAACTCAGCCGCGGCCGAACAGCCTTGCGAAAAAATCCGCCGTCCGGCCGCCTTTCCTCACGCCGCGGCCTTTTGCTGCCGATCTTTCGCGGTTCCGAACAGCGAAGCTCTTCTGGTTCGACCTCGCCCGGCATGAACCCGCAACTTTTTGCATCGTGCAAAAAGTGCGGGGCGGAGACTTGGGTGGCCGCTGCCGCAGTAGCGTAAGGCTCAGTTCTTGGGCGGCCCCAGCCGCTGGAACGGCTTCAGCACGATCCAGATATAAGCGAGCGTGCCGACGAGCACGACGATCGCGAGCGCGTGGTTCACATAATCCACGCTGCCCTCATGCTTTACCGCCTGGTTGCCCAGGTAATTCGCGACCGCGCAGCCGATCGAGGCGGCGAGATATTGCCAGATCGAATCCTGGGGTTCGCCTTCGCCGGAGGAGCGCTGCAGGAAAAGGACGATGAGTCCGGCGAAGATCGCCACCGTCACCCAATCGTAAACCGTTTCCATAAGATACTTTCTCCCCTCGCAAGCCTCCCTGCCACGCCGAGAGGGGGCGATGCAACAACCCTCACGTGATCATGACCTTACTATGCGACCGACGGCAGCCCGTTCGCCTCCTATAATGGCCGGTTGCGGCGCCTCCTCACCTCAGGCAAGTTCCCTCTTCTCACGAGGGGAACGGCATGGCGACGGCGGAGATTGCGCGAGAAGAGGCCAGCCGCGACCGGGGCCTTGTGCGGGCGATGGGTGTGTTCACCTTTGCCGCGGCAATCACGAATGAAGTGGTGGGATCCGGAGTCTACCGCTTACCGGCGACGATGGCGCTCGCGGCAGGGACGATCGCTCCTTATGCCTATCTCGCGTGCCTGATCGCGATGGCGGCGGTCGTGCTTTGCTTTTCTGAAGCAGGCAGTCGCGTACCCACCAGTGGCGGGCCTTATGGCTATGTCGAGGCGGCTTTCGGGCCGATGCCTGGCTTCGTCGCGGGAGTGCTGGTGTGGCTTTCGAGCGTGCTCGCCTGCGGCGGGATCGCGGTTGCGTTGGCGGACACGGTCGGATCGGCCTTTCCGGCATTCGCAGCGCCTGTGCCCCATTATGCGGTGATCGTCTCGGTGCTCGGCCTGATGACGTTCATCAACCTCATCGGCGTTGATATCGCCGCCAAAGTGCTTGGCCTGGCGACGATGATCAAGCTGCTGCCTTTGTTCCTTTTCCTGATAGTCGGCGGCGGGGCGCTGCTGAGCGGGCATCCGGCGGCTCCGCCGATCAGCAACCCGCCTACCGAAAGCTTCGGTGCGGCTGCGATCCTGGCGGTGTTCGCGCTGACGGGGATGGAAACGCCGCTTGCAGCCTCAGGCGAGGTGCGCGATCCGGCGCGGACCGTGCCACGCGCGCTGCTGCTCGCGATGATCTCGATCGGGCTGCTGTATATTGGCGTGCAGATCGTGTCGGATCGGCTGCTCGGCGCCGGGTTGGTCGGATCGAAGGCGCCGCTTGCAGATGCGCTCGGCACGATTGATCCGCGCTGGCGCGCACCTCTGCTCGCGGGCGCGTTCGGATCGATGCTGATCTGGCTCGGCAGTGACATATTGGGTGCGCCGCGCATCCTGTTCGCCTTCGGCCGGGACGGGCTGCTGCCGGCGGCTCTCGGCAAGGTCCATCCGCGCTGGCGTACGCCTTATGTCGCCATCATCACGCATTCCCTGTTGGGGCTGGGCCTTGCGTTGACCGGCACCTTCGAGAAGCTCGCCGTGCTCTCCACGCTCGCGATCGCGCCGCTCTACATGTCCGTCTGCGCGGCGGCGGTGAAATTACGGCGCGGCAATGTGGCAATATTGGGCAAGCCGCTGACGATCACGGGGCTACCCGTGATCGCGCTGTTCGGCATCCTCAGCATGATCGTGATGATCTGTCTCGCCAAACGCGTCGAGCAGATTGCGCTGGCGGGTGTGCTGGTCGGCGGCGTGGCGCTGTTCTACGCGATGCGCGCCATCCACGGCCCAGCGAAGGAATAGTCGCCGGCTTGTGGACGGACGCCAAGATTGGCCCCTCACGCTACGATCTTCGCTAGCCCCTTCGACAATTGCAGCGCCCCATTCAGCTGCGCCGCGGCGTCCGGCCAGCTGCGACTGATCACCAGCTTGCTGTCGGGGCGCAGCTTGGCCGTGCCCTTGAGCCGTTCGACATAGGCGAGCAGGCCGGGAAGATCGGGGAACTGATCCTCGAAGAAGGTCACCAGCGCGCCCTTTGGCCCCACGTCCAGCTTGGCGACACAAGCCTTCTTGGCGTTGAGTTTCGTCTCAATCACCGTCAGCAGGTTTGCAGTCGGCTCGGGCAGCGATCCAAAGCGGTCGATCAACTCCGCCGCGAACGCCTCGATGCCAGCCTTGTCCTCCAGCTCGTTCATCCGCCGATAGAGACCCATGCGCAGATCGAGATCGGGGACATATTCCTCGGGGATCATGATCGGCGCATCGACGCTGATCTGCGGCGAGAATTCGCGGCTGCGCGCGGCCTGGGCCAAGCCGCCCGCCTTGGCTTCGAGAATCGCGTCTTCCAGCATCGATTGATAGAGTTCGAACCCGACCTCCTTGATGTGGCCGGATTGTTCGTCGCCGAGCAGATTGCCCGCGCCGCGAATGTCGAGATCGTGGCTCGCAAGCTGAAAGCCCGCGCCCAACGTGTCCAGGTTCTGGAGGATGTGCAGGCGCTTTTCCGCTGTCTCGGTGACAATCCGGTTCGGCGGCGTGGTAAGGTAAGCGTAAGCGCGTGTCTTCGCACGGCCGACTCGCCCACGCAGCTGATAGAGCTGCGCAAGGCCGAACCGATCGGCACGATGCACAATCAACGTGTTGGCGCTGGGAATGTCGAGACCGCTTTCGACGATTGTCGTCGAGACCAGCACATCGAACTTCTTGTCGTAGAAGGCCGACATACGCTCTTCGACTTCGCCCGCGGCCATTTGGCCGTGCGCGACGACATAATGAACCTCGGGCACTTCCTTGCGCAGGAACTCCTCGATGTCGGCCAGGTCCTTGATGCGCGGCGCCACGAAAAAGCTCTGGCCGCCGCGATAATGCTCGCGCAGCAGCGCCTCACGCACCACCACCGGATCCCAGGGCGCGACATAGGTACGCACCGCGAGCCGATCCACCGGCGGCGTCTGGATCACCGATAATTCGCGCAGACCCGACATCGCCATTTGCAACGTGCGCGGAATCGGGGTGGCGGTGAGGGTGAGGACGTGGACATCGGCCTTGAGCGCCTTCAGCCGCTCCTTGTGAACCACGCCGAAGCGCTGTTCCTCATCGACGATGACGAGGCCCAGCCGTTTGAACTCCACGCCCTTGGCGAGCACCGCGTGCGTGCCGACGACGATGTCGATCGTGCCATCGGCCAACCCTTCCTTGGTCCGCTTGGCCTCGGCAGCGGGGACCAGCCGGGACAAGCGGCCCACCTCGATCGGGAAGCCACGCATCCGCTCGACGAAATTGGTATAATGCTGGCGCGCGAGCAGCGTGGTCGGGCAAACCACGGCAACCTGCATTCCGGCCATTGCGGCGACGAATGCTGCGCGCAGTGCCACTTCGGTCTTGCCGAAGCCGACGTCGCCGACCACCAATCGGTCCATTGGCCTGCCCGCCGCGAGATCGTTCAGCGCGTCGTCAATCGCTCGATCCTGATCGTCCGTCTCTTCGTAGGGGAAACGATCCGCAAAGGCGGCATAAGCGGAATCGGTCTGCGCTGCATCGGCGGCGCGCAATGCGCGTTGTGCGGCGGTCGCGATCAGCTCGCCCGCAATCTCACGGATGCGTTCCTTCATCCGCGCCTTGCGCGTCTGCCAGGCGACGCCGCCAAGCTTGTCGAGGCTTGCACCTTCCTCGCTGCCGTAGCGGCTCAGGACTTCGAGATTCTCGACCGGCACGTAGAGCTTGTCGCCGCCGGCATAAGAAAGGGCGACGCAGTCATGCGGCACCTTGCTGACCGGGATCTGGGTCAATCCCTCGTAACGGCCGATGCCATGGTCGGCGTGAACGACGAGGTCGCCGGGCGAGAGCGTTGCCAGCTCGGCGAGAAAGGCATCGGCCGATTTGCGGCGCTTGGCGCGACGGATCAGTCGATCACCGAGCATGTCCTGCTCGGTCAGCAGCGCCACCTGCGGTGTGGTGAAGCCATGGTCGAGCGGTAGAACGGTGAGAGCGGTCGTGCCTGGTCGGAATGCGGAACCGAGCGCGTCCTGCCAGTCATCGGCCAGCATCGCGCCATCGAGACCATGGTCGCTTAGCAGACCCTTCAGCCGCTCGCGCGCACCCACGGAATAGCTTGCCAGTACGACCTTATGCTTGGTCCGACCCAGTTCGCGGATGTGGGTGACCACGGCTTCGTACACGTTGGCGTTTTGCGCGCGTTCCGGTGTGAAATCGCGCGGGCCGTCCACGCCGAAGTCCACCACGCGGGCGCTTTCCGGTTCGTGGAAGGGGGTAGTCAGGTGAATGGGGCGATCGGCAATCGCGTCTTCCCATTCCTTTTGGGAGAGATAGAGCGTCGCCGGCTCGATCGGGCGGTAGCTACCGGGGTCGCTCGACAGCGCGCGTTGGCGGTTCTCGTAATAATCGGCGATCGCTTCGAACCGTGCCTCGGCAGCGCC
>Ga0207706_10003866_pt1 | contig 14256 bp, 16 predicted proteins | sample KBSC53metaG_FD_184318 | JGI IMG/M metagenome (GOLD analysis project Ga0207706, IMG submission 184318) | Corn rhizosphere microbial communities from Kellogg Biological Station, Michigan, USA - KBS C5-3 metaG (SPAdes) (version 2) | ecosystem: Host-associated > Plants > Roots > Rhizosphere > Soil ... | reverse complement strand
AACCAACAGGATCCCGATCGCCAGCGCGATGTCATTTGTTGTGATGTTGTCGCGGATGGCGGGGACGATTGCGTAAGGCAGAAAACTTATGAAGGACGCGATCAGCGATACGACAAGGAATGGCTCCGCGGACCGGCGGCGAAACAGCAGCAATATTGTACCCAGAAGCCCGACCCAGGAGGCGACAGCATAGCTAGCGATCTCCCAGGTGGGCTCAGCCATGATGACATCGCGCCGATCGATGGGCAGCGTTGCCGGATCCTTGGTCACGTCGACAAGATAGTCAAAGCATCCGGCGGCCATGAAAAGCACGGACCCAAGTGCCGCGATCCAATACCAGCGCGGGGTTGGCCGGCGTTCAAAACGTTCCGTCATTCGTTCCCCCTGTGCCCCCGGACGGACATTGCTCCCTGCTGTTTACGTGTGCAAGCGACTGTTGTTGCGGCACCATCTCGTTGCGAGCGCGTTACGGCGCCATGGATCGTCTGTTCACGCGTATTGCGACCCGCATTTCCGTCGCGGCCGGCCAGCCGCTGACGTTCCTACTCGCCGTGGGCGTCATCGTCGTCTGGGGAGTCACCGGGCCGATTTTCCATTTCTCGGACACCTGGCAGCTGATCATCAATACGGGGACGACCATCGTCACGTTTCTGATGGTCTTCCTCATCCAGAATGCCCAGAACCGCGACGCCGCGGCCATGCAGGCGAAGCTCGATGAATTGCTGCGCGCGGTCGGCAAGGCTCGGGACCGCTTTATCGGAGTCGAGCATCTGACGGAGCGCGAAATCGAACTCATCCGCGCTGCGCTCGAAAGAGAGGCGAAAAACGCCACAAACAATCAGTCGAAGGACGTGAAGGGTACGGTCGACCGACTGCTTGACCGGTTCTGAGACAGCCTGGGGGGGAGAAAAGGCTTGAACCCGTTGCGAACTGCAATATTTTCGCCCTCTGGGGTGGATAGTGGCTGGCGCTGTGCGCCCGCGTGTGTTGGGATCGGCGCCCTTGTCTAATCTCGAGAGTCTCACCGAGCAGCAGCGTTTTCAGCTGCTCATCAATTCGATCACCGACTACGCGATCTACATGCTCGATACCGAGGGCAGGATCACGACGTGGAATCCGGGTGCGGAGCGATTCAAGGGCTATTTCGCTGAGGAGATCATTGGCCAGAATTTCTCCGTCTTTTTCACGGCAGCGGACCGTGAAGCGCGGCTTCCGCAAAAGGCGCTTGCCGCCGCTTTGGCCGAAGGACGCTTCGAAGCCGAAGGCTGGCGAGTCCGCAAGGACGGCAGCCGATTCTATGTAAACGCGGTCCTCGACCCTATCTACGACCCCGACGGAAATCACATCGGTTTCGCAAAGATCACGCGCGACCTCACCGAAAGGAAGATGGCGCAGGAAGAGTTGGACGAAACCCGCGCTGCCCTGGTCCAATCGCAAAAGCTTCAGGCGCTGGGTGAGCTGACGGGCGGTATTGCCCATGACTTCAACAACCTCATGACGGTCGTGGCCGGATCGGCCGACTTCCTGATCCGCAAGCCCGACCTGCCATTTGACAAGCGCAAGCAATATCTCGAGGCGATCGCCGAAACGGCTGACCGCGCTACGACGCTCACCAACCATTTGCTCGCATTTGGCCGTCGGCAGCCGATCAAGCCCGAAGTCCTGGATCTGAACGTCCGGCTCGATGCGATTTCCGAGGTTTTGTCGCGCACTCTTGGCAGCGCCATCCAGGTGGAGCTGGAAACCGGAGAGGCGGTCGGGCGTGTGGAGGTGGACGTTGCGCAGCTGGAAACTGCGATCCTCAATGCAGCAGTGAATGCGCGCGACGCAATGCCCGACGGAGGAACGATCACGCTTTCGACCCGCAACCTGCACGAGGCCGGCAGGGATTATGTCGCTCTTTCGATCAGCGATAGCGGTCAGGGAATGCCCGCCGAGGTGATCGAACGCGCGTTTGAACCTTTTTTCACGACCAAGGAGGTCGGGAAGGGCACCGGTCTTGGACTGTCGCAGATCCACGGCTTTGCCGCACAGGCAGGTGGCCGCGCGGAAATCCGCTCAAAGGAAGGTGAGGGGACGACCATCAGTCTGATTCTTCCTCAGACAGAGAAGAAACTCGCTCGCGCTGCACCAGCGCCTTCCATGTCGAAGTTGCCGGAAGGTCTGCGGGTGCTTCTCGTCGAGGACAATCCGCAGGTTCGGGAGTTCGCCGAGGGACTGCTGGAGGACCTCGGCTGCAGGGTCGTATCAGCCGAAAGCGGCGAAGATGCGCTGGGTCAGCTCAAAGTATCCGGGATCGATCTCGTGCTGTCGGACGTCGTTATGCCCGGAATGAGCGGGGTCGAACTCGCGCACAAGGTGCAGGAAATCCATCCCAACGTGCCAATTCTTCTGGCGACCGGCTACAGCGACGAAATCGTCAAGCGCGGCTCCGAGTTCTCGGTCCTGCTGAAGCCGTTCGGTGCCGCCGACCTCAGCAAGGCGATGACGGCGGCCCTTAATGGCAACCGGGACGCCGCAGCCTAGGCGGTCGCGCTTTCCTTCGCGCGCTCTATCGCTTCGACCACGATCCGCCGTGCGTCCTCCGCATCTCCCCAGTTTCCTATGCGCACCCACTTCTCGGATTCCAGATCCTTGTAGTGGGTGAAGAAGTGCTCGATCTGCTGGAGCACGATCGAGGGCAGGTCCTGGCGCTCTCCAATGTCCGAATAATAGGGAAAGGTCGTGTCGACGGGCACGCAGATGAGCTTTTCGTCGCCGCCATGTTCGTCTTCGAGGTTGAGGACTCCGATCGGACGGGCGCGGACCACGCAGCCCGGAACGAAAGGCGAGCGCGCAATCACCAGCGCATCGAGCGGATCGCCGTCCGGCGAAAGCGTATGCGGCACGAACCCATAGTTCGCCGGATAACGCATCGGGGTGTGCAGGATTCGGTCGACGAACAAGGCGCCGGACTTCTTGTCGAATTCATATTTCACCGGTTCGCCGCCGACCGGCACTTCGATGATGACGTTCAGGCTTTCGGGCGGATTGTCGCCAACGGGAATCAGATCGATATTCACGGGATAAAGCTCTCAGTGTGAAAATAGGCCAGGCCGGCGAAAAGCGCCGCCAGGCTGACTGCGACCGATACGGCCACATATGCGGCCGCGAGCCCATACGCATGCCGCTCCATGAGTAAAGCCGCATCGAGGCTGAAGGCCGAAAATGTCGTGAAGCCGCCCAGAAGTCCTGTGGTCAGGAACAGCCGCATATGCTGCGGCACCCCGGTGCGATAGGCGAAATATCCGGCAAGCAGGCCCATGGCGAGTGAACCGGCGACGTTCACGATCAAGGTGCCGAACGGGAACCCGAAACCGAACAGCCGCGCCGCTGCGAGGTTCACGCCGTGCCGGAGCGCTCCGCCGATCCCGGCTCCGAGGAAGACGATCAGATAGCCCATCAGCCCCTCCGGACCATCCATGCGCCAATTAGGACGAGAACGACCCCGCCCACTTTTTCGATGCTCACCGGCTGACGGGCAAGCCCTAGCAGTCCGTAGTGGTCGAGCAGGATCGCTCCGAGCAATTGTCCGGCGATGGCCGCCGTCAGCAGCGGTCCGACGCCGATTTTCGGCGCCCCGAAAGCCGCCATGGCGACAAAGAAGGCTCCGTAAAGCCCGCCCAACCAGGCATACCATGGGACGGACTTGAGCTCGGGCGCGAACAGGCGACCCGAGGAGCCCGCCATAACGGCGCCGAGCGCGACCGTTCCGACGAGGAAAGACAGGAAGGCCGCGACGATCGGCGATCCCGAGGCTTTTCCGAGGATTGCGTTGGTTGGAGCCTGCACGGCCATCAGGAAACCGGCGATGATCGCGAGGGCAAGCGGGAGCGTTGCGGCATTCATGGCCCGACCCCTTGCCGGAACTCCTGACCGAAGTCGAACCTAGTCGGCTGCGGAAAGGACGGGCTGATACACCGCTTCCATCAAGAGTTCGTAGGAACGGGCGCGCGCTTCATGATCGTAGATCTGTGACGTGACCATCAACTCATCCGGCCGGGTCCGCTCCACGAACTCTTCGACCTGCCGCCGCGCGGTGTCGGGACTTCCGATGGCCGAGCATGAGAGCACACTTCGAAGCATCGCCTTTGCTTGCAACGGAAGAGTATCGGCGAAGCCGGCCTTTGGCGGCTGCAGCTTCGTCGGCTGTCCGGTTCGAAGCGCAACGAATGCCTGCTGCACCGAAGTCGAAAGAAGCTCGGCTTCCTCGTCCGTGTCCGCGACGAAGGCGTTGAAACCGAGCATTACGTAGGGCCTGTCGAGCTGCTCGGACGGCTTGAAGCGCTCACGATAGACGCTGATCGCTTCCATCATCATTTGCGGCGCAAAGTGCGATGCGAAAGCGTAGGGCAGGCCAAGCATCGCCGCGAGTTGCGCTCCGAACAGGCTTGAACCGAGGATCCAGAGCGGAACGTTCAGACCCTCGCCGGGGATGGCGCGCACGCGCCCGTTCTCGCCTTTGAAATAACCCATCAGCTCGACGACATCGTTGGGAAACTGGTTTTCGTCGGCCGTGAGGTTGCGCCGCAGAGCATAAGCAGCGGCCTGGTCGGTACCGGGCGCCCGGCCGAGGCCGAGATCGACGCGGCCCGGAAACAGAGACTCGAGAGTCCCGAACTGTTCGGCGATCGTCAGCGGTGCGTGGTTGGGAAGCATAACTCCCCCCGCACCAATGCGGATGGTGGAGGTCTGCGCGCCGACAAAAGCTAATGCGACGGCGGTCGCCGCGCTGGCGATGGTCGGGATCGAATGATGCTCCGCCATCCAGAAGCGCTTGTAGCCCAATTGCTCCACACGGCGGGCAAGGTCGGCCGAATTGCGGAACGATTGCGCCGCGTCGCTGCCTTCGACGATCGGCGCGAGGTCGAGGACTGACATCGGGATCATGGTCGGCAGATGGGCGAAAAGCCCGATTTTTCAACCATTGCGCCGCTAACGAAGCTTGACTCGTCAGCCGCTTTCCGCTTGAGGGCGGCGCTCACCGAAAAGTGACGGGAATAGGGGCGGCTCCCGCAAGCAAGTCCGCCTGGCCGGAGCTACCTTGAACGGGCTCCGAACGAACGGAGAATGACCATGCGTCACCGCGTTGGCGGACGTAAGCTTCAGCGCACCTCGAGTCACCGTGCGGCCTTGTTCCGCAATATGGCGGCCGCGCTGATCAAGCACGAGCAGATCACCACCACGACCGCGAAGGCGAAGGAGCTTCGGCCCTACGTCGAGAAGCTGATCACGCTGGCCAAGCGCGGCGGGCTTTCCAATCGGCGTCTCGCCCAGGCGCGCCTGATGGACGATGCTCAGCTGACCAAGCTGTTCGACGTCCTCGCGAAGCGCTACGCCGACCGCAACGGCGGCTACACCCGCATTATCAAGGCCGGCATTCGCGCCAGCGATGCCGCTCCGATCGCGATCATCGAGTTCGTCGACCGCGACGTCGAGGCCAAGGGCCAGGACAGCGGCCCGGTGATGACCGAGGAAGAATTCGAAGCAGCCTAAGCGCTGCCGGGTGGCCGGGCGCTAGGCGTCCGGCTGCTGCTCCTCCGGTTCCGAGTCTTCCGCCAGCTTTGAGTAGGCGCGAGCCAACTCATCGTGCGCCATTTGCGCTTCCGGGCTCGCAGCCTCGTCGGCGGCTGTACGCTCGGCTCGTTGGCGCGTCTCATAATATTCTCTGGATTCCATTTGCATATCCCCCGTACCGCTCAGCGCATTGAATTTGCTTGCTTTATTTGGACCAGGATGAACGCGGCCGAAATCACATGGATCAGCGCGACTGCTTTTCGAGATAAAGATAATAAGGATCGAATTCGCCGGCGGACTTGAGGGCGCGGAGGTCGGGAATGGTCACCAACCGGTTTTCCACTCGGATCAGTCCGCGCCTGCGAAGCTCCTGAAGGGTTCGATTCACGTGAACGGCGGTCAGGCCGAGGCACTCGCCCAATTCCTGCTGGGTCAGCGGGAATTCGTAGGTGTCGTTTTCCGCAAGTCCGACAACATTCAGGCGCTCCCGAATCTCGCAGAAGAGATGCGCCATCCGCGCCAGCGCGGAGCGTCTTCCAAGTGACACGGTCCACTCGCGATGGATCGCGGCGTCGATATTGGTCATCAGCCAGTAGACCCGCATGAGGTGCGGGAAGCGATCAAGGGTCGCGCGAATGTTTTCGTGCGGCACCAGGGCCACGCGGCATGGCGTGATCGTCGCGATATTGTGGTCGAGCCGTTTCAGGGTGAACCCGTGAATGTCGGTGAAGTCGCCCGAGAACTGCAACTCACTGATTTGGCGGCCGCCGTCGGACAGGTCCTTGGTCCGCGCAATCCAGCCGTCGAGCAGCAGGACCGACTCCTTTAGGTCCTGTCCGCGGCGGATGATGATTTGGTCGGCGCGATATTCACGGATCTCCCCGACCATCGCACGAATTGCTGATTCTTCTTCTGCGCTTATGTCGTCGCGAACGCGAAGCTTCTTCAGATGCGCTTCGATCATTACGTCCCTTCCGCCAATACATCGGCTCGAGTGGCATGCGCATGGTGAAGCGCGCGCCTTCATTGGTGAACTCAATGTCCGTTTCGGCCTTCAAATCATACGAAGGCGCTCGTCGCAACGTTTCATGGCCGAGTTTCAGCGTTTCGGACATGATTGGCCGTATCGCGGATCTTCCACCGATAACGTCAATCGTTCGCGTCGAGATGTCCTCCTTCATGGTTTAGGTGCAGATAGTTCGGATTGAACATGGCTGCGGCCTTGAGGCGTTCCAGGTTGGGAATCTGAAGCCGCTTGCGTTCGAGGACGATCAGGCCGTCGCGACGCAGCTCCTGCAAGGTGCGGTTGACGTGGACGGCGGTCAGGCCGATTGCATCCGCAATGTCCGTTTGAGTGATTGGGAAGTCGCAGCTGTCGCCCTGCGTCAACTTCACCGACTTTAGCCGGATAAACAACTCGACCAGCAGATGCGCGATGCGCTCGTAAGCCGTCCGCTGGCCGATATTCAGGGTCCACTCGCGCTGAATTGCAGCGGCCACCAGGGACTCCCAAGAGAGTGCCTGGGTGATCCGCGGCCGTCCTGCAATGAGCGTGTCCATTTCCTCCCGGCTGATGTCTGCGACGGACAGGCGCGTGATCGCAGCAATGCTGTGGTCCATCTCCCTGAGGACGTAGACATTGAGGTCGCAAAAATCCCCTGGCACGAAGAAAGCCAGGACCTGCCGTCGGCCATCGGGGACTGTCTTGTACCGGCAGGCCCACCCGTCGACCATCAAGTGGACGTACTGAGGCCGCTCGCCTTCACGGATCAGGTCTCGTCGCGCGGGTACGACGCGGGAGGTTTTGCTGAGCTTCGCCAGCGCGGCTTTGTCGTCTTGAGACAGCCGTGTGAATGCTTCTAGGCGTAGGGTCAGTGCCGGAGCCAATCTTTCCGCCTTCGGATTGACGGGACCCTAACGGTCAACTCACTCTGAAACCCTTATCTATGTTAATCCTCATCCCGTTGCAAAGCCAGACCAAAAGCCTGGATCCAATCTTTACCTCCGGTCCTAGTTTGCTGAACGAAAGGCGACAGCGCCGTTCAGAAGCTGTGCAGTGGCGCATGGGTAAGAACCCTGAGAGCTTGCCGTGCGTTTGGTTTGTGCAAGCGGGACTTGAGGGAGTGTGTGGCCATGAAGGCTATTTCGATGATTCTCGCTGGCGGCGTTGGACTTGCGGCGTTGGCGAGCGCGGCCCCCGCGGCCGCTCAGTATTACCCCGGCTATCCGGGGACCGGATACGGCTATGGTAACAACAATGTGGTCGGACAGGTGCTCGGACAGATCCTCGGCTACGGCCAGTATCCGTACGGCAATTACGGCTACAACCAGTATCGCGGTGGCAACCAGAGCATGGCGGTCGACCAGTGCGCCCGCGCTGTCGAAGCCCGCATCGGCGGAAACCAGGGCGGCTATTACGGCTACGGCAACGTGCCGTACGGGGGTCGCTACGGCTACGGCAATGCGCCCTACGGCGGCCAGTATGGGTACAATGGTTATGGCGGCGGTCGAGTGCTCGGCGTCACCCGGGTTACTCAGAAGTCCTACGGCCTGAAGGTCTACGGCGTCGCGAGTTCGGGTTACCAGGGCTATTCGGGCTACGGCCGGCCGGGATACGGCAACTACGGATACAACGCCGGTGCCGACCTCAGCTGGAACTGCGAAGTCCGCTATGACGGCCGCATTCGCGACGTCGATGTGAACCGTCGCACTGCCAGCTGGCGCGGCTACTAAGCCACGCTGTCCGGGTGGAAAAGGATGCGCCGGGGCCAATGGCTCCGGCGCATTTCTTTTACGCGTTAACCGCGAGATTCTTGGCATACTCTTCGAGCTGGCCGGCAACCGTGCCCCAGCCATCGTGGAAGCCCATTTTTTCATGAGTTTCGCGATCCGCGGCATTCTTGTGGAGGGCCACGGCTTTGTAGGCGGTCTTGCCGTTGCCCGCGTCTTCGAACGTGACGATCGCGGTCATGGGGAAGGAGTCGCAGCCTTCACCCGCCTCGTTCGGCCGGTAACCCGGGCCGATCGCGCTGGTCCAGGCCAGCTTCCTGTTTTCGACCACCTCGAGCACGCACCCCGGCGTTCCGTGACCGGTGTCGAAACCGTCGGGACCGGTCATTCGGATCCGGAAGATTCCGCCGGGCTTCAGGTCGAGGTCGCATTCGGTGAGCTGGTAGGGCTTTGGCGCGAACCACTGCTTGAGATGCTCCGGGTTCGTGTAGGCCTTCCATACGAGGTCGACGGGTGCGTCGATGGTGCGCTCCAGCACTAGGTCCAGCTTGTCGGTCATCCTATTTCTCCTTGTCCTTCAATTGCATCACATAGTCTTCGAAACGGTCGTGCCGCTTCTCCCATTCGGATCGGCGATCCACGAGCCATTGCTCGGCCGTGCTGAGCACTCCTGGTTCGAGCCGGCAGGTACGGACCCGGCCCTTCTTTTCGCTTCGGATCAGCCCGCTGCCCTCGAGTGCCTGAAGGTGCTGGAGCACCGCGGGCAGGCTCATTTTCAGCGGCTCGGCTAGCTCGCTGACCGAGGCGGGTCCGCGGGAAAGACGAGCAAGCATTCCGCGCCGGGCAGGGTCTGCGAGAGCCTGAAAAGCGCGATCAAGCTTGGTTGAATCGTTAAGCACATGCTTAAGTATCGAGTCGCGAGTGACGAGTCAAGACACTTAAGTTGTTACTTAACTAAGGGGACGGATTCGAAGCAGACGGCCCTGGGCATCGTCGGTCAGCAAATAGACGTTCCCGTCCGGAGCGACGCGCACGTCCCGGATGCGCGCCCTCAGCCCCACCAACCAACGGCCTTCTTCTGCCAGTAATCCAGTGTTGGGGTTGATCCGGACCTGCGCGAGCAAACGGAAGGCAAGGGATCCAACCAACAACCGGCCCTCCCATTCCGGGTGGACCGTTCCGTGATAGAGTGCGAGGCCCGAGGGCGCGATCGAGGGCGCCCAGACGAAACGCGGGTCGATCATCCCGTCGATATGCTGCCGATCGGTGATGAGCTTCCCGTCGTAATCGATCCCGAAAGAAGCTCGCGGCCAGCCGTAATTGCGGCCCGCAACCAGTTCGTTGATTTCGTCGCCGCCGCGCGGGCCATGCTCATGTTCCCAGATCGTGCCAGTCGCCGGATCGCGGGTGAGCCCCTGTGGGTTGCGATGGCCCAGCGTCCAGATTTCAGGTGCATAACCCGCGCGGCCGATGAACGGATTATCGGCCGGTGCTTTTCCGTCTCGCGTGAGCCGGAGGATTTTGCCGAGATGGCTCGCCCTATCTTGCGCCTTGTCTCGATAGTCAAAGCCGTCGCCGACGGTCAGTAGAAGCGTCTTGTCGGGCAGGAACAGCATGCGCCCCCCGGGATGGGCATTGCCCTTCTTTTCCTCATTGACCCGGAAGATCACGCGCCCGGCTGAAAGCCGATTCTTCTCCAATCGCGCTTTCCAAATGGCGGTGCGGTTCGACTCCTCACTGCCTTCGGCGAACGCGATGTACACATTGCGATTGGTTGCGAAGTCGGGATCCAGGACGATGTCGAGAAGGCCGCTGTCCTCCTTCTGAAGCACGTTCGTCGGCCCACCCGGCAGGCGTTCCGTCGCACTGCCGTCGTTCCGGATAATGCGCACTCCGCCATGCTTTTCCGTCACCAGGAAGCTTCCATCGGGCAGGAAGGCGAGCGACCAGGGCGCAGCCAGCGCGGGGCCGATCGCGTCGACCTCGTAGCGGTCTGCCGGTGGGATCGGCACACGGTCGATCGCGACGGCCTTCAGGCGGTTCGACTGCGCTATGGCGGGCGAGATCGTGCAGGCGGCCAGGCACAGGCTGAACAGAAGGCGGCGGCCGTTCATCGAATCCTCCCGTTGGGGAAGCGAAACCTATTTGACCGACCCCGGCGCTTGCGCGCAAAAATGGCACGCACTTGGCGGATTCCGTCATTCGGAAGGTGTCATGGACGCACTCGACCGGCGCATTTTGAGGATCGTCCAGCAGGACTGCTCCATGAGCGCCGAGGCGCTTGCGGAACGATGCGGAACCACCGAATCTACGGTGCGCAGGCGGATCAAGGCACTTACGAAGGCGGGCGTCCTGTCGCCCCCGACAATGAAGGTCTTGCCGGAGCGCGTGGGCAGAGGACTGTCGATCATCCTCTCGATACGCCTCGAACGCGAGACACCGGCTCAGTTAGAGGCTTTCCGTCGCGCCATTGCGAGCCATCCCGACGTCAGCAGCTGCTATTTCGTCACCGGCACCTGGGACTACGTCATCATCCTCAATGTCGGCACCATGGAAGACTATGACCGCTTCCTGAGAGAGATGATTGTCGGCCAACCCGTGATGGTTGCGACCGATACGCATGTGGTGATTCAGGCGATCAAGGCAGGCGCGCCACTGCCCATCGATGAGCCCGCCTAGTCCGCTCCGGTTTACAGAACCGGCTGCTCTCTCTATCGGCTCGCCATGACGGTCCAGCCCACCGAATCCATCCTCATCGTCGACTTCGGCAGCCAGGTGACGCAGCTCATCGCGCGTCGCATCCGTGAAGCCGGCGTTTATTCCGAAATCGCTCCGTTCAATGCGGCTGAGGAGGCGTTCCACCGCCTCAATCCGAAAGGCATCATCTTCTCCGGCGGTCCCGCCTCGGTTATCGAGGCCGAAAGTCCGCGGGCGCCGCAGGCGATGTTCGACAGCGGGCTTCCGTTGCTCGCCATCTGTTACGGACAACAGACACTTCACCAGCAACTCGGCGGAAAAGTTGTTGCCTCCGATCAGAAAGAGTTCGGGCGAGCCTTCATCGATATCGTTGCACCCTCGGCATTGTTCGATGGCCTTTGGCACGTTGGCGAGAAGCACCAGGTCTGGATGAGCCACGGCGATCGGGTCGAGAGCCTCGCGCCAGGGTTCGAGGTTGTTGCATCGTCTGAAGGGGCGCCCTTCGCCATCGCCACCAATGAAGACGCGAAGCGCTACAGCGTCATGTTTCATCCGGAAGTCGTGCACACGCCCGACGGCGGAAAGCTGCTCGCCAATTTCGTCCGGCACGTCTGCGGTTGCGCGGGCGACTGGACGATGGCCAGCTTCCGCGACGCCAAGATCGCCGACATCCGCGAGCAGGTGGGCAAGGGCCGAGTGATCTGCGGCCTGTCAGGCGGTGTCGATAGCGCGGTTGCCGCTGTCCTCATCCACGAGGCTATCGGCGAGCAGCTCACCTGCGTCTTCGTCGACCACGGTCTGATGCGGGCAGGGGAGGCGGAGCAGGTCGTTTCGCTCTTCCGCAATAGCTACAACATCCCGCTCGTTCACGTGGATGCCAGCCGTGACTTCCTCGGCGGCCTCGACGGCGTCACGGACCCCGAGAAGAAGCGCAAGTTCATCGGCGCCGAGTTCATCAACGTGTTCGAGTCCGAGGCCAAGAAGATCGGCGGCGCGGACTTCCTCGCGCAGGGCACGCTTTATCCCGACGTGATCGAGAGCGTCAGCTTCACCGGCGGTCCGTCGGTCACGATCAAAAGCCACCACAATGTCGGCGGCCTCCCCGAGCGCATGAATATGAAGCTCGTCGAGCCCTTGCGTGAGCTGTTCAAGGATGAGGTCCGCGAACTTGGCCGCGAGCTCGGCTTGCCCGACGCTTTCGTCGGCCGCCACCCATTCCCCGGTCCTGGTCTCGCCATCCGCATTCCCGGCGAGGTGACGAAGGATAAGTGCGATATCCTCCGCAAGGCGGACACGATTTACCTCGAGGAAATTCGCAACGCCGGCCTCTACGACGCCATCTGGCAGGCGTTCGCGGTCCTCCTGCCGGTGCGCACGGTCGGAGTGATGGGCGACTTCCGGACATACGATCATGTCTGCGCGCTTCGCGCCGTCACCAGCGTCGATGGCATGACGGCGGACATTTATCCGTTCGACGCCGCGTTTCTGAGCCGCGTCGCCACTCGCATCGTCAACGAAGTGCAGGGTATCAACCGCGTGGTCTACGACTATACGTCGAAACCGCCGGGCACGATCGAGTGGGAGTAGATTTGCATGCGGGCGCGTACCGGTTTCTTGCTCGCAGCCCTTCTGACACAGGTCTTCGCGACGGACGCATCAGCCTCGCCGACTGCGCATGAGACGGAACTAACGCTCGCGCCGGACGACGTCATTCCGACCGGCAATGACTGGATAGCCCTTCCGTCGATCAGAGCGGCCGACGCCGCGCTCGTCGACTTCAACGTCATTTCGATGCGCTACCGGGGCCTGATCGAGTTCGCAGGCCCGGTCGGGCAACCTTTGATGAAGCCGTTCCTCAGCGTGGCCGGCTCAAAGAAGCCTCTGGCCAATCTCCGCTGGAGTCTGCGCGACTATTGGTTGCCGACCGGTATCATGGAAGCCGACGGTCTGCAGACCCGCATTTCCTACGTGGTGCCCCCGGAAAGCCGCGCGGCGATCATTCGCTTTCAGGTCACGAACCTGGGGACCGCGCCGGTCAAGGTCGCTCCGGGCATGGAGGTCAACTGGGCGCGGACCAATCGGGTCACCTATTCACCTGAGCCGCTGACGGGCTCGCGCACGATGTCGCCGACGCCGATCGACAGCGACATGGAGGTGTTCAACTACAAGACCGACGATACCCAGTTCGCCTGGGGCTTTGCCTATGTCGGTTCGCAAGGCGTCCTGCACGATGCGAAGGGCGACCCCGGCGTGACGGCACAGCACGAAACCGTGCTCGCTCCCGGTCGGACCCTGGACGTCCACTATCTCATCGGCGTGGGGCTGGAAGAATATAGTGCCGCATATGCGATGCGCGTGCTGAAAAAACGGATCGATCGCTACGGCATGGATGGATTGATCGACCAGGCTGCAGCGGAGGCCAGGCGGCACACGCGGACGACCGGTCGCGCGGATCTCGACCGGATCATGAACCGCAACCTGCTGTTCACGACATATTTCGCCTGGGGCCGTGCGCTCGACACCGAAGAGTTCGTCGGCATGACCTCGCGCAGCAACCGCTATTATGTCTCCGCCGCTTACTGGGACCGCGACGCGCTGCTGTGGAGCTTCCCCGCATTGCTCGACACCGACCCCGGACGAGCACGTGAGGCCCTTCGGTATGCTCTGGGCATTCAAGCTCGCAACGCCGGAATCCACAGCCGATTCATCGACGGGGCAGTGTTGGAAGACGGCTTGGAACTGGACGAGCTCGTCGCGCCGCTGGTGGCTCTCAAATCCTACGTCGATGCGACGGGTGACGAGAGCGTGCTCGACAAATATGCGACCGAGATCGACACCCTAAGGGCGCGGCTGTTCGCCCTCCGCGATCCCGCGACCGGCCTCTACGAGACGTTCCAGGACGCGGAGGACGAATATGTCCGCAAGCCATTCTCGATCTACGACAATGTATTGGCCTGGAGAGCGCTGAACGATCTCGCAGCCCTCGATAAGCGGGCCGGCGCCGACCTTCGTTTGCGCGCGGCGGCGCTTAAGACGGCGATAATGAAATACGGCGTGCGCTCCGGGGCTCCGGGAGCGAGCGGCCCGATCTTCGCCGCAACGGTGAGCGCGACCGAGGCCGACTTCATGGACGTTCCGCCGGGGTCGCTGCTGAAGCTGCCCCAGCTCGGATTCATCGCCGAGGATGACCCTCTGTTCGTGCGCACGTACGACTGGTTGCACTCGGCAAATTACCCGTACTCCTACGCCGGCAAGCCATGGGGATTGCCGGGG
>Ga0207706_10003865_pt1 | contig 14260 bp, 13 predicted proteins | sample KBSC53metaG_FD_184318 | JGI IMG/M metagenome (GOLD analysis project Ga0207706, IMG submission 184318) | Corn rhizosphere microbial communities from Kellogg Biological Station, Michigan, USA - KBS C5-3 metaG (SPAdes) (version 2) | ecosystem: Host-associated > Plants > Roots > Rhizosphere > Soil ... | reverse complement strand
CCGGCCGGACGAGCTCGTGGCGGACCCGGAGCTGCCGCCGCTCGTACGAGGAGCGGTCGGCTACCTCGCGTATGACGCGGTGCGGCTCTTCGAAGCGATTCCCGACCGACAGAGCCGCGAGAGCGAGATCCCCGACGCGCTATTTCTCCTCTTCGACGCGGTCGTGGCGTTCGACCATCCGAGGCAGCGGGTTCTCCTGTTGACGACGCTCGATCCGATCCCGGACGGCGGTCCGGAGCCTGCGGTGTCGGAGGCGATCGAACGTCTGGATCGGCTCCAGTCCCTGCTCGCCGCTCCGGATCCACCCCCGAACCTCGTCGTGCCGGAAGAGGCCCGCTTCGTCCCGGCAATGTCGCGCGAGCGTTTCCTCGAGGCCGTCGCCGCGACGCGCGAGGCGATTGCCGAGGGAGAGGTCTACCAGGCCGTGGTCTCCCAGCGCTGGACGGCGCGGCTGGGCGTCGACCCGTTCGACGTGTATCGGGCGCTGCGCGCGCTCAATCCGTCCCCTTACCTCTACTTCCTGGAGACCCGCGAAGCGACGATCCTCGGCTCCTCGCCGGAGATGCTGGTGCGCTGCCGGGGCCGGCAGGTCGAAACGCGGCCCATCGCCGGGACGGCGCCCCGCGGCCGCACGCCGGCCGAGGACGAGGAACTGGCGTCCCGTCTTCGCGAGGATCCCAAGGAGCGCGCCGAGCACGTCATGCTCGTGGACCTCGCGCGGAACGACCTCGGCCGCGTCTGCGAGGTCGGAACCGTGGAAGTCGCGCGCTTCGCGGATGTCGAGAAGTTCTCGCACGTCCAGCACCTGGTCTCGGAGGTCCGCGGGCGTCTGCGCACGGGCGTCGGTCCGGCCGACGCGCTCGCGGCCTGCTTTCCGGCGGGCACGCTCACGGGTGCCCCGAAGATCCGGGCGATGGAGCTGATCGACGCGCTCGAAGCCTGCCGCCGCGGGATCTACGGGGGAGCCGTCGGGTATTTCGACGCCGCCGGCAACTGCGACCTGGCCATCGCGATCCGCACCGCGGTCGTCGAAAGCGGCCTCTGGCGCGTACAGGCCGGGGCGGGGATCGTCGCGGATTCGGTGGCCGAGAAGGAGTACGCCGAGGCCGAGGCGAAGGCGGCGGCGGTCTTTCGCGCGATCGAGCTCGCGCGCGAGTGGTTCGCATGATCTTCGTGGTCGACAACTACGACTCCTTCACGTTCAACCTCGTGCAGGCGCTCGGCAAGCTCGACCCCGACGTCCGCGTGGCGCGCAACGACCGGTTCGAGCCGGCCGAAGTGATTTCGCTGCGGCCCCGCGCAGTCGTGATCTCGCCGGGGCCCGGCCGCCCCGAGCGCGCGGGACGCACTATCGCGATGATCGTCGAAGCCGAGCGGGCCGGAGTGCCCCTGCTCGGCGTCTGTCTGGGCCACCAGGCCATCGCCGCGAGCCACGGCGGAATCGTCGAGAGGGCGCCGGAACCGCGGCACGGAAAGAGCTCGAGAATCTCGCACGATGGCACGGGACTGTTCGACGGACTTTCCAGACCGTTCGAAGCCGGGCGATACCATTCCCTGGTTGTTCGCGAGGAAAGTCTTCCCGCCGAGCTCGTCATCGTCGCGCGCAGCGAGGACGGTCTCGTGATGGCGCTCGCGCACCGGTCGCGCCCGGTGTTCGGCGTGCAGTTCCACCCGGAGTCGGTGCTGACCCCGGAAGGGGAGAAGATCCTGGCGAACTTCCTGAGGCTCGCCTCTTGACGCCGCACGTTGCCGACGCGCTGAAGACCGTCGCGGCCCGCAAGACCCTGCCGCGCGAGCTCGCGGAAGCGGCGTTCGGCGATCTCATGGACGGAAGGGCCACCGAGGCGCAAAAAGGAGCGATCCTCCTCGGGATCGCGACACGCGGCGAAACGGCGGACGAGATCGCCGGAGCGGTCGCGGCGCTCCGGAGCCGCATGCGGAAGGTCTCGACCCGCCGGGCGCCGCTTCTGGACACCTGCGGACCGGGAGGCCTGGGGCGCGATCTCTTCAATCTATCCACGGCGGCGGCGATCGTCGCGGCAGGCGCCGGCGCCGCCGTGGCCAAGCACGGGAACCGGTCCATCTCCTCGCGAGTCGGCTCGGCCGACGTGCTCGCCGCCGCCGGAGTGCCCGTCGAGCTGGACCCCGAACGGGCCGGCCGGATCCTCGACGACACCGGCCTCGTGTTCCTCTTCGCGCCGTCGTTCCATCCCGCGATGAAGGAGCTCGGCACGGTCCGCCGCGAGCTCGGGATCCGGACGATCTTCAATGCGCTCGGACCTCTCGCGAACCCGGCCGGCGCCACGCGCCAGCTCATCGGCGTCGGCCGCCCCGACCTGACCGCGCTGCTCGCCGACGCGCTCACGGCGCTCGGCAACGAACACGCGATCGTCTTCCATTCCGAGAACGGGCTGGACGAGCTGACCCCCGGCGTGGCCGCGTTCGGCGTCGAGGTCGAGGACGGTGGCACGCGCCCGTGGCGGCTGGAGGCCGACGCCCTCGGCCAGGAACGGGTGGAGGTCGAGGCTCTCTCCGGCGGCGACGCCGCGGCGAATGCGGCAATGCTGACTCGCCTTCTCGAGGGAGAGCCCGGGCCGCGCCGCGAAGCCGTCCTCGTGAACGTGGCGGCGGCGCTGCTCGTCGAAGGGCGGGCGAAGGACATGAGGGACGGCTACGACCGGGCTCGGGCGGCGATCGACTCGGGAGCGGCGGGGAGGAGCTTCGAGGCGCTTCGCGAGGCGGCGGCGGCATGAGCGACGTGCTGGAGCGGATCCTGGCGGACAAGCGCGCGCGGCTCGCACGAGGCGAGTATGCCGGCGCGGCGGCGGTCGTCTCGTCGCCTCCGCGGAGCCCGACCGACGGCGCCCGCTTCGTCGCCTCGCTGTCGGAGCCCGGACCTCGGATCGTCGCCGAGATCAAGGCACGATCCCCATCCGCCGGAGAGATCCTTCCGGGAGCCGACGGGAAGGTCGAGACCTTCGGGCTCCTCTACCGCCGGGGCCGCGCCGCGGCGATCTCGGTCGTGGTGGAGGAAGACCATTTCGGAGGCAAGCCCGCCTGGCTGCCGCGGGCGAAGGACATCTCGGGCCTTCCCGTCCTGATGAAGGATTTCGTGGTCGATGAGCGCCAGCTCGACTTCGCGGTCGCGCTCGGCGCGGACGCCGTGCTCCTGATCGTGCGGGCGTTGACGGACCCTGAGCTCGCGTCGCTCGCCCGTGCCGCCCGGCAACGCGGGCTCGCCCTCGTGGCCGAGGCGCATGACGAGGCCGAGATCGCGCGGGCGGCGGCTCTGGCGCCGGATGTGATCGGCGTCAATTCTCGCAATCTCACGACCTTCGAAACGGACGTGGGACGCCTGGAGTCGCTCGCGCGCCATCTTCCCTCGGGCCCCATTGCTCTCGCGGAGAGCGGCATCCGGGGCCGCGCCGACATCGAGCGCCTCTCGGCGGCGGGGTACCGGGCGTTCCTGATCGGCGAGCATCTTCTGCGGTCGGAAGACCCGGAGGAATTCCTGAGGGCCCTGCGGTCATGACCGAGGTCAAGATATGCGGCCTGACGAGGAGCGAGGATGTCCTCGCCGCCTGCGAGCTCGGCGCCTCGATCCTCGGCTTCAATTTCGTGGCCGCCTCGCCGCGGCGGTTGTCGATCGGGCGGGCGCGAGAGATTTCCGCGGCCGCTCCGGCCACCGTTCTGCGCGCCGGGGTCTTCGCGACCGAATCCCGTGACGAAGTGGTTCGAGCCGTTCGGGAGGTCGCGCTCCAACTCGTCCAGCTGCACCGGCCGGTGCGCGAGGAGGATCTCGAAGAGCTCGGAGTCGACATCGTTCCCGCGGTGCCCGTCGAAGCCGGCCGGGAAGGCCTTCCTCCGGCGGAGATCCTCGCGCGCTGTCGAGCCGTGCTCTGGGACTCGAGCGGCGGTCGCGGGCGCGCGCCCGACTGGGCGGCGCTCGAGCGCGCCGGAGCGCTGCCGGTGCCGACGTTCGTCGCCGGCGGTCTGGATCCGATGAACGTGGGGGAGGTCATCCGCCGCCTGAGGCCCCAGGGCGTCGACGTCGCTTCGGGCGTGGAGAGCGCTCCGGGGATCAAGGACCGGCGCAAGCTCGAGCGTTTCTTCGAAGCCATCCGGGAGGCCGATCGTGCCTGAGCGGAAGCGGCGGGGTTACTTCGGCGAATACGGGGGCCGCTTCGCTCCCGAGACTCTGATGGCGCCGCTCGACGAGCTCGACCGGGCGTTCGCCCGCTTCCGGCGGGATCGCCGCTTCCGGGCGGAGCTCGACGAGCTGCTCCGCAACTATGCCGGGCGGCCCACGCCGCTCACCTTCGCCGACCGCCTCTCGGAGCGGCTCGGCGGCGCGAGGATCGCGCTGAAGCGCGAAGACCTCCTTCACACGGGCGCCCACAAGCTCAACAACGCCCTCGGCCAGATCCTGCTCGCGAAGCGCATGGGCAAGAACCGCGTCGTGGCGGAAACGGGCGCCGGACAGCACGGCGTCGCGACCGCCGCCGCGGCCGCCAAACTGGGCGTGGCCTGCCGCGTCTACATGGGCGTCACCGACATGGCCCGGCAGGCGCCGAACGTTTCGCGGATGCGTCTGCTGGGCGCCGAAGTCGTCGGAGTGGATTCGGGCTCGAAGACCCTGAAGGACGCGATCAACGAAGCGATGCGAGACTGGACCGAGAACGTGGCTTCGACCCACTACGTCCTCGGATCGGCGCTGGGTCCGCACCCATATCCGACGATGGTTCGCGAATTCCAGGCCGTGATCGGGCGCGAAGCGCGGCGCCAGTTTGGCAGGCTCGCCCCGCGCGAACCGCATGCCGTCGTGGCCTGCGTCGGCGGCGGCTCGAACGCGATCGGGATCTTCTCGGGGTTCCTGAGCTCGCGCGCAGAACTGTACGGCGTCGAGGCCGGAGGACGCGGATCGGAGCCCGGAGATCATGCCGCGCGCTTTTCGGGAGGATCGGTCGGAATCCTGCACGGGACGCGCACGATGCTCCTCCAGGACGAGGCGGGCCAGACCCTGGCGACGCACTCGGTCTCGGCGGGCCTCGACTACCCGGCGGTCGGGCCCGAGCACGCCGGCCTTCATGACTCCGGGCGCGTGACGTACACCCGGGTGTCGGACGACGAAGCGCTCGAGGCCTTTGGACTGCTTTGCGAGACCGAGGGCATCCTTCCTGCCCTCGAGTCCGCCCATGCCATCGCCTTCGCCGGGGGCCTCGCCCGCAAATGGCCGCGCTCCCGCTGGATTCTGGTCAACCTCTCCGGTCGGGGAGACAAGGATCTCGACGAGGTTCTGCGGCTGCGGGCGGGCCCGTGAGCCGGCTCGGGGACGCGTTCGAGCGCGCGCGCGGCGAGAATCGCGCCGCTTTCATCGCGTACCTGACGGCGGGCGATCCCTCGGCGGATGCCACGGTCGAGCTGGCGAAAGCCCTGGAGCGGGCGGGCGCGAATGTGCTCGAGCTCGGCGTTCCCTTTTCGGATCCGATCGCCGACGGACCGGTGCTCCAGCGCGCGGCCTCACGCGCGCTCGCGTCCGGGACGACGCTCGGGACCGTCTTCGACATCGCGCAGCGGATCCGCAGAGAGACGCGCCTGGCTCTGGTCCTGTTCAGCTACGTCAACCCGGTGCACAGGATGGGCATCGCCGCCGCCGCCCGCCGCGCCGCCGAGGCCGGATTCGACGGCGCGCTCATGACGGACCTTCCGCCGGAGGAGGCGGCGCCGATCGTCGGGACGCTTCGGCGCGCCGGCCTCGACACGGTCTTTCTCGCGTCGCCCACGTCTCCCGCCGCTCGGATGCGCGAGGCCGCCCGGTTGTCGAGCGGGTTTCTCTACGTCGTCTCTCGTCCGGGGACGACGGGCGCACGCGCCGAACTGCCTCGCGACCTTCCGGCCACCGTCGCGCGGGCGCGCCAGGCCGCCGGCGATCTGCCGATCGCGATCGGGTTCGGCATCTCGACTCCCGACAGCGCGCGCCGGGCCGCGCGGCTCGCGGACGGCGTCGTCGTGGGCTCGGCGCTCGTCGCGGCCGCGGAAGGCGCCGGCCAGGCGCGAATCGCGGCCGTGGAGTCTCTCGCGCGAGGCCTCGCCGAAGCCTGCGGCAGGAGGAACAGAGCGAGAGCATGAGAACCGAAGCGGAGTGCCTGAAGCTCCTGCGTCGAGCCAATCTCTCCTCCGAAACGCTTCAGGAGATCCTCGGGGACCGCGCCGCGCGGAAGCACCACGCCGTCCGGATGGCGTTGGCCGCGCATCCCAGAACTCCCCGCACCGACGCGCTCGCGCTCGTCGCGACGCTCTTCTGGCGTGATCTGGCGCACTTGTCGGCAAACACCCGCGTACACCCCGTGATCCGTCGAGCGGCCGATCAGGATCTCCTGCGCCGCATCCAGGAGATGGCGATCTCCGAGAAAGTGGACCTCGCCCGCAACGTGGGGAGAGGGACCCTGCTCGCTCTGCGGCTGGATCCGGACCCGCGCGTCCTGGCTTCCGTCCTCGAAAATCGCTTCACGATCGAGGCGGATGTGATCCAGGCCGCAATTCAGGCTTCCGCGGCGCCCGAATCGCTCACTCTCATCGCCGAGCACCCGCGCTGGGGCGCGCGGTCGGCGGTCCGAAGCGCCATTCTGCGGAATCCGAACACCCCGGTGTCGCTCGGCCTCGCCCTCCTGACGCGGGCCAGCCTCGAAGACCTCCGCGGGCTCCGCGAGTCGCCGCGGGCGCCGACGCTTCTGAAAGCCTGCGCCCAGAGAGTGCTTGCGGAGCGGGCAATCGAGGACTAGCATGAATATTCAACGATCTGGGGAGACTTCAATGGGCGAGAAAGCGGACCTCACTTTCGGGGAAGAACTCCGCCGGGAGAGGCTCATCCGCGAAGTCTCCCTGGACGAAATCTCGGCTTCGACGAAAATCTCCATTCGCCTCCTGACGGCTCTCGAGTCGAGCGACGTCAAGAAACTCCCGGCGCCCGTTTTCACGCGCGGCTTCATCCGCGCCTATTCGCGCCACCTGGGCCTGGATCCCGACGAGATGGTCAACGCCTATATCGCGGACGTGGCGCCCGACCGCGACCGGGACAAGGGGTCCTCGAAGCGGCGCGGACTCAAGTCGCTCTTCCGCGGCCGTCGCGGCACCGCGGGCGCAATCGTCATCTGCGTGACCGGTGTCCTTCTCCTGCTGGGTCTGATCGTGCGCCCCGAGCGCCGGTCGGCGCCGGTCGCCGCGGCGCCGCGCCCGGTGGCGTCGGTCAGCTTCAAGAACGTCGCGGTGTCGCCCGGCCCGGCACCGGCGATTCAGGACGAGGCGCCCGCCGCCGCTCTCGCGCCGACGGCCACCGCCGGCGTCTCGATGATCCTCGAGTTCGAGCAGGACTCGTGGACGGAAGTTTCGGCGGACGGCGCGCGCGTCTTCTCCGGTTTGATCCGGCGCGGTTCCAAACATCAGTTCGATGCGCGCGAAGGGTTCCGGCTCACACTCGGCAACGCGGGCGGCGTCCGCGTCACCGTCGACGGCCGCGCCATGGGACCCCTGGGGAGCGCGGGCCAGGTCGTACGCGACATGCCCGTGCCGGCCCCGCGCCTGACGCAAAGCTAGCGCGCGGCTCCTCCCCCCTGTGGTAGTCGAGCCCGACCCTCCGACCACAGTCGAGCCTCAGGATCTCGTCGCGATTGTCCGGTCTCCGGACTCGCCGCGCGATCTGCGCCTCTTCGCGGCCCGCGGCCTGCTGCCGCTCGAGAGAGACGACCGGATGCGGGCGCTGCTCGCGGTCATGACCGACGAGGACCCCGAGATCGGGGCCGCTGCCCGGGAGACCTTCACGCTCCTTCCGTTCGACGACATCCTCCGTTTCCTCGAGGCTTCCCCGAGCGGAGCCGAGCTCGACGCGGTCAGCCGCTCGACCGACGACCATTTCGTGCTCGAGCGGATCATCCGTCACCCGGACGCCTCGGACGAGACGCTCCTTCGTCTGGCCTCGGAGGTGTCCGGAGCGCCGCAGGACGCGCTCATCGTGAACCAGGTGCGACTGCTCCGCCAGCCGGCGCTCATCGAGGCCCTCCACGGCAATCCCAACCTCACGGCGGACGGCCGTCGGCGCCTCGACGAGCTGCGCGAGGAGTTTTTCGAGAAGGAGAAGCGGCGGCGGGAGCAGGAGCGGATCCGCCGGGAAGACGAAGAGCGCCGCGCTCGACAGGAGGCCGAGGGCATCGTTTTCGAGGACGCCGCGGACGCCGCCGAATCGGACGGCACCGCCCTCCTCGGGGAGGCCGGGGAAATCACCGCCGTCGAGGCCAACCTCGGGGCGATGTACCGGCGCATCTCCATGATGACCGTCAAGGAAAAGGTGGAGCTGGCGCAGAAAGGCAACAGGGAGGAACGCCGCATCCTCATCGGCGACGCGAACAAGATCGTCAGCATGGCGGTGCTCACGTGCGAGTCCATCACCCAGGCCGAGATCGAGGCGTTTTGCGCGATGCGCCACCTGGGGACCGACATCTTTCACGAGATCGCGTCCACCCGCGAATGGATCAAGAAACCCCGCATCCAACTCGCTCTGGTCACCAATCCGGCCGTACCGCTGGGGATCACGCTGCCGCTCGTGAAATTCCTCAACATGCGAGATCTCCGGGTCATCTCCCGGGATCGGAATCTCCCCGAGGGCGTGCGCCAGATGGCGCGCAGGATTTGGACCGAAAAGCGGGGCTGAGGCCTCGCGCCAGCGGGTCCCGCTTGCCGGGGAGCGGGCTTTCTCGTATGTTACCCTTCGTTGAAAAGCTCCGCGTCGCGATCGAGGTTCCCACACTGATGTCTCGCGAAGTCGATTACTACGTGTTGCTCGGCGTGGCGCGGGACGCCAGTGAAGCCGAGATTCGTGAGCGTTTCCGGACGCTCGCGCGCGAAGCCCATCCCGATCGGGCTCCGGCCGCGCGGAAAGCCGAAGCCGAGTCCAAGTTCCAGGACCTGACGGAAGCGGTCAACGTGCTGACGAGCCCGGACCGGCGCCGCTCCTACGACTTCGACCTGGCCGCCGCCCGCAACGCTCCGGAGGTGGGCGGCGACGCGGTGGCCTCCAACTACGTCAACCAGGGGATCGCGGCGTACAAGGAGCGGAAGTACACGGAAGCCGCGGGCAACTTCCAGCTCGCCGCGGGTCGCAATCCCAAGGACGTCAAGGCGCAGCACTACCTCGGCCTCGCCTCCGCGCGGGCGGGCGACATGCGGACCGCGGTCAAGGCGATCGAAGCGGCCATGACGATCGAGCCGCACAACGGCGGGCTGCTCAAGGACGCGGGCGCGATCTTCCGGCAGGCGGGCTTGCTCCTGAAAGCCGAGAAGGCCTACCAGGAGGCCGTACGCTGGGATCCCTCGGCGGCCGATGCGCGGAAGGCGCTCGACGAAGTTCGCGTGCAGCGGGCAGGCAAGGAGTAGGTGCCCGCGATGAGCGAGATCCAGGCGTACGGTCTGACGGATGTCGGCAAGAAGCGCAAGCACAACGAGGACGCGTACGCTCTGGATGAGGCCGAGGGCCTCTTCATCGTGGCCGACGGCATGGGCGGGCACGCCGCCGGAGAAGTCGCCGCCAAGATCACCGTCGAGACCATCGGCGAGTTCATCGCCGCCACGCGCCAGAAGGAAGAGGCGACGTGGCCGTTCAAGTACAACCACGAGCTCCTCTTCAACAGCAACCGGCTGGCCATCGCGATCGAAAAGGCCAACGAGCGCGTCATGTCCGCCGTCGCCGCGCAGCCGTGGCTCAAGGGAATGGGCACGACCGTCGTGGCGGGCCTGCTCAACGAGAAGATCCTGTCTCTCGCTCACGTGGGAGACAGCCGGGCATACCTCTATCGCGCCGGCGAGTTGACGCGCCTGACCGACGACCACTCCTGGGTGCACGAGCAGGTCTCGGCCGGAATCCTGACGGAGGACGAGGCCAAGACCCATCCCCTCAAGAACGTCGTGACCCGGGCGCTCGGCGGCGGCCCGTCGGTCGCGCCCGACCTGCGGGAGATGGAGTTTCTCCCGGGCGACGCCTTTCTCTTCTGCTCCGATGGTCTGACCACGATGCTCTCGGACGAAGAGATCCGGGATTGCGTCGCCGTCGACGAGACGAAGGACGCCGAGGCGCTCTGCCAGGACCTCGTCGATCTGGCCAACGACAAGGGCGGCGTCGACAACATCACCGTGGTGATCGTCCGGATCCCCAACGCCAAGACCACCGCCAAGGCCGACGCCAAGGTCGACGCCAAACCCAAGAAGTAGGCCAGCCCTCGGCGGCGCCCGCGACAGCCGGGGTCCGGCGTCCGTACAAAGGTTGACGCGCCCGCGTGCGGGCGGCTACCCTCACGAAATGCGTCGAACGTGGCTGTCCGGCCTGACCCTCGCCGGGGTGCTCCTGGCGGCCACGGCCGTCCTCCCCGCTTCGTCCGCGGGCGCGAGCCCGGCGGCAGTCCCCGACGGCGCCTTCCTGGACGAAGCCGTCGGCGCTTACCTCGGCCCGCCCGAAGCTTCGGAAGATGCGGCGGACGTCGAGCTGCTCGGGGCCTCGGTCCTGCTCGACTTCCGCGCCCATCCCCGCGAGCTCGGCCGGCTGTGGGTCCAGGAGGTCGTCTTCGGAGCCGGCGAGACCGGTTTCCGGCGCCGGGCCGTCGAGGAGGCGGCCGGCGGAGGCGAAACGCCTCGTCGCGCGCTTTCGCGCCTGGTGGCGGAAGCCGCGCGGAACGACGGGCGGGCCCTCCTGCGGTCCGCAGCCCGGCTCTACGCCAGCATGTGGACGGAGGCTTCTCCGTCGCGGCTGCGTCTCTTCGATCTCGAATCCGGAGCCCTCGACGCGGCTCCTCCCGATCCGATGACGGTGCGCCATCGGTCGTTCGTCTCGGAAGGAGAGACGGAGGCGCTTCGCCTCTCCTGGCCGGCGGACGGCGCCGACGGCGCGGCGGTCGTTCGATACGCGGACGCCGGCCTGCCTCCCGACGTCGTCTTCTTCGCCGCGGGAGACCGGCGCAGGATCCCTCTCTCGGGCGTGGCGCGCATCGATTTCCTCGTCGCGGGGAGCGACGCGGGCATCCGCGAGGTCAAGGCCCCGGTCGAATGCGTGCGCGAGTCGGGCTCGCCGTTCTGGGGGCTCGAGGCGCGCGCGGAGCCGAGCACTTTCGGGCCGCGCCTGATCTGGTCGACCGGTTCGCACGAGGGCCTGCGCGGCTGGGCCATCTTCCGCGAGGAGATCGCCGCGGACGGCCGGATCCTGCGGACAGGGCCCGAAGTCGTACCCTCATCCGAAACGTCCTCGGACTCGTTCGGCTACGCGTTCGTCGACACGTCGGCGGCCGCGGAGACCTTCTATCGATACACGGTCTGGGCGGTGACGGAGGAAGGTCTGCTGACGCGAGCCTTCGCGGCGACGCTCGACACCGGACACATCGAGGGGACCCGGCCGCGCCGCGACTAGGCTCGAAGGGTCCGGGCTCGCGCGGCCGGAGGCCAGACTAGCCGCGCCGCCGGCGCCGATCGATCGCGAGCTGCTCGTTCACGATCTTCCTGTGGTCGAAGGCGAAGCGCAGCTTCGCGATCTCCCGCGGCGTAAACCATCGGGCGTCCGCGGCGTCGTCTCCTCCGGTCGCGCGGCCCGAAACGGCCCGGCATTTGTAGAGCACGGTGACGTTGTGCCCGCGCGGATCGCGGTCCGGCTTCGAATACACGCCGCGAAGCTCGAGGACTTTGACGCGCAGGCCCGTCTCTTCGAGCGCCTCGCGCGCGCAGCAGGCCTCGGCCGTTTCTTTCCACTCGCAGAAACCTCCGGGAAGGCCCCATCGCCCCTCGAACGGAGGCCGTCCCCGCTGGACGAGGAGGACGCGGCCCTTCCGATCGCGGACCCACGCGTCCACCGTGAGCCGGGGCATCCGCAGGGTCTTGTAGGGGTTGCTCATGCGTACCTCGCAAAGAACTCGCGGATCTCGTCGGCCGGTTTCCGCGTGACCAGCTCGCTCGGGCTTTCCTCGTACCAGTCGCGGGGGAGCCGGCTCACGTAGGGCTCCTCGAGGAAACGCGCGCAGAGCAGCGCGATGACGCCGCGATCGTGCTCGCTGCGGATGAGGCGTCCCGCGGCCTGCACGACGCGCGTCATGCCGGGCTGGAGGTACGCGTAGTCGAAGCCGGCTTCCTCGTTCTCATCGAAGTAGCGGCGGAGGAGCTCGCGCTCGAAGGAGACCTGGGGGAGCGCGGGCGAGACCACGAAGACGGCGGAAAGGAGGTCTCCCGGGTAGTCCACTCCCTCCGCATACATTCCGCCGGAGACCGCGAAAAGCAGCGTGCCGCCGGCCGGCGGCGAGGCCAGCGCCTCGAGTATCTGCTGACGTTCGAAGGCGTTCAGGTCGGACCTCTGGACGAGCAGGCGCGAGCGGGTCTGGGGCATGCGCTGGGCGACCGCCGTCAGGAAACGGTACGAGGGGAAGAGGACGAGATCGTTTCCGCCGTGGGCGTCGGACATCTCGGCGAGCAGCGCCGCGATCCGTTCGTAGTTCCGCTCGCGTGCCCTGTAGGTGGTCCGCACGGTCGGAACGATGAGCACCTTGCGGTTCTCGGGAGGAAACGGCGGCGGAAGGGCGATCGACGACGTCCGGGCGGCCTCGAGACCGAGCACGCGGCGGATGGCCTCGGGGGGATTCAGGGTCGCCGAGAGGAGCACGGTGGAGGAGACCTGCTTGAAGATCGGCGCGAGGGAGCGCGCCGGGTCGAGGCAGACGAGCGCCAGTCGGATGCCGTTGGCCTGGCGTTCGACGATCGCCGTGAAGTCGGGTCCGAACATCGAGAGCACGGCGGCGAACCGCTGCAACGCGAAGTGGAAGTCCAGCACCGGATCGTCGACGAGCGCGAGCCGCGTCTCCCGTTTCCAGGCGAGATAGGCCATGAAGATGGGCTCCCAGGCCGCGCGCAGCTCCATGATCGGTTCTTTCGGAGGCTGGATCTCCGCGATCGCCTCTCCCTCAGGAAGCTCCGCCGCCGCTTCCTCGAGGATCGCTTCGAGAGTTTCGACGGCGGTCACGATGTCCGCGAAGAGCTCGCCGGGCTGGAGCAAGAGACGGTTGCGCAGGAGGGCGAGCTCCTCTCCGAGGATCGCGGGCGAAAAAATCTGCCGCGCCCGATCCGGGAGGTTGTGCGCCTCGTCGATCAGCAGGATCGCGTCCCGCAAGTCCTCCCCGGTGAGGTGGCGAAGCGCGGCCGCGGGCTCGAAGACGTAGTTGTAGTCGGCGACGATCGCGTCGGCGCGCTGGGCGAGCTCGAGCTGGACCTCGAAAGGGCAGACCTCCTCGCGGCGGGCCTCTTCGAAGACGGTGTCCGGGTCGAAGTGCGAATAGGTCTCGCGGAGGCGCCCGATCAGGTTGGACCGCTCCATCTTGTCCGGGTATCCGTTGGCGAAGCGGCAGAAGTCCTCGTGGCAGATGATCCGGTCGTTGGCGCACATCCGGTCCTTGGCGCGGACCTGGAGCGTGTGGAACGCCCGCTCGTTCATGGCCACGAGCGCGGAGACCGCCATCTTCTGCTGGAGGGTCTTGGACGTCAGGAAAACGACCTGCCGGCCGGACGGGAGCCCCTCGGCCAGAGCCGGATGCAGGACCGCGGCCGTCTTGCCCGAGCCGGTGGTCGCCTCGGCGAGCAGGTTCTCCCCGTTGTGGATTGCCGCCCGGACGGCCTCGATGATCTTCTCCTGGACCGGGCGGGGGGCTGTATGAGGGAAGGGCAGCCGTTCGGCCGCCTTCGCCTTCCGGGCCCGCGCGGCCTTCTCCGCGTGCCAGATGGCCAGGGCGCGAGCGAGGCGGCGCTCGATCTCCCGCTCCGTGTCCTCGTCGTAAGGGACCTGGAGCGAGATCTCCTCACCGGTCTCGATGTCGACGTAGACGAGGGCCCCCGCGACCCGGTGGTGGCCAAGGCGCTTCCAGAGGTAGCAGTAGCCGAGGAGCTGGCGGCGATCCCGCTCGAAGGCGTATCCTGACGGGCGTACTCCGTCGACAGAAAAGTTGGTGGACTTGAGCTCTTCGATCAGCCAGTGACCAGGCTCACGCTCGATGCAGCCGTCCAGGCGGCCTGTGAGGACGGCGGTCCAGTCCTCGACCGGAATCCGGGCCTCCAGATGGACCTCGCAGCGGTAGGCGGGGTACGTGTTCTGTCGCTCACCGAGGACGCGGGCATGGATCTGGGAGCCGAGACCCAGCCGCCTCCATCCGTCGCCGCGATCGAACCCCACCCGGCGGAACCCCTCGTCCTCCGC